>Ga0209066_10000842_pt1 | contig 43339 bp, 38 predicted proteins | sample All_14_2_FD_187198 | JGI IMG/M metagenome (GOLD analysis project Ga0209066, IMG submission 187198) | Freshwater microbial communities in response to fracking from Pennsylvania, USA - Allegheny Zone_MetaG_DW_15 (SPAdes) (version 2) ... | reverse complement strand
ATGTATTATAAAATTACAGTATTATTTCGTCGGGAGCGTGATGTGCTTCATGACCATGACCTTCTTCTATAGCCTGACCAATAAATACTGCGGTAAGGTTAGTGAAGATGAAAGCCTGAATGGCAGCAACCAGCAATTCCAGTACAAACATGAAAACCGAGAATGCCAGCGACACAGGTATAAACCCGATACCAGCTACCTTACCCAATGCACCAAAAATGAATATCATAGAAACCACACACAGGATAACGATGTGACCTGCCAGTATGTTGGCAAAAAGACGGATAGTAAGTGCCACCGGCTTAATGAACATAGAGATGATTTCAATAGGTACAAGCAGGAACTTAATACCCAGTGGAACGCCCGGAGGGTTAAGCAGGTGACCCCAGAAATGCTTGTTGGCCTTAGCTACCATTATTATAAAGGAGATAAGAGAAAGGCAGAGTGTAACTGCGATGTTGCCTGTAAAGTTAGCACCACCTGGCAGCAGCCCCAGCAGATTGTTTATCCATATAAAAAAGAACATGGTAAGCAGCATGGGCATAAACTTAAGATACTTGTGCCCGAGGTTTGGCTTAGCTACCTCATCACGGATGAAGATGATAGCAGACTCCAGCGCATTCTGAAAACCTTTTGGTGCCTGAATAGAAGCCGTCTTATATTTCTTAGCTGCAGAAGTCATAAGTATGAGCATGATAACTACTGAGATAATCATTGACAGTACATTCTTGGTAATAGAGAAGTCATAAACCACGTCACCATTATCGGCACGAATCTTCTCTTTCATATTTTTCTCTACATAAAGACCTTTGTAGGAAACCTCACTGATTTTGTTTCCAAACTCATCCAGATACCAGTTGCCATGAAAACGACTGTATGGAAATATGGAAAAACCGACTTTAGGACGATACACAATTACAGGCAACGGCAGTGCTACTTCTGTTTCATGGCCATGCTCGCCATGGAGGCTGAACAGGTGCCATTCGTGAGAATCTGATACGTGGCCAAAGACCAGTTCAGTAATGTTAATTCCTTCTTCTTTTTCTTCCTCACCAGCCACTTCTACCTGCTCTTCAGCAGCCATAGCGGTATTTTCTTCAGTTTGTGCAATAGCAGAAAATGACTTCAAAAATAGCCCGAAAGCCAGTATCAATAAGGAAAAGAGACGTTTACGACACATTACCTGTCTGAAATTTTGCGCAAAGATATGTGTTTTCAGTTCACAAAGAAGTTTTTTTCAGCTATAAAATATAACTATAGTTTATCAGGTGTAGCTGATGGGGATAAAATGTGAACCGAAATGTGCCGCTACTTAAATACGTTGTATTTGATAATACAATACAGGGCGCGGAATGCATCTTTCATACCTATTTTTTTACCCTCTTCATAGGTACGGCCGTAATAAGAGATACCAACCTCATAAATACGCACTTTAGGTATGCGGGATATTTTGGCGGTAACCTCAGGTTCAAAGCCAAAACGCTTTTCTTCCAGCTTCAGTCCTTGTATCATCTCCCTACGGAATACCTTGTAGCAGGTTTCCATATCGGTAAGATTGAGATTGGTGAACATATTGGATGCCATAGTAAGCCAGCGATTGCCAATAGAATGCCAGAAAAACAGGATACGGTGTGGCTTACCACCTATAAAACGGGAGCCATACACCACATCGGCAAAGTCGGCCAGAATGGGCTTGAGCAGAATATTGTACTCTTCGGGGTCGTATTCAAGGTCGGCATCCTGTATTACTACATAGTCGCCGGTAGCTTTGGCTATACCCGTATGCAGGGCTGCACCCTTCCCCTGGTTTACCTCATGCTTATAGTAGCTGATGGGCAGCTCTGGATTGGCATCACGGTATGCTATAATAGCTTCCTCTGTATTATCGCGGGAGCAATCATTTACAATAATTACCTCCTTTTTCATGTCATTCACAAGGCTTACCGCTTTTATCCTGTTTAGTATACGATGAATGGTAGGCCCTTCATTATAAGCGGGAATGACAATAGACAATGTGCTCATGAGGTATTAAAGATATTTTCAAATAGTGTCGACAAAAGTAGTGTGCTACTGACACACCTCCAAAAAGTAACAGATGCAAAAATATGTGTACACAACAGGTAACAACTTACTATAACGCATAAACTGTGCCAATCTGTATATTTAATCCATGAAAACACTTGCATTGATAGGAGGAATAAGCTGGGTATCCACTGCCGACTACTACCGTTACATTAATGAAGGCATCAATAAAAGACTGGGGGGTATTTATTACTCCCGGTGTATTATCCACTCGTTCAGCTACGGAGTAATTAAAGATATGGCTGATGCCGGCAACTTTGCCGGTGTAAAGGATGAATTCATAGCCGCCTGTCAGAACATGAAAGCCGGGGGCGCAGAAGGAATAGTAATCTGTGCCAACACAATGCATATGTTTGCCCCTGAGCTGGAGCAGGCTACAGGATTGCCCGTAATACATATTGCTACTGCTACTGCCAGCGCCATCAATGGGGCCGGACTGAAAAAAGTGGGCCTGCTGGGTACCCGCCCCACTATGACCATGGGTTTCTACACAGAAAAGCTATCGGAGCATGACATAGAAACGCTGATACCTGATGAGCAGGAAATGGACTTCATACATGAAACCATATTCTCTGAACTGGGTAAAGGAATATTCACCCCCGAAACCCGTGAGCGCTACATAAACATTATGAACAGACTGGTGGCGGCTGGGGCAGAGGGCATAATACTGGGCTGTACGGAAATACCAATGTTGCTGACACAGGACGACGTGACTATGCCGGTATTTGATACTACGCGCATACATGCAGATGCCGCTGTAGCATTCAGCCTGGGACAATAACAGCTATTTATAGTACTTCAGTTGCGCTTTATCGCCATCAAACTCGGCAAAGGAATCATAACGTATCCAGTCGCCCAGATTGATGTAGGTACTGTTTCCCGGCAGAGGATACTCCAGTGCCAGGTGACGGTGCCCGAAAATGAAATAATCGTAATGCTCCTTCTGTAGTGTGGAAAGGCAAAACTGCACCAGCATTTCCTTTTCAGGACCCAGAAACTCCTTTTCCGGGATATCGGCATGTTTAGGTCCCAGCTTACTGAACCATGATGCCACGCCTACACCCGTATCGGGATGTACCCTCCGGTACAGCCACTGCGAGAGCGGGCTGCGCAGTACCGTCTTAAGTATCTTATATCCTGTATCACCCGGCCCCAGACCATCGCCATGGGCTATGAAGAATTTTTTACCGTTGAACTCCCGTACTACCGGCCCATGGTGCACCGGTATACCAAATTCTGTATAAAAATAGTCGCGCATCCACAGGTCATGGTTACCCGTAAAGGCTTCTATATGCAACCCTGCATCGCGCAGCTGTGCTATGCGGCCCAGAAAGCGGGTATAACCACGGGGTATGACATGGCGATATTCAAACCATGTATCGAAAAGGTCACCTACCAGATATAGCTGCTCTGCATGGGGGGCAATATCATCCAGCCAGCGGCATACCCGCTTTTCCCGCTCTATGCTGGTAGCACGGTCGGGAATACCGAAATGGAAGTCGGATGCGAAATATATTTTTTTGCCGGGAGGTAATACCATGAGCAGAGAATGGCTGCAAAATTAGCAAAGCCGGGGGATTATTTACCGGAAGCATGATTAAGACACCGACCATAAGTTGTATTAACATTTATAAAGTGCTGTGTATTGTAAATTACATCCATTGCAATTTCCCTGGACCATATACATAGCCGAACAGCCGGTAACAGTGCATGCCATCTGCGAGGCGGTAGCTGTGTTCACCGCATTCAGATATTATCTGTACCTGAAAAAAAAGCAAAGGGACACCCTGACGCCCAACCGGCGACTGGCAATAGTAATAGCGGCAGCACTGGGGGCTGTGCTGGGCGGACGACTGCTGGGAGCTGCCGAGGACATACCCACCTGGATGGCGGCTACTGCACCCTGGCAATACTTCTTTTATAATAAAACCATGGTGGGCGGACTCCTGGGTGGGCTGATGGGGGTAGAACTGGTGAAAAAGCTGATGGGTGAGCGGCAGCATTCCGGCGACCTGTTTGTATATCCGCTGATAGTGGGTATATGCATAGGCCGTGTAGGGTGTTTTTCGGCAGGGGTGTATGAGGAAGCATATGGCCTGCCCACTACACTACCCTGGGGTATGGACCTGGGCGATGGCCTGTCCAGACATCCCGTGACGCTATATGAAATAGGGTTCCTGATACTGCTGGCAGGCGCGCTTAAAACGCTGCAAAGAAGGTATATACTAAAGCAGGGGGCACTCTTCAAGCTGTTCATGATAGCCTATCTTGCCTTCAGGCTGGGGCTGGATGTGATAAAGCCCGGCTGGCGTTATATGGCTGGCATGGGCAGCATACAACTGGCCTGTATAGCTGGCCTGCTGTACTATACACGATATATACTGCAACCTCAACTACTCATAAACAACACAGACAATGCCGGTAAGAAAATACACCTATTATGACTATACTATTAGCCTGTGCCCTGAATGCCTGAAGCGCATAGAAGCCAAAATCGTATTTGAGGACGATAAGGTATATATGCTGAAAACCTGCAGTGAACATGGCTTCTTTAAGGTAATGATAGCTACAGATATTGAGTACTATAAAAGTACCCGCAACTATAATAAACCATCTGAAACACCGCTACATTTTAACAACAAGGTACACTATGGCTGCCCCTATGACTGTGGCCTGTGTACCGACCACGAGCAGCATAGCTGCCTGACCCTGATAGAGGTAACTGACAGGTGCAACCTGAGCTGCCCTACCTGCTATGCCATGTCATCGCCACACTATGGCAGGCACCGCACACTGGATGAGATAGAGCGTATGCTGGATATAATTGTAGCAAGTGAGGGTGAGCCTGATGTGGTGCAGCTGAGTGGTGGCGAGCCTACTATACATCCGCAGTTTTTTGAGATACTGGACATGGCTAAACGGAAACCCATAAAGCACCTGATGGTAAATACCAATGGCATACGTATAGCACAGGACGAGGGTTTTGCCGAGCGGCTGGCCACCTATATGCCCGACTTTGAATTATACCTTCAGTTTGACTCTTTTAAACCGGAAGTACTCACCGCTATGCGGGGCCGGGATATGAGCGATATACGCCGCCGGGCACTGGACAAGCTGAATGCGCTGAACCTGTCTACCACCCTGGTGGTGACCATGCAGGCCGGCATGAATGATGATGAGGCTGGCGCCATTATAGACTATGCACTGAAACAGCGATGCGTGCGCGGTGTTACCTTTCAGCCGGTGCAGATAGCAGGCCGCTTTGAGCATGAGCCGGAACGCAACCGACTTACACTAACCGGCGTGCGGGATGCCATACTGCAGCAGAGCGATGTTTTTACGGCAAATGACCTTATACCGGTACCCTGCAACCCCGATGCACTTGCTATGGCCTATGCACTGAAGCTGAACGGTGAAGTTTTTCCCCTTACCCGCTACCTGGACCCTAAAATACTGCTTGACAGCAGCACCCGCAATACCATAGTATATGAGCAGGATACGGCACTGCATGAGCAGCTGATAAGGGTATTTAGTACCGGAGTATCTATAGACAGGGTTACGGAAGATATGCACCAGCTACTATGCTGCCTGCCACAGGTACAGGCACCCGGGCTTACTTATGAGAATCTCTTCCGAATCATCATCATGCGGTTCATAGATGCTTATGACTTTGATGTACGCGCCATTAAAAAATCCTGTGTACACATAGTGAGTAAAGACGGTCGCATCATTCCGTTTGAAACAATGAATCTGCTGTACCGGGATGAAAAGGAAAAGCAACTACATTTACTGAAAACAAAATACGAACCCGTAAAGCTGTAACCGATGGGAACAATGATAAGTATAGGTGTAGTGCTGCTGGGCCTGAGTATTATCCTGTTTCTGGCAGGGCTCATTGTTCTGATAGCGGCTTTGCTTACCCGTAATAAAAAAAGTGCAACAACCGGTCTGAAAATTATGGCAGCAGCGGCAGTATCGCTACTGGCCAGTTTCTCGCTATGCTCTATAGCGACCGGCTCAGGCAATGAGGGCGGAGGGATACTATAATACCGCAACTAGCCGCGCGGTACCGTCTTTTCTATTCTTATCCCCACATGCAGCACCTCGGGCAGTGGATTAAGGCGCATGTTCTGCTCCAGCTGTATGCTCCAGGTACCGGGTTTGCTGAGGTTTATGGAATCTCCCAGCTCTAAGGGCATACGCTGCTCATATATCTCACTCATACCACGCCCCAGCCATTTACCGGAAGGCTCTGAAAGGACAACATTGATACGGGCTTTTTTAGCAACAGTATCACCAGGCGCCTTAATATATAGCCACATCCACAGATTATTGTAAGGATATGCCTGTGTGTGTCTTATAATGAAGTATGGACGGTAAGAGGCATTACTGTCCTTAATATCGAACGTAAATACCGGTCTGAAATTATAATTCCACGCATTGGCTGGTATGGCCTCGTTTTTCTCATAATGAGGCGCAGGCATACAAGCTGCAAATGAGGTAATTACCAGTAAGGTAATCACCACCCCTCTGCGAAAGAGGGGTGGTGTGACTGCCCGTGCGAAGCGGACTTTCTTAACTATATCAATAAAAAATGGCCTCAAGAATAAAACAACTTTTTCGGTGGTACACAGTTTATACCTGTAACAGGCACATAGCTTAGATACCTACCATAAGCGGCATCAGCAGCATGAGCAGGTCTTCATTTTCCTGCTTCTCTATAGAGCGGAAGATACCTGCACGCGACGGTGTGCTGAGCTCCAGTATTACTTCCTCGCCATCAAGATTGTTCACTATTTCTACCATCAGTTTTGCATTGAAGGCTATTTTCATATCCTCTCCGCTATACTGACAGGAGAGGGTTTCCTTACCCTCATAAGAGAAGTCTATATCCTGTGCGCTGATGTTAAGGCTGTTACCATTGATGTCCAGTAGTACCTGATTGGTAGTTTTATTGGCAAAAATGTTCACACGACGCAGAGCACTGGCAAACTCGGCACGGTTTACCGTGAGCCTGTACGGATTATCTACCGGTATTACAGCACGATAATCGGGGAAGCGGGCATCTATAAGCCGGCAACTGAGGCTGATCTGTGGTCCTGAAACAAACAGATGACTGCTGTTGTAAGCCAGGCGCAGCTGAGACTCATCGGCAGGCAGCGTGCCACGCAGTTGCTGCAATGGCTTCTTAGGCACTACAAAACCACCGGTGGTGGGACATGAAATATCATTACGACGCAGCTGTACCAGACGGTGCGCATCGGTAGAAACAAAACCTAATCCATCGGCCGACATCTCAAAGTAAACACCCGTCATAGCCGGACGCAGGGTGTCTCCGCTTACAGCAAACAGCGTACGGTTAATGCACTCTATAAGCGCTACAGAAGACATCGTGAACTCAGAGGTATCGCCGGGAGCCGGCTCCTTAGGAAAATCATCAGCTTTCTCACCCACAATACGGTACTTACCAGAACTGCTGGACATATCTATGGAGAGATCTTTCTCATCCATAATAAATGTTACCGGCTGGTCGGGCAGGTTTTTGAGGTATTCCAGCAGTATTTTGGATGGGATACATATACGCCCGCTGCCTTCGGCATTGCTTACGTCCATCTGCACCCGCATCATGGTTTCCAGATCGGTAGCGGTAAGGGTAAGGGTGTTTCCCTCCAGATGAAAGAGAAAATCTTCCAGTACCGTCAATACATTATTGGCACTGATGATACCACCTATTTGCTGCAGATTTTTCAGCAGGGATGACGAAGTAACTATGAAACGCATGATTCAAAGATGTTTGGAACAAAGATATCTGAAATAAAGCCAAAAGAGGAACCTCCTGAGAAGGTTGTGGAAAAAATGGACGGAATGGCAGGCCAGGCTACCTGATGCCCTGTTTGCGCACGATACCCAACATGAGAAATACTGCCGCAAATATTATCATAATATGAATAAGCGGACCCGGACGCCAGATAAAAAAACCGACGGCCCAACCAATAAAGAGAACAACTGCTATCACATAAAGCAGGCTACGCAAAATCATAGGTGATGTAAATATAAATATTGTATGGTAAACAGATGGCAATACTGCATATTATTTGCAGCGAAATGCAGGATAAATGGGGTGAGCATTTTGTAAAAAGACACACATTACCACAATGAATAGCTTAACAACAGCCTGTAACAGCTATATGAATGCCGATAAAATTATTTCAGTAATAATCTGTGCCGCCTATATTTGCATACAGGGTACAGGCTTCCCCTCCTGCCCGGACAATAAAACGAAATACTATGAGCAAGATACTCGTTACCGGTGGCTGTGGCTATATTGGCGGTCATACTATAGTAGATCTGATACAGAACGGATTTGATGTAATATCAGTAGACAATCTGTGCAAAGGTTCCCTGAAAATGCTGGATGGAATAGAAAAGATTACCGGCAAAAAAGTGAAGAACTATAAAGTAGACCTCTGTGACCTGGACGATACCGAGGCTGTATTTCTGGAAAACCCTGATATAGAGGGCATTATCCATTTTGCCGCACTGAAATCTGTACCGGAATCTGTAAGCGAGCCTATTCTGTATTTCAATAATAACATCAATTCGCTGCTGAACATTCTGCAGTGTGCAGAAGACTTTGATGTGGACAATTTCGTATTCTCATCATCCTGTTCTGTATACGGTAATGCTGATACACTGCCTGTTTCTGAAGATGCACCGCTGAAGGAGCCTGAATCTCCTTACGCCCGTACCAAGCAGATGGGTGAGGCTATATGCCGTGATTTCACCTTTATACACAAAGAATTTAACGCCATACTGCTGCGCTATTTCAATCCCGTAGGTGCACATCCATCAGCCATTATAGGTGAGTTTCAGGACTTGTCGGAAAGCGTAGTACCTGTGATAACGCAGACGGCTATGGGCAAGCGTAAGGAAATGACCGTATTCGGCGATGATTATGCTACACGTGATGGCTCCTGTATACGTGATTATATACATGTTATGGATATAGCCAATGCTCATACCCGTGCATTACAGTATATTATGGAGGACCGAAACAAGTCTAACTGTGAGATATTTAATCTAGGCACAGGTAATGGCGTTACTGTTCTGGAGCTCATCAACGCTTTTGAGCGGGTATCGGGCCAGAAGCTGAATTTCAATATCGGCCCACGCCGCCCGGGTGATATTATTGAAGTATATGCAAATAATGACCGTGCCAGAAACCTCCTGGGCTGGGAAACCCAATATGGCCTTGATGCTATGATGGATACCGCATGGCGCTGGGAGCAGGCTGTGGCTGAAATGAAAAAAGCAGCACTGTAAGCGCTTCCCTTCCTTATGTTATTCTGTCTCCGTCTGGTGACGGTACAGTTTTGCATAGCGCCCATTGAGCGCCATGAGTTCTTCATGCGTCCCCTGCTCTGCTATGGTACCATTATCCAGGATAATAATCTTATCGAAGGTCCAGCTTGTGAAAATACGGTGTGTGATAACAAACACGGTACGCCCTGTGAGCCATGATGAGAGATTGGCAAGAATGGTCTTCTCTGTCTGTGTATCTACCGCAGAGAGGCATTCATCCAGCAGCAGTACCTGGCTGTTTTTGAGCAAGGCACGTGCCAGTACCATACGTTGTTTCTGTCCTCCGCTCAGCATTACGCCGCGCTCCCCTACTACCGTATCATATCCCTGAGGGAAGTCGGTTACATCCTTGTCCAGATCGGCCATGCGGGCGGCTGCACGCACCTCCTCGTCAGTGGCATCGCCACGGCCAAAACGGATATTATTGGCAATAGTATCGGAAAAAAGATAGGCTTCCTGTGGTGCATAGGCAATACCACCGCGCAATATATCAAGGTCATACTGCTGCACCGGCCTCCCGTCTATGAGCAGCTGGCCTCCCGTAGCATCATACATACGCAGCAGCATATGTGCCAGCGTGGATTTACCCGATCCCGTACGACCGATAATAGCTATTTTCTGCCCCCGGTGAGCATGCAGTGAAAAGCCTTTCAGAGCAGTAATGCCCGTGTGAGGATAAGTAAAGGTGATATTATCAAAATGTATGTCGCCTGCCGGTGGAGTAGTAATACCAGAAGGGGGACTCACAATCTCTGGCTGCGTATGCAGAAACTCATCAATGCGGCGCTGTGATGCACCGGCACGCTGGGTCATACCGGCTACCATACCTATGCTGGATATGGGAAACATGAGCAGATTGATGTAAATAACAAACTGTGCAATATTGCCGGTAGTAATATGTCCGTTAATGGCAAACCAACCACCTATAAGCACTGTGGACAGCATACTGACCCCTACAAAAAGGTTCATGGCAGGATAATAAATGGCCTGCGTAACAGACAGGTTTACTGCACTATCCCGGTAAGAAGCTCCGGCTGTCTCAAAAAAGCGCATCATATTACGCTCCTGCACAAATGCCTTTATAACCCTGATACCGGAATAAGATTCCTGAGCTGTGGTAGTCAGTGCCGACAACTGCTCCTGTATACGGCTGCTTTTACGGAATATTATTTTATTGACATAGAAAATAGACATTGCCAGCAGCGGAAGCGGTGCAACCACACATAGTGTGAGCATGGCATTAACCCGTAGCATATCCCATACACAGAATATGACCAGAAATACCACCGATGTGAAATACATGATAGATGGTCCCGTGTACATACGCACCCGGGAAACATCCTCAGAAATACGGTTCATGAGGTCGCCGGTGAACTTTGATTTGAAAAAGCCGGTATGCAGCCGCTGATAGTGCGCATATACCTCCGACTTCTGATCGTACTCTATATGCCGCGACATAACTATGATTGTTTGCCGCATCATGAACATGAATAAACCACGCAACAATGCCAATCCCAGCAGCAGCATACCTCCACGAAAAACAATACTTCCTATGCCTGCAGTGCCGCTGCCCGCTGCGGCAGCATTAACTACCTCATCCAGCATCTGCTGAATAACATTGCCCGGTTTTACAGCAAACCAGGAGGATATGGCAACGAACAACAGTCCGAGCAATAACCGCCATTTATACCTGAGAAAATACTTATTGAGCGAAGCGAGATCCTTCATGGAGGTGCAAAGGTCGGGTAAACAAACTAATCACCGCCTACGGGATATAAACTTATCTGAAGGGCATCATTGCTTCCCACTTATTAACAGGCCAGTAAATAAACAGTTTTTTTACATATACCTTGTAAGGTATAAATATTTGTAAAATTTGATAAAATTTCATAAATTGCTAACATTGAACCCTTTGCTAATCGCCTTATTTACCAGATACCCGTCATTGCCATAACCATAAAATAAATAAAAATACATATGACGAACCATTACATCTCCACAAAAACCAACAGGGTATACTTATTTCTGTTGCTATGCTTTATCAGTATCAGTCAATCGTCCTGTCTGACCCAGATTTACTCACCATCCAGTACATTATCAATGACCGGTACCACCGGCTATTGTCAGGGTGCTGCAGCTACACCCAACACACTTACATATAACCAATGTACTTCAGGAACCGGTATTATCCCTACCGGGGTGAACTATACTGCCCAATGGTATGTAAATACCACCGGTGGTACATCCATACCAGCCTCTACTGCATATGGGGCTCCCATATCCGGCACATCGCCCGGAGGTGGATCAGGCTCTATAAGTTATACACCATCTACGGCCACTACAGGAACATTTTATTATTTCTGCAATGTTACCTGGCCTGCTACAGGTACTACCTGCGCACCCAGCTTTACATCGTCGGCACAAATGATAACCATATCTACCCCGCCAGCCCCTCTCACCGGTACCGGCATCGTATGTACCGGGCAAACAACCACCCTCAGTACAACTTCTACAGGAGGTACATGGAGCAGCTCTAATGCAGCCAGAGCCACTGTATCAGCATCTGGGGTGGTAACAGGTGTATCGGCTGGTACTGTGGTCATATCTTATGCCTCAGGCCCCGGATGCGCAGCTACTATGATTGTTACTGTAGATGCCGGGCCGGGCCCCATAACGCCCGCCGGTACACTGGTAATGTGTGAAGGAACAACGTCATCTCTCGGCAACTCTGTAGCCGGTGGCACGTGGAGCAGCAGCAACCCAACGGTAGCGTCAGTAAGCACATCCGGACTGGTAACCGCTGTTACAGGTGGTACTGCTACTATCAGTTATACAGTAGCGTCGGGCTGTTATGTAACTAAAGCTGTAACTGTGAATCCGGTTCCAACAGGAATTACAGGCTCATCATTTGTATGCCTGGGCACAAACATAACACTTACCCCCAGCTCACCAGGAGGTGTATGGAGCAGCTCAAACCCGGCAGCCGCTACAGTAAATACCACTACCGGCGTAGTGACTGGTGTGGCTGTAGGAACAACTACTATTACTTATTCCGGATGCGGTTATGTAGTAAAAGACATCACGGTAAATCCACTACCTGCACCGATAACCGGTACGCTTACCGTATGCGAAACCAGTGGTACTACAACGCTCTCCAGTGCTACTCCCGGAGGTACGTGGAGCAGTGGCGCACCGGGGATTGCTACAGCTACTACAATGAGTGCCAACGATGGACAGGTTACAGGCGTTTCTGATGGTACAGTAATTATTACATACACATCTCCACTTATGTGCCTGGCCACAGCTGAGGTAACAGTAAATCCGGCTCCAGACCCTATAACCGGTGTTATACCCATATGCGCAGGACAGTCTATGACTTTGTCAAATGCTATCAGTGGTGGTGTATGGAGTGTATCTCCTGCTGCATTAGCTACGATAACACCTACTGGCGGCTACTTCACATCTATAAGCGGTGGTGTAGTCACTGTGGCCTACACTAATGAATGTGGTGTAGCTTCCATCCCTGTTACTATAAATCCGCTACCGGCAGCTATAGAAGGTAATGATACCGTATGTGTGGGCAGTACCACCGCTCTGGCCGATGAAACCATTGGCGGTACATGGAGCAGCTCGTTCCCTGCCATTGCATCGGTACTTACCACATCAGGACTGATAAGCGGTCATGTACCCGGAAGCACTACTATTACTTATACAATGCCCGGTGGCTGCTATACTACACTGCCGGTACAGGTAGTGTTACCACCCGATGTAATAACAGGCTCCATGAATGCCTGCCCGGGCACAACTACCACACTATCCAATGCAATAGCCGGTGGCATCTGGCGTAGCGGCAGCCCATCAATAGCTACCGTTAACCCCATGTCGGGGGTGGTAACGGGCATATCGGCCGGACTGGCAGATATCACCTATACCACAGGTCCAGGCTGTGCTGTATATGCCCATGTACTGATTAACCCGCTGCCGGAGCCAATAATAGGCGCCGATACCATCTACTGTGCAGCAGATAAGGATACGCTCTACAATGCCACTCCAGGCGGAGTATGGAGCAGCCTTACCCCTGGCATAGCTACTGTAGATGCAGGCGATGGTATTATGACCATTCTGAACGGCGGTCTGGCAATAATAAGATATACGCTACCCACAGGCTGCTACGTATCTAAAAGTGTATCCGTCAATGCAGCGCCCATGGCCACTGTAACTTACAACCCTGCTACCAATACGCTGTATACAGAAACCACATGGGGCAGCTATCAGTGGTATAATGGTATACAGGGCGCTATACCCGGTGCTACCACCTACCGCACTGCAGCACTTTACTATACAGACTACTGGGTACGGGTAAATGATGATAACTCATGCTTTGGCTCATCGGCACATTATAACTACAACTCAGCCAGTGGTGCCACCGACCCTGCTATGAACAGGGATAACTACTTTGTATTCCCCAACCCATCTAACAAGTCCATTACCATAGATGCGCCTATAGATGTGCGGGCAGTAATAACCAGCGCCGACGGTAAAGCGCTGATAACACAGAATCATGCAAAAACCATTGACATCAGTAATCTGGCCGATGGTATGTATATGGTACTGCTTTATGACCAGAATGGTATACAGCGGGCCGTACATAAACTCATAAAACAGTAAATTACTGACAACACTAATACAAAAACAGCCATGCGTCGCATGGCTGTTTTTGATTCCGGCAGGCCAAAGATGCCTGTTCCAGCATTTTTTAACTTTTGCTGTCACACCTCCATCAGTTATATTTGTCAGGTGAGTTTTTCCTACCCGCTTTTTCTTGCAGCAGGGCTATCCCTTGCCATACCGGTGCTGATACACCTGTTTAACCTGCGTAAGTACAAGACGGTACTGTTTCCGCATACCCGCTTCCTGAAAAACATACAGCTGAACAGCAGGCGACAGTCGCAGATAAGATATAAATGGCTGCTGCTCTCCCGGCTTCTGTTTCTGGCTTTTGTGGTGCTTGCTTTTGCACAGCCATATTTCGCCGGCAATGATGCAGTGAGTGGTGGCAAACAGGTACAGGTAATATACCTGGACAACTCTTACAGCATGAGTGCTACCAAAGGCGCCCGCAGGCTATTGGATATAGCCAAAGATGCAGCGGCACGGCAGGTACGCTCAGGAGCGGCAGGTTCCCGCTATGTGATACTCACTAATGATAAGCCATCGGCCTACCGTGCGATGCCTGCTACTGAGGCCTATAATACCATACAGGCTACAGAAATAACTGCCGCAACCACCTCTGTAGACAGGGTACTGGCAGCAGCAGCTACTGCCCGGGAGCATGAGCAGGCAGATAAAGCAGTGGTATATTATTATTCTGACTTCCAGCAGAGTGCATTCCCCGCCATACCTACAAGCGAGCAAACCCGCAACATTGTATTCTATGGCATACCGGTACAGGTACCGGGCATACCCAATGTATATATAGATACGGTAATACTTACCAACCCTGTACTCCAGGCCGACAGAAGTAACTATGCCGTAGTACGCACAAGAAAAACCGGGGAAAGTAACGATGCACATCCGGTACTGAACCTTGCTGTAAACGGACAGGTAAAAAGCGCCGCGTCGCTGAGTTTTGATGAAAGTGATGTGCGTACTGATACACTGAGTTTTCAGGTAAGCGGCAATGGCTGGCAGCAACTTTCTTTTACGCTCAATGATGCTACTATGCGGTTTGACGACACCTTTCGTATAGCTGCACGCTGCGCCCCTAACCTGTCGGTACTGGTACTGAATGAGGGGCAGATGAACCCATACATTCAGGCGGCATTCAGAGCATGGAATGGATTCAGAATCAATCAGACAGATGTAAATGCCAGCCCTGAAGACTGGAAACCTTACAGCCTAGTAATACTAAACGGTATTACCGGTATAAATGAATCGCTGGGTAAAAAACTGAGCGAAACACTGAATGACGGCCACACTATATGCATTTTCCCGGGTAGAACAGCCAATATCGGTGCGCTCAATGACGGCCTGAAACTGATAGGAGACATTCAGATAACCGGTACAGACACCAGCATGCAGATGGCCAGTCAGTTACAGCCCGGCAGTCAGCTGGTAAAAGACCTGTTTGAAAAAGTACCGGACAATGTACAGCTGCCTACTGCCAACTGGCATTACATATTATCGGCAGGTATTACCGCCAATCAGCAATCGGTACTTTCTTTCAGAAACGGCGACCCGCTACTGGCCCGTTACTCCCCTACCCAGGGTGCGCTCTACCTTTGCGCTACTGCAGCCGACCCGGAATCGGGCAATTTTCCGGGCAGTTACTTTTTTACTCCTTTCCTTTACCAGATGGCCATGCAGGGCGGCGGTGGCAATGTATACGCTGTAAGGGCAGGCACAAAGGAACCCACATTTGTAACACTGGCCAACGCTACAGAGCGCAACACCATGCATGCCTATGCAAATGGTACCGATATTGTACCTCCACAACGCCCCAATGGTGCCGGACTGGACGTATATGCAGGCAGTGTGCTGCAGGAACCCGGTTTTTATGCACTGGCCGCACCGGCTACCGATACCGTGCAGCTGGCCGTAAACCAGGACAAGGCAGAGTCAGACCCTAACTACCGGGATATCGTACAACTGTCAGACACATGGAAAGGCAACAACATTAAATGGCAGGAGGTGAACAGCAGCGGCAACCTGAGCGAACACTCAGGCGCATCTGAGTTCCCGCTTTGGAAAGTTTGCGTAATTTTAGCGCTTGTAATGCTGGGTGTAGAGACATGGCTGCTGGCACGCAACCGCAAACGCCCTGCATAACCGTACCATGGCACAGAACGCATCTGCGCCACCTTTCTAAATACTGATAATGCAGGTACTCATTCGCAAAGCAAGGGTCGCCGACCCGCAATCCCCTCACCACGACAAAGTGATGGACATACTGGTGGAAGATGGTATAATTACCAGAATAGCCTCATCTGTAAAAGCAGATGCAGCTATTACGGTAGATGTTCCAGACCTGTGTGTAAGCCCGGGATGGGTAGATATACTGGCCGACTACTGTGAGCCTGGCTATGAGCATAAAGAAACGTTGCAAAGCGGTATGGCCGCAGCAGCAGCCGGGGGCTATACCGATGTGCTGACCGCACCCAATACGCAACCGGTTATGAGTAACCAGGCAGCCATACAGTATTTGCTGCAGCGTGCCGCCGGAAATGTGGTATCACTGCACCCTACAGGCGCCCTGTCACGTAATGCTGAAGGAAAAGACCTGGCAGAAATGCTGGATATGCGCACCCACGGTGCCATAGCCTTTGGCGATGGCTGGAAGCCTGTACAGAACAGTACCCTGATGATGAAGGCACTGGAATATGTGACCGCATTTAACGGTGTGCTGATACAGGTACCTGTAGATAATGCGCTGGCAGCCGGGGGCCTCATGAATGAAGGTCCTGTATCTGTAACACTGGGTATGGCCGGAATACCGGAACTGGCAGAAACGCTGATGGTGTACCGGGATGTGGAACTGGCGCGCTATACAGGCTCCCGCCTGCACATAAGCGGCATAACTACTGCCGCATCGGTAGATATGATACGGAAGGCAAAGGCTGACGGCGTATCTGTAACCTGCTCTGTAACACCATATCACCTGGTGCTTACTGATGAAGTAATGCGTGGCTATGACAGTATGTACAAAGTATCGCCCCCGCTGCGTGGCGAGAGCGACAGAAAAGCACTGGTAGCTGGTATCAAAGATGGCACTATAGACTGTATAGCATCGCATCACAGACCTCAGGAATGGGATGCCAAACAGAAAGAACTGGAATATGCTGCCGAAGGCATGGCAGTGCAGGAGCTTACTTTCAACATAATGTGGGACAAGCTGAAAAAATCACTCAGCACAGAACGGCTTGTAGAACTGATGAGTACCCGTCCCCGCGCTATATTCGGGCTTAGTGAGTCTGTTATAAATAAAGGCAATGCTGCCAGCCTCACACTGTTTACTACAACCGGCAGCCACACACTGGCAAAAGGTACCGGACGCTCAAAAGGTGTAAACAATCCCTTTGAAGGCATGCCACTGGCGGGTAAGGTAATAGGTATCGTAAACAATAATAAAGTTCACCTGAACAAATAGAATACACCATGACAAATGCTATAAGCGAACCAATGAGTACAGCTGCACGCAACAAGACCGCAGCTATTAACGGACTGATACTGGGAATCATATACGTAGCCATTAAGGCGGGTATCAACCAAACAGCCGAAGCGCTGGTTCTGTATGCTATACTCAACTTTACCGGATACCTGGTATTTCTGGGAATACTATGGTTCATGCTGGTGAACCTGCGCAAGGCCAATGGTGGCTATATAGAGCTGCGGGAGGCATTTGGCGCTACTTTTGTAACCGTACTTATTGCGGGCCTTCTTTCTGTATCGTTTCAGTACCTGTACACATTTGTCATAGACCCCGGCTATACCGACAGAGTACTGGATGCAACAGTTAAAACACTGGAAAAAAGTGGCGCACCTGACGACAAGATAGATCAGATGGTAGACCAGATACAGAAAGCAAAAGTGTTCAGACTCAGCGATGTACTGATGGGCTATTTCAGCGGCGTAATAGTAGATTGTCTCTTTGGGCTGGTAGTAAGCCTGATAGTAAAGAAATCAAGGCCCGTTTTTGAAAATCTTTCCTAAATCAATTACAGTAGCAGATTAAAATATCATCTCAACGGGATATGCATTCACTCGTCATTTTCGCATCAGGAGCAGGCAGTAATGCTGCCGCTATCATAGCATGGTTCAAAGCAAATGGTAAGGCAAAAATATCCCTGATTGTATGCAACAAACCCGGTGCCGGTGTACTGCAGATAGCCGCCAGGGAGGGTATACCTGTACTGATGGTAGAAAAAGGCTCTTTCAGTAATCCCGGTGCTGTGGCACGGATAAGTGAATGTGACCCGTCACTTATAGTACTGGCAGGATACCTATGGAAGGTACCGGATGTACTGGTACGTATGTATCCCACCAGCATTATCAATATACACCCGGCACTGCTGCCGGCATATGGTGGTAAGGGTATGTATGGCAGCCATGTGCATGAGGCTGTGGTAGCAGCAGGAGAAAAAGAGAGTGGCATTACTATACACTATGTAAATGAGGAGTATGACAAGGGCGGCATCATTATGCAGGCACATTGCCCGGTACTACCGGTAGATACGCCTGCAGACCTTGCCGGACGCATACACAGTCTGGAGCACTTCTACTACCCCAGAACGATTGAATACCTGCTGGATAATAGGGAATAAGCTCGCCCGAATGCATCACTCATCAGTGGTGGTAAGTGCAGAAAAATCCTTGATAAGACTGTCTGTTTCATTCAGCTGCCTGCGTTGTTTTTTCCTTATTGCAAACTTTACAATTACCATATAGGCGGTTGTAATAACCGGGGCCGATATACGCATCAGCATAGATGTACCTTCCAGTACCGATGCGAAATACAACATCAGCGACAGCCACAGCAGCAGCATATATACCCATACAAAGGTGGTAATAGTTTTTCTGCGCCAGCGCAGTGCCGCTACGTAGCGGGATGCATACGCTGATGCCGGCAATGAAAAATCGGGACGGTGAAATACTACCCCACGCCATATTACCCACAGATATACCAGCAGCAGCAACGCCATACATAGCAGACTGCCGCTGAACAGCCATCCGTGAGATGTATGCCATGACAGAAATACCCATGCCAGCACACCCAGCGTCACGGCAAATCCAGCTGTAACACCTATGTTACTGAGCACTACCGTACGCTGCTGCCTGCGCCAGCGTACCAGCAACTGAGCCTTAGCCTCCGGGCTCTGCTCAGGCACAGTAAGCGGTTGTGCTTTCCAGCTTTTCTGTAATTCGTCAAAATTCATCTTCTCTGTTTTCAGGGTTCATTAGTTTCATAAGTCTTGCCTTTATACGATTGATACGCACACCGGTATTGGTAACGCTGCTACCTGTAATATCGGCTATCTCTTTATAACTCAGGTCTTCCAGCACCAGTGATATAATAAGCCTGTCCTGCTCTGCCAGTTGTGCTATAGCGGCATACAATTGTTGCATCTGCTGTTCCTGTCCCTTGCCGGCCGCATCGTCGGGCAGATGTTGTATTGTATCCGGCAACTCCTGATGGCTGCTGCGCCGGTGCAGTGCATTGTAAGTAATAGCAGTATTTACCGCTACCCTATACACCCATGTACTGCGTTTTGCCTCACCTCTGAAACGGTCCAGACTACTCCACAGCTGCAGCAGTATCTCCTGATACAGGTCATCGGCCCATGAGCGGTCATGGAGATACGCAAGGCATATGCGATATATGCCTGCGCGGTTCTCCGCTACCATATCATTGAATATCTGTTCCCTGTGCTGCACGTGCTTACCTCGCGGCAATAAAGTTATCTATCTCTGCAAAATACCACTGCGGGTTGTCATACATCACAAAGTGTCTGGTATTGCCCTCGGCCACATGTACGGTACATGTCTTACAGGCGCTGTACTGTCCACTGAAAACCTGCTGCACACTACTGCGGGTAAATGCAGGATATTCCGGCGTTTCACACCATGCCGCCATTACCAGTACAGGCACCTTTATAGTGCTTATGCGGCTGCGCATATCTGTACCCAGCATCTCTGCCATGGTCCAGGCCATAGTACGTTTATCGCTTGCGGCTCCCCACTCAGCTATATCATCCCAGTGAGTGGAGTCCCGGCACATAAATACTGCCATCTGCCGCTGGCTGGCTTTCAGCTGTTCATTGCTCATGGCATTGTAGCGCACCAGCGACTGTTCTGCCATTGCAGTGTTTACCGTATCTGCTGCAGCGGGATTGGAAAATGCAGCAAAGAAAGGAAGCGCATCTACTACTATCACGCCCCCCAGATGGTCTTTCATATCGGCAGCTATGCATAAGGACAGAAAGCCACCTATGGAATGCCCCACCAGTATTACGTTGTTTAGCTTCTTATCGGTTATATACTGCTGTATCTGCCGCTGCATAGTGACAAGGTAGGGGCCGGCCGGCAAAGGGGCAGTACCGGCATATCCTGCCAGCGTAAGTGCATGACACTCGTAGCGCGATGAATAGCGGGCTACGGTCTCATCCCACTCATGGCCACTACAGGTAGCGCCGGGTATAAGTATCATGGGCTGCCCTTTTCCGGTGACCGTTACTTTAAAGGCACTATACTCTGCTGCACGGGCTGTATGTACAAAGTGGATAAAGAACAGAAAACCAATAATAATACCCACTATACGCAGCAGGTGAATAAACGGGCGCTTGTATAACAGCCTTATGAAAAAGTGTGTCATAAAATATTGTTTACCTCATTAGTAGGCAGATGGTACATTTTATTACACCCGGCATATAAATATTTTATTGCGCAATACGAATGCAGCATCTGTAAAAAGCCCCGATAAGTTCACTTTACCTAATTTTGAAGTATGCAATTCATGCTATCGCCCGATGTTCCACCACTATCACGGCCACTGACCTATAGTGACCGCATACTGCTTATAGGTTCCTGTTTTACCGAGCATATATCTGACCGGCTGGCGCAGCATAAATTTCAGGTATTGCAGAATCCTCATGGCATTCTGTTCAATCCGCTCAGTGTAGCGCAAAGCCTTAACAGCTATATGGACAGGCAGCTATATGCTGCAGATGATCTGTTTCTGCTCAATGAGCTGTGGAACAGCTGGGACCATCATACACGGTTCTCTCATGTAAACCAGGAAGCAGCACTTATGGGCATCAACGCATCGCAGGCAGCGGCAGCATCGTTTATTAAGCAGGCCGATGTGGTGATTGTAACTCTGGGCTCGGCATTTCAGTACTACCTGAAAGAGAATGGCCGGCATGTAGCCAATAATCACCGGGCACCTGCGCAGTGGTTTGAGAAAAGATTACTGCCAATAGCTGAGATTGTAGCCGCGCTGCATGATACTATTCAAAGGTTGCATGAATACAACCCGCATGCACAGGTAATTTTTACAATAAGCCCGGTGCGCCATATACGAGATGGCGTTACCGATAATAACCGCAGTAAGGCAAGACTTATAGAAGCGGTGCATGACCTGTGTGGCAGGTATGACCATGTCAGCTACTTCCCGGCCTATGAGCTCATAATAGATGTGCTGCGCGACTACCGCTATTACGATATAGACTTTGTACACCCAAACTATTCTGCCACCAGCTTTGTATGGGAGCAGTTTGTAAAAGCCTGTATAGCGCCCGATGCGCACGACTTAATGAAGCAGGTAGCAGATATCGTCACCGCACGCAATCATCGTACCCGTTTCCCCGACACACAGGCACACAGCAGATTTATGAGTAACTATCTGGAAAAGACCCAGGCACTGGCGGCAAAGTATCCGGTACTGGACCTCAGAGAAGAAGCAGCCTACTTCAGCGGTTTCTGACTTATTCTGTTTTCCACTTTATAGCACAGCCTACTGATTTGGTGGCAGCCACCGGCACCTCCCTGCCACTAAGCAGTGCATCCACTGCATCTGTTACAAAGTGGTTCTTTACTTTTTGCGGCTCCTTGCCATTATCATCTATAGCGCCTGTATATTTCACTATCCATTTACCCCCTTCGTGCAGCAGCACATATGCCTGCGGGGTCTTCACCGCACCATATGCCCTGGCTACATCCTGTGTCTCGTCATACAGGTAGGGAAAGTTATAGTGCTTTTCCTTTGCACGCTTCACCATTTCCTCAAAGCTATCCTCAGGCACAGCATCAGCATCATTAGAGCTTATGGCCACCACAGGAAAGCCCAGCGGCGTGTAGTGGGTGTTCATCTCATTGAGCCGCTCCTGATAGAGCTTTGCAAACGGGCAATGATTACAGGTAAATACTACAATGAGCCCCTTTGTTTTACCCATCTTCTCTGTAGACACCAGCTTGCCATCCACATTGCGCAGGGAAAAGCCAGTGGCTTCATCGCCTGGCTTATAGCCTGCTACAGCAAGTGTGGCGTACAATAGAAAAACTGCAAAAATGGTTACTGACCGTATCATAATATCATGGTTTATTGCTCCATCAGATAAGAGCGTATATAATTACCTCCCTGTGCATCGGTAAGCCGCAGAAAGTACAGGCCATTGCCCAGTACCGACACATCCAGCGTAGCCTGTTCTGTATTCATATCAAACTCACGAACCACCTGCCCGCGCATATTGATAACAGTGGCATGCACAATGCGGATATTATTATCCATGCTGAAGGTGATAAGACCACGGGTAGGATTGGGGAACAGTTTCATGTGTGCATTCTGTTCCCTGTTAAGAATGCCAGACGGGCTGTTACCTACTACAAACTGCCCCATCATACCTATATCCTCGTGTGTGGCAATATGACAGTGGAACATATAAGGCTTCAGCTCGTCAGAGTAATCAGTAAACTTAGTAATAAAGCGTACCGTATTGAATGCCGGCACAAATACCACATCTTTCCAGCCACGCTGGTGAGCGGGAGGCACTACTCCGTTTATGGAAAGTATATAAAACTGTATGTCGTGAATGTGGAACGGGTGTCCGAAACCTGAAGTACTCTTTATCTCCCATATCTCTGTATTGTCCAGCGGCACATGGTAGTCTATATCATCCAGCTCAAAGAACTTATGATTGATAAGGAAAGTAGGCCCGCCGGGACCTATTGCACTGTCAGAGATGGTAACGGTACGTGTAATGTCGGCCGAGGACTCATCATAAAATGTATTGGTAGTGAGCACAGCCGGTATCGTAGTAACCGGTGCAGCTGTTGCGGCACCTATATTCAGATGCAGGATATTAAAATCAGTATGCCCAAGCGCATTTACCAGCGGGCCGGTAGTAAATGTCTCTCCACCCGGTACATTGCCAGCTATCTCAGTATTAAACGCCTTCAGGTCTACGGTAGAGCCCGACTGTCCGGTACAGTTTACCAGTATCTCTACACGCTCTCCCGCCGATATCAGAAACCGGGTTACCGGTACGGGTGCGTCTACCAGTCCACCATCGGTGGTAATAACATAAAAGGTACGATTATCACTGAAGCCGATGTTATAGGAGCGCTCTATAGCAGCATCCAGCACACGGAAACGTACCACCTGAGCTGGTATTCCATATTCAGCACGGGTCACACCATTGGTAAGCATGCTATCGCCATAGGAAGCCTCTACAAACTGGTTGAGCGCATCAAACTTACGGTCTGTGAGCACCAGCGGTATATCGTCTACGCTATATGTACGGGGCAGATTCAAGGAGCTTTCTACAGAATCGCGCACTATTATAAGACCACCCAACCCCATGGTAACCTGCTCCTGCGCCATCATGTGCAGGTGCGGATGGTACCAGTACAGCCCGGCATTATTATCTATCTTCCAGTAAGGACTCCAGGTAGTATAAGGCGGAATAGGTTGATGCGGCCCGCCATCCATCAATGCCGGCAGGTGAAAGCCATGCCAGTGTATAGTGGTGGTATCGGCCAGCTGGTTATCCACATTTATGTGTACCACATCACCCTTGTTCCAGAACATGGTAGGCCCCCACCAGTCGCCGTTAAGCGAGCCCGTAATGGTCTGGTTACCATCCAGTATCTGGCAGAAGGTATCTCTGGCAGTGAGGTTGAACGTGGTACCGCTGAGCGTGTCCGGTATCTTCAGCAGATTGTATTGTGCCGATGCAGTTACCGTCAGTAACAGCACCAGTGGCAGTAGTATGTAACGTGATAACATGTGGAATATGCTTAGCTGTGCTATCCATAAGACGACAGCAAACTACGAATCCCTCATACACTGCAGAAATATAATGTGCATGCTTATACCCAGCCGTTATTATGCAGCAGCTTGGCTATCTGCACTGCATTGGTGGCGGCGCCCTTGCGCAGGTTATCTGCCACTATCCAGCAGTTAAGCGTATCGGGCTGTGAGAAGTCGCGACGCAGGCGGCCTACAAACACCTCATCCTTGCCCTCAGCATGCAGCGGCATAGGGTATCCGTTCATATCGGGGTTGTCTATCACTATTACCCCCGGTGTAGTACTGAGCATGGCACGCACATCGTCCAGCTCATACTCTTTGCGAAACTCAATATTCACACTCTCACTATGCCCGCCCGATACCGGCACCCGCACTGTGGTAGCCGTTACTTTTATGCTGTCATCACCCATTATTTTACAGGTTTCCAGCGCCATTTTCATTTCTTCCTTTGTATAGCCGTTATCCTGAAACACATCTATATGCGGCAGCACATTCATATCTATCTGATGCGGATACACATGATGTTCTTTACTGCCTGCACGCTGCGCCATCATTTCTGCCACAGCATTATGCCCTGTGCCGCTTACACTCTGGTAAGTACTTACCACCACACGCTTTATACCATATCGCTGATGCAGTGGGTGCAATACCATTACCATCTGTATCGTAGAGCAGTTAGGGTTGGCAATGATCATATCATCTGCCGTTAGGGAATCACCGTTCACCTCCGGCACTACCAGCTTCACCTCCGGCTTCATACGCCATGCCGATGAGTTGTCTATGACCCGGCAGCCTACCGCAGCAAACTGTGGTGCCAGCTCCAGTGATACAGAGCCTCCGGCAGAAAACAATGCTATATCGGGCCGGGCGGCAATAGCGGCAGCGGCAGTAACTACGGTATACTCCTTACCGGCATAGGTAACCTTACTACCTGCGGAGCGCTGAGAGGCTACGGGTATCAGTTCTGAAACCGGGAAATTACGCTCCTCAAGTACCCTCATCATGGTACTGCCTACAAGGCCTGTGGCGCCTACTACTGCTACTTTCATCGGGCTGTATTATTTATATACAAAGGTAATACCGGGCAACACAAGATGCCCTGACCTGCAAAAAAGGGTTGCCATCTGATGGCAACCCTTATAATGAACTTAAGTTCTCTTTACTTCATTCCGGTGCCTATATTCACATTCATACTGCCTTTCTTTATATCATTAATGATATTTACAGTTTCGGCAATATAGATATCCTTACCTATTGCTTTCAGCCACTCTTTATTTTTACTTACCGATGCCGTATCCATATTGATGCGTGCCATATCCTCATCAGGATTAATAACTTCCAGCGCTACAGCATTCTTTTGCAGCTCCTCCAGCTTCTTAGACACCTCATTTGTTTCTTCCTGCTCTTTACGGTACTCTGCCTCATTGAGCGACACCACATTATCTTCACGCTTTTTCTTTATCACCTCTGCATTCTCCTTTATCAGGCGGAAGGTAGGATTGGCCGCTATGCGGGCATTGCTCATAGATATCACCTGATTAAGATTCGGAATACTGTTGGTGGGCTTGTATGATACTGCCGGAATCTCATCCCATGGCAGTGCCGACTTATAATGACGCTCGCCAAGGTCTTCCTCATCATAGCCATCGTACGGGTCGGGCATGTCTATGTGCGGCGTTACACCCTTGCGCTGTGTAGAGCCACCATTTACCCGGTAAAACTTCTCCATGGTCAGTTTCAGTGAGCCCAGAGAAGACGGCTCGCCATCGTTATCCAGCGTACTGCGCAGCCCCATCTTCGATGCATCATCCAGCACATCATCCAGATTCACCATTTTCTGCACCGTACCCTTGCCAAAGGAAGTAGAGCCTACAATCACAGCACGGTTATAGTCCTGCAGCACTGCTGCCAGTATCTCAGATGCCGATGCACTGCTCTGATCTACCATAATAGCCAGCGGACCACTGTATATAGCTGTATCAAAGCTGCGGGAGCGTAGTACTGAAGGGCTGCTGTGGCTGCTCTTAACCTGTACTACCGGCCCACGGCCCAGAAATACACCAGCCATCTCCACCACATCATTCAGCGAGCCACCACCATTATAACGGAGGTCCAGTATGATACCCGTAACGCCCGCATTCTTCAGCTTCATTACCTCTTTGGCTATATCCTTAGCCGATGAGCGTGGGTTAATATTGTTGAAGTTGGCATAAAATTCAGGCAGGTATATAAACCCTACAGGACCATCCTTGCTATTGATGATAGCCGACTTCGCAAAAATCTCTTCTATTTCCACTATACCACGGGTGATGGGTATCACCTTTACCGCTCCATCTGTACTCTTTACGGTAAGTCTTACTTCAGTACCCTTTGCACCACGTATGAGCTTTACCACATCATCCAACTCATAGCCCGATATATCTACCGGTTCTTCTTCACCCTGGGCCACCTTCATTATTACATCACCGGCTTTAAGCTGTCCCTGCTTCCACGAGGGGCTACCGGTAATAATGGATGCTATTGTGGTTTTATCATCATTCTGGCTCAGGCGGGCACCTATACCCATAAAGCTGCCGCTCATACGCTCGTCGAAAGACTTCTTTTCCAGTGGAGGAAAATAAGCGGTATGCGGGTCTTCTGTCTCTGTAATCTTGCTTACATACCATGAAAAACGGTCATCTGACTTTACCTTACGCAGGCGCTTCAGATAACGCTCATTACTTTTCAGTACATCTTCACGCGCCTGTGCTTCCAGTTCTTTATCCGTCTTAAGCTTAACGTTTACAGAGTCTTTATTCTCCTTTTTCTTATCCTGCTCTTTCTTTGCATCCACATACTTCACAAGGGCGCGGTATTTAAGATGCTTGCGCCAGCGCTCAGAAAGGCCTGCCTCATCAGCAGCATACTCCTTTTTATCAGCATTGAGCTGCAGGGTCTCCACTTCATCACCATCGGCCGATGTTTCCGTATTAAACTTCAGAGATTCAGTAGCGCCAAAATAGAAGGGTTTCTTCAGTATGTCTTTAAATATCTTCTCAGAGCCATCTATACGCCTTACATAAATTGCCTCCAGAGAATCAAAAAACTCCGTAGAGCCTGCCAGTATCTGATCATCTATTGCATACTCGTACTTAGACAGCTTTTCTATATCGCTGGCAGTAAAGTATAGTTTCTCTCCATCCAGAAATCCCAGCATACCTTTATATACACGTATAGAGAAGCTGTCATCAATAGGGCGGGGAGAAAAATGGGCGGCCTGTATCGTCTTCATCACCGTTTCCAATACCATCTGCCTGCGCTGCTGCTGTGTGAGCCCGGCTGCATGCACATATCTGAACGAGAAAAAAGCGCCCAGAGCCAGAATCACCAGTGCCGGTATCAGAATTTTATTCTTCATGAATTGAAACATAATATTTTTCTTGCTAGAACCTAACAAATGTAGTCCAATTGCTGTTAAAAAAAGTATAATCAAAAACCATACCCACGTTAAATGCCGGGGTATATTCTGCGTTACTTTTGCAGATAGTTACGGCCCATGCATCTTACTGTTCTCGATAATGAATTGTGGTTTCCGCCTGTTTCAGAGGCCCTGCCCGATGGCCTGCTGGCTGCCGGTGGCGACCTTAGTCCCAAACGTCTGCTGCTGGCATACCGCAATGGTATATTCCCGTGGTATAACGAAGGCGAACCTCCGCTATGGTGGTGCCCTGACCCCAGATTTGTACTCTACCCCTCAGAGTTGCGCATCAGCAAAAGCATGAAGCAGCTACTCAGAAAAGGACAACTAACATTCCGCACCAATACCAGCTTCGATGCGGTGATAAGAACCTGTATGGCAATAGAACGCCCCGACCAGGACGGCACCTGGATAACAGAAGATGTGGTAAATGCCTACAGCCTCCTGCACCATATGGGTTACGCGCACAGCGCAGAGGCATGGCTGGGCGATGAGCTGGTGGGAGGGCTGTATGGCGTATGGCTGGGTAATGTCTTCTTTGGCGAGAGCATGTTCAGCAGAGTGAGCAATGCCAGTAAGTTTGCTTTTATAAACTGGGTGCAGCTACTGCAGCAGCAGGGGGTGCAGCTTATAGACTGCCAGGTACATACTGCTCACCTGGAAAGTCTTGGTGCACGTATGATACCCCGCACTGAGTTCTGCTCACTGCTACATAAATATATACTCAGCTGAACCATTGTAGAAGGTTTAGCCCGGTTCGTTCTATCTTCGTTGTATATTAATGTATATGGAATTCAGAGAACTGAACCTCAGCTCCTCATTGCTGAATGCACTGGACGATATGGGATATGTGCACCCTACCACTATCCAGCACAAGGCATTCCCGGTTATCATGTCGGGACGGGATGTATGTGGTATAGCACAAACAGGTACCGGTAAAACAATAGCATTTCTTTTACCCTGTCTGCGCATGTGGCAATTTTCCAAAGACCGCTTCCCGCAGATATTGATACTGGTGCCTACACGTGAGTTGGTAATACAGGTATGTGAAGAGGTGAAAAAACTTACCACCTATATGAGTGTGGTAACGGTAGGTGTATATGGCGGGGTCAATATGCGCCCTCAGCAGCTGGAAGTAGAAAACGGCTGCGATGTGGTAGTTGCTACCCCCGGCAGGCTGCTGGATCTGGTACTGCACGGCTCACTAAGGCTTAAAGCCATTAAGCGGCTGGTGATAGACGAGGTAGATGAAATGTTTAATCTGGGATTCCGCACACAGATAAATAATGTGCTGGACCTGCTGCCGGAGCGCAGGCAGAACCTCCTGTTCTCTGCCACCATCACTGCCGAGGTGGAAACACTGATGCATACCCACTTCAATAATCCGGCATGGATAGAGGCCGCCCCGGTGGGCACACCGCTGGAAAATATAGACCAGCGTCTATACCATGTTCCCAACTTCCACACTAAAGTAAATCTGCTCACGCTGCTTCTTACAGAAGATGAAAGCATGACGAAGGTGATGGTGTTTGCCGCCACAAAAAAACTGGCCGATGAGCTCTACGATATACTGGAAGCCCGCCTGCCTGGCCAGAGTGGCGTAGTACACTCCAATAAAGCACAGAATCAGCGTTTCAATACGGTGAAAAAATTCCGGGATGGGGAATTCCGGCTGATGATAGCTACCGACCTCGTAGCCCGTGGTATAGATATAGCAGAGGTAACCCACGTCGTAAACTTTGATATCCCCGACGAAAAAGAATCTTATATACACCGCATAGGCCGTACCGGCCGTGCCGACCGCCGGGGTATATCCATAGCATTCGCATCTCCGCGCGAAGCTGAGGAGCTTGCCGCAATACAGGAGCTGATGAAATATGAGATACCGGTACAGCCCCTGCCGGAGCATCTGGAGATATCAGAAGTACTTACTGATGATGAAATGCCCAAAGTGCATATGAGGGAAACCCTCATTGCTATGCCTAAAATCATAGATTCAGGTGGAGCTTTTCACGAGAAACTGGAAAAAAATAAAAAGGTAAACAAAAAAGTAAGCCACAAGGAAAAAATGCGGGAGAAGTACGGCAAGCCGAAAACCCGTGGTAAAAAAAGGAAATAGTCATGATCACAGATCTTACTGCCGACATCAGCTGTGCATTCAGGTGGATAGATGTTACCGACCCCACCGAACAGGAATTACAGGAAATAGCTACCCGCTACTCACTGCACCCTGCCTCTGTATCAGACTGTCTGCAGCCCGGTCACCTGCCCAAATACGAACAGTTTCCCGGCTATACCTTCATCATACAAAGGGTATATAATACAGACCCCAATGCCGATGCCGATACGGTACAGGAGCTGACAGGTAAAATAGCCATGTTCGTAACGCAGGAGTTTATCATTACCATACACAGAAAGCCCTGGGAGCCTATAAGCGCTATCCGTACAGAGTACATATCCTCGGGCCGATGCAGCAGCCCCTTTCAGGTACTGAATATACTGATACGTACAGGGCTGCACTCCTTCGACGCACCCGGCAAGGCCATTACCGACTCCATAGATTTCTATGAGATGCAGGTATTTCTCCGTAAAAGAAAGCTCCCCCTGCTAAAGGGGCTTTATTTTATGAAACGTAAGCTGGATGTGATTCGCAGACTACTGCTGCTTACCTATGATATTGTAGACAGGATGGACTCCCACGAGACTGCAAATGCATACACCCGTGATGTGCGGGACCTGTATGTAAGGCAAAAAAGCCTGTACGATAGCATGTTTGAAACCACCAACCATCTGCTCAATCTGTACTTTAACGTATCGGCTCAGCGCACAAACGAGACCATGAGAGTGCTTACCATCTTCTCGGTATTCTTCATGCCGCTCACTTTTATAGCCGGGGTATATGGTATGAACTTCCACCACATGCCCGAGCTGGAATGGCAATATGGCTACCCCATGGTAATGCTGCTGATGGTAGCCGTTACAATACTGGTATTCGTATGGTTTAAAAGAAAGAAGTGGCTGTAAGACAGCCACTTCTCAAATATTACCGGCGAAACCGGTTCATGAAATATGCTTCTTCTACCGGTGATGGCTCATAAGGCTTCTTAGAGCGTGCCAGGTGATTACGGTTAGTAAAGAAGAGGTCTGTAATATCAGTACCGTTTGTCTGCATAATTACCACATCAGGCTCAGAGTACTTAGCCTTCTCTTCCCACAGCGACAGGAAATCGTCAGTACAGCCAGCTATCATACCTGCATTCATCATTTCTATATCAGGGTGGCGCTGCGCCAGTACCGATGTAGCTATGAATTCATTGTCCAGAAATGGTGAATAAAACTGAGACCCACCCAGAAACAGTACATGCTGCTGCTTCTTGGGAAACACCACATCATGGTCCATACGCAGGCCCTGCGCATTGGCTACTACCTTGTATGGCATATCCTTACCGCCATCCAGCACCTCTTCGGTTGATGGGGCCAGATCGCCAAATGTTTCAGGGCGCTCGCTGTCTTTATATACGGCAGTGCTTCTATGGTCTTTGTATTTGATAATGATTGGCTCCAGCTGGTCGGCCAGAAATATCGCACCTGCTTTAGACCAGTGACCATCGCGCGGCATCTGGGTAATAACAGTAGGCTTTTGTGTAGCCAGTGCCGGCCCCAGATCATAATATTCCACGCCCAGCTCATTGCATGCCTGCCTTATAAAAGGATGACCATAACGGGTAAAATCACTGATGGCAACCCCTACTTCCGGTGTGATGATGGCTACTACAAACTTTGCACCTGTTGCCTCCACACTCTTTTTCAGCTCAGCCAGCTGGTCTTTATACCGCTGCTGCAGCTCTTTATATACTGCACTGTTCTGTCCATTATTCTCAAACAGTATCTGATCGGGTGTCTCCTTGTACAACTCATTCAGTTTCTCTACCTGCTGTGCATTTCTTTTACTTTCTGCAAGCATTTCTCTGGTTTTACGGCTTTGCTCCTCACTTATATGCCCCTCTCCGCTACTACTACTGCCACAACCTGTTATTGATACTGATGCTGCCAGAAGACCGGCAATAATGGACTTTTTCATTTCTACTTAATTTATATATCAGAATTTAAAATAATAGTACTCACTGGCATTCTGTTTCTTATATAGCAGGCATATAAGTATTACTACTATAATATAGCCTGCTACACGCACCCACATATGCTTTTTACTCAGCTGCAGCACATAATCCTTCTCCCTTTGTACCCATTCAAATGCCAGCAGCGGTATGAACATGGCGACCTTAGTATATACCATCTTCAGCGGCAGGCGCAGAAATGAGGCCGAAAATATCTTGTGTATCAGCCCCTTTGCCACCGTCATGTCCGGCGCACGGAAAAATATCCGGGACAGTGTGGTGAGCAGGAAAGTAAATGCTATCTGCCCGGCTACTTTTACCGGCGGCAATAACCGCCCTGCCGCCGGCGCATCCTTGTAGCGGGTAAGTGAATCTGTAAGAATGTAGGGGATGAAATAGATACCATTAAGCAGTCCCCAGCATACGAATGTCATGTTGGCGCCATGCCACAGACCACTGAAGGTAAAAATGAACAGGATAGACAGGATATACTTACCCATGCCTCCACGGTTACCTCCCAGTGGCAGATACAGATAATCCAGCATCCACTTCCGCAGCGATGTATGCCATCTGCGCCAGAACTCACCCGGGTTTCGGCTGAAATGCGGCATTTTAAAATTCTGTGTAAGCTCTATGCCCATTAATCGCCCTACGCCACGGGCAATATCAGAATAGGCCGAAAAGTCGGCATACAGATACAGGTTAAAGAGCATTACTCCCAGAAAAACCGTACTCCCGTCCAGATCGTCATAGCGGGCATAACAGTAATTCACCACCTTCTCGGCATGTGCTGCTATGACCATTTTCTTAAATAGCCCCCACACAATCTCCCCTACTGAATGCTCTATCCTGGCCAGTGTGGGTATGGATATTTTGGTGAATTGTGGTAAAACCGTAACAGATGAAGGAATAGGACCCGAAAGCAAATGCGGAAAAAAGCTGATATATGCCGCATAAGTAAGCAGATTTTGCTCTGCAGGCAGCCTGCGCCGGTACACATCTACTATATAGCCTATAGATGAGAATGTATAATAGCTGATACCCAGGGGCACCAGTATATGTAATGCACTGGACTGCCATTGCTCCAGCCCGGCTATATTTCCCAGTATGAGGTTGCTGTATTTTATATACGTCAGTCCAAATCCCAGAATAACAATGCCTGTAATCAGTATCCTTTTTCTTGCTGCTGTTTCTTCTTTCTGTTGTATAAGATGTGCAAAAGTGTATCCTACCAGTATCATCCCCAGCAGGTAAAAGGGGAAGGTATAATGCAGATTATTATAAAAATACCAGTTGGCAACCAGCAGTACCAGATTGCGGACATTCATCCATTTATGAACAACCCAGTATACAATCAGAACAATAAGAAAGAAAATAGCAAACTCGCTGGTATTGAAGAGCATGATTGTGCGTAAAACTAGTTAATTCACACAAGTAATGTTATTTTTTTCTATTTACTAAAGGTTAACCATTCAAATAAAATTAAATGAGAAACATATTACCTATTGGTTCAGGTACAGGTCTTTCTGCAATGGCTGACCTGGCGATACTGCATACGGCTCCAGGTCAGTGATACCGGCATCGGCCAGTACATCCTCATCCAGAAACAGATTACCGGTACAGGTAGCCGATGGTTTACTGAGTATATGGTATGCAGCATCGGCCACTATAGAAGGCCAGCGACTGCGCGATACGAGCGCATCACCTCCCAGCAGGTTGCGCACTGCAGCGGTGGCAATGGTGGTTACCGGCCATAAAGAGTTGGCAGCTATTCCATCTTTGCGCAGCTCTTCCGACCATCCCAGCGTCATCATACTCATGCTGTATTTGCTGATGGTGTATCCCACATAAGGCCCCAGCCAGCGGGGATCCAGATTAATAGGGGGAGACAAAGTAAGTATATGAGGATTTTTCCCCTTACGAAGAAAGGGAATACAATGACGGGTCACCAGATAGGTACCCCGCACATTTATACTATGTATAAGGTCCAGTCGTTTGGTATCCAGCTCCTCCGTACCACCCAGCGATATGGCAGAGGCATTATTAATAACAATGTCTATACCGCCAAACAGGGCTATCGTTTCCTGTACTGCGCTCAGTATCTGCTCCTCATCACGTATATCGCACTGCACAGCCAGCCCACGGCCTCCTGCCTCATTCACCTTCTGCGCCACAGAATGTATAGTACCTCCCAGTCGTGGGTCTTCCCTTACCGACTTTCCCAGCACTACTATATTGGCTCCCTCCGCTGCCAGACGTAATGCTATGGCCTCACCTATACCCCTGCTGGCGCCGGTTATAAAAGCTGTCTTCCCTGAAAACTGCATACTCATGACATTTTGTTGTTACGAAGTTAACCGCTTTAGCCACTAAAACACCTGTAAAGGGTCTCATTTTAACACAATCAGAATATACAGCACGCCACATGGCTAACTATCCTAATTTTGCCCCGTCATAAGCAGGCGTCATGAGAATAGTACTGGCACAACAGAATTACCATATTGGCAACTTTGAGTTGAATACACAGAAGATACTGGATGCTATCGCCACAGCAAAGGCACAGGGGGCAGACCTTATCGTATTTCCTGAGCTGGCCATTACCGGCTACCCTCCCCGCGACTTTCTGGAGTTTGAAGACTTTCTGAACCAGGCACATGCCTCGCTGGACACTATAAGACAGGCGGCCGATACAATAGGAGTACTGGTAGGCTGCCCTACCCATAATGCAGACCCCAAAGGGAAAAACCTCTTTAACAGCGCCTGCCTGCTGTATGAGCAACAGCTGAAAGCCGTGGTGAACAAGACCCTGCTGCCTACATATGATATATTTGACGAGTACCGCTATTTTGAGCCAGCCGCTACGTGGGACATAGTAGTGTTTAAAGGCCACCGCCTGGCAGTGACCGTTTGTGAGGATATATGGAATCTGGGCGACGACCCGCTGTACCGTATATGCCCTATGGATGAGCTGGCACCACACAAGCCGGAAATTATCATCAATCTCAGTGCATCCCCATTCGACTATCTGCACGTAGCTGCACGCAAAAACATTGTAAAGCAGAATGTAGACAAGTACGGCATACCCATGATATACTGCAATGCTGTAGGCTCACAGACAGAAATAGTCTTTGACGGAGGCTCTATGGCCGTAAATGCAGATGGTACGCTGGCTGCAGAGCTTCCTTACTTTACTGAGGCTCTTGCCATTGCCGACTGGGATGGCGGACTGTCCTTCTCTGGTGCTTGTCATATAGACGGTCTGAACAATCCCCTTCCCGATATGGAAGCGTTGCACCCTGAAAGCAATATTGCACAGATACATCAGGCACTGCTGCTGGGCATACGTGACTACTTTGGCAAAATGGGCTTTAAAAAAGCTATCGTTGCCTCATCGGGCGGTATAGACAGTGCGGTAACACTGGCGCTGGCATGTGAGGCACTGGGTGCAGAAAATGTACATGCACTGCTGCTGCCATCTCACTTTTCTACGGCTCACTCTGTAGATGATGCGGTACAGCTCTCTGTAAACCTGGGCAATCCTTACGATACCATACCTATAAAAGGTGTTTTTGATGCCTACACCACCGCATTGAGCCCGGTGTTTAAAGACCTCCCCTTCAGCCTGGCCGAGGAAAACCTGCAGTCGCGCATACGTGGTGGTATGGTAATGGCACTGGCCAATAAGTTTGACTATATCCTGCTCAATACCTCCAACAAAAGCGAACTGGCTACGGGCTACGGTACCCTCTATGGCGACATGGCTGGCGGTCTGGGCGTACTGGGCGACCTCTACAAGCTGCAGGTATATGCTCTGGCCCGCTACATAAACCGTAACGGGGAAGTAATACCGGAAAACATCATCACCAAAGCGCCCAGTGCCGAGCTGCGCCCCGGCCAGAAGGACAGCGACAGCCTGCCGGAGTATGATGTACTGGATCCCATCCTGTACCAGTATATAGAACGCCGCCGTGGCCCCCGCGAAATCATACTCATGGGCTATGATGCGTCACTTGTTTCCCGCATTCTGCGTCTGGTAAATATCAATGAGTATAAGCGCAATCAGTTCTGTCCCATAATACGTATATCGCCCAAGGCATTTGGTGTAGGACGGCGTATGCCTATAGTAGGTAAGTATCTGGCTTAGTCCTGCTTTAGCGGTGGCGATACCGGCTTACATTTCCCTACCGGGAAGCGATACCCTGCAGATAATCCGTAATTGAAAAAAAGCGGTAAACGTATCCCGTAGGTACTTCATTGGGCTTCCTCACATCGTCCGATAGCATATTGCCCGGAAAACTATGCAGGTGAGCGTTTATGCAACGGACAGTGTGATTACGAAGCAAATCGCTAACAATATATATTTCATATGCAGCTGACGTGTGTATGAAAATAATCGTTACGATGTAATTCTGCTCCTCTGGTTTGAATCATGGTGATATACATAAACATCTTAACGAAATGCTAAATGCAAAACACATAATATTCATTTAACCGCTTATTCATTTTCTCTTTATGTAAATAACGTCTTTTTGTATAACCAAATACTCAGACGAGCCTCGATATATGGCAAAAAGAGAAGTGGACATTGTAGTGCTGTCCGACATTCACCTGGGCACTTACGGTTGCCACGCTACAGAACTGCTGAGGTATCTGAAAAGCATTAAGCCGCGTGCCGTAATTCTTAATGGCGACATTATAGACATATGGCAGTTCAACAAACGCTACTGGCCCAGTACCCATATGATGGTAGTGAAGCACCTCACCAGCCTCATGGCTAAAGATGTGCCTGTGTACTTCATCCCCGGCAATCATGATGAAATGCTACGCCGATTCAAAGGATTTAATCTCGGCTCACTGAAAATTGTGAATAAGCTCTCACTGAAGGTAGACGGGAAACGCATATGGGTGTTTCATGGCGATGTGTTTGACGTAGTCATGCAGAATAGTAAATGGCTGGCACGGCTGGGTGCTGTAGGTTATGATACCCTCATTCTCATAAACCGGTTTGTCAATTTCATATCGCAGAAAATGGGACGTGGCAAGCTCTCTTTTTCCAAAAAAGTAAAGAATACGGTAAAGAGTGCTGTAAAGTTTATCAACGACTTTGAGAATACTGTATGTGATATCGCTGCCGAGAACAATTACGACTATGTAATATGCGGCCACATACACCACCCTGAAATAAAACAGATGCAGACAAAGCATGGCGATGTCATATACATGAACTCCGGCGACTGGATAGAAAACCTTACTGCACTGGAATATACCGACTCCCGCTGGCGCATATACCACTATGCCAATGACCCGGTGGCACAGGCCATAGATATAGGCAAGAACAAAGGCAACAAGCAGACATCCAAAGAAATGATGGACAAGCTGCTTACTGAACTAAATGTGAAAAATCCCCGCGACACCGAGGCTTCAGCAGTAGTAACCGTTGGGGTTCAGTAACTTGGTTTCATCAAAATATATAAGTGCAGGGCATGAAAATACTCTTTGCAATACAGGGTACCGGAAATGGTCATCTGAGCCGTGCCCGTGACGTATATCCCGAGCTGGCAAAACACGGCACAGTAGATGTGCTTATAAGCGGCATACAGGCCGATGTGGATGTACCCTTTCCCGTTAAGTACCGCTTCTATGGCATGAGCTTCATCTTTGGCAGGCATGGGGGTGTAGATATCTGGGACACCACTAAAAAACTGAAGCTCTTCCGGCTCATGAAAGACATCCGCAATCTGCCTGTAGAAGAGTATGACCTTGTTATCAATGATTTTGAGCCGGTTTCAGGCTGGGCCTGCAAGCGCAAAAAAATCCCCTGTATATCCCTCAGCCATCAGTGCGCAGTACTGCATCCTGCAGCTCCCAAACCTGCACATGGCGACCTCATGGGTATGCTGGTACTAAAGTATTATGTACCTGTTACTGCAGCATATGGCTTCCACTTTAAGTCCTTTGCCGACAATATATACACGCCCGTCATCAGGCGCGAGATAAGAGAACTAACGCCTACCAACAAAGGCCATTACACCGTTTACCTCCCGGCCTACAGCGATGAAGCTATAGTAAAGCACCTGTCGCAGTTCCCCGAGGCACAGTGGCAGGTATTTTCCAAGCATAACAAGGAGCCATTTACCAGTGGCAATGTATCTATCCGCAAAATCAACAACCGGGAATTTATAGAAAGTATGGCATCATCGGCCGGTGTGTTGTGTGGCGCAGGTTTTGAGGGCCCTGCCGAAGCAATGCATCTGGGCAAGAAAGTACTCGTCATCCCTATGCTTACCCAGTATGAGCAGCATTGCAATGCCGCCGGTGCAGCAGCTATGGGTGCCGAGGTTATCAATACGCTGGAAGAAGCACATTATGACACTATACGTAACTGGCTGCAGCATGGTAAGCCCATCAAGGCCCACTATCCCGATATGACTGCAGAGATTGTGGCAGAGATTGTGCAGAAACACACTCGTAACAACTAACAGACAAAAGAGAATACATTCAGATTATTAGGCAAAATTGACTAGTTTTATACCTAACCATATGAAAAATGTCTATGAAACTTATTGCCCCTATTGTGGCTGCATGCCTGTTGGCTGCATCCTGCCAACGTTCCGCCTCTACTGCACCGGCAGCCTATGAATATACCAAAGGCTACAACATTACACTTTATGAGCCTGCTGACGGTCAACCAGGCTTTGAAGTGCGCTCTAATACCACTATGGATTGTACCAACTATTCAGTAGGTAACACCTGTACTGTAAGTGGTAATAAAATAGAACTGGTACTGGATGGTATAACTGCTCCACCCACATGCTCATCCGGCTACGACTTTGCGCTGAGCAAAGTACCTGTTACTCGGCTTGCCGTAGGTACCTACCCGCTGGCTGTAACCTGTGAGGGCAATACTGTTACCGGCAGTATGACGGTGTCAGACACCTCTTATATTGTCAGCTATCCCGGTGGTAACAATGTTACGTTCACTAAGCTGCGTCAGTTACGCGTGCCCGACCATACACTATGGGGGACCATCGTGTATGACAATACACTTCGTGCCGATACTGCAGCCAACCAGTTTCTGGATACACTACGGCGTTATGGCGCTACCACCTACAAAGGACTTGATGGCAGCTATACAAACTTTACCGTAAGCAACAGCAACACGTTTTCAGCTGCTGCCGATGGCAGCTATACACGCTCATACAGAAACTTTATTTACAGCTATGCCGGCAGTGAAACACTGGTGCAGACACTGGTAAACAATTACCGCCGCTATGGAGATACAGTACACGTATCTGTCACAGTAAACGCCAATAGCTACAGCAATCACAACTAATATTTATACTGCTTTTCATACGCAGGCCACAGCACATCACCGTGCTGTGGCCTGCCTGTTTGGGTGCAGTGCATTCTACCAACGTGAAATTTTTTTTCAGAAAAGTTTGGTAAACTAAATATTTAGTTTAATCTTTGAACTAAGTTTTTAGTTTATGAAAACACTTACAAAAGCCGAAGAACAGATAATGATGGTACTATGGCAGCTGGGCAGTGGCCTGCTGATGGAAATAGTAGAAGCGATGCCTGCACCACAGCCTCATAAGAATACCGTAGCCACTCTGCTGAAGATACTGGTGGAAAAAGAATTTGTGCACACAGAAAGTGTAGGGCGCATGTTTCGCTACCACCCCTCAGTAACAAAGGAAAACTACAGCAGCAGCACCCTCACCGGTATGGTAAAAGGATACTTCAATGGCTCCTTTGCCGATGTCGTTTCTTTTATGGTAGATGACAACAAGCTCTCTGTTAAAGATCTGGAACTGCTTCTGAAACAACTTAAAAAGAAATAGTATGCTCCCTCTGCAATCCATAAGTATATTCCTGCTTAAGTCCCTACTTACCTGTGCTATAATGCTGCTATGGTATTTAATAGCACTGCGCAGCCGTCGCATGAATAATGCCAATCGCATCTACCTGCTCCTTACCGCACTGGCAGGCGCAGTAGTACCGTTGCTGCATTTTGAGTGGCACATAGCTACACCAGCTACCACTGCACCTGTCATCAGAATGATGGAGATATCCGGCATCGCCACAGTTGATGAGACAATAGCAGAACACCTGCACACAAGCCTTGCACTGCAGGATGTGATTATGCTGCTCTACGCATTCATTACCATCTCGCTCATCATACTACCATTATTACGCATCAGGCGTGTACTGCGTATTCAGTCACAGCACAGCGTTACACCTATGAACGGGTACAGTATTGTACACACCCGTATGAAAGAAGCGCCCTTCTCCTTCATGAACAAAGTATTCTGGAATGATGGTATCAGCATGGATTCAGAAGATGGACAACGTATACTGCAGCATGAGCTGGTACATGTACACCAGCGCCACACAGCCGATAAGCTGTTTATGCAGTTACTTACCGCTATCTGCTGGCTCAACCCCCTCATGTGGTACATAAAGCAGGAGCTGAATCAGATACATGAATTCCTGGCCGATGAAGGCTCTGTCACCGACCCCGATACATTTGCCCGCATGCTGCTCACCGCACACACAAAAGGAAAACATACACCCGTTACCAGTCATTTTTTCTCATCACCCATAAAACGCAGATTAACCATGATTACACAAAACAAAAACACACGTTACGGCATGCTCCGTAAAGCCTTGATGCTGCCGGTATTACTCATTCCGGTTGCATTGTTCTCATTCCGTATCAGCAACCACATCACACCGGCACCTGTAGCCGGCCATACCGTCACCCTTGTCCTGGACCCCGCACACGGAGGTACAGACAAAGGAGCAGTAAGCCCCGACGGCTACACCGAAAAAGAACTATCCCTGCGCATATGCAAAAAAATAGCGGCGTTGGCGCCTGAATATGGTGTAACAGTAAAAATGACCCGTACCGGCGATACCTACCCCACCCTCAACGAGCGTGTACTGATGGCCAACAAGGAAAAAGACGCGCTTTTCATTTCTGTGCATATCAATAAGGCACAGGAAGGCAGGCCCATACAGCAGGGATACGAATATATCGTTTCCTCAAAGAGCCCCCGCATAGAAGAAAGCAGGAAACTGGCCAGCGCAGTAGCCGCCACTATGGGCAGCAGCGGCCGGCATACAGAACTGCGGGAGCAGGGCATCCATGTACTGAAACAGAACAACCATCCCTGTATAGCTATAGAATGGGCTACCGTAGAAAATGCTGCCGATATAGCACGTATACAGAATGACGAGCAGCTTGCCGCCTCATGCCGCCAGCTGCTGCAGGGTATTACTACTTACGCTTCCACCATGAATAACAGGCGGTAACCCCGCCCCGCATGCCCGGCAGCACACCTCCGGGCATGCATTTTATTCATTAACTTAGCCCCGGATATGATATACAGAAGCAAAGCCCCGCTGCGTATAGGTCTGGCCGGTGGTGGCACAGACGTAAGCCCTTATTGCGACCTCTACGGAGGTGCCATACTCAATGCCACTATTTCTCTCTACGCTACCGCTACTATAGAACCGCTGCACATACCACAGGTTATTATGGAAGCTACCGACCGCGGCGAGAGTGTAGCCTACGACCTGGCCGAAAAGCTGCCGGTAGATGGTACACTGGATCTTGCCACCGGCGTGTATAATTATATTACAGCCCGCTATGGACCGGTTCCATCCGGCTTCCGCATTACTACTCATGTCGATGCCCCTGCAGGCTCAGGCCTCGGTAGCTCTTCTACCCTGGTAGTAGCCATCATCGGCGCCTTTGCCGAGTGGATGAACCTCCCTATGGGAGAGTATGACATAGCACAGGCCGCTTACGACATAGAGCGTGTAGACCTTGGCATGGCAGGCGGCAAGCAGGACCAGTATGCAGCTACCTTTGGCGGTGTCAACTTCATGGAGTTTTATGATAACAACAAGGTAATTGTTAACCCACTCCGTATCAAGACCGAGTACCTCCATGAGCTGGAGAACAATCTGCTGCTTTACTTCACAGCTACCAGCCGTCTTTCCTCTACCATTATTGAGGCACAGAGCCGTAATGTAACAGAGAAGAATCAGAACTCTATAGATGCCATGCACCACCTGAAAGATCAGGCACGCATGATGAAGGAAGCCCTGCTGAAAGGCAATGTACACGAGATAGGCAGCATACTGGACTACGGCTTCCGGTTTAAGAAGCAGATGGCCAAAGGCATATCTAACGACTCACTGGATGAGATATACGAAGCCGCACTAAAATCAGGTGCCACTGGTGGCAAAATATCAGGCGCAGGTGGTGGCGGGTTTATGATGTTCTACTGTCCCGGTAATACCCGCCATGCGGTACGCACCACACTGGAAGGTTTCGGCGGCACTATGAATCGTTATCAGTTCACAGAGCGCGGTCTTGTTACCTGGCACATATAGATAGTACATGCTCACCGTATCCCTGCATAAAATAGTTATCAAAGCCCCCATAGGCCTCTACCCCGAGGAGTGGACACGTGATAATACTTTCGAGACAGATGTGGATGTATGGCTGCCCGATGCGCAGCCCTGGCCCTTTGCCGACTATTCCCTTATTCACAAAGCAGTCACAGAAGTTTTCGCCCGTCCGGCACAGCTGCTGGAAACCCTCGTACAGGGCATACATACCGATGTAAAGACCCTGTTCCCCGATGCCCACAAAATACGCGTAGCCGTGCGCAAGATGCATCCCCCGCTTAGTGGCGAGGTGGGCTATTCTCAGGTATGCTATGAGGGTTAGGCGCTAAACGCTCCGGCAGATACATTCCGTTATTCCACGCTTTTGTTCCTACTGCACATATGTTATATTGCATACATGAACCTCACCGAAGCTGGAAAACGAATACAGGAAGCCAAAAGCAAGAAATTACACACCCTGGACCTGAGCGGCTGCTTGGAGCTGAATGCGGAAACACTTCGCCAACTAAAGCTACATGATCTGGCAAAACACCTGACAGAGCTAAAGGTGGATAATTGCAGCCTCGATGCCGAAAGTGTTGTTGTCTTATGTAAAGCCTTACCCAACCTCACCCAACTCGACATCAGCTCCAACAACATAGGGGACGGGGGGGCATCCGCTATCGCGCAAAACCTACATAACCTCACCCAACTCGACATCAGCGATAACAACATAGGGGAAGGGGGAGCTACCGCTATCGCACAAAACCTACATAACCTCACCCAACTCGACATCAGCGATAACAACATAGGGGAAGGGGGGGCATCCGCTATCGCACAAAACCTACATAACCTCACCCAACTCGACATCAGCGATAACAACATAGGGGAAGGGGGAGCTACCGCTATCGCGCAAAACCTCAAAAACCTCGCCCAACTCGACATCAGCGATAACAACATTGGGGACGGGGGGGCATCCGCTATCGCGCAAAACCTGCATAACCTCACCCAACTCGACATCAGCTTCAACAACATAGGGGAAGGGGGGGCATCCGCTATCGCGCAAAACCTACATAACCTCACCCAACTCGACATCAGCTACAACAACATAGGGGA
>Ga0209066_10000841_pt1 | contig 43369 bp, 32 predicted proteins | sample All_14_2_FD_187198 | JGI IMG/M metagenome (GOLD analysis project Ga0209066, IMG submission 187198) | Freshwater microbial communities in response to fracking from Pennsylvania, USA - Allegheny Zone_MetaG_DW_15 (SPAdes) (version 2) ... | reverse complement strand
CTCCATGACCGCTTCCGCCTCGGCCCGGCCTTCTTCCTCGCCCAGGGCAGCTTCGGCCAGCATTTCCTGCTCGCCGGCCAAGCGATCGACGGCGCCTTGAGCATCGGCGGCGCGGGCGTGCTCGCGCCCCAAATCCGACGCCGCCTGAGCCAGACGGGATTCCAGGTCGCGGCGCGTTTCGGCCAGACGGCCTTCTTCCGAATCCAACTGCTCACGTTCGACGATCAGGCGCTGCCAACCGGCTTCCACCTCGGCGTGGGCGCGGCGCATTTCCGGCAGGTCCGCCGCCGCTTCCGCCTGGGCGGTGGCGGCGATGGCGGCCAGTTCGGTGGCTTGCTCGACCTTGAGATCGGCCTCTTTCATGGCCATGCGCGCGGCGTCGATGGTGGCCAGGGCTTCCAGCCAGGCCAGATACAGCACCTGCGCCTCGATGGAACGGATTTGCTCGGACAGCGTGCGATAGCGGGCCGCCTGCCGGGCCTGACGCTGCAAGCCCTTCAACTGTTCGTCCAAGGTGGCCAGCACGTCGTCGAGGCGGGCCAGATTGGTCTCGGCGTTCTTCAGCCGCAATTCCGCTTCGTGCCGGCGCGAATACAGGCCGGAAATGCCTGCTGCCTCTTCCAGCAGCCCGCGCCGCTCCGACGGCTTGGCATTGATCAGGGCGCCGACCCGGCCCTGGCTGACCAGCCCGGACGAGCGCGCCCCGGTGGCGGCATCGGCGAACAGCAATTGCACGTCGCGGGCGCGGATTTCGCGGCCATTGACGCGATAGCTGGACCCCTGGCCGCGCTCGATGCGGCGGATGACCTCGACCTCGTCCATATCATACTGGGGGGGCGCGGTGCGGGACGTATTGTCCAGCGCCACCAAAACCTCGGCGATATTGCGCGACGGGCGGCCCGAGGTGCCGCCGAAGATGACGTCGTCCATCTCGCCGCCGCGCATCTGTCGGGCCGAGGTTTCGCCCATGACCCAGCGCAAGGCCTCGATCAGGTTGGACTTGCCGCAGCCGTTGGGACCGACCACCCCGGTCATGCCGGGTTCGATCAACAGCTCGGTGGCGTCGACGAACGACTTGAACCCCGACAGACGTAGCTTGGTGAACTGGATCACCTAGTGCGCGCCCCCAAGCGCCGCCGACCTACTTGCCGGCTTCCGTCAGGATCTTGTTGAAATCCTCATAGGACTTGGCGCCCACCACCAACTTGCCGTTGACGACGAAGGACGGGGTGGAATCGATCTTGAACTGCTCGTGCCCATGTTCGGCCCGGGTCTGAATGCCCTGAAACAGATCCTGGCGTTGCAGGCAGGCATCCACGTCCTCGCCGGTCAGGCCGGCCAGACGCACGGTCTTCTTCAAGGCATCCAGCGGGTCTTTCGAGCCCAGCCACTTGTCCTGCTGATCCATGATCAGGCCGAGGACGCCGAAATAACGCTCGGGCCCGGCGCAATGGGCGATCATCGAGGCGCCGATGGACAGGCCGGCGGGGCCGGTGGGGAAATCGCGATAGACCAGCTTGGCCTTGCCGGTGTCGATCCAGTTCTTCTTCACCTCGGGCAGCGTCCCCTTGTGGAAGGTGGCGCAATGGCCGCAGGTGGTCGAGGCGTATTCGATGATGGTGATGGGGGCGTCGGCCTTGCCCAGCACCCGGTCGATGGGGAAGCTGTCGTCCTTGCCGGCAGCCGAAACGGCGGGGGCGGACAGGGCGACCAGGGCAGCGCACAACCAAGCAAGAACCTTCACGGCCTACCTCCATGGAAAGATGGCCGGATATTAGGCGCCGATCTCCCGCCGTTCAAGGCTTCCCGCCCAGATGACGGCCCAGGCGCTCCAGCGCCGCCCGCAAATCCGGGTCTTCCACCCGATCGAGTGCCGGCATGTGACGGTCGGAAACCTGTGCCGCCGGCGGCGGTGGCGCGGCGGGCCGCTTGGGCAGCGGGCCGTGGCGGAACTTCAGCCGGGCCACCGCCGCCCAGCCGAAATAGCCGTTGATCCGTTCCAGGATCAGCGGTTCCAGGTGCTGCAACTCGGTGGCGAAAGCCGAATTGGCCACCTTGATCTCCAAGGTGCCGCCGGTGCGTTCGTTGGGGGGGAAGCGCACGCGGATGGGCAGGGTATAGGTGGCCACCGCGGCTCCGACGATGGCCGGCCAGTCGACGATCATGGCACCGCCGGCAAAGCCGTGACGGCCAAAGATCGGCTTGGTCAGCGATCCCACCGGAATGCCCACCTGCACCATGCCGTAACGGCGATTGTCCTTTGTCTTCTCGTCACTCATGGACCTAGGATAATCCAGCCGTTAAGGTGCCGCCATGTCCGTGTGTGATCCATCCGCCCTGGCCCGTTCCCTGCTTGCCTGGTACGACCGGGCCGGGCGCGCCTTGCCGTGGCGGAAAAAGGGCAACGAACGCCCCGACCCCTACCATGTCTGGCTGTCGGAAGTGATGTTGCAGCAGACCACGGTGGCGGCGGTGACCCCCTATTTCCTGCGTTTCATCGAGCGCTGGCCGACCATCGCCCAACTGGCCGCCGCCCCCACCGACGATGTCATGCATGCCTGGGCCGGCCTGGGCTATTATGCCCGCGCCCGCAACCTGCACGCCTGCGCCAAGATGGTGGCCCAGTGGCGCGGCGGCCAGTTCCCCGATGACGAAGAGGCCTTGCGCAAGCTGCCCGGCGTGGGCGACTACACCGCCGCCGCCATCACCGCCATCGCTTTCGGCAAGCGCGCCGTGGTGGTGGACGGCAACGTCGAACGGGTGATGGCCCGGCTGTTCGCCGTCACCGAGCCGTTGCCGGCGGCCAAGGGGCGATTGAAAGCGCTGGCGGCGCACCTGACCCCGGACATGCGCCCGGGCGATTATGCCCAGGCGGTGATGGATCTGGGCGCCACCATCTGCTCGCCGCGCAATCCGGCCTGCGGCATCTGCCCGTGGATGAACGAATGCCAGGGCCGCCGGCAGGGCATCGAGGCGCAATTGCCGGCCAAACTGGCCAAGCCGGAGCGCCCGACCCGTCACGGCATCGCCTATTGGACCGCGCGCAAGGACGGCGCCGTGCTGATCCGCCGCCGCCCGCCCCAAGGATTGCTGGGCGGCATGATGGAAATTCCGTCGACGCCGTGGCGCGACGACACCCCGTGGGACATGGCCGAACTGGCCGCCCATCAGCCGGTCGCCGCCCAATGGCGCCCGCTGCCGGGGCTGGTGCGCCACACCTTTACCCATTTTCATCTGGAATTGCGCCTCGTCGCCGGCAAGGCCAGCGTCAACGCCACGCCGCTGGGTCTGTGGGTGGCCTTGGACAAGCTGTCCGACCACGCCTTGCCCAGCGTCATGGTCAAAGTGGTCAAACATGCCCTGGCCAAGGCTTATTAAGAAAGGAAAGCGACCATGCGTGCCTGCACCATCGCCTTCGCGCTTTGTTTCGCCGCCGCCCCGGCCCTGGCCGCCGATCACACTCCCGCCGGCGAACGGCTGTTGCTGGCCCCGCCCACCGGTTGGCAGCCGGTGCAATTGTCGCGTACGGACAAGATGGTGGTGACCCGGCTGTATCCGCCCGGCCAGGATGAAAAGTCGTGGACCGAAATCCTGACCGTGCAGATTTATCCCAAATCAGGGCAGACGGCGCGGCAATTCGCCGACAGCATCGTCCAATACACCCGCGACGCCTGCGAGGCCGCCGGCCCCAGCGCCGTCAACGAAAAGCCGGTCAACGGCTATCCCATGGCCAGCGTCTCGGTCACCTGTTCCAAGGGCAAGGCCTCGGGCCAGGGCGGCTTCGTCCTGGTCACCGCCATCCAGGGCAAGGACGCGCTTTACGCGGTCCAGCGGCAATGGCGCGGCGCCCCCTTCGGCCCGCGCGACACGCCGGCCTTTCCGCCCGACATGCTGCGGCAGTGGAGCGCCTTCATCCACAATGTCAGCCTGTGCGACACCCGCGACAGCCGCCATCCCTGCCCTTAAAGGTACCCGAGGAAAAGTACACTAAGGCGAAGCCGAAGGACTTTTCCCCGAATATCCATCAGTGTTGCTCGCGCGTGGCGGTGAAGCGGATGGCGGGGAAATCCTGCTGCGCCCGGCCTAATTGCCAGGTGTTGCGGGCCAGATAGACGGCGGCGCCTTCGCGGTCCTCGGCCATGTTGGTCTTGTGGGCCAAGGCGAAGCGATCCATTTCCTTGGCATCGTCGCAACTGACCCAACGGGCGGTGACGAAGCCGCCATCCTCGAACCCGGCCTTGATGCCGTATTCCGATTCGATGCGGGTGGTGAGAACGTCGAACTGCAACGGCCCGACGACGCCGACGATCCAGGTCGAGCCGTCGACGGGCTTGAACACCTGGGAAACACCCTCTTCCGCCAGATCGTCCAGGGCCTTCTTCAATTGCTTGGCCTTCATCGGGTCATCCAGGCGGACGCGGCGCAGCACTTCCGGAGCGAAGGTGGGAATGCCCAGGAAGTTCATGTCCTCGGCTTCCGACAGGGTGTCGCCGATGCGCAACTGGCCGTGGTTGGGGATGCCCATGATGTCGCCAGGAAAGGCCTCTTCCGCCAGTTCGCGGCTTTGCGCCAGGAAGAAAACCGGGTTGACCAGCGCCATCAGCTTACCCGAACGCACATGCTTGACCTTCATGCCACGCTTGAAGCGGCCCGAACAGATGCGGAAAAAGGCGATGCGGTCGCGGTGGTTGGGATCCATGTTGGCCTGGATCTTGAAAACGAAACCGGCCACCTTGTCCTCGGTCGGTTCCACCAGCCGCTTGTCGGTCTTGCGCGCCAGCGGGCTGGGCGCCAGACGCCCGATGCCGCGCAGCAATTCGGCGACGCCAAAGGTCTTTAGGGCCGAGCCGAAGAACACCGGGGTCATGTGCCCGGCGCGGAAGCTTTCCAGGTCGAATTCGGGATAGCCGCCCCGGACCAGTTCCACCTCGTCACGCAGGCGGGCGGCGGCGGCGGCACCCACCGCTTCGTCCAGCTTGGGGCTGTCCAGGGGGGCGTCCACCGCCATCTCGGCGATGTGATCGCCGCGACCAGGATCGAACATGATGACGCGGTCGTTGACCAGATCGTAGACGCCCTTCAAGTCGCGGCCCATGCCGATGGGCCAGGTCACCGGCACCACGTCCAGCGCCAGGGTCTTTTCCACCTCGTCCAGCAGGTCGATGGGCTCGCGCCCCTCGCGGTCCACCTTGTTGATGAAGGTGACGATGGGCATGTCGCGCATGCGGCAGACTTCGAACAGCTTCAAGGTCTGGGTTTCGATGCCCTTGGCCGCGTCCAGCACCATCACCGCCGAATCGACGGCGGTCAGGGTACGGTAAGTATCCTCGGAAAAGTCTTCGTGGCCGGGCGTGTCCAGCAGATTATAGGACAATCCCTCGTGCTCGAAGCTCATCACCGAGGCCGACACCGAGATGCCGCGCTCTTTCTCGATGGCCATCCAGTCCGAGCGGGTGCGCCGCTGTTCGCCGCGCGCACGCACGGCCCCGGCCATCTGAATGGCGCCGCCGAACATCAAAAGCTTTTCCGTCAACGTCGTCTTACCGGCGTCGGGGTGGGAAATGATGGCGAAGGTGCGGCGCAGGGCCGTTTCTTGAGCAAGTGAAGTCATGCGGGTTTTTGTCCCGAACGGCGCTATAAATCAAGGAAATTGACGGAGCCCGCCATGTTGGACCTGAAGCTCGACCGCGATCTGGAAAACCGCCTGACCATCGTCGCCCGCAGGCAAGGCCGCAGCCCAGAAGAGTGCGTGCTGGCCGCCATCCGCTCTTACGTGGCCGATTGCGAGGAGGCGGCCCAACTGGCCCGCCAATTATCGGGCGGTGAAACCATGATGCGCCCACCCGACGGCTTCTATGATTGAACGAAAATGGCCGCCTTCGTTACCGAAGGCGGCCATTTTTAAATCAACGCCCTACCCCAACAAGCGTTCGATATTGTCGAAATGCATGGTGGACGAGGTGTTGTTGAGCGCGTCCTGGAAGACGATCTGACCGTCGGCGTCGGTGCTGAACACCACCGAGTTCTGGTCTTCGCTGACATTGGCCGTACCGCTTTGGATGTCGACGATGAACGACTTGCTGGCATCGTCGGCGGCGGTGGCCAGGATGTCGCCGCCGTCCACCACGGTGAAGGTCCAGTCGAAGCTGTCGGCGGACCCGTTGTTGTACTGGACCATCAACGCGTCGATGCCGTTGCTGCCGCCATCCAGGCTGCCATCATAGCCCCACGGCACGATCATGGTGTCATCAACCACGGCGCTGCCGTCCGAGTTCCAATGCACTTCACCCGCCGCCTCGCCTTCCAACGCCAGATTGCTGCTGAGGTTGGTGGTGAAGGTGCTGGTGCTGCCATCGGACAGGGCGACGGTGATGTCGCGGCTGCCCGCATCCAAGGTACCGTCTTCACTGGACAGGATGATGCTGTCGGCGATGGTTTCGTAATCCGTCGCCGAGCCCGATCCCGAGAAGATCAGCGCGTTGCTGCCGCTGTCGAAGCTGACGGTGATGCCGCTGGTGATGCCGTTGCCCGACACTTCCAACAAGCCGGCTTCGTTGACGCTGACGGTCATGCCGCTAAGCGCCAGCGAGTCCCCGGTCAGGCCATCCAAGGTCACCGTCATCTGGTTGATGCTGGCGCCATCGGCGATATCCAACCCGGCGGTGACCGGGATGGTACCGTTGAGATGGGCGCCGTCATCGCCGAAATAGACGCTGCCCAGGGCATCGCCGCTGACCGTGGTCGGAGTGGCGCTGCCCGCCTCGTCCACCGTCACCGGAATGGACAGCGAGCCGGAAACCCCGCCCGTGCTGTCGGTCACCGTCACGTCGACGTTGCGCATTCCGTCCAACAAAGTGCCGGTCGAACTGGTGAAGATGACGTGGGTGTTGACGATGGCCTGATAATCGGCGAACGACGCCGCCGGATTGCTGAAGGTCAGGGTGTCGGTACTGTCGTTGTAAGTGACGGTGAAGGTCTTGCCGTTGACGCTCACCGTCATGTTGCCCGAGCCGTCGAAAGCCGGGCTAACCCCGCTCAGGCCCAGGGCATCGCCGGCCTTGGCGCCGCTGATATGCAACGACATCGATTGCAAGGCGGTGCCGTCCACATCGCTGATCAGCACGCTGGCATCGTGCATCAGATGCATGGCGGCATTGTGCGCCCCCGCCGCGATACCCAGGCCGGCGACACCGGACAGGGCCAAAGTGGGGGCATCGTTGACCGCCACCACGGTGACCTGAAGGTTCTGACTGGTGGACGCCGTGTCGCCATTGGCTTCGGTGGCGGTGGCGGTCAGGCTCAGATTGACGGTGCCGTTGTAATCGGCGGGCGGCACCATCTTCACATTGGTCAAGGTGCCGGAAATGGTCACCGACCCGCCTTCGGTGTTGACCGTATGCTCGGTCCAGGTGGTGCCGTTGGTGGTGGCCAGGAACTTGGTCCCCGCCGGTGCCCCGGCAATGGTCAGCGACAGGGTTTCCGAGCCGTCGGTATCGACACGCGCATCGGCGATGTTAAGGGTGATGGCGGTGTCTTCGTTGCCGCTCACCGTGTTGGCCGTCACATTCAGGGTCGGCGCGTCGGCATCGGCGGCCAGGGTGACGGTGAAGGCGAACGAACCCGAGCTGGCGCTGGTATCGGTGTTGCGCACCGTGTCGCCATAGGTACCGCTGCCGGCATTGAAGGAATCGGCGTCGTCATCGACCGAAACCACCGACACGCCCATGGTCCAGGTGCCGGCCACATGGGTGGCTCCGTCGAAGTACAGCTTGCCGCTGCCCAGCAGATCCAGACTGCGCACTTCGGTGGCGGAAACCGTCACCGTCCAGGTGGAGCCGGTCTGGGTCCAGGTGCCCACCGCATTGCCGGCGGCATCGGTGATGCCGTTTTGCAACGGCACGCCGGTGATGGTGATGATCGCCGTTTCCGAAGCGTCGAGAACCTGGACGCCCAAATCCAGGGCCAGCAACACGTCTTCGGTACCGCTGACATTCTGCGGATTGACGGTGGCGCCGTCGGCGCGGGCCGCCACCACGACGGTGAACGGTGCCGAGCTGTCCTCGACCCAGGTGTTGGTGCCGGCTTCCTTGGCGAAGGTGGTCACGGTCAGGTTGGCGTCGGCGGAATTGTCCTGGGCCGGAACGAACTTGACGCCCTGCAATTCCCACTTGCCGGTGCTGGTGTTGAAGGAAAGCGAACTGTCCTTCACCGTCCAGGTGCCGTTGCCGTTGTTATAGGCGCCGGTCAGCGAGGCGCCGGTGGGCACGCCGCTGATGATCACCGACATGGTCTCGGTGCTCCAGTCGGTGCCGGCGGCGATGACGTCGGAATGCTGGATTTCCATGTTGAGCGCGATGCCGCCCGACTGGTCCTCGATGCCGGCATTGACGCCGGGGGTGAAGACGCTGTCGTCCACCACCGCATCCACCACGATCTGGAAATGCGAGGTCTTGGTCTGGACGTCGGTCAGGGTGGTGGCACCGCCATCGACGGTGACCTGATCCTTGACCTCGACCAGCACTTGCAGGCCGACCGTGCCGGAATAATCGTTGGCGGGGTTGAAGTGCAGGCCGCTCAAGACGATGCCCGAGCTGTTGAACAACGAGGTATCGGTCACGGTGACGGTATATTCGGTATAGCCGCTGCCGTGCACCCCTGCGCTCATGGTGAAGCCGCCGCTACCGTCGGCGGTCAGTTCGCCCGTCACCTTGCCGCCTTCGTCGGCGATGCGAATCTTGATGACGTTGGAATTCAGGCTTTCCGAATTATCGATGTCGATATCGGTGATGGTCAGCGTGATGCCGGCATCGGCGCCATCCTCGGCCACATGATCGATATTGCCCTGAACCGAGGGGCCATCGACCACCGGGGTGATCTTGACCGGCACCGCCTGCAACGCCGCCGAGGCGGTGTCATAGCGGCCATCGGCGGTGGTCACCACCACCCGGGCCTGAAGCGCATTGGTATCGCCGGCGAAATCCTTGGGCGGGGTCAGGGTGACGCTGCCCAGGGCGCTGTACGGCACCGAATAGGTGAAGGTATCGGCGCTGCCATTGGCATCGGTATCGACCGCGTCGATCTGGTAATAGCCCGAGCCGGAAATGCTCCAGCCCTTGGGCACCACCAGGGCGACGCTGACGGTGGAGCCATCACTGGCCACGCCGTTGGCGCCCACAATCAGCGGGTCGCCGTTGCCGTCGACGACACTGATCAAAGGCTTCAACTGCGACAGGGCGACCGCACCATCCTCGGTGCCGGTAATGGTGCCGGTGATGTCGCCGGTGGGGATGGGCGGCAAGTTCTCGCTGCCGCCGGACCCGCCGAAATCACCGAAATTGACGACGACGCTGACCGAACCGTCCTCGGTGTCGGAACCGCCATCGGGATCGACGTCGGTGACCACCGCCTTGATGGTCAAGGTGACGTCGTCGGCGATGTTGTCGCCATTGGCGTCGGTACGGCTGTAAAGCGAGGTCGCCACCAGCTTGATGCTGGCGATCTCGGTGCCGCCCGGCACGGTCCACGACCCGTCGCCGTTGTTGATGCCGCCTTCCACCAACACGCCGTTGGGCACGCCGCTGATCTTCAGGTACAGACTTTCCGAATTGTCGCCGCTGTAAAGGGCGGTGTCGGCGACGCTGATGTCGCCGGTCAGGGTTACCTCGTGCGTGGTGATGGTGTGGCCGCCCACGACCATGGTGCCGTTGGCGTAATCATGCACCAGCGGCGTTGCGTCGGTATCGGCGTCGATGACCAGATTGGGTTCATCGGCCACCGCCTTGACCACCACCTTGCCGCTGATATCGCGCGCCTGGGTATCGGCGCCGTCCTGAGCGGTCACCGTCATCTTGATGTTGAAATCCTTGGCCCAATTGGCGGGCACGCCGTGCAGGGCCAGCCCCGAGACCGTGACGCTGGTCTGGCCGGGGGTGACGGTGACGGACGGCACGGTGATCTGATAATTGCCCGAGCCATCGGCCTGGGCCGTATAGGTGTTGCCGCCATAGGTGACGGTGACGTCGTCGAGGATTCCGGCCACCGTGGCAGGCGGCAGATTGGCGACGCTGGTGCCGGCATCGGCCGCCGCCTTGGCCAGCAAGGTGTCGACCAGCAGATCGACATCGACCACCACATTGGTGATGCTGGCGATGCTTTCGATGCCGCCATTGCCGTATCCGGTGATGCCGTCGCCCATGTCGGCGACATTGGCGGTCAGGCTGATATTGACGACGCCGGCATCTTCATTGCCGCTACCACCGATGCTGCCGGTGGGCAGGTCGGCGTCGGGGGCGACGGTGACACGCAAGGTGGCGTCGACCTTTTCATAATCACCGTCGTTTTCGGTGGTGATCAGGCTGACCGACAGGTCGAAGGTACCGGAATAATTGGTCGGCGCGATCAGACGGACATTGTCCACGTAATCGGGCGCCACCGACCATTTGCCGTTACCGATATATTTGAGCTGATCGGTGCTGACGCCATCCAAGGTCACGGTCACGCCGGCGGGCACGCCGGAGATGACCACGCTCAGGCTTTCCGAGCCGTCGGTATCGACGCTGACATAGGTTTCCAGATGCGGATGGATGACATTGCCCTCGGTGCCGTTGGCCTGGGCGATGTATTTCTGTTCCGCGTCCACCCACGTCACGTTGGACGGATCGGCGACGCCGGTGACCACCACGTTGATGGTGGCGGTGCGGGTGGCGGTGCTGGTGCCGTCGGTGGACACCGCGTTGACCTGAAGCGCCACGTCGACGTTGGAATTGGCCGCCGGCTTGAAATACAGGTTCTTCAACTCGGCTTCACTGAAGGTCCAGGTGCCAGCATTATTGTGACCGGCATCGTACTCGGTGTAGGTGCCGTTGGCATTCTTCAGCCAGAAGCTGCCGCCATTGGCGTTGCCGATGGTGACGCTCAGGGTTTCCGAGCCGTCGATATCGGTTTCACTGGGGCGGATATCCAGCTTGACCAGGCTGTCTTCCAGCACGCGGGCGTCGCTGACCACCAGATTGGGCTGATCGGCCACCGCGTCGACGACGACATTGAAGGCCACCGAGGTGGTGGCGGTCTTGGTCGCCACCTGACCGCCGGTGGCGGCCTCGGTGGTGGTGACGTTGAAGACGATCTTGCTGGCGTCGGCGTCGGAATCCTGCGGCGGGTGGACGAAAACATTGCCCAGCTTATTCAGATCCAGCGTCCAGGTGGTGCCGCTGTTGCCATAGGCCTTGTACTGACCGTCGGCGGGGTCCAAATAGACCACCGACCAGCCCGCCGGCACATTGGTCAACGTCGCCGCGGTCAGGGTTTCCGAGCCATCGGTATCGATGCGCGCCGCCGTCAGGTCCAGGGCGATATAGCCGTCTTCCGACCCGGTGATGGTGGTCTGGGCGGTGGTGGTGTTGCTGACCACCGTCGCCGCCATGCCGCCGATGCTGATGCTGGGGGCGTCGGCCACCGCCTTGACGGTGATGGTGCCGATGCTCGACGTGGTGGTGTAGCTGTCCGGGCTGCCGGCATCCGCGGTGGTGGTCCGCACCCGATAGGTGACGTCCAGATCGGAATTGGCGTTGGGGACATATTTCAGATTGGCCACCGTATAGGTGGAGGTTCCGGCGTTATAGGTCAGCGTCCCCACCGGCACGTTGTAGATGGTGTAGGTGACGCCACCCACATCGGTGGTACCGGCGGCGGTCAGGGCAACGCCCGACAGCTTCAGCGCCCCATCCATGGTGCCGGAAACCAATATCTCCACATTGCCGGTCAGGCTTTCCGAACCGTCGGTGTCGGTCAGCTTGATGGTGGGGGCAAAGGTGATGCCGACGGAATCCTCGTTGCCGCTGGCGGTGCCGGAGATGGTGGTGGTATCCGCCACCGGGTCGATGCGCAGCCACAGGGATTGCTGGGCGCCGGTCGCCTCGCCCGCACGGCTCAGGTCGTTAGCCGCGTTGTTGTCGAAGTTGTTCGACGCCGTCAGCGCCGCGTTGGCGTTGCTGACTTCCCCGGCGGTATCGCCATCGGTTTCCTTGGCGATGGGGGTAATTTTCACCTCAAGGGTGGAATTGCCCCAGTTTTCGTCACCGCCGATACGCACCTTGCCGGCGGCCACATCGGCGGCGCTGACGGTGATGCTTTCGCCGTTGGTCAGTTCCTTGAAGGTATCGCCGGCATCGGGGCTGGCCAACGTGCCCTTCTGGCCGTCGCCATCGGCGTCGATCCAGATGCGAGTATAGGAATTGGTGGCGGTGATCTTGAAGTACAGCACTTCCGAGCCGTCGGCGCTGGTGGTGGCCAACCCGGTGGGGGTGGTGCCGTCCTCGCCCGAGATGCTGGTCAGCGCATCCTTCAGATTGTACCAATCGTCTTCGTTGACATGGACCGCCGCCCCTTCGGTGGCACCCTCGGTCACCACCAGGGTGGGGGTGTCGGCGTCGCCATAAACCTTGACGTTGACCACTTGGTTGACCGTCTGGCTGCCGCCGGCGGCTTCGGTGGTGGTGGTGCTGAGGTTCAAGGTGAAGTCGGTGAGGTCGATGCCGGTATTGGTGCTGGTGGTGGGGCCATAGCTGTCGACATTGCTGTCTTCCACCAGACCGGTGACCCGCAGATCGGCCAATTGCGCCTTCAGCGTGTTGGTGTCGTTGCTGCTGAAGCTATAAGCGCCATTGCCATCCGGGGTCAGCAAGGTGGTGCCCTGATACAGGCTGAGACCGGCGGGCAGGCCGGAAACGGTGACGGTCACCGTTTCGCTGCCGTCGGTGTCGACCAGCGGCGCCGCGATGTTGAGCGCCACGAACTTGTCTTCCACGCCGACGGCGCTGGCCGTGGGGGTGACGGTATCGACCACGGCATTGACGGTCAGGGTGACGGTCTGGGTGGTCTGCGCCGTATCCGCCCAGGTCTGGCCATAGGCGGTGTTGGTGGCGGTGGGGGTGGCATCGGAATCGGTATCGTTGGCCACCGCGCGGATGGTGAAGCTGGTATCGCCATCGTCATTGGCGGTCTTCGACTTCATATAGACACCCGACAGGCTGCCATCGGCGGCGACCAGGCCGGCGGGAATCTTGTAGCCGGTATGGGTGGCCCCAGACGGATCGGTATAGGTGCTGGTGGTCAGCGCCACATAAGTGCCGCCGACATTCTGGTACAGCCCGAAACCGCTGTTCAGATCCTCGACATAGACCGTCAGGGTCTCGCTGCCATCGGCGGCGCCCACATTGGCCTTGATTGCGGCCAGGGACACATAGGTGTCCTCGTTGCCGCTGATGGCATTGCCGCTGATCACCGGATCGACCACGCCGATATCCACCCGCAGACTGGTCGGGCTACTGATGGCCACGTCACCGTTGCTGGATTCCTGCGACACCCCCCACACGGTCAGGTTCAGGTCATTGGAATAATTGCCGCTGACCGACAGGCGCAGATCAGCCAGATCGCCAGCATTGACCTTGTAGACCGGGTTGCCGGCGGAGGCGGTGATGTTGGTGCCGTCCACGGCGAAACTGGCGCTGATGGGGGTGACGGCGACGCCCCCCACGGTCAGGGCGCCAGCGGCGGCGGGCACGCCCGAAATATAGACATACTGAGCCTCGGAGCCGTCGTTATCGGCATTGGACACCGAAATAGACAACGGAATCGAGCCGCCCGCAGCGCTTTCCATGGTGCCGGTATTGACAGTGGCGACCACGGGGACGTCGGCCACGGCGGTGACGGAGATGGTGGCGTCTTCCTTGACCCAGGTCTTGGTGATGCCGGTATCGTCGTCATAGGCCTGGATGCCCACGTCGTACTTGATGGTCCCGGCGTAATCGTCCTTGGGCATGAACGACAGACCCTGAACCACATAGGTGTCGCCGGTCTGGGTGAAGGTGGCGCTGTTGATGGTGAAGGTGGTGGTGCCGTCGCCATTGGCGGTGCCAGTCAGAGCCACCCCGTTCAAATAGACGGTCCCGTTCAGGAAATTAGCATCGTCGGTGGTGATGGTCACCAAGCCGGTGGGCTTTTCCGAATGATCCAAATCCTTGAATTCGATGGTCGGCGTCAGGGTGATGGCGGTGCCGGCATCGTCGCCGCGATTGTCGCTCAGACCGGTCAGGCCGTCTTCAAAGCCGCTATTGGCAGCGCTGATGGCGGTATCGGCCTCGTGCTGGGCCACCACCTTCAGGGTCAGGGTATCCACATCGCTTTGGGCGGTGGCCGAACGCGCCAGATCGGTGTCGTTGTCGATGGCATCATCGGCGACGCCATTGGCTTCCGTCGACTTGGTGACCACGTCGAACTTCAAGGTGTCGGTGTTGTCGGTGCTGGCCCAGTCTTCCTTGCCGCCGACGAAAATCTTGCCGTCATAGACATCCTTGGCCGACACCTCGACGGTGCGCCCATTGGCCGCGTTCAGGTCGATGACGGTGTCGCCGGCGCTGATGCCGGCAACGCCGTCATTGTCGATGACCAGACGGGAATCCTGCTGGGCGGTGATCTTGAAGGTCAGGGATTCCGACCCGTCGGTGCTTTCGATCTTGCCGTCGCCATCGCTATCGGTATCGCCATCGGCGCTGCCGGCTTCGGTCAGATTGCCCTGAACGGCGCTGGCATTGCCGCTGGTATCACCGGTCACGGCGGCGCGCAGGTTATAGAAATCGTCTTCGTTGATGATCTGGGTGGCGTCGACGACGCTGACCACCGGCTTGTCGGCATCCGACAGCACGTCGACGGCGATGGTGGTCGACACCGATTCGGTATCGCCGCCCACGCCTTCCGTGGACGTGGCGGTGACGGTCAGGTTGAAATTGCCGTCATAATCCTGGCCGCCCTTGATCTGCAACCCGGTCAGTTGCGCCGGCGTAAGCGTATAGGTGACGGTGCCGTTGCCGTTGTCGACCACGGTGCCGTGGTTGAGGGTGAAGGTGTTGGCCGGGCCGGTAACGGTGATCGACAGGCTTTCCGAGCCGTCGGTGTCGTTGAGCGACGAGGTGATGCCCAGATTGAACCACTTGTCCTCGACGCCGATGGCGCTGGCCGCCGCTGCCAGATTGGGGGCGTCGGCGACGGGGGTGAAGGTCACCCGCACGGCGGCGGTGGCATCGGCGATATCGGGGGCCAGCGAATGGATGGTCGTGCCGGTATCGTTCAAGGTGGCGCTGTTGTCGTCGTCGCTGTCTTGCTCGGCGTGATCGACATCGTTAACCACCGCGCGCAGGTTGAAATCGATGGCGTCGGATTTATTGGCGTCGGACCAGCGGGTTTGCAGGCCGGTGATATTGCCGTTGCCGTCCATGTAGCTGGTGACGTCATAACCGGTATGGCTGACACCATCGGCATCGGTATAAGTGGTGGTGGTCAGCGGCGTGCCGGTATTGGTGTCGCGGATGACCACGCCGGCGGGAACATCTTCCAGATAGACCTTCAGCGTCTCGGCACCATCGGTGCCCGTACCCGCCATATCGGCGTTGATGGTCGCCGACAGCGACAGCGCCGCCCATTCATCTTCATTGACATTGTAGGTGCCGCCGGTGGCGGTGGGATCGACCACGCCGACATCGACGTTGATGGTCACCGGACCGCTGATTGCCACGTCGCCGTTGGAATCCTCGGTGCTGGTGGCTCGCACGCTCAAGGTGAAGTCGGCGCTGTCGTTGCTGGCCGATTTGACCTCGATGCTGTCGCGGTAATCCGCCGGCACCACATAATAGGTGCCGTCGGGCAGGTTGGCATCACCGGTCACGGTGGTGGGCGACACCGTCTGCACCACGCCATTGCCGTCGGTATAGCGCAGACTGGCGCCATCGGGCAGATCGCTGATGTAAAGGGTCTGGGTTTCCGAATTGTCGACGCCCACATCCTTATCGACGACGCTGATATCCAGGCCGATCCAGGCATTTTCCATGCCGGCGGAATCCACCGCCGACAGACCGGGGGCGTCGGCGACGGCGACGATGGTGACGCTCAGCGGAGCGGACGAGGTCGCGGTGGTGCCGGTATCGGACGAGGTGGCGGTGACGGTCAGGTTGAGCGTGCCGCTGAAATCGGCATCATCGTCATCGTCCACATTCTTCAGATAGATGTCATCCAACTGGGCCTGGGTCGGATTGGTCAGAGTCCAGGTGCCGCCGCTGAGACTGCCCACCGGATTGCCGGCACCATCGACGATGGTGAAGTAATCGGGGACGCCGGTGATCGAGATGGACGACAGAGTTTCCGGCCCATTATCGCTATCGGCGGTGGAGACGGTAATGGTCAGCTTGGTGGGGATGTCCTCAGTACCGGTGGCGGCGACCACACTGAGGTTGGGGGCCTGGGCCACCGGCGGATTGTCGGGATCGGGGGTGATTGTCGGCGGCACCACGGGGGGCAAAGCCTCTGGTGGCAGTTCCTCGGCGGCGGCAGCCGGCACGGGGGCGTCGCCGCCGTCTTCCTCGTCCTCGCCCAAGCCGTTGGCGGTGGGGCGCGGCGCTTCCTCGGCATCTTCCGGGCGCAAACCTTCACGGTTGGGCGGGGCGTCGTTTTCGTCGCCTTCATCCGCCGCTTCCGGGGTGAATTTCGGCTGCGGGTTCTCGAACCGGGCCTCGACAATATTGTCGGGCTCGCTCGGCGTATAGACTTCAGGGATGACCTGATCGCCGACCGGCACCGCGCCTTCTTCCGGCGGCGCACCGGCCTGCATCTTCTCGAAGGTCTCGCGGTTGGCGGATTGGACGTTGGCGAAGCCCTTGACGTCCTCCTTCTCTCCGGCGCTGGCCTCGGGCATACCCTGCTCTTCGGCGTCATCCAGGCGGTCGGTGCCTTTGCCGTCCAGATGCAGGGCATCCAGGGTGGATACATCGGCGCCTTCGTTGGTCGGCGCCTCGGGCTGGTTCAGATTGTCTTCAGCCATGATTTTCTCCACATCCCCCACAAATCATAAAAGCCATCCGTACCCGACACTCAGCGTTCGCGGAACGCCTGCGAGAACGAGGCCTGCAACGGTTTCAGCAAGTACTGCAACAAGGTCTTGTCGCCGGTGATGATGTCCGCCTGCACGGTCATGCCGGGCAAAATGCGGTTCTGTCCCTCGTGCGTCCCCACATACGGATGCTGCAACAAGACCCACCCCTTGTAATAGGGCTGGTTGTCCTTCTCATCCACATAGGTGGTCGCCGAGATATCGCGCAACGTGCCTTCGACACTGCCGAAGCGGACGAAGTCATAGCTGGCCACCTTGATGATGACCTTCTGGCCGCTGTGCAGATGCCCGACATCGCGGGTGCTGATACGGGTTTCCACCAGCAATTCATCATCGACCGGAACGATTTCCATCAACATGCCGCCGGCGGGCACCACGGCGCCCACGGTCTTGGCCTTGAGATTCTGGACGAACCCCTTGGCCGGCGAGACGATTTCCAGGCGATTGACGCGATCATGCAGGCGGCTCATGGATTCTTCGACCTGGACCAACTCGGTGGACACCGTGCCCAATTCGCCCAGGGTGTCCTGGCGGATATTGTTGTCCAGATCGCCAATGCGCTTGGCCAATTCCTCCAGCGCCTTGGCGGCGGTGGCTTCCTGACCCTTCAGGCGCGACAATTCGGCTTCGACGGCAGCGCGCTGGCGGCGCACCGCATAGAAATCCACCTTGCTGGAATAGCCGGAATTATACAGCTGCTCGCGCATGCCGACCTCTTCCGACACCAATTTCAGTTGTTCTTCGGCGGAACGCTGCTGATTCTGCGCGGCGCGGATTTCCTCACGCTTTTGCATGATCTGTTCTTCGAACACCTTGCGCTGCGACGACCAGCGCTCGGTATTGGCGCGCAGAATGTCCAATTGATCGACAATCATGGGCGCGTACTTGACGCCGAAGCCGCTGAAATCGGGCTGGCGATTCTCGACGAAGGCGCGCAGGCGCTCGGACTTGATGGCCAGACCGGCGCGGCGGCTTTGCGCCTGCTCCAATTCGGCGCTGGCCTGGATGGGATCGAGCCGCACCAGAACCTGACCGGCCTCGACCATGGCCCGGTCCTCGACCAAAATCTCGCGGACGATGCCGCCCTCCAGATGCTGAACCACCTGAACCGAGCGCGAGGGCACGGCAGTGCCGAAGGTCACCGCCACCTCGTCGATGCGCATGAAGCTGGCCCACACGATGAAGGCGGCGACCACCGCCGAAACAATGATGACGGCCGCGCGGGAAACCGCCGAAATCCCCGATTCCTCGACGATGGCGAACTGCGCCAGATGCCGGATCTGGCGGGTGGCCTTTTCCAGTTTGGGCGGTCCCATGGGCGATGGGGTCGGGGTGAGGGCGGCAGCTTCGGACATGATGACTTTTTTCCCGGGGGCTCAGAAGAAATTGGGCGGCAGACGATCCAACACCTGCTTGGCCGGACCGACCATGCGCACCTGACCTTGCACCAGCACGACGATCTTGTCGGCCAGTTTCAGGTGAGAGGGGCGATGGGTGACCAGGAAGACGGTGCTGTGACCCTTCATGCGTTCCAGGGTTTTCATGAATTGGCGATCGGACATGAAGTCCAGGCTGGACGCCGGCTCGTCGAACAAGGTGATGGGGGCACGCTTCAGATAGGCCCGCGCCAAGGACAGCCGCTGGCGGAAACTGGCCGGCAAGCGGTCGGTGGCGCCGTCGCCCAGCTTGGTCTCGAACTGCCGGGGCAATTCCAGGATGTCTTCCAAAAGGCCGGCTTCCTGGCAGGCCCAGCGCAATTCCTCGTCCGACGCCTCGGGCCGGGCCAGACGCAGATTTTGCCCCACCGTACCGAAATACATGTCGGGCTGCTGCGGCACATAGGCGATCAGACGGCGAAGTTCGATGGGATCAAGCTGACGGATGTCGATGTCATCGATCATCACCGCACCGGTCTGCGGGCGGTACAGCCCCAGCAACAGCTTGAGCACGGTGGACTTACCCGAACCATTAGGGCCGATCAGCGCCACCACCTCGCCCGGCTCAGCCTGAAGCGCCAGCCCCAACACCGCCGGATCGGAATCGGCGGCATAGCGCAACGACACATTGGTCAGCGTCACCTTGCCCTTGAATTGCGGCAAGGTCTGGATGGACGGGGTCAGTTGACGCTCCGGCTTCAACTGCATCAGCCGGTTGATCTGACCGATAGAGGCCTGGACGCGCTCGATCTGCGCCGCCAAGGTGAAACCGGTCTGCAACGGGCGCAAGATCCACCACACCACGATCATCGACGCCATCAGGCCGCCCACGGTCATGCTGCCCAGCAGAACCCGTTCCACGCCCCACCCCAGGGTGATGATGCCGGTCAGCATCACCAAGCCTTGCGAGGCGGTGGCCACAACCACGTTGGCACGGGTGGATTCATGGCTTTTCAAGGCGGCATCGGCCGACAGCGTGCGGAAGCGGTCACCCCAGATGCCCGCCGCCCCGGCTTCCTTGATGGCGCGCGGCTTGGACAGAGCCTCGACCAGGAATTCCTGTCGGCGTGAAGCGGCACGGGTAGCGGCGTTGACCTTGCGCTCGACCACAGGACGGGTGGCGAAGGCGATCATGGTGAACAGCACCAAGGCCCCCAGCGGCACGAACACCAAGGGGCCGCCCAACAAAGCCATGGCCAGCAGGAAGACGATGATGAACGGGGCCTCGGCCAAGGTGGTGGCCAGCGGTCCGGTGAAGAACTCGCGCACCATCTCGAAATCGCGTAAGCGCGCGATCTGGGAATTGGAATTGGCTTGTTCGGTATAAGGCGGCGCCAGCATCAGCAGGCGGCGGAAAATGGCCAGCCCCAGCAGGTGATCCAGCCGCGCCCCCATATAGGCGATCATGCGCGAGCGCACGCCGCGGATGGCGTAATCGCCCAGGATGGCGATGATCGACCCGGCCAGCAGCGACACCAGAAGCGGCACCGATCCGGTGGGCAGGAACTGGTCGTAGATGGCCATGATGAACAAGGGCGTCACCAGCACCAGCAGGTTCGACACCAGGGACGCCGCCAGCATGCGCACGAACAAGGGTTTGAAGCGGTTGGTGACGGCGAAGACGAAATTCTTGGGGGCGTCTTCCAGCTTGGCCCGCTCATCCTCGTCCAATTGGGCGAAACGATAGATGCGACCGCGCACCTTCGGCGGCTCGATGGTGACATAGGCGCGTTGCTCGGCATCGAAAGCAACGATTTTGCCGTCATCGTCTTCGTCACGGCGCACCAGCACCATGGCCATCTTGCCCGGCGCCATGTACAGGCATGGCATCAGACGCAGATCCATGCGCGACGGCGCCAGTTCCAGCGACCGGCTGGCATAGCCCAGATTGGCCAGGATGTTCAAAAGATCGGTCAGGTCCAAGGTGTCGGCGAAATGCGGCAGCGATTCGGCCACATGCACCAGATCACCTTCCCAGCCCAGCGACGACAACAGCGGCAGGATGCAGGCGGCCACATCGGTGACCGCCTCGAACCCACCCAGATGACCATCGGCGGCGCGATCTTCGTTCAGGTCGAAGCGCGGCGGCGGAGCATCCCAACTGGGGGCGGCACCATGATGCGACGGCGCGGTCATGCGATCACCTTTCCGGCAAGGGCGGCAACATCGGTGTTGGCCACCGGCGCCTGTGGCGGCTGTGCCTTGACCAGCTTGCCGCCTTCGATGCGCAGCACCTTGTCGGCCAGACGCTGCATGCTGGGGCGCAGGGTGACCATGATCAGGGTGGTGTCACGCGACATGGACTCGAAGTACTGACGCAGACGTTCGTCGCCGGGGCCGTCCATGGCGGCATTGGCTTCATCGAACAAAAGCACCCGCGGCCGGCTGACCAAAGCACGGATGACGGCGACGCGCTGGACCACGCCACGCGGCAGAATGTCGGTGGAGCCGTCGCCGACTCGGGTGTGATACCCGTGGGCCAGACGATAAACCACCTCGTCCAGCCCCATCACACCGGCCAACCGCAAGGCTTCCTTGCGACGGTCGGGGCGGAACATGGTCAGGTTTTCCAAGATGGTGCCGCGCAGCAACTCGCCACGTTGAGGAATGAAGGCGATGCCGTCCGATCGCATCAGGTGGTCGCGTTCGTGCTGCTGGATGGGAATGCCGTCCAGCAGAATCTCGCCCTCGGTCGGAGCGATGGAGCCGTGCAACATGCGCAACAGCGTCGATTTGCCGCAGCCGTTATCGCCGCCGATAGCGATGCGCTCGCCCGGACGGATATGCAGGTCGAGACCGTTGAACAAAGGTTCGGCATCGGCAGCATGCTTGAACACCACGCCCTTCAAATCCACCTGCCCCCGGATCGGCTGCACCACCGGCGCCTCGGCCCGGGGCTCCAACGGCAGTTGAAAGATGGTCTCGAAGCGCGCCCGCATCAGCTTGGCGGTCTGCCAGCGGGTCCACAGCCCCACCGCCTTCTGTACCGGCTGCAACGCGCGGCCCGCCAGCAAGGTGCAGGCCGACAGGCCGCCGACGGTGAGGACGTTGTCCACCACCATCAGGCTGCCGAAAATGACCACCGACAAGGTCAGCAATTGCGAGAACACACCGGCCACGCCCAGGGAATTGGTGCTGACCTGGACCACGCGGTGCGAATTCTTGGCCACCGCTTCCTGCAAGCGGGCGTAACGCTGGATCATCTGCGCTTCCATGGCCATGGACTTGACCGAATGGACGCCGTGGATGACCTCGATGCTGAAATTCTGGCGACGATCGCGGACGGTGTTGAAATCCTGGATCGCCTGCTCGGAGGCCTTGCTGCCCAGCAGGGCGAAGGCGGCAAACCCAATCAACACGGCGGTGGGGGCCAGCACCAGCCACCCGGCCAGATAACCGATGGCCCCCAGGAACAGCAGGACGAAGGGCAGATCGCAGACCACCAGGGTCCAATTTTCCGAAAACACCTCGCGCACGGTGGGCAAACCGCCCAAGCGCTCGATCAATTCGCCGGGACCGACCTTTTCCAGTTCGTCGGCGGGGGTGTCGAAGACATGGGCGAAGGCCTTGCAACTGGCCGTGTGCTCGAACTGAATGCCGATCCAGCCGACGATCTCGGCCCGGGCCACCCGCAGCACCCCCTCCAGCACCACCGCCGAGACGACGCCGGCCAGCAACAGTAAAAGCGTGCCAAGGGAAGAGTTCGGGATGATGCGGTCATAGATCTGGAGCAACGCCAAGGGCAGCGCTAGGGCAAGGATATTGAGAAACACCGACGCCACGACGACATAGCCGCCTCCGCGCCGAAGTCCATCATAAACCCCTGGAGTAAAATCCTTATGCCCGTGTTTCGCGCCCATCCGCGGCAAACCTTCTGATTCTGCGACTTTAGCAGGATAGGCGACGCACAAGACGGACTCCACAGACAAATTGTGACGTATTGTGCCTAATTTCCGGTCGACACATTGATTCTTAAACAGCTCATGAACAAACAGTCGCTACCTTGAATAAAGATTAAGAATCTCTCCAACCATACCCCTGTCCGCACACATGCCTTTTAACATAGCCATCTCGGCAGAATACCGTCACAGACATACGCTAGCCCCCGCCCTTCTCTGATCCATATCAAGGCCTGCAGTGATTTCAGGTGCTAAGGTCCGCCCCTATGCAACGTGCAAGGGGGAAACCGTCATGGTCTTGGACAATGAAGCCATCATCGCTTTGGGCTTTCTGGTCAGCATCTTGGTCGTCACCGGCGGATTGCTGTATTTCGTTCTGACCAAGATGAAGCGTTAGAATGGGGGCGGTTCCCGCCATCAGAAAAGGCCGGCACTTTGCCGGCCTTTTTGTTTTCTCGACGCTGCCTTATTGACATCGCATTGGGGAAAGAGGGTTTTCCCATGCACCGTCACTGGATCGCCGCCTATCTGACGGGCGGACGTTCCCCCATGCGAGTGGCCGAAGCCCGCCGTTCGGCATCAGAACATGGTGACGTCGTCATCCGCCCCCGCCTTGGGGGCGATGGCCAGGGTGCTGGGAGACAACGTCAGCACGCCGCCCTGGTGAAACGCATCCAAGGCCTGGGCGACCCGGTCGATCCGCTGATGGGTGCGATCCTCGAACTGCATGTCGGTGACGATGGCCGACACCGCCTGTTCGATGGCTTGGGCGTTTTCCATGCTGGCTTGGGCCGCGGCGGTCAATCTGTGGTCGCGCTCCTTCAGCATGACCAAGGTCTGCTCCACCTCTTCCTTGGCATCGATCTGCCGTGTCATATCCATGGACGCGACTTCGGCCAAGGTGGCGTGGCCATTCTTCAAGGCCTCGCTGATGGTATGGATTTCCTGTTTGATACTGGCGGCCAAGTCAGAAGTGGCTCGTGACAGATCGCGCACCTCGCCGGCGACAACGCCGAATGATCGCCCGGCCTCCCCCGCCCGCTCCGCCTCGATGCGGGCATTGAGGGCCAGCAGGTTGGTCTTGGCGGTGATACGGTCGATGCCTTCCACCGAATGACGCAACCGCGACAGATCCTCCAAGACGGCGTCGATGGCCCGAACCATGCTGACCGCTTGCTTGGACATGTGCAGCACCTCGCGGACGAACTCTCCCAAGGTGCCGCCCAGATGGCTGATGACGGCGGAAAACTCGGTGCCGCCGGCGTGCGAATCGACGATGCCGGCAATATCCAGAACCTCGCGCACGCAAGCGGTCTGGCCCTGGGTCGAGCGGGCGAGATCGAAGAAGCGGGTCGTCAGGTCCGTGCTGCTGCTGCCGATCAGTTGCGCCAATTGGCGCAGTTCTTCCGCCGCCGCGGCAGCGGCAAGACGATTGCCGTCATCCTCTCCCTGACCCGAATGATCCATGGGTCTAAATGTCCCGCTCGGGATCGATATCGTGGGCCCGCTTCCCGTACTTGTCGGTCAGCGATGCACCGGTGGCGATTTCGACATGATCGCGATGGTACTTGGCCGCGTGGCTCAGAAATTTTTGCTGCATATCCAGCATGTGGGTCAGCATGGTGGTCATGTTCTGCGCCGAATGGGACCACGCTTTCAGCCAAGCGGCCTGGAATTCGGTAAAGCCCTTGAAGGGATCGGCCATGGCATCCTCCCGTTGTTGCAGATCGATCCCGAAGGGATACGATTGTAAACTTTTCGAGTGTAGCAGAGCCTATCCTTTGGTTCTAGCCGAGCCCGGTCATGGCATCTATGCCGACAAGGCAGCGGCGCGATCGGGCAGAATAGTCAGGATGCGGGCAAAACCGGACACATCGAAGATTTCGCGGATATGCGGCTTCATGCCGCACAGGGCGAATTTACGCGGGACACGGGTCATCTTGGCCCCCACCAGGACGACACGCAGGCCGGCGCTGGAGATATAGTCAAGCTCGGCGAAGTCGATGACGATCTTGCCCGCGCCGGAATTGACGGCGGCGAGGACCCGGACCTCGAAAGCCTTGGCGGTGGCACTGTCGACACGGGCGACAGGAACCAAAATTATCGCGCCATCAGCTTGGTCTTCCCGAATCTCCATTTCCTTAACTCTCCTGTTCGGTGACGTTCTTTTCCAGCGTCACGATATTTGTGCCGCCCTCGCGGCGGTAATCGGTGCGATCCATGAATTCCTTGACCAGGAATACCCCCAATCCGCCGATGGGACGGTCGTCCACATCCAAGGCCAGATCGGGTTCGGGGGCATCGGTAAAGGGATTGTACTCTTTGCCGTCGTCGATGATTTCGGTGATCAGACGACCATTGTCCAGCGCGAATTTAACGTGGATATCGTGGTGGTGGCCGTCCTCGTAGCCATAAGAGACGATATTGGTGATCAACTCGTCCAAACACAGATTTAGATTGAAAGAAATTCGCTCCGGCATGCTGTTGCGCTCGACGAATTCATCGACCAGACCGGCCAGACGCGCCAATTCATCCAGATCGTTGGCAATCGTCACTTCCAGCCGGGTATGCGGCACGGGCTTGGGCTTCGGCGGCTGCATCACCACCCGAGGACGCTTGGTGACGCTGGCGCCATTGACCACCGGCGCAGCCGCCGGCTTGGCCGCATCGGTCTTGATCAGCTTGGCCGTGGAAACCGCCATCACCGGTGCCTTGGCGGGAGCGGGAGCGACCGTTGGGGCCGAGGTCGGGGCCGGGGCCGAGGTCGGGGCCGGTACCGGCTGGACCATGATCCTGGGCCGTTTCGCCGGCGGGTTTGTCGGCGCGGCGGGCGCCCGTACGGCGGACACCGAGACGGCGATGGGGGCTGGCGGCGGAACCGGAGTCGACGGCGGTGTCGGAGATGGTGTGGAAACGGGCTCGGGCACCGCCTCGCCGCCACTGCCCTGGAAGCCGGTCAGCATCAATCGCCGTTGCTGAGTCTCGATGCCACCGTCATGAACGCTGACACGGTCGAAACGCAGCGACAGCATGGTGATATCGTCGAATTGCGGGGCGTCGCCGACAAAGGCCTCGACCGCCCGCTGCACGGTGGCGATGACCTGTTCCGGGTGAATGGGGCCCAAGCCCCGCAGGGTCTGGATCAGTCGCGGCTCGTCGTACAGCGTCTCGGACACGTCCTGCGCCTCGGTGACGCCGTCGGTGTAAAGCACGATAGTATCATTGGGGGCGATGGTGAAGGTGCCGGTATCGTATTCCAGATCCTCCATCACCCCCAAGGCGACCCCCGAGACATCGCGGATGGCGTCCACATTCTGGCCTTGGCGCAGGATCAGGGGCGGCGGATGGCCGGCATTGCAGAAGGCCACCTCGCCCGAGCGGGTGTCGACCACCGCGTAGAAGCAGGTGGCGAACAGGGTCTGCGGATTGTCCGCCGACAACATGGTATTGACGAAGGCCAGGCACTCGCCGGGCGAGCGCGACAGCGGCGCCACCGCCTTGATCAGCGAGCGGGCGATGGCGATGAACATGGCCGCCGGCACACCCTTGCCGGAAGCGTCGCCGATGACGATGCCCAGGTGATGGTGATCGAGCAGGAAGAAATCGTAGAAATCGCCGCCGACTTCCTTGGCCGGAACCATGGCGGCGTGAATCTGGAATTCGTCGCGGTCGGGGAAGGGCGGGAAAACCTGCGGCAGCGACGACAATTGCAGTTCGCGGGCGAAATCCAGTTCCTGCCGCAATGCGTTCAACTGGTCGCGGGTGCGCAGGGCTTCGCGCAAGACCTCAGCCTCGCGCGTACGTTCGGCGATCAGGGTTTCCAACGACAGGTGCTGTTCGCGGATGCGGTCGGACATGGTCTGGAAGGCCACGCCCAACACTTCCAACTCGCCCTTGCCGCTGTCGGCGGCATCCTCGGACCCGGCCTTCCTTTCGGCCATGGCCTCGATCTGCTTCATGTCCGACAAGATCGCGGCGCGGGCCTCTTCCTCCAGCATTTCCGACAGTTTCAGCATCTGCAGGCGGATGAACAATTCCTGCCGGCGGCGCTGGCGTTCGCGCCGCTGTTGCATCAGGTCCAGCTTGACGGTGTTTTCGCGGAACACGCCGACGGTGCCGGCGATGCGACCGATTTCGTCCTTGTCGTTCCTGACTTCCAAGGTCACCGAGGTATCGCCGCGCGACAGCGCGTTCAGCACGGCGATGGCTTCGTCGAGCGGATGGAAGGAGCGGCGCAGATAGACATAGAAGATGCCCAGCACCAGCACCAGGAAGCCGATGACGGCACCGATGGCGATGACCCGGATCAGGCGTTGGCGTGCCTGGGTTTCCGACACGTCCCTGGCGGTGACCAGGGCGCCGATGACCCGATTGAAACCGTCCTGCACCGGCAAGACGACGACGGAATAGTACTTTTCGCCCTCGGCCCAGGTCAGCAGGCGGCTTTTGCGCACGCTGATCTTGCCGTTGAACACCGACCACAGGGCATCGTTGGTGCCCTGGGCCAAATGACCGTTGCGATCGACCAGGAAGATGTCCGAGCCGGTGGAGGCCTGGAACTCGGACAAGGGCGGCTGCATGTCGGCGGCCAGCACGGCGATGCCGGCCACTTCGTCACCGCCGATCTGCAACGGAAAGGCCAAGGTGGCGGTGAAGGTCCGCGACGCGTCCTGCAACACCCCGCGCACCGGGCGCTTGCCATCGACGATGGCACGCACGGTGCCGGCATCCAGGATCGGCGGCTCCAGCAAAGACCCGCGCGAGCTGTACAAAAGCTCGCCGTCGCGGTCCAGGATTTCCAGGCGGCTGACCGTGCCGCGCGTCTTCATCGCCTCGGCCAGCGGCCCCATATGGACCAGGGTCTGGGCCGGGTCGCGGTGATCCACCGCGGTGACGATCTGCATGTTGCCGGCGATGCCGCGGGCATCGGTTTCCAGGCGCTGGACGGTGTTTTCCACCAGCTTGCGCCAGAAGATTTCCTGCCCGTTCAGCGTCGCCTGGGCATAGCGCTCATCGGCCAGTTCCTCGCTTTTGAGGCCGGCGAAGGTTAGGCCGGCGACCAGCAGCGAATAGGTGATGGAAACGATCAGCGTTACGCGTGTGCGCAGCAGCATGACGCCCCCACCTTTTCAGCCGCGGCTCCGGCGATGGCCTGCAATTGGACGGCGCTCTCCGCCGGCATGAAGCGGCGCAGAACGTCCATGTATTCCTGTGGGTCGTACAGCCGCAACCCCTTGGCGCGGAAGGCGTCGAAGGCCTCGCGCCCCGGCAGACTGCCGTAAACCCGCAGCGAGCGGTCCTGACCCTGCAAGTCGGGGCCCTGACCCTGGCGCAGACCGTCGAGGACGGTCATGAACAGATCGAGGCCGGCGCCATAGGTGTTGACCACATGCCACAGCAAGGACCGTTCCGCCTGGATTGGCAGCCAGCCGATCCCCACCACCGGGCCGGTATCGATGCCGTCATCCACCCGGTGCAGGGTGCAGCCGATGGCATCACCGCCTTCCAACATGCAGCGGAACGGCGCGAACAGGCCGGCATAGCGCGGCAAGGCGCCGGGATGGACGTTATAGGTGCCGAAGCGGGGGATATCGAAGACATTGCGGCGGAAGATCAGCGAGAACCGCGCCGACAACATGATGTCGGGGGCGAAGCGCCGCAACATCTCTTCGCCCTCGGGGCCGTTGATGTCGCCGATCACCTGGATGGGAACGCCAAAGCGCTGCGCCAACCCGTCGAAGGTGGCCAGCTCCGCCGGCGCGCCATCGTCGTCGAGGCGGTCGATCAGCGGAAACAGCGTATCCATGGGCAAATCGCGCTCGAGAAACTTCATCTCGGCCAGTTCAGGCACCGCCTGTTCCACCGGGCGGGTCTTGTCCGACAGCAGCACCATGACCGTGTCGCCACCCAGACGCGGCAACAGCTGATTGAGAATCAGCGCCCCGGCCAGATCGCGCTTGGTGCAGATGACGATCCGCAACGGCGTGTGCTCCTTGTTCATGGCCGGACCTCGGCGCCGCTATCCACCACTTCGGCCAGGCTCAGCAGCCCCATGGGCGGATAGAATTCAAGCGCGCGCACCACCGGCATGTTGATGATAATGGACAGACGCCGCGGCGGGTCGATGGGCAGATCCGCCGGCGCCTTCTTGTGGACCAGGATCTGTTCCGCCTTGTAGGCGGTCAGTTGGCCGACGGTGTAATAACGATAGACCCCGCCGAACATGGCCTTGGACGACAGTACCGGGTTTTCGGCGGCGGCGAAGCTGGGCATCTTTTCCGCCAAGGCGGCACCGGTCAGGACGTCACGATTGACGTTAAGGAAGGTGTCGGGGGGGATATAAAGAAAATCCACCCCGTCCTGCTTGAGGTCGCGCACCTTGCCGGCGATGCTTTCCACCACCGGCTTGCCGTCGACCACGTCCACCGCGGCCACCGCCAGCTCATAGCCGTTCTTGCGTCCCAACTCGCGCAATTCGTCGGCGGCCACCAGCGAGTTCTTTTCCAAGGGATTGTAAACCATGCCCAATTTGCGCACCTGACGGTACGATTGCAGCAGGTTTACCTGGGTATCCATGGGCACCAGATAGCTGGTGCCGGCGATATTGCGGCCCGACGACGCCAGATCGGGCACCACCTTGGCCCCCACCGGCTGCGACACGATGGCGAAGACGGCGGGAATATCGGTGATGTGCTTGGCCGGGTCGACCTTGTCATAGGTGCCCAACATGTCCACCGTCACCGTGGTGCCCCAGGTGAACACCAGATCGACACCCAATTGCTTGGCCTCGGCCACGAATTCCGGCAGCTTGGCCCGGTCCTGGCCGGCGTCGCGGATGATCAGCTCGACCGGAATGTTCTGGTTGGTGAAGTAGTCCTTGAAGCCCTGGGCGGCATCTTCCCAGCCGCGCCACAGCGCCATATAGATGCGATAGGGCTTGGCCGGAGATTGGCCCGGAGATTGGGCCTGGGCCGGCAGGGCGGCGAACACGACCGCCGACAGGGCGGCGCCCAGGAGCACACGGCGCATCATCATGGGGCGTCCTCCTCGGTTTCCAGGTGCGGGCCGCTGCCATAGGCGCCGGCGACCATGGCGAAGATGGCGGCCATGACCAGGACCACCGCCCCCAGACCGATCACCGCCCCCTTGGGTCCCCAGTGCAGCAGGAAGCCAGCGGCCAGCAGCGGGCCGATCACCGAACCCACCCGTTCCAGCGTGCGCAGCAAGGCCAGAACCTGGGTGCGACCGTGGCGATTGCATTCGATCCAGCAGATATCGGGAATGGCCGCCAATTGCGGCGATGCCGACATGCCATGGGAAATACCCAGACAGACGATGCCGATGACCAAGGGCAGCGTACCGTCGAAAGCCAGCATGGACAAAATACCGGCGCCGCCGATCAGCCCGCCCAGAGCCACCTGACCGATGCGCCAGCCCATCTGATCGGCCAGCCGTGTCGATTGCGACGACACCGCCAGCATGACCAGGGGATACAGCACCATGATGCGGGCCAGTTCGGCCAGGGAATGGTCCGAACTCCACAAGGTCAGCGGTACCAGGAAGAAGAAATAGCCGGTCAGCGCCATCTTGGCCGGAATGGCGGCGAACAGTACCAGGACGGTGAACCGCCAATTGGCGAAGATGCGTAGCAACGGGCGACCGGACGGAACCGGGGCCACTACCGGGGCACCGTGGTCCACCACCGACAGCAGATGGCTCAGCAGCCAGCCGGACACCAGGATCAACACGGTGGAGACGAAGAAGGTGGGGGCGAAGCCGATGCGCTCGGCCAGCACACCGCCGGCGGCGGTGCCGCAAACGGCCGCTGTCAGCACCGCGCCGACATAACTGCCCAGACCGGTGGCGCGGTTGCTGTCCACCGTGGTCTTCGAGATATAACTTTGGCAGGCCACCGTCACCAGGGCATAGCCCAGGCCGGCGATGCCGCGCCACAGGCTCAGTTCAACGACGCCCTGGGCCAACCCGCTCATGACGCAGCCCAACACCGCCGGAGCCAGACCGAACTGGAACACCTTGCGGCTGCCCAGCCGTTCGGTCACCGCCCCCGCCCACAACGAGCCCACGGCGATACCGGCCATGAACACGGCGATGGGCAGCGCCATCAGCACTTCAGGCGTCAGCCAGCCCGCCTGCGACGGCAAGGCCTGGGCATAAAGCGGCATGAAGGCGCGGCTCAGTTCCTCGGCGAAGATAAACAGGAACAACGGCAGCCGCACGTCCGACGACAGTTTTTCGCGCAGGACCTGTGGCGCCCCCGAAGGATGGAAACGGAACAGGAAGCGCACCCGATCGGCGATCTCACTCACCTGACCAGCCACATCGCGATCAAAATGGCCGCTGCGCACTTCATCGATATAGGCCATCAGGCCGCGATAGGCGCCATCGACCTGGCGCATGGCGCTGTTGAAGACACGGACGAAATGCCCCACCTCGTCGGCCGAGGTGATCCCCGGCACCCGGGTGAAGTCGCCGCGCCGGGCCTGGGCCACCACCTCGGCCACCAGTTTCATCGGGCCGGAAACGTTGAACACCACCACGAACAGCAGAACCTCGAAGGCGATGATCAGCGACGTCACCAGCACCACGGCGATATCGTAGAAAATACCGAACAACTGAGTGGCGACGTAATCCTGATCAAAGCCCACATGGACCTGCGCCACCGCGACATCCCGCACATGGACGGGCAAAGCCAGATCGACGAAGTCGGCGATGTTCGCCTTCAATCCGGTATCGTCCAGCACCGCGCCCGAGCGGCTGCGATAGGCGTCGTTCAACTGCTCGGACAGCGCCCCGCGCAAAAACAGGATATCACCCTTGGCATCGGTGATCCCCAGATAACGGATTTCCGGATTGGCACTGAGCACCTGGGCAAAGAATTCATCCACCCCCACCAGCTTATCGACGGGAATGCCAAAGCCCACGGCGCGTTCCAGTTGTGCCACCAGATCGCGGGCGATGGCGGCGGCCTTCAGGTCCATTTCCGGACTCAAGCCCCGCTTGAAACTATCGAGCGCCCGGTACGAACCGATGACCATGGGCGGCACCAGCACCAGCACCGCCAGCATCAGCAACCGGATCAACAATGAGCGGGACGAGTCGAGACGCATGGCCCCCTCACGCAAGCCGGTCAAGGCGTTCGACTTCATCGGTCGACGCTTTGATGTGTTCAACCGCTTCACGGGTCTTGGCGACGAACTCGCCGAAATGCCCGTCGAATTCATTTACCGTCGCCACATCATCCAGCGGCGCCTCGGCCCCCGGGGCCAGAAGCAGGGCATGTTCCATGGCGTGCAGGCGCCGGCGCACCGCGCCCAGGGCGATGCTGGCCACGATTACGGCCAGCAGACTGAACACCACCACCAGCCCGGCGATCTCGCCGGCCAGACGCCACAGCATGGGGCCCAATTCACGCTCCACATAGCCGGTGGGGTAAAGCAACACCACCGCGCCTTCGACCTTGCCCAGACTGTTGACCAGGGGCAGGCCGACGACGTTGGAATCCTCGTCCAGGAAGGCGAAAGGCTGCAAATTGGTGAGACTCAACGGCAACAGCCAATTTTCCGGCACCGAGGCGCCGATGCGGCCACGGTCGCTGTTGAAGAGGATTTCACCCTTGGCGTCATAAATCTCGATGCCCTGAACCTGCTCGTCACGGGCCTTTTCCAGCTCGATGGTTTCTTGCACCTGACGTAATTGCCGCAGGGCGAAACCCAGGTTCAGACTGTCTTCCACCTTTTGCTTGATGGTGAAGGCGACGAAGCTGTAACGGGAGCGCACCAGTTCCGACATCACGTCCTGGAACTTGAAAAAGCCGAACAGAGCCGTCACCATCATGGTGCACACCAAAATGGCGATCAACGCGGCGGATACCTTGCGGGCCAATGACCACGACATGGGATCAAGCCCCCTCGGCCCGCTGTGTGGCGGGCTGCGCCCTTGACCAATGCAGAGACCCGCTCAAGCCAGACAAACCATGCCTCCCAACTCCGCTAACCATACCAATGCACGGCACCGGCCATTTCCCCAACTACATTTATAGGCTATTTACATAAAACCGCCAAGGGCCGGATAATCCCGGCACCAAAATAACCATATGACTGCGCAAATGGAACCTGTGCGCAATAGGTAATAGGGACTAAATCTTGGATAATCCCGATCATTCTACGGTCAATACCTTAGAGCATATGAACTGCACCCGCCCCATCGGGGTGTTCGATTCCGGTGTCGGCGGCTTGACCGTGGCCGCGGCCCTGCACCGCCGCCTGCCGGCAGAGACATTGCTGTACCTGGGTGATGTCGCACGTTTACCCTATGGAACCAAAGCGCCGCAGACGATTATTCAATATGTGTTGAGGGCGGCGGCTTTTTTCAGGGCGCACGACATTAAAATGTTGGTCCTGGCCTGCAACACCGCCTCGGCCCATGCCGCCGCCGCCTTGGCCCAGCATTTTCCCGATCTTCTGGTCTTGGGCGTGATCGATGCCGGGGCCGAGCAGGCCGCCGCCCTGTCCCCCGGCGGGCGCATCGTTGTCGCCGCCACCGAGGGCACCTGCCGTTCCGGCGCCTTCGACCGGGCGATCGCCGCTCAGCGCCCCACAGCCGCCATCACCCCGGTGCCCTGCCCGCTCTTCGTTGCCCTGGTGGAAGAAGGGCTGACCGAAGGGCCCATCGCCGAGGCCATGATCCGCCAATATCTGGCCGAGCACTTCCAAGGCGACGGCGCCGCCGATTGTCTGGTGCTGGGCTGCACGCATTTCCCGCTGCTTGCCCCCTCCTTACGCAAGGTGCTGGGGCCCATTCCGGTGCTGGTTGATTGCGCCCAGGCGGTGGCTGAACGGGCCGCCCTCATGCTGGCACAAAAGGGATTGGCCGCCGGCAGCGGCAAAGGCGGCATCCATCTTTACACCACTGACGCCCCGGCCCGCTTTTCCGCCACCGCCGGCGCTTTTTTCCCCGGCCTGGGGACGGCACCACCGGTGGAACTGATCGATTTGTGATTTCATCGCTTCGTCACTTGCCGCCACGGCGGCGGCGGCTTAGGCATGCGCAAACGCCCCGAAGGAGCCCCCCATGCGCATCGCCATCGTCACCGACGCCTGGCACCCCCAACGCAACGGCGTGGTCCGCGTCCTTGCCAGTCTGTGCGGCCAGCTGGAGCGCCTGGGGCACCAGCTTTTGGTGATCGAGCCAGGGCACTTCAGGACCATCCCGTGTCCGTCCTATCCGGAAATCAAGCTGTCGCTGTTCGCCGCCGCCGGGCTTGGTCAAGCCCTGCACGATTTCGCCCCCGACGCCATCCATCTGGCGACGGAAGGCCCGTTGGGCTGGGCGGCGCGGCGCTGGTGCCTGGACCGGCGCCTGCCCTTCACCACCGCCTATCACACCAAGTTTCCCCATTACGTCCGCGCCCGTACCGGCGTGCCGCTGTCCTGGCCCTATGCCTTGATGCGGCGATTTCACGCCCCCTCGGCGGCGGTGATGTGCCCATCGCCGTCGGTACGGCGGGAATTGGCGGAATGGGGCTTCGTCAATGCGGTGGAATGGAGCCACGGCGTCGATGCCGTCACCTTCCACCCCCAGGCCAAGGATTTCGTCGATCTGCCGCGCCCCCTCTTCCTCTATGTGGGCCGGGTGGCGGTGGAAAAAAACCTGCCGGCGTTTCTGTCGCTGGACCTGCCGGGTTCGAAAATGGTAGTCGGCGATGGCCCCGCCCGCGCCGGCCTGATGAAGCGCTTTCCCCAGGTGTACTGGCGCATCGCCAATGGCGACGCCGAATTATCGCGCTATTTCGCCGCCGGCGATTGCTTCGTCTTCCCCTCCAAAACCGACACGTTCGGACTGGTCATGCTGGAAGCCCTGGCCTCGGGCGTGCCGGTGGCGGCCTTTCCGGTCCCCGGCCCGCTGGACGTGATCGGCGATTCCCCCGTCGGCGTGCTGAACCATGACCTGCGGGCCGCCGCCCTGGCCGCCCTGGACATTCCATCCGCGTCATGCCGTGACCATGCCTGTCGCTTTTCTTGGGAGCGTGTCAGCGCCGAATTCCTGGCCTTGCTGGCCCCCACCGGCCTGAATGCGGGAAATGCCGGGTAAAAGGTGAAGGGTGTCGTCGGAAATGTTGCACTTTCGCCGACGCTTCGCCACACTGGCGCCGCTTTGAAACCCACCACCGCGAGGCACTTAGTGATTCGTAAATCCAGCAGCGCCATTGCCGCCCTCGTCTGCATCGCCATCGCCGCTCCGGCCTTCGCCAAGCAGCAATGCTATACGCCGCAAGACATCCGGGCCATGCAGGTGCGCCAGCTGCATTACGAGTTGATGGTCGCCGCCCTCAAGTGCCAGGGCACCGAGGTGGACTTCCGCGGCAAATGGTCCACCTGGGTCAACCGCTTCGGCACCACCATGAATGCCAATGCCACCCACCTGCGCGGCATGTTCGGACGCCTGGGCAAGGGCCAAAGCGGCATGGACCGCTATGTCACCCAATTGTCCAACGACGCCTCCATGCGGGCGCAGCACGTGGAAGAATATTGCGACACCCAGGTCAAGCTGTTCGATACCGTCTTGGACCTGTCGCCGCACGAGATGGAAAACTGGGCGGCCAATACCATTGAAAAGCCGATCCCGGCCACCGCCGGCTGCTCGGCGGCGCCGGTTCCGTCGCCGGTGAAGCAGGCCAAGGCCGAAAAGGCAGCGCCGAAACCCGATCCCAGCAAGGCCAAGGCGGAAAAAGCCAAGGCTGACAAGCCCGCCGCCAAGCCGGCGACGCAGGCCGCCAGCAAGGGCTGAACCCTTGCCCGCGGCTTTGCGGTTGTGTTTCTTCGGGGACAGCTTCATCAACGGCACCGGCGATCCCACTGGCTTGGGCTGGGTCGGTCGCGCCTGCGCCTCACAGAGGACCGCTTCGCCCGACCTGACCATCTACAACCTGGGCATTCGCGGCGATAAAACCGCACAAATTCACCAGCGCTGGCAGGTCGAAGCCCAAGCCCGGCTGGATGGCGTCGCTCCCGCCCAGCGCCGCCTGATCTTTTCCTTTGGCGCCAACGATTCCGCCCAGGACATTCCGCCTCAACACACCCTGGCCGAAGCGGAATGCCTGCTGCGCACCGCCCAAGCCTATGCCCGCACCCTCTTCATCGGCCCCGCCCCCATCGCGGACGATGCTGCCGCCGATCGCCGTATCGCCTCTTTGTGTGAAGATTTCGCCGCCCTTGCCGCACGCCTGGACCTGCCTTATCTGCCCATCCATGGGTTTCTGCGCCAGCACCGTTCCTGGATGGATGAAGCGGGCGCCGGGGATGGCGTCCACCCTGGCGCTGGCGGTTATGCCGCACTGGCCGACTTCATCCGTGGATGGGCGCCCTGGCAAGGGCTGTTTGATTAGAGCCGCCTGCGTTCAGCGGCCATGGTCGGCATTGCCCACTGATTTTACCCCTATAGCTCCTCCTTGGCCGAGGCGCAGGCGAGCATTGCCTCGGCAATCAGGTGATCACCTTGATTTTTCAAGGCCAAAGCAGCGCCTCGAATGTCTCGCGGCTCCCGATTCTGGCTCAGCTTGGATTTCCCAATCAGGCGCGTGACGTGGATCTCGATCCCGACAATGGCTTTCACCATGGTGTCGATGAACGCCTTGGGGCTATCGCTCATCTTCCACGGTACGGGCTGCGACACTTCGTGGGATTTGGTCAGGCGGGCGACGATGCCGCGCACGGTTCGTTCGTCATCCTTGACGATGATGCGTCCGTAAGCGTGAGCAACCTTGTAGTTCCAAGTTGGAACCTGCTTATGGGACTCGTGCTTGCTGGGGTACCAGTTGGGTGAGATGTAGGCGTCACCGGCTTGGAATATCGCCAGCACCTCATCGCCGTCGCTAACATTCCGCCAAAGCGGATTTGCCCGTGCCACATGAGCACGCAACACGCCAAGCGACCCTTCCCCTTTGTCCAGTTCAAAGGGAATGTGGTTGGCGTCCAGACCGTCGATCCCATACGTCACCAAGACCCCGAACGGATGGCATGAAATGAGGTCGTGAAGAATGTCGACTTCGGCTTCTTCAAAATGGGACGGAACGTACATGCAAACGCCTCTCTGGCTGAGAATTGCGGGCAATCAGCCGATGACCACGACGATCACGCAGCCCGCGACCAGCGGCCACTGCCGCCAGCCAGCGATTGCCTCTCAACCACCCGGAAGACATCCGCATTTGGGCCGAAACGATAGCCATGCTTTCCTAAAACGCAAAAAACCCCCGGTCCTGAGGACCGGGGGTTTTCGCTACGACCAACCGATTAGGGCAGGACGATTTCGACGCGGCGGTTCTGCGGCTCGCGCACACCGTCGGGGGTCTGGACCAGCGGGACCGCTTCGCCCTTGCCGACAACCGAGATCTGGTCGGCGGGGATGCCCTGCTTGACCATGGCGGCCTTGACGGCGTTGGCGCGCTTCAGCGACAGAGCCATGTTGTACTTGTCCGGGCCGGAACGGTCGGCGTGGCCGGTCAGGTCAACACGGGTGGTCTTGCCCTTCTTGGCGGTATCGACGGCCTGGGTGATGACCTTGGAAGCTTCCGGGGTGATGTCCGACTTGTTGAAGTCGAAGAACACGATGAAGTTCTTGGGGGTCGGCACGGGCTTGGCGACCGGGGCAGGAGCCGGGGCGGCAACCGGAACCGGAGCCGGGGCCGGAGCAACGACCGGAGCCGGAGCGCCGAACTTGTAGGTGAAGCCGGCCAGGATCGAGTGGTTGCGATAATCGCTGTCGCCCGAATTGGCGGTGCCCACATCGGCGTCCAGGGTGGCGAAGTAACGGTACTGAGCCTTCAGGCCCCAGTTGTTGTCGATGTCATAGCCGACGCCGGCGATGCCCTGATAGGCGAAGCCGTTATCGGAATTGCGGGCGTTGTTGCCGGCAAAGTCGCCGTCCAGCCAAGCCCAACCGATACCGGCACCAACGAAGGGATGCCACTTGCCGGTCGGCATGAAGTCATAGATGCCGTTGACCATGGTGCTGATCGAGTCGATCGAGTCGTTGGCGCGGTAGCCGACTTCAAACTCCACCTTGGGAGCGCCGAAGCTGTAGCCGACCTGGCCCAGACCAACCCAACCCCAATCGGAATCGGCGCCGGTGGACGAACCCGGGTCTTGCATGTAATTGGCGCCACCGTCCAAACCAACATACCACTGGGCGTTGGCGGCGACGGGCAGGGCGGCGAGAACGCCAGCAACCAGCAGAGTCTTCATGGTACGCATTGAGAGGGCTTCCTTATGCATTAACAGGTTCGCACGCGATTAGTCTGGTTTCTACCGCAGGACGTCACCCACGGCAAGGACCGCCTTAGAGAAGATTCAATGTTTCACGACACCGTGGCATTTTCGTCACTATCAGAAGGAGCCGCCACCGGCGTCTCCGCCTGCACCACCGCCTCGGCCTGGCGTTTGAGCCGGCGGAAGGCGCGGATACTGACGGGAATCAGGCCGACATAGGCAAAACCCAGCACCACCAGGGTCAACCACGGCTCGGTCACCAGGAACGCGGCCAGCAGGCCGACGATCAACAGCACCGGCAACACCCAGGCATTGGGGATGCGAACCTTCTTGAAGGAGAAGGTGGGGATGGTGCTGACCATCAGGAAGGCCACCCCCAGCAGAAAGACCGACACCACGGTGGGGCGGGCGAAAAAGCTGTCGCCGAATTCAAAGCTGGCAACCATGGGCAGCAACACCACCCCGGCGGCGGCGGGGGCGGGAATGCCGGTGAAGAAATTATAGGCATAAGGCGGCAGGTCGGCATTGCCCAGCATGGTGTTGAAACGGGCCAGCCGCAGGGCGCAGCACACCGCGAACAAAAGCACCAAGGCCCAGCCGAAGCCGCCGGCGCCCTGCATGGTCCAGAAATACAGCACCATGGCCGGAGCGACGCCGAAACTGACGAAATCGGACAGGGAATCCAACTCGGCGCCGAATTTCGACGTGCCTTGCAGCAGCCGCGCCACCCGCCCGTCCAGACCGTCGAGGATGGCGGCCAGGACGATGGACAGCACCGCGTGTTCCCACTTGCCATGCAGGGCGAAGCGGATCGAAGTCAGCCCGGCGCACAGGGCCAGCACGGTCAGGATATTGGGAATGAGCTTGTTCAGCGACAGGCCGGGCAGCTTGGGCGGACGGATCAGACGGCGCCGGGGCTGGCCTGGGGCTGATGGCTTGAACATCTCAGCGCACCTCGCCCTGGCGGGCCGGTTCGGTCGAATTGAGGTCGGCCAGAACGGTTTCTCCGGCGATGCAGCGCTGACCCAAGGTGACTTGCGGCTGAACCCCTTCGGGGAAATAGACGTCAACGCGCGAACCGAAACGGATCAGGCCGAAACGCTCGCCGGCGCGGATGGTCTGGCCTTCGACCAGATCGCAGCGGATGCGTCGCGCCACCAGACCGGCGATCTGGACGAAGGCGACAGAGCGCCCGTCTTCCAATTCCAGCGCCACCGCCATGCGTTCGTTTTCCTCGCTCGCCTTGTCGAGGGCGGCATTGACGAACTTGCCGGCATGATAGGACAGCTTGGTCACCCGGCCCGACAGCGGCGCACGGTTGATGTGGACATCGAACACGCTCATGAACACGCAAACGCGCGGGCGCGGGGTCTCGCCCAGACCCAGGCCGGCGGGCGGCACCGCATCACCGACCAGACAGACCACACCGTCGGCGGGGCTGATGACCAGACCGTCGCGCGTGGGGGTGACCCGGTCGGGATTGCGGAAGAAATAGGCGCACCACAAGGTCGCCACCAGCCCCAGCCAGCCCAAAGGTTGCCACAGCAGGCCCAACAAGATGGCCGCGACGGCGAACAGGGCGATGAACGGCCAGCCTTCCCGATGGATCGGAACCATGATGTAGCTGGACATGGACAGGTTTTGAGACTGCAAGGTGAACCTCGTGCGTTTTGATGGCTGCGCATTGTAAACGTGCGAACAGCCGCCGTTAATAGGCTTATGGCGGTTTTATCCGGAATCGGGACGTGCTACCGTCAACGCCGGTCCCGTGAAACAGTCAAAGTCCCAATGCCCGATCCCAAACACCTGATCATCGGCGGCATGTGCCTCCCCCTGGATATGGAAGCCCTGGAAGCCCTGCCCATCAATCCGGGCGGCGTCTTTCAGTTCGACTTCACCTTCCATGACATCCGCTTCGCCATCCGCTACGAGGAAAAGGACGATCACGGCCATCTGCGAGTGGTCGGCGATGTCGGCCCCATGCCGTTTTCCGCCGAATCGCCGGCGGCGCGGGCCGGTCTCAACCAGATCATGCGCGCTGCCAACGATGCGTTGAAATCCCGCTTCCGCATCGCCCAAGGCCGTCTGGTCCTGGGCACCGAGGTGGAAATCGACCGACCGGTCACCGCCACCAAGCTGATCAGCACGGTGGCCATGCTGATCATTCCGGCCACACCTTATCTGGATTTGGTCGCGCTTTACCTGCGTCCGCCCATGGCTCCGGCCAAGCCGGGCCAGCCGGCGCTGCGCCCGGAATGGCGGCGCAAGGCATTGCCCGCTCCCACCCGACGCTGAGTTTCCGGCGCGTTAACGCTTGGGCAACTGGAACACCTGACCGGGATAGATCAGGTCGGGATCGCGGATGTTGTCCTTATTGGCCTTATAAATAATGGTGTAGGCCTCACCCGAGCCATAGATACGCCGGGCGATGCGCCACAACGAATTGCCCGCCGACACCACCACCGCCGTGTCGGATGCGGCTTTCAGTTCGCCTTGCGCGGCCACCGGCATTTCCACCCGCGCCAGCACCTTGCCCTTGGCATCGACCAGATCGGCCCGCACGGTGATGTTGTCACCCTTGGGCGGGGTGGCGGTCACCTTCCAGGTACCGTCGCTTTCGACGGTAGCGGCGCCGACGAAAGCATTGCCCAGATAGACATGAACCTTGCCGCCGGCGGGACCGCGCCCACCGATGAACAGGCGCCCCTTGTTGTCAGCCTCGACGATGTCGATGGAGATGCCGCCCTCGCCCAAGGGCGGACCGATCAACAACTTGGCGCCACCGCCGGGCAATGGCTTAAACGCCAGAATCTGCTCCCCCGGACGATCCGGCACCACCAACACCACCGGGGCGCCGGAATTGGTCACCGAACCATCGGGATTGTGAGCCCGCAAGGTCAACTGGCGCGCACCGGAGGCCATGGGAGTGCTGGGCACGAACACCCACTCACCCCGACCATCGGCGATGGTCCGACCGATTTCGACCCCACCGTCGAGAATGACCACCTCGGCCTTGGGCACGGCCCGCCCAGCCAGAACGGCATCGCCGCGCTCGCCGATGCGGACCACGTCGAAGCTGGGGTCATTGGCCGCAGCGTCGCCGCTGACGGCGGGAGCATTGGTTCCGCCCACGGTGGCCACGGCCTTGCCGTCGTCATCTTTGCCCAGGGTCAGGGCCAACAACACGGCCAGCAGCGCAGCGGCCAGTCCGATCAGGGAAATGAATACGGGTCGGGTCAAAGAGGCATCCGCCAGGGTGGCTTCAGGGAATCGGCGAAAGCGTAGCGCCTCGCGCCCCCCAGAGCAAGCATCCTGGACGACGGTCATGGCCGAAGGGCATGGGCGACGTGCTGGATCATTCATTGACCGCGGACAACCAACACGGAAAAATCAGCCGACGACATCAGGAGACAAAGCATGCGCCCATCCCCCCCCATCCGCCGCGTCAAAGTCTGGGATCTGCCCACCCGGCTGTTCCACTGGGCTCTGGTGCTGCTGATCATCGTGATGGGAGTAAGCGGTGAGCTTGGCCAGTTGTTCATCCACATGCTGGTCGGCCCGGCGGTGATCGCGTTGATCCTGTTCCGCCTGATCTGGGGGGTGATCGGCAGTGAAACCGCCCGCTTCAGCCATTTCGTCCGCGGCCCCAAATCAGTGCTGGCCTATCTCACCGCCGCCCGCAACGGCGCCGTGCGCTCGGTCGGTCACAACCCGTTGGGGGCTTTCAGCGTGCTGGCCCTGCTGACCTTGGTGTTGGTCCAGGGCGTCACCGGCCTGTTCACCAGCGACGACATCTTAAGCCAAGGCCCGCTGGCCCATCTGCTGTCATCCAAGGATGTGGCCCTGCTGTCGTCGCTGCACCGCATCGGCTTCAAGCTGCTGCTGGCCTTCATCGGGGTGCATCTGGCGGCGGTGCTGTTTTATCGTCTGGTGAAGAAGGACGATCTGGTCCGGGCCATGATCACCGGTGAAAAGCAGGCGCCCGAGGGGGTCGAAGGCATCCGCTTCCGTCATCCGCTGCTGGCCTTGGCCGCCCTGGCGCTGGCTTGTCTGGTGGTTTGGGGAGGGCTGGCCCTGGCGCCGGAGGCGCCGGCGTTTTAATGAATCAGCCGGAGGCGCCGGCGTTTAATCCCCCAGCGCCAGCAGCCATTGCGTCAACGGTTCGGCGGCGGCGGCGGGCGCCCCCAGATGGTCGCTATCCATGTCCTGTCGGCTAAAGACGATAGCGGCGGGCAGTTTGGGCGCCACCTGCTCGGCGAATATCCTGGTGATCGGATCCTGCTTGGGCGCCAGCCACAATATATTCCGCTCGCGGATTTGCCCTGCCCTTTCCCCCATGGCGGCAGGACCGTCGGGGGCGAAATAGGACAGGAACACCCCGGCCGGCATGGACAGGGAGCGGGTGCGATTTCCGGTATTGTAATCGGTGATCGGCATCACCTTATCCCCATCGCCGGATGCCAGCATTTGCCGTGCCTGAACCACATCGGCAGCTGCACTGTCACGCAGATGGCCGAGATCGGGTAGATGACCGGGGGCGATCAGCACCACAGCCGCCAAACCGCGTCCCAAGGTGGCATAGTTCCAGGCGGCGTTGGCGCCCATGCTTTGCCCGACAATCACCACCCGCTTGGCCCCATTGGCACGCAGACCGGCAACCGCCGCGTCGATCTCGTCCATGGCCTGATCGAACGAGCGGTCATACAGCCGCATCGCCGACCACGGCATCTGAGGGACGACGACGGTAAAGCCGGCGGCGCCCAAACTTTGCTGCACCGGCTTCATCTGCTCGGGCTTGCTCCACTTGCCATGCAGCAGGACCACCCCGGTGGAGGCCGGGTCCAACGCCCGGGCGGGCAAGGCCGAGAGCACCAAGAAAACCAGCGTCAGGACAAAACGCATGCGCCCCCCAATAAAAAAGGCTCCGCGTCGAAACGCGGAGCCGATCATACGCCAAGACGGCGGTTCAGTTCTATTCCTTGCGGAAGGTGTCGTGGCAGCCCTTGCAGGTCTTGCCAACGCCACCGACGGCGGCCTTGATGGCCTCGGCATCACCCGACTTGGCGGCGGCGGCCAGCTTCACGGCCGCTTCCTCCATCATCGGGAAGCCCTTGAGGAAATCGGCAGAGGTGAAGGCCTCGGCCTTGGTGTTGCTGCCCGACAATGCTTCCGAACCCTTGCCGAAGGCCATGGGCAGCATGCGGGCCAAAGCGGCCACGTTCTCGGCCTTGGCGGCGGCATCGGCGGGCAGATCGCCCTTGCCCTGGGCGAAGGCGCCGATGGGGCCGAAATTCATGCGCACCGCCTGGAACAGACCTTGGCGCATCTTCAAGGTTTCCTCCGGCTTCTGCTGGGCCGAAGCGGGGGCGGCAAAGCCGATCACGGCGACGGCCAAAGCGGCGGCGGTCATGGCCTTGGGGATGAAACGCATGGAAAAAGTCCTCCGTCCGATTGATCTTCGTCCCCAGGGCTTACTCCCAAGCCTCGGGGGCGTCTGTGACAATATCACGGGTTGTCGAAATTTCAGGTTACGGAAAATCGATACCGAATTACCCGCCCTGCCCGTTTCCCATCCATAGGTGTAGTTTTTGCCGCTTGCGTTCGTGGTCGGGAATGCTATCGTGCCCCCGCTGTCCGGGGTTTGTCAGGTCTCCGCATGACGTGAGGCGCACCCCAGCGGAATTTTGCCAATACCGTCAACACGGGGAACACGTCGATGAATAAGATCAAGGTCGCCAATCCCATCGTCGAGCTCGACGGCGACGAGATGACCCGCATCATCTGGAAGTTCATTAAGGACAAGCTGATCCTGCC
>Ga0209066_10000840_pt1 | contig 43381 bp, 47 predicted proteins | sample All_14_2_FD_187198 | JGI IMG/M metagenome (GOLD analysis project Ga0209066, IMG submission 187198) | Freshwater microbial communities in response to fracking from Pennsylvania, USA - Allegheny Zone_MetaG_DW_15 (SPAdes) (version 2) ... | reverse complement strand
GTAAGAATAGGTAAGAATAGGTAAGAATAGGTAAGAATAGGTAAGAATAGGTAAGAATAGGTAAGAATAGGTAAGAACAGGTAAGAATAGGTAAGAACAGGTAAGAACAGGTAAGAATAGGTAAGAACAGGTAAGAATAGGTAAGAACAGGTAAGAATAGGTAAGAACAGGTAAGAACAGGTAAGAACAGGTAAGAACAGGTAAGAACAGGTAAGAACAGGTAAGAACAGGCCAGTACCAATAAGTACAAATAATTGAACTACTGCCATAGACAGTACAAATATCTGAACATGCCAGGGAACCTAGGCCTAGCAACAGCTGAGCATCCAACGAGGGAGCGGACGCGACCGAGCAGGGCAGTACATAGGAAAACAATGGTACAAATAATTGAACCAACAGCAAGGCATGGCTACAGAGGACAAAAAGAACGGCACAAGAAAGAACATTAATAAAGTTAAATAGTTAAGCATGAATTAAGAAGAATTAACAGGAACTAGCAGGAACTAGCACATCCTTGGCACGGCACTAGCAAAGAGGGAAATATCTTTGACAGATTCACACCGAGGCCTAGGGGAAGAAAAACTTCCCGACCTGCAAAAAAGTGTTTGACAAAGGATGCAGAGTTTGAGACAAGGGGCCTCAAGACGACATGATCTTTGACAAATGAACACAATTGAATGGGCTAGGTAGCATGACCTAGTATCCTACGGATAGTCCGGCTTAATGCCGAAAGGGATAGTCCAGAGGATACCATGCCACTAGGTTAGTAAATTGTGTTCTACATAGCAGAGAAAAGAAGCGGGATAATTCATCAGCGATAGTTCCAATGAACTGCCTGCAATGCAACATAACTGCAAAAATGCGAACACAACGAGCATGAAAAACAAAGGGTGCATGCTCCGAGGACTAGCAACGTATCAAAACAACGTTTCATGCTCCAACGGGAAAGCGAAAGCGGAACCGCCACGGCTAGAAACGGAATACGGTGGGAACATGCATTGGGTCGGGAATCAGGAACTAGGGTGAATTATCAACGACACCGCGACGCGTCATGGACTTGTAAGCATTAGCAACGCTTATATCATCCAATGACGAACCTAGCATGATGACCTAGGAAATTGACGTTTTATCGGGGCTGTCTGCACTAGCAGGTAGCCCCTTTTAAAGCTTCAATACCGGAGCTAATAACCCTTAAAAAGTGTGAGGACATTCATGGAAAAGCAGATTGAAAAGCAGTACAATTTGAGCAGTTTAAAGGTTGTCATTTCCCAGGCTGTTAAGCACCAGAACTCCGCGAACATGTATTGGGCCAGCGCATGGAAACAAGCTGTCGCATTAGCAGGAACGGAGCATAGGAACTTGTCTGGATTGAACTTGCTTGCAAAGGCAGTACATGAAACTAAGAATATGCAAGTAATGCCTTTAATCGAGGCTGTCCTGAAAATTGGTGGTCAGGATAAAACTTTCAAAGGGATGATCGGTTACTCTATCAAAAAGCATGATGACGGTAGGACAGAGGTAAAGTTCCATGCTACGCAATTCAAGGGTGAAGAAAAGACAACGTACAAGGACAAGGTACTCGTGTCCAAGGCATGGGTAATGGAATGCGAAGAAAAAGCATGGTGGGATATTGCGAAGCCGGAGAAAATAACTCCGCCCGTGAAGTTCAATGTCATCATCCAAGCAATTAAACGTCTTGATAATGCTGAAAATGCCCTGTTAACCGCAGACGAAAAGCGTCTATTGAACAGTATCACGTCTTTGATCGTAAAGGAACTTGGTTCAGAAGTGTTCGAGGCTGGTCGGAAATAAAGTTAACCCTACCTTGAAGGCCGGATGCATAATCGTATCCGGCCTTTTGTGGTTCGATTAACTATAAAGCATGGAGGACACTATGCAAAGGACACGAAAAAACCGTCGAATTTATAGGGAAGCCGCGCCCGTCGATCAGGGCTGGCGCGATGAAGTTAGGCTCGGCCAGCGGCGAGCGAAGCGCGTTCAGCGCATGCTCGGAGTAGCATTGCAAGCATCGGGCTGGCTTTGGCTCGTTTGGTTCATGTATCCTTTTTACGATGATGCAGCGACGTTCGCTAAGGGGCTCGGCATTGCCGGACTCGTGCTAGTATTCGTTGCTATGCTAATGTCGTACATGTGGGATAAACTTGAAGAAAGTCAGGAGGTCTAACATGCGCACTCGTGAAACTGTTATGATTATCAGTGCCGCTCGTTCCGATAGGGGAGTTGCGGCCAATTTCGTCCGTCAGAAGATGCTACAGGATGACCTTGACGTACTCGCCAGACAGGGCAAGATTCGATTCAGTCCTGCCTTGGGCTTTTATCAGGGGGAGTCTGAACACTCGTTCGTAGTCGTCGTGCAGGATGCGTCTGCAATCAAGACTATCCTCGGCCTTGGTGTGTACTACGATCAGGAGTGCGTCCTGCTTCGTGATGATTCCGGAGTGTACTTGTACTACATGCAGTATTTCCCGCAACCCTTTCGTGCTCCTGAGCGCATAGGCAGAGACTTGTTTCCTGTCGAATTCGATGGACCAAACAGACCTGAGGCTTACACGTACTTCAAGGGGCAGGCGTGGGTGGCGGCATGAAAACACTCGCATGGATCATCGTCTCGGCTAGTCCTGTGTTCATGCTCCTATGGTACGGCGTTCAAGCATTGGAGGGCAAATTATGAAAAGGAATCAAGGTAAACTGTTCATCGTGCATCGTACATGCAAGGGGTACGTGGGCTACATGTTCGACGGTACTCGTCAAACGTGGTTCGTTTGCGTTGGGAGTACTTGCATCGAAGTCGATTCCAGGGAAACGGGAATTCATTTGCTATCTGGGAGAGTCGAATTCCGAAATGGTATAAATCGTGTAGGGAATGAAGTGCACGAAGTGCAGGAGGCTCGTTATGGATGCTAGAGTGTACAACAGTACACCATGCAATGAACTGCAATCGTACGAGATGCAGGACTTGCATTACACGCTATGGCAGTACATGTACGAAACTGGTGCGTCAGAAAAGATCGAGTTCTTTCTGAAGAATGGGTTCAGTCATCGGGCGGCTAGTATTCCTATGCACTCGTGCTATGCCTGTGAATGGGCGCAGAGACAGAATCGGGGACGCACCGCGCAGGGTTCGCATTGCAAGCACTGCCCTATTCAATGGCCTGAAGAGTGCTACGAGAGATCAGCGTTCTATTGCGCGCACTGGATGAGTCCGTACAATCAATGGGATGAAGTCGATGTAGATATGTACGATTCCGATGAAGATGCACGAGAAGCGCGTCGTCAGTACGCCCGAGAGATGCTCGATTTGGACTGGGAAATACAAGATTGAATAGTATTGAATAAGATTGAGTACTCGTACAAGGTAGCAGGGAGACTTGCTACCTTCTATCGTGCATTTAATTACACCAATACTCGTAACCTTAACCTGGAGGATTTTTATGTCAAGAATGTGCTATAATTGTACGTTGTACTCGGAAGTTCACGCCGATACCTTCCCGTGTAACGTGTGTTTTGGGACGGATCACAAGTGTAACTTCACTAAACGTCCCAACGATATTAAACCGGGACGTGTTTTCGCGAATGTCAGAACATTGCAGGACAAAGTACTTGAGTACGGGGATTACGTACAGTTCGGCTCGGTCTTGTACATGGTCCAGAACGAATGGCTTCATAACCTGCATGGATCAAACGGGCGTATCTGGGAGGACCTTGGCTTGTACGACAAACGTGCCCAGATTATGCAGGCGTTTCTCGGGCGCGATGACGCAAAGTGCAACGGCGAGTGGCCTGAGTACGATCTGGATCGGGACGCTAAAGGGCTTACGGCGTGCGTACAATGGCTTTTGTACCGTCTGGAATTCCTGGAGGGTAGCGGGGGTCAGTCGTGCAGAAATTGTGTATTCTGGAACTTCGATATCAAGCAAGCGCCATGCAAATCTTGTGAAGGTCTTAACGCCTTCATCCCGGCGTACGGTTTTATTCGTGACACAGAATGCGACACAGAAGGCGATGAGGTAGAAGCCGGTCCACGGACATTCGTCAGTCCTGAAGAACTCGCAGGAGAAGTACTGCGTCCTGGCGATGTACTGTACATTCAGTCGGTGAAGTACGTAGTCGAAGGAGAACCGGGTGGGTGGTTTTTGGTTAGGGTAACACCTGATCGGGGAAGGAGTGGTCTGCTGTTCCGTGAATTTGATTTGAATGCCTGGAAACTCCTGTATAACATCGGATTAGGCCCAGATTCGCTTGAAATGGACTATGTGCCGTCTGAATGCTACGGCTGGCCAGAAGCAGACACCTTAGAGAATCTCACGAAGTTCGTGCATATCGTGTACGCCTTGACGACTGTGTACCAAGTTGGGCATTGCAAAGGCCAAGCGATTGGTCGTGACGATTACAAGGCTGAAACGGAACGCAAGATCATGAACGCTATTAAGGTGCTTCAGCAATAGGAAGAAGTACAAGTAGTATCCGAGTGCCTGTGAATGTATGTATCTGCACATTGACGCAAGAGGTACAAAGAACACAGGCACTCGTTCATCTAAGTAAGGTATAAACACGTACTAGAGTAGTACAACAGTGCAATTATGCACAATCAAATGCCATTAGGAGGCAACCATGTCTAAGTTCAATTTCGATTTTCTGAATGTCGATGACCTGCCGGAAGAGATCAAAACTAAGTTCGTTGGTGAAGTGTCCGAGAACGCTAAGCGCGTGGCCGACATCCTGAACGATCCTGCATGTCCGTCTGCCCTGAACATCACTCAGGTCATGGCCGTGTACGTTCGTGCTTATGGTCCGCTGCCCACTGCCGCTACGTTCCGCGCTTGGCTGAACAAGGCTGTTGCTGGTGGTCTGATTAGCAAGCCCACTAAGCAGACGTACGGCCCTGCTGGTGGTCCCACTGCTGCCGATGCTATGGATGAAGACCACACCGAAGTCGGTGATGAACTCGATCCGCTGAGCATGTAACGACAATTCAGTAGGGAGCTTCGGCTCCCTGCTACTAAAGAAGGGCTGAGGGGTGGAAAGTGCCGTCCTCCCATGAGTACATTCTTCGGTCTTTCTTTCGTAGCAGTGCTACGCTAGGGGGTGCAGCTAACGCTGTGCTCCTTTTTTCGCTTCAAGGAGGAGGGTATGCACGAGAGTACACAAGCACGAGAAGTAGCTGAGAGCTATAAGACTGCGCCTGTTGGGACTAAGCTCAGGGTGCAGTGCTGCGGCCAGGACAAAAGCCTCATGCTATCAAGAGAGCTAGAGTGCATCAGGTACAAGTGCTTTCGCTGTTCCGAGTACGGGTGTATCCCGGTGGAACCTAGTATGCAGGAACTGTTGCAAGATAGGCAAGCTGTCCTTGCGTACGAATCCAATCCTGATTTAGTTCTACCTGACTTGAATTATGATTTCCCTAGTCATGCTATTGTGTGGCTCAGTAAAGCTAGCATCACACCTAGATTATGGAAGGAAAAAATTTTCTGGAGTCCCAGTATAAAGCGTGTAGTCATGCCTTTGTACTGGGAAGGTGTACTTGAAGCGGTATGCACTCGTGATACCTCTGTACCTAGACCAAGACCTAAGTACTTCGTGAAGTACAAAGAGAACTTCTGCTCTCCTGTGTACGGTGAAGGGACTGGACTCGTGGTAGTTGAGGATGTACTCTCCGCTATTCGTGTAGCTGATTCAGGGTACAGGAGTATGTGCATCCTTGGGACGCATGTGAATCCTGCTGTGCTTAATCGTATAGTGCAGTTCAAGTGTCCTGTGCATGTGTGGTTAGATGGGGATAAAGCTGGAGTGCAGGGTAGGTTAAATTTAATACGTGTACTAAAGCTCATGGGTGCAGAGGTACATGCAGTCAAGACTCCCAAAGACCCGAAGTTGTACAGTAAACAAGTAATACAAGAACTACTGGGGGGAGGCGGAAGGATGAAGGAAACAACCACTGATAAAATTTGCGGAGGTGAAAAATGATGGAGACCAACGCAAGTCTCATAGCCGCAACGTGCGAGCATGGATTCTCTGTTGACGAATGCGTGACGGGATTGTGCGAATTGCAGACCGAAAACGCCGCCCTCCGCGCCCGCGTGGCGAGGCTGGAGGAGGCGCTGAAGAAGGTCAGAGACTATGACTGTTACAAGCACCCGGATGACGACATAATTGCAATTCGCGAGGCGGCTATCAAAGAGTCTGAAAATTGCACTGCCTGTCAGCACGCAAAGAAAGCCAAATGGCCTCCGTCTGGACTTTGCAACGAGCACTACCGCACCGTAACAAGAGCGCAAGAGAGAGTATCGCAGATGTTTTCATATAAGCAAACTTGGGGGCCATGCGAGATTGCCCGCCGCGCACTGGAGGAGAAATGAGCGAGATTGCGAAATGTCCGCTGTGCGGGAATAGTCCTGTTATTTTCCCGACATTCGATCCAGCAGAATATTGTCCAGAAGCAACGGAATGTTGTGGAGCGGCTTTCACCACGGTGAGGGCATGGAACCAGTACGCCGCCGCTATGGAGTTGGCGAATGCTTATGTATCGGAAGAAGAAAAGCGCAGAAAGGGCATGATGTATCGGGGACGTCCGTCTGCTGAAATAAAGCACGTCTTGGAGGTGTTCAAATGAGCGTGAAGAGATACGACTTTGACTGCTATGCATTTTACGACTCGGCTCGATTGAGCGTGAACGAGTGTGAAGACGGCGATTACGTCCTCCACTCCGACTACGCCGCCCTCCTCACCCGCCACACCGCGCTGGTTGAGGCGGTGGCGAATACATTCATCGTTTATGACAGGATGGCCCCGTCGCTTAAAAACTATGTTGCCGCCCGCGCCGAGGTGGACCGCTTGATTGCATAACGAAACATGATCTTGATTAACCAGGAGGCTAGATGGTTGATGTACGGATTCTACAAGTACTCAGGACTAGAAAAGAGTTCTCCGCCTTAAGGCAGTTCGTACCTGTGCATGCACTCGACCCGCATACTAAGGTACTCCTTGACGACTACGCAGAGTACTTCCAAAAGTTCGATGGCGCGGACATTGACTATGATACATTCATAACATGGTTCGAGAAGTTCCAACATCCTAAGCTGAAGGAGGAGCAGAAAGCAGTGTACCGTCAGACTATGCGGACTGCACTGCAAGGAGAAATACCCGATGGTATTCGGGAAGGATTACTTGCTGAACTGCGGGAGCTAAGACTCGCGCACCAAACAGCGTTCGCTTTACAGAAGTGGAACGATGGCGACTTGCCTGATCTAACAGGCGTGATCTCTCGTGCCCTTGAACAGTACAAGCTAGACAAGGGTGTATCCGAAGACGTCTGGGTGAAGCCTGACATCGAGGGATACTTGGCTCAGGAGCGGGACGAATCGGGCCTGCACTGGCCCCTCCTGGCCTTGGAAGCCACGACCCGGCCCTTACGTCCCGGCGACTTCTTGATCGCAGCAGCGAGGCCAGGAAAGGGCAAAACGAGCTTCCTGGCTTTCCTCCTCACGGCCTGGGCTCGGCAGCTCCCGGCCCCGCTGAACATTATTTGGTTGAACAATGAAGGGAAGGGAGAGCGGATTTATCCACGCTTGTACCAGAGTGCATTGAAGACTGGTATTCGTGGAATGCTCGCGTTGAATGCACAAGGTAAGTTGCACTCAGAGTACGCTGCTGCTGTTGGTCGGATGGATAGGATAAGAGTACTTGACATTCATGGTATGAGTACAAGTCAGGTGGACCTGCTGCTTGAACAGCATAACCCTGGCCTTATAGTGTACGACATGCTGAACAACATAAAGGTGACTGAACATGCTCAAAGAAATGACTTGGATGTGGAGTCACTTGCGCAATGGGCGCGTGAAAGAAGCGTTAAGTACGATGCAGTGGGTATTGCTACGTGGCAGCTTTCCGCTGAGGCAGAGGGTGTACTTTATCCTCCCATGTCTGCGCTCAAAGATTCAAAGACTGGGTTACAGGGTGCTTGTGATGGTATCCTTATGCTTGGTACATCTAACACACCGGGTATGGAAAGTGTACGTGGCTTGTCAATGGTTAAAACTAAGATGCAGAGAGAGGGTACGTCAGGCGACCCGCGCTGCGAGATAATGTTCCAACGCGATACATGCCAATTCAGTGACATAAAGAACGAGGAAGAAGGAGGAATTGAACTATGAGTGGCACACTTACTATGAGCACGGTAATACCAGATCGCCTTAGAAAGCACGCTTGGCGGAGGTCAGGTATTATTGATGCGCATCTAACTGGTAGTTGTCTTGTGCAATCTACAGATGCTAAAGACATCGACTATTGTATCCTGTTTGAGGATGACGATGCTGCTGTCTCTTTTGTTCGTGAATGCGGTGGCACAGTACAAGAGTACCAGAGTGCAGGAGAATTCATAACTGCGCGTGAAGGTTTGTATAATTACATTTGTACTTCTGATTTTAAATTATACTGGCGTACAGTAGCCTTTTCCGGTGCTCTTGAACTCTTACAATTAGAGCGTAAAGAAGATCGCGTCGCCCTGGCTAAAGCATGTATGGATTACGTACCCAAGATCGTAGTAGGTATAGCAATATGACGTACACGCATGACGAGATACTTACTGCATTCAAAGAGCACGGTAGAGACACTAAGAAGATAGCGGCTGCATTGCAGGTATCAGAGCGGACTGTACGAAGATGGAGATCAAGACTTGATCGCGCATTCGATGACGCCTTGCCTGTCCAGCAGGGATGCATTGAAGCACCCGATAAGCGTAGAGTCAAGCTGTTCGGTAGAAGATTCGTGTTCACTGCTGCACAGAATAATACACCTGTGCATGAGCGATTCCTCCGTGCTCTGGAAGTGTTCTGTAATAAGAACGATGCACGATTGAAGGTAGCAAAGATTACGTACAATAAGGAAGGCTTTCAGAATCTGGATAAGACACGTGAAGGATTGTGGTATGATCCTCGGCTTGAAGATTACTTCATGTCCGAGGCCGCTGAGATTACAAAGGGTGGCGCTAGGTGTACTCCTCTTGTGTGGTGCGGGGAACTCGATATTCTGCCAACAGCAGTGCGACCATTGACAGGACTTGAAACGTACACTAGGGACGCATCGGGTATTGTGCCGCATACTAAGTTATGTATGCAAAGTGTACCTACACCTTTGAGTTCACCCACTAAGTTCATGTACACTACAGGCGCAGTTACTCAGCGGAACTACATCCCTAGAAAGACTGGACAGAAAGCAGACTTCTGCCATGTATTCGGAGCACTGTACGTAGAGGTTACTAGCACAGGCGAGTGGTTCGCCCGGCAACTCGTTGCGAATGAACAGGGCGACTTCTATGATCTAGATGCGCATTACTCAGCCGAGGGATGCATCTATGGGTTGAGTGCAGATAGTATTACCCTCGGGGATATTCATGCACCTCGTGTATCTAAGCAGGCACTCGCTGCTGCTAGGAAACTGATAGCTGCGCTGCAACCTAAGTACCTCGTGCTGCATGACTTGATAGACTTCTATAGCCGCAGTCATTGGAACAAGAGTGATCCGCACTTCATGTACAGAGCACGGGCCAAGACTGTTGAAGCTGAGTTCATGTCTGCTGGATTGGTACTGGATAACCTTGTTACTTACATGCCTGATACCGGGTACTTGATTGTTGCACCGTCGAATCACAACTACGCATTTTACCAGTGGCTTAAAGACCCTGCTGGCTTTCGTGATCCTGTGAATATGAAACTGTGGTTGGAAGCTAACCTGGATATGTGCATGGCTATCGAGCACGATGTACCAGAATACAGCAGTATTACGTATCAGCGGCAGGTACTGAAGCATGTAGAGGACACAGCGCACAAGCGTATTAAATTCCTGACCTTGGGTGATAGTTTCATGCATAATGAAATTGAGCTCGGTATGCACGGACATCTTGGGCCGAATGGTACACGAGGGAACATTGAGAACCTGGGTAAGATCGGAGTGAAGAGTACCATAGGGCATGTGCATGCAGCAGGTATTCGTGACGGTGTATTCAGTGCAGGGGTCACAAGTAAACTTGACCTTGAGTACAACAGAGGTCCGAGTAATTGGAGTCATAGTCATGTTGTGCAGTACAAGAATGGAAAGCGTGCAATCGTAACCTGTATCGGAGAAGATTGGAGGGCGTAATGGCAGCGATTAAGCATGACAAAGGGAAGCCTCAACTTAGCTTGATTAGTACAGATGTACTCGATTTGTTGATCCCTGGTAGTGTGCCGCATGAACTGCGTGGAATTATTATGAGCATCAGCCGGGCAGGACACATGGACTGCACGAATTCCGCTATGAATATGATTGCGTACAGTATCACGCAACTCCGTGAGTACCTTGGCTCTACCCAAGCTATTACTGGATGTGCGAATGGCTTAGTGTACGGTATGCAGAAGTACACCCGGAACAACTGGAAAGAGGGTATGGAGTGGAGTCGCGTTCTTGATGCTGCACTCAGGCATCTTGTATTCGGACCATGCCAGGGAGAACTGATTGACCCGGAATCAGGGAACTCGCATTACGACCATGCACTGTGCAGTTTAATGTTCTTGTACGAGTACATGCAATGTGGCATCGGGGTTAACGACCTTTGGCCTGTAGAAGACTGGGAGGAATTGGAAGATGAGTAAGTACGATTGTCCTTTTAATTTTGAAGCGAGTGCTAAGCTGTGCTATCACGAGTCTTGCTGCTTTGATTGTAAGTTCTGTGAGAATGATGGTTACTTGTACCCATGCAAGGTATGCGCTGCTATCGGTGGGACTGAATGCAAGTACATTCAGCGGGACGCAGATCAAGAGTACTGGCCTCAGCCGCATGAGAGGTGCTAGATGTCTGAAGTTATGATGCTCAGTAAGAACTACGATCCAAGTAAGTGCAGCTTCCCTGTGTACGTCAGTGAGAAACTCGATGGTGTTCCTGGGGTGTACACTAAAGAGAAGATGCAGAGTAGGCAGAGCAAGCCTTTGCTTGGTGTACAGTGGATACATGATAAAATTAAACCGTTCCTGCCTGACTTCCCTATTATTGGGGAGCATTACAAGCCAGGGATGAACTTCGGAACTATCTCAGGTAAGTGCAGGAAGGATGAAGCATGGCGAGATGCTGAACTCTGGGTGTTCGATGCAGACATCCCGAATACACCGTTCCATGCTAGGCTTATAGCATTGCAGACATGGTGGTGCAATCTTCCTGGAGGATGCATGCGCTTTGTTAAACTAGTGCCGCAGTACTTGTACGAAACTCCTGAAGGATTGCAACGGTGGATTCAGGACTTGGAAAAAGCTAGGCAGTTCAGACCTGTTGAGGGTGCAATGATCCGGCCTACCGATGGCTTGTACACACTGACCCGCTCATGGGCCAGCCAGAAGTACGTGTTCGAGGATACCCTCGACCTGAAGGTACTTGCGTACGAAGAAGCTGTTGACAAGTACGGTGAACCTAAAGGGATGGTTGGAGCTATCTGGTGCAGTGACGCCACTGGTGCAGAGTTCAAGGTCGGTGCAGGTAAGATGAAGCACGACGAGCGTACTGATATGTTCCAGAATCCTTTCAGGTACATCGGACGTATCTGCAAGGTTAAAGCTAAGCCTGATCCTGGGTACAAAGCACTCAGGCAGGCTACGTTCCAAGCATGGCATGATGACAAGGAGGAACCTGATGCAGTCGGATGACCTTGGACGGTACTTAATCATAGACCTTGAGTGCGGGACAGAAGCAGCGTTCAAGAGAAAGTCTAACCCATTTGTAAAAGATGAAACGGGACAGTACAAGAACGGCTTGTATTACTTCGGGTACAGGCGGTACGATGAAGATGAGAATAAAGCGGTGTACTCCCTTGACCCTGCGGGGCTTCCTCGTAGGTTCCCTGATGGTATCTTGGATAACATAGATGTACTCGTAGGCTTTAATATCTGCGGGTACGATCTGCATTACTTGTGGAAAGACCCTCAGCTTATTGAGTTCTTCAAGCGCGGTGGTCGAGTGCATGACTGCCAGTACGCAGAGTACCTGCTTAGAGCACAGCACCAGAAAGCACAGATGTGCAGTTTGAATGACGTAGCTCCATTGTACGGTGGAGATACAAAGGTGGATGCTATTGCTGAGATGTGGAAGCAAGGCATCAAGACGTACGAGATACCTGTTGACCTCATGCTTGAGTACTTGATTGGACATGACAAGCAGGGCGGTGACATCGGGAATACGTTGAAGGTGTACACTGGGCAGGTTGAGAAACTGCACAAGCTCAAGATGTTCAAAGCATGGTTGTTCCGCATGGACGGGATGCTCTGCACATCTAGGATGCAGTTCAACGGTATCAAGGTTGACTTGAATAAAGCTGAAGAACTGCTGGTGGAATTGCAGGATGAACTAGATACGATCACTGCTAAGCTCAGTGAGTTCTTACCTCCTGATTTGCCGGAGCAGATTGAATGGACATGGAGCAATAGGCAGAAGTCTGCTATCCTGTTCGGTGGAGCACTGCACTACCAAGAGCGTGGTCCTATCTTGGATGACGAAGGAAACTGTACGTACACTAAGGCTACTGAAGATAGGTACTTGTGGCAAGGAAGACCTGTACCACCTGAACTGATTATCGCCCCAGGTAAGTTCAAGTCTAAGAATGGTGTAGTGTACGAGTGCGATACGTTCTTGTCAGGTAAGCGGAAGGGGGAGTACAAGACTAAGAAGGTTGAAGTACAGGGGAAGCTGAAGACTAAGCTGTACGATAAGTTATTCCACCTGCCGCAGATTGTACAGCCCGATCCTGATTGGGCTACCAAGACTACGGACCGCGCAGGTAATGTAGTGTACAGCACTGGTGACGAGCAAATGGAAGCTCTTCAGCATTCAGGTATTCCGTTCTGTGAGTACTTGAGTAGGTACGCTGCACTGTTGAAAGAGATAGGCACGTACTATCGGCGGGATAAAGGGGATGGAGAAGCAGTAGGTATGCTCACCCTGGTTGATCCAGCCGATAGTATCTTGCATCACATGCTGAACCATACCCTTACAGTCACGACCCGATTGAGTAGTTCTAACCCTTAACATGGGGTTGTAAAACCGTGTGAATTCAGGGAATATCCAGACCGGACAATCCTGAGCCAAGCTAACCAAACAGCACTAAGGAGTGCCAAATGGACATTAAGTTCTTGTATGAAACAACAGAGATGACTATGCAGGATATAGCGAACCATCTTGGTATACCATATAAACACGTACATAAGTATGTGCAAAAACATTATACTAAAGATGAACGCGATGCAAGAAAACGTACTACGTATCGCAATTCAAAGCTGGGAAGTAAGAATCCTATGTTGGGTAAGACGGGTACAGAGCACCCTAGATACATAGGGGATGTGTCTGATTCGAAAGGCTATCTCATGCGCGTTAAACCAGACTGGTACACTGGACGAAAAGCTAGTCATCATGTATTTGTGCACCATATTGTAGTGTGTGAAGCACTTGGCTTAACTCAAATTCCTAGCGGGTTTGTAGTGCATCATTGTGATGGTAATCCACACAACAATGTGTTCGAGAACTTAGTGTTGATGACAATCTCTGACCATATGAGATTGCATTCATTAGAAGGTGCAACGACTATCTCGAAAGAGAGTACACTCAAGTGGGTGGAAGCGCACGGCTCTCCATTTCGGAGAGATGATATAGTCTACTCTGTATAGGAATATACAGCAGTCGCAAGACGGGTTGAGACTAACGCCCTCAACTGAATATAAGGAACATGCAGAACCTGCCACGAAAGGATAAATCGAAAGTCAAACAGATGTTCGTATCCCGGTACGGTGAAGACGGCGTGATGATCGAGGCGGACTACAGCCAGCTTGAAGTGGTGGGTCAGGGTGTGTTAAGTAATGACCTGCATCTGCGACAGGACTTGAAGAACAAGGTTGACTTCCACTGCAAGCGTGTGTCAGCGCGATTCGGATGCACGTACGAAGAGGCTGTGCAGAAGTGCAAGGATGAAACCGATCCTGACTACAAACTCTGGAAGCAGCGTAGAACTGAATGCAAGGTTTTTAGCTTTCAAAGGGCTTATGGTGCAGGTGCTGCAAAGATCAGCGCAACAACAGGGATCAGCAAGGAAGCTGTTGAAGCTATGATTGAAGCGGAAGATAGACTGTACCCCGGTGTAGTTGAATTCAATAAGTCAGTACAACGCGCAGTAGAGGCCACAGCTAAGCCGTTCTTTGATCCTGTACTTGGGTCTGTGTTCAGGCGTGGGTACTGGCAAGCTCCAACTGGTACACTGTACGGATTCAGAACGTACCCTGCTCCGAAGTGGATGCAACGCGAAGGTATCAAAGATAGCTTCATGCCTACTGAACTGAAGAACTATCCAGTACAAGGTACATCTGGTGAGTTCGTACAAGCTGTACTTGGTAAACTGATTCGTGAGTTCATCCGCCGTGACTTCTGGCAAGGTAAAGCTGAGCTTGTGAATACTGTGCATGACTGTATCTGGATTGACTGTCACAAGGATGTACTGCATGAAGTGGTGCAAGTTATCCAGCCTATCATGGAGAGTGTGCCTGAGATATTCAACACAGCGTTCGATATGCAGATTGACGTTCCGTTCCCGGTGGAGGTAGAAGTTGGGCCGGATATGTACAATTTAACTCATTACAAGGCAGAGTGATGTTTAACACAGTGTACCAAGAATTCATCTATAAGCGTACGTACGCTAGGTGGCTTGAGAAAGAAGGACGAAGAGAGGACTGGCATGAAACTGTAAACCGATACATGGATTTCTTTATCCAGAAAGTACCTGATGAATACAAGCTGCACTTCACTGCGGCGTGCAAGAGCATCCGCGACTTGAAGGTGATGCCAAGTATGCGTGCCTTGTGGACAGCAGGTAAAGCAGCAGAACGCGACAACATGTGCATATACAATTGCGCGTACCGGGAGTTGAACTCAGTGCGTGCATTTGCTGAGATGTTGTACGTCCTGATGAACGGAACCGGGGTCGGATTCTCCGTGGAGCGCCAGGTTATCAACCGCCTCCCGGTTGTCCCTGACACGCTCTCAGCGTCCGATTACGAGATCATCGTCCCAGATTCCAAGGAGGGCTGGGCCAGGGCTTACCTGAGCCTCCTGCATGGCCTGTATGACGGCATTATCCGGCCTCTGAACGTGTCCAGGGTCCGGCCCAAGGGGGCCAAGCTGAAGACCTTCGGAGGCCGCGCCAGCGGTCCTGGGCCGCTCCTAGAGCTGGCTGAGTTCACGACCCGGATGTTCCAGCAGGCCCGAGGCCGGAAGCTGAACAGCCTTGAAGTGCACGACATAGCCTGCAAGATAGCGAACATTGTGGTTGCGGGTGGTGTACGAAGGAGTGCATGTATTAGCTTGAGTAATCTGTCTGATGACAGAATGGCTAATGCTAAAGCGGGTATGTTCTGGGATACTAATCCTCAGCGTATGCTCAGCAACAACAGTGTAGCGTACACCGAAAAGCCAGATGCTGAACGCTTCATGGAAGAGTGGCTTGCCCTAATGAAGAGTAAGTCCGGGGAGCGTGGTATCTTCAACAGGGAATCCGCTAAGATCATAGCCGGAAAGTCGGGTAGGCGTGACCCAGATTACGAGTTCGGATGCAACCCATGCAGTGAGATACTGCTCCGCTCTGCTGAAGTGTGTAACTTGACAGAGGTAGTCGTCCGCCCAGAGGATACTTTAGATGACTTGATTATCAAGATGTACCATGCTACCATACTTGGGATAGTGCAAAGTACATTCACTGATTTCAAGTTCGTGTCTAAAGAGTGGCAGCAGAACTGCGAGGAAGAGAGACTGCTTGGTGTGTCATTGACAGGACTGAGAGATCATCCTGTACTCGGTACTGTGTCTGACGAAGCTAGAAGCTGGCTGCGTGCAATGAAGTACGAGGCTGTACTGACTGCGGAAGCATGGGCGGATATACTTGGTATTAACATGCCTGCTGCAATTACATGCGTTAAACCATCAGGCACTGTGTCTCAACTTGTAGACTCTGCATCTGGGTTGCATCCTCGGTACAGTAGATGGTACATCAGACGAGTACGTGTAGATGCTGTTGATCCTTTGGCGCAGTTCCTGATCCAGAAGGGTGTACCTGTGCATCCTGAAGTTGGTGAAGAGATGCACTCCGCTAACACACTGGTATTTGAATTCCCGATTGAAGCCCCGAGTACTGCGGTGTTCAGAGATCAGGAAACCGCACTAGAGCAGCTTGAGTACTGGAAGATGCTACAGGAAGAGTACTGTGAACATAAACCTAGTTGTACGATCTATGTGAAGGATGATGAATGGCTTGCTGTAGGTGCGTGGGTTCAGCAGAATTGGGATTATATATCTGGTATTAGCTTCTTGCCGTACGATGGTGGAGTGTACAAGCTCGCCCCGTACCAGGAGTGTACAGAAGCAGAATACCTTGAATTGAAAGCACAGATGCCGGAACTTGATTTCAAAGAACTGGCTGAATTCGAGGCAGAAGACAGCACGAAAGGTAGTAAGGAATACGCCTGTACTGGCGGAAGTTGTGAACTTATCTAGGAGGAATTATGGAACACGGAATTGATGTACTGGCATTGGCGAACAAGGCTGCGGAGACTGAAGATCAGAGTAAGGAAGTAAAGGGGTTTGAACGTACCCTGCCTACTCCTGGCCTGCGTGGTTGTAGATTCATCGAGTACATTGAACTCGGTAAGCATGTACAGAAAGGCCCAAGCAAGTTCGGCGCTAAGCCTCCTGCGGACAAGGTACGCCTGACATTTGAACTGCTCGGGAAGAATGACATCGAAGAGATCACAGTTGGCGAGGTCACGAAGAAGGTCGGGAAGCGTGTAAGTATTACTGTGAATAAATCCCTGTCGGCTAAGGGTGACTTCAAGAAGATCATGAATTGCCTTGACCGTGGACGTGGGAAGCAGCACATGGCTCAGATGCTTGGTGAAGCCTTCTTGGTTAAGGTGGCTGTTGTCGATGCAGAAGGGAACCTGTGTACACCTGAGAACAAGAAGGAAGGTAAGTACATTAACCTGTTCAGTGGTACACCCGACAGCAAGAATTGGACGTTCGCTGCACCGATGATTGAAGACCCGGAAACTGGTGATGTTAAGCCTGTTAAGGTTATGCCTGCAACTTCTCCGCTGAAGATCTTCCTCTGGGATAACCCGACTGTTGAGACTTGGGATAGTCTGTTCATCGAAGGTACTAGAGAGGTCAAGGACAAGGAAGGTAATGTATCTCAGCAGAGTAAGAACTTCATACAGGAAACCATCCTGTCTGCTGTGAACTACGAAGGTTCCGCTTTGCAGCAGATGTTGGTAGGATTGCAGGGTGCATCGGATGAGCACGCCGCAGCTAGTGCTGCTCTGCTTGGTGACGACAGCGACCCGCTTGCTATGTAATGCAGTTCATAGAACCGGAGGGCTTCGGCCCTCCTATAAGGAGGATATATGGAAGTTCATATTCTGCGCGAAGCTGGTATTGATGAAGCCTTGTACGGGCTTGGATTGTCTTACGGATTGACTAGTGCCCAAGGTATGGATACTGTACTGTACTTGCGCGACGTGCGTAATCGTCTGATGAAAAGAGCAAAGGCACTTGCTAAGCTGGGTGACGGGCATAATAAGTTCCTTAGACAGATGCAAATCTGGATAGATATTAAAGCCCCGCTGTACTGGTGGAAGCAAATGGATCAGTACAAGGTAGCTACATGCACGCAAAGTGAAAGCACAATGCACACCTTGATGAAGCGGAGACTCACGGATGCTGATTTTGAAGGCGGTATCATGCTCTTTACGCTTGCAGATTTGAATGCGAGAATTGACGATGGCGATTTTGATTGGGTGAATCGTCATCTCCCGCAGTCATTTCTTCAGCGGCGTGTACTGACATGTAGTTATGAGACTGTTAGGAACATCCTGCGCCAGCGTGCTGGACACAAACTGAAGGAATGGGATGTATTTTGTACAGCCATGAAAGACCTGTGGTACTACAACTGGATTCAGGAGGAAGAATGCAAGTCAACGGAATAGTTCTTGACGAGTTAATTGATACCGAAGTACAAGCGTTTATTCCAACAGTCTCCGGTAGAGTTGCGCACATAGACGCAGACTTCATTGCGTACCAAGTTGCGTACAAGGAAGACCACACCTGGGATGAGATGGTGCATAACCTTGAAGTGAACATTGAAACACAGAAGAACTTATGCGGGGCCGAGTTCTACACCCTGCACCTCACTGCATCCGGTAGTAACAAGGGTGGTAGGTACGATATTGCAAGACTGAAGCCGTACCAAGAAACACGGAAAGATAGAGAGAAACCTGAGCTACTTGAGAAGGTACGGAGGTTCATGCGTGATGAGCTTAATGCACGGTACTGGAAAGACCGCGAGGCAGACGACGGCATGGCCCAAGAGAATTACGAAGCCGTCAAGAAAGCAGGTACGAGGATGCGCTCTGTTATCGTGTCTGCTGATAAGGACTTGCGTATGGTCCCTGGGCTTCACCTCGACCCGAAGACACTTAGCCTTGTGGATGTCGAGGGGTTCGGTTCAATCTGGATTGACGAGACTACGAGCACGAAGAAACTGTTAGGATGGGGACACAAGTTCTTCTGGGCACAAATGCTCATGGGAGACACAGCCGATAACATTAGTGGCCTGCCTGCGTTGTGTCCGCCTGTTCTGAATTGGATTGCTCCTACTGCGAGTACTATCATAGACATCCAAAAAGCTGAGGCTGGGTGCGAGAAGTCTAAGGCTAAGCTCATGCAGCGTAAGCCTAAGTCTGTTGGTCCAGTCATGGCGTACGAGATACTGCGTGATGTGCATAGCAACAAGGAAGCCTTTAGTACAGTATGGAACTTGTACCAGTTGTACAGCAGGACTGTTGGATTCAAGAACTACCGGACAGGCGCAGACATCACAGCGCAGGAGGCTTTCTTATCTGAGGGTGCGCTGTTATGGATGCAGCGAAACCCGACTATCTTGGACTTCAAGAACTTCATCAAAGAGGAGTGCATGTGAGGCTGCGTCCACGAGATGTACCTAATGTAACTAAGCAGCTCCGTGTGAAGCAGAAGCAGGTGTGCGCCTTGTGTCTTTGTGATCTAACTGAACAGGAAGATAAGAACTGTGTACTGGATCACGATCACAAGACCGGGCGCATCCGCTCTGTATTATGCAGGAACTGCAACGGTATAGAGGGTAAGGTGTACAACCTGGCTAACCGTGCTAAGAGGAGACTCACTGTACAGCAGTGGTTGACTAGGTTACTCAAGTACTACGAGTATCACGCAACTGACAGGACCGGTCTTCTGCATCCAACGCACAAGACCGAGGAAGAAAAGAAGGCAGAACGACTGAAGAAAGCAAGGGCAAGAACAGCAGCCAGGAAAGCTGAAAGAACTATACAAGCCAAGAAGGAGCGCAAGAAATGATGGAGCGGCAGATTGAGTTGGAGGAACGGATGGTTGCAACAGGACTTGCACGGGCTGAACGCGCCGCTGAATCTGCCGAGAAAACAGGTAGAGGACATCAAACTGTTTATGCACGCTTGATTATTAAGAAGGTTGTCGAGCCTTTAGCTGAGGCAATCACGCAGCATATTAAGACTACCCCACGTCGGGGTCGGAGTGCTAAGTACACTAAATTACTTGGGATTCTTGACCCCGGTACGACGGCACTGATTTGTATTAGTACTGTCTTGAAGTACTTAAAGCACACGAATAAAGCAGGGCATGACGGCACTATGACCAAGTGGGGTATGACCATAGGCCGGATTGTAGAGGATGAGATCAAGTTCAATGCCTTCAAGAAGCAGAACTATGAACTCGTGAATGAACTATTGAGCGACTTCAAGAAGAAAGGTACAACGAACTACCGGTACATGCATAGAGTTATGACTAAGAAAGCGAATGACATGGACCTGACATGGGTAGAGTGGACCCCAACTGAGCGTGCGCAGATGGGTGTGCTTCTACTGAAGTTGTTGAATGAATCCTGCGGTGTGATTGAATTCGAGCGTGCATGGAAGAATAAGAAGTCCCAGTGGTTCGTTAAGCCTACTGAGGCATTCGTACAGTGGGCGCAGCAGGCAGTGCAAACTGCCGGGTTGCTATGCCCTATGATGCTGCCATGTGTTATCCCACCAGATGATTGGATAGCTAACGACAGTGGTGGGTACTGGACTCCACAGATACGTAGTCGTGTGAAGTTCGTAAAGGTACGTACAAAAGAACATCAAGAACAGGTCAAGAGAAGCGACTTGACGCAGGCTATGTCTGCCTGTAATGCTTTGCAGAAGACTCCCTGGCGGGTGAATAAACGTGTCAAGGATGTACTGGCCGAGGTGTGGCAGAAGTCCCTTGGGTGCGGCTTGCCTAGTACAGAGCCTGCTCCAATTCCACCGTGCCCGTTCCCTAGAGATCGTGACAAATCAACCTTCACTGACGAGGAGCTTGAAGTCTTTAACAAATGGAAGCGTGAAGCAAGCAAGTGCTACAGGTACGACAAAGAGCGCATGAGTAAGTGCTTCCAGCTCAGCAGTACCATGTCATTAGCGAACGAGTTCCAGCATGAAGAGAGGATTTACTTCCCTTTCCAGACAGATTCCCGTGGTCGGATGTACGCTGTTCCTAGCGGCATGTCTCCGCAGGGTCCGAACTTCGGTAAAGGAATCCTGGAATTCGCAGAAGGTAAACCACTTGGTGCAACTGGTGAGTACTGGTTCCTAGTGCATGGTGCGAACATGTTCGGGAAGGATAAACTGAGTTACGAAAAGCGTGCTGAGTTCATTAAGCAGAACGCCGATGACTGGTGCAGAGTACCTGAAGACCCCATTGGGACACGAGATTTATGGGGTAATGCAGATAAACCATGGCAGTTCCTTGCATGGTGCTATGAGTTCAGGGACTTCTGTAATCAGGGGTCTAGCTTCAAGAGTCATATCCCGATTGCACTGGATGGTAGTTGTAATGGTTTACAGCATTTCTCTGCGGTACTCCGTGACCCTATTGGTGGCGCGGCAACTAACCTCGTTGATGCAGATGTACCTGCTGATATTTATCAGAGGGTGGCTGATGTGTGTATAAAGAAACTTATGCTCAGTCCGCATCCTCTTGCTCAGTTGTGGTTGGAGTTCGGTATCGACAGGAAGATATGCAAGAAGCCTGTTATGACTATGCCGTACGGTAGTACCAGACAGGCATGTACCCAGAGTGTGTACGACTTCATCATGGAGAAAGATCAGAACTTCTTCCATAAACCATTCAAAGCTAGTGTATTCCTGACTGAGATCATCTGGGCTAGTATAGGAGAAGTAGTTGTAGCTGCTAGAGAGGCTATGGCATGGCTCAGGAAGTGCGCTAGTATTGTGTCGTCTGCTGGATTGCCTATGATCTGGACTGCTCCATCTGGCTTTAAAGTGTTCCAGCATTACACGAATCCAGAGACTAAGGTAATTCAGACACTCCTGCTTGGGAACAGAGTAGAGCTACTGATAGCTAATCATGGTGTAGGGATTAACTCTTACCGTATGCGTAATGGTGCTAGTCCTAATTTCGTGCATAGTTGTGATGCTAGTCATCTTGTTAAGACAGTTAATGCAGCTTATCAGGAAGGTATGCGTGACTTCGCTTGTATTCACGATGACTTCGGTACTCATGCATGTGATACTGAACAGTTCCAAAGAATCATAAGAGAACAGTTCGTTAACATGTACACAGATCATTCTCCTTTACATGAGTTGAAAGCTGAGATTGAAAGAGAGACTGGTTGTGAGTTACCTGAAGTACCTGAGTACGGTACTCTTGATATACGAGAAGTACTCAAGAGTAAATACTTCTTTGGTTAGATAGTTACTTGTGCTATAAACACGTACTAAGTTAGAGAATACTAGGGAATACTTAGTAAGAGTATAGTATAATATATTAGTACTTAGTAGTCCTTAGTATTCTACTTTACTAGGTAGGTGAGTATGAGTAATGTATTTGATGGTGTACCTCAGAGTACACTACTAGAACTATTAAAGCAAGCAGGTAGTACAGGTGGTACATTACCTCCTGCACTATATGCTAAACTAGAGGAACTAAGTGATGAATCCCCAGAATACCAAAACAGTGACGAGTACTTTGACGAGTCTCAAGAGTTCAAGAGTATCACAAGAATTCTACGACAAGCTAATGAAAGCCTTTCCTCCATTGGAGGTAACTCCTAAGACAAGTATGCAAGATATTCAGTACAGCGCAGGTGAACAGCATGTACTTGCATGGATTAGATTTCAACTGACTGGTAGTACTAAGGTGTACTATCAGGAGTACAGGGAGGAGTTCAGCCTTACATGGTGGGATAAGCTCAAGATGTTCTGTAGGAGGATGTATGATAAGATTCGCTAATGCTTATGATGTATCAAGAATAGCAGAGTTACTTGAAACATTGTTCGAGTCTCCGAACTACAGGACTGTAACGCATGATCCTATGTACGTCATGCAGAATCTCTTAGCTGTACTAGATGAACCGTCAGTTGATCTTATCGTAGCTGAGCAGGATGGAGTTGTACAAGGTGCTGCGTGTGCTATGACGCAAGAAACTTTCCTGTGCCCAGACATGAACATGTACGAACAGTTCGTTGTGTCAGATAACCCAATGCAAGTGCGGTACTTAATCCAGGAACTGAAGCGACTGAAAGTTGAACGTGGATGCAAGAGACTTATCATGGGGATCAGCACAATGCAGAATCCGAGGTACGTTAGACTGCTGCACAAGCTAGGCTTTCAAGACTTCGGGCAAACTTTAAAACTTGAATAGGAGTCTGTATGTGCGGTGGTGGTGGTATTTTCAAAGGTGTTAGTAAGGCGTTCAAGAGTGTAGGTAAAGGGATTAGTGGCGCTTTCAAAGGAATCACTAAAGGTGTAAGTGGTATTCTGAAAAGCCCTATTACTGCGGGACTAGCTGGTGCTGCGATTGGTGCGCTCACAGGTGGTATGGGTTTGCCCGTGTCTATGGGCGGTATGGGTATGCTCGGTGGTGCTGCTGTTGGTGGTGCTATTGGAACAGGTGTAGGTATGCTCGGATCATCTATGAGTCAACCTAAGATCGACATGAACATCCCAGAAGCCCCTATTCCTGCCCCTCCTGCTATTGCACCTACAGGTACAGGCGCGTTGGTAGAAGTTGGTGCTGCTTCTGATGAACTCAGAAGTGCATCTGGTAAACGCGGCCCTGGTAAGCGTACAAGTAGCAGTATAGCCGGACTTGGTGCAGGAGGCTTGCAGCTGTGATAGAACCAGTTCAAGCTGTACCTATTACAGCAGATAAAAAGATAGCTGACATCTGGACTGAGATGCAGACAGAGAAGCTGTCTCTTATGAACAGATGCGAGTTGTACAGTGAATGGACACTTGCATGGATATTCCCACCTGAGCATGTAACGGTAGCTGAAGTGCTGCCGAAGTCTGGTGGTAGTATCGGAGCAAGATGCGTGAATCATCTTAGTAACCATATCGTGCAGATTCTGTTCCCTGCGAATCGCCCGTTCTACCGTAGTCATGTAGGAGATAAGACTAAGGCTATGGGTGAGCAGATGGGTTTACGTGAGTCTGATCTTCAAAGTATCTTGGCTAGGATAGAACACGAGTCTCAGCTAAGCACGAACATTGCGAGTCACAGGAACAGGGCAGTAGATGCCATGAAGCACCTGATTATCACCGGGAATGCTTGCATGTATTACTACGAAGACCCAAAGACTAAGACCCGTAAAGCGGCTATGTACGATCTTCGGAACTACAGTGTCCAGCGTGCATGGGATGGAAGCATTTATAGACTCTGTACCCGAGACACGAAGAAACTCAAGGCATTCAATGCTAAGACTCGGGAGATCATCAAGGCGAATAAGAAAGGTGTGAATGACGAGACACTCTGCACGCTGTACACACTGATCGAGTGGGATGCTGATACTCAGCGGTACATCGTACGGCAAGCTGCTGATGATGTGAACTTGCAGACTGACGAGAAGATCACGTACCCGAAGCAGTTGCTTCCGTGGGTAGCACTGACATGGAATAGAAAGCATGGTGAGAACTACGGCAGAGGATTGGTAGAGGATTACGAGTACAGCTTTAACGCGCACTCGGCCTTGACTACTGCCTTGGATCAGATGGTCGCAATCATGTCCGACATCAAGAGGTTCGTGAATCCTACCTCTGTTGTGGATATCGACGAGTTGAATAACTCTGCACCTGGGACTTATCATGCTGCTGCTATGAATGACATCTGGACTCCCGACATGGGGAAGGCGTACGACATACAAGCAGTGCATTCTAGGATTCAAGCTATTGAGCAAGAGCTTGGCTCAGCCTTCATGCTGAGTACAGCTACTACCAGACAAGCTGAGCGCGTGACTGCTGAAGAGATCAAGATGCAGATTCGTGAACTCGAAATGTCGCATGGTGGTATCTACAGTAAGTTCGCTGATGAGTGGCAATTCCCATTGGCAACGCTGATCCTGTTCGATGCAGGGCTTGGTCCTGATCTTGACATAACTCCTTTCATTATCACAGGTATGGATGCGCTCAGCCGAAGTGCAGAGAGTGAAGCTGTGTACCTTGTGTTCAATGATCTTGCTGTTACGCAGAATCTGGGAACATGGGGGCGCTGGCTTGATGAAGAGAAGTACTTGCAGATGTCATGCGCGAACCGTGGTATTGATCCTGATAAGCTCTTCAAGGAAGCTCAGGTAGTAGCTGAGGAAGATCAGGCAAGGATGCAAGCGCAGGCTGAGATGCAGCAGGCTGAGATGCAAGCAAAGGTAGCTGAACAAGCTATGCGAACAGAACAGTAATCCAGAACAGTACAGAACAGTACAGAACAGTAACAAACAAGAAGTGAGAACATAATGATTAGTGGAACGAGTACCCCAGTTACCCAGACCCCAGCCGCCCCGATTACTCCGGTAGTCGGGGATCAGGCCCCGCAGACCCCTCCTGTAGCTCCTGACGCGCCTCCTGCTGCGCCGCAGACGCCTCCGGCTGTTACGCCCTCGGTTACTCCACCGACGCAGGACGCGCCGCCTCAGACCCCTCCTGTGACGCCTCCTCCTGCCCCGGCTGACCAGACCCCTCCTCCGGCCCAGCCGGACCCGCTGGACGCCGTGTACACGCCACAGCATCCAGACCCGGTTGTGCAGACGGTTGAAGGAATGCTGCATGAGAAAGGCTTGACGATCAAGCAGGTGCAGGAAGTGTTCGAGAAAAGCGTGCAGTCTGGTAATCTTGAAGACATAGATCAGGCGAAGCTGAAAGAGTACCTGGGAGAATCGGGTGCAAAGCTCGCTATGCAGAGTCTTACTCAGTACAACCAGAAGGTTCAGGCTGAGCAGAAGAAGATGCATGACACTGCTGTGCATCTGCTTGGTGGTGAACCTCAGCTTGAAGCATTCAAGGCATGGGTGCATGAGCCACCTGCTACTGTGAGAGATGTAGTAGCGGAGTACGCTGAAGCAGTGAACGCTGGTGGGCATCTTGGTTATCTGGCGTTGGATGCATTGAAGAACTTGTATCATCAGCACGCCGGTGTCCCCACAGGTACTAGCAGCATTGTGAATCCTGATCTTCCGGCGAATGCAGGTGCTACCTTGACTCCGTTCAAGGATAGACGGGAGTACGTGAATGCTATGAAAGTAGCACAGGACTCTAAGGATCAGGCTGCTATTGATCTTGTTACCCGAAGGTTCATGGTTAAACCTGTATAGTTACTAGTGCTATAAACCCGTACTAGTGTAGAAAATTAATTAAGCCGTAGTTCATGCTAAGCCGCTGTCCTTGGCTAATCAAACTTAGGAGAAAAGTATGCCTGATGTAGTTTCTGATCTTTTGCGTGCTCAGATGATCGCTGAGTACGGCGGCGAAGTGGAGAACCAGTTCGCTAAGTCTTCTGTTATGCGTCAGTACGTTAAGCTCCGCACGCTTACTGGTACTGATACTCTTGTGAATCGTCGTGCAGGCCGGACCACGTTGCAGGCCGTGAATGACGCGAACAAGAACAGCCGTCCCTCGGCTACTGGTACTGAGTTCGGTAAGGTGCAGGTTACGGTTGACACGATTGTGCTTGCCCGTGATAAGCGTACTCTGCTGAATGAGTTCCAGACGGACTTCAATGCCCGCATGGAGTTGGCTCAGGATCATGGTAAGGAGATGGGTAAGTTCTTCGATGAGAGCTTCCTGATTCAGTGCATTAAGGGTGCGCTGGCTACTGAGACTGCTCCCCTGAACGGTGCTTTTGGTAATGGCAAGAACGACAAGCTCGCCCTGCCTGGTGACGAGCTTGATCCTACTAAGCTCGTGAAGGGTATTCGTGGCCTGATTACTCAGTTCGCTGAGGATGAGGTTGATCGGAATGAGCTGCTTGTGTGGGTTCGTCCTACTGAGTTCCAGACCCTGCTGGATGCCGATAAGCTCATTAATGCGGACTACTCCGCTGGTAACGGTGACTACGCTATGGGTCGTATCGCCATGATTGAGGGTGCTCGTATTGTCGAGACTACCCGCATTCCCACTGCCGTGAACGCCGCGCACCTGCTTGGTGCTAGCTACAACGTCGATGCTAATATGGCTAAGGCTTGCGCTGTTATCATGCATCCTCGCTCCCTGCTTGCTGCGGAGACTATCCCGATGACCCCGGACATCTGGTACAACAAGGAAGAGTTGTGCTGGTTCATTCAGAACATGATGGCGTACGGAGTCACGGCTAACCGCTATGACCTGTGCGGTGTGCTCCTGAAGGCTTAATTGTATGCCCTCTGTACCTTCGGGTGCAGGGGGCTTTTTTTGGTTCAAAATAGGAGCAGTAACAAGGAGTCAGTAAGGAGTCATTATGACTGAACTAGAGATAATTAATTCGATGCTTGCAGCGATCGGAGTGAATAAGGTCACATCTGTGGAGTCTTTGCATCCTTCAGCTATTGCTGCTCGTGATGTATTAAAGCGAGTGAACAAGTACATCCAGGCACGAGGATGGTACTTCAATGAAGTACGGAACCTCACTCTACTGCCGAACTCCGCGAATGAAATTATTGTACCGACTAATGCACTGAGCATTGACAGCGAAGACATCGAGCAGAAGCTAGTACCTAGAGGACGGGTGCTGTACGATATGCAAAGGAACACTCAGTTCTTTACTGGACCTGTAACAGTGCGTGTAGTATCTAGACTGGATATTGAGGCACTGCCTGAAATGGCGGCGGAGTACATCCGGACGTCTGCTGTGTACGAGTTCTTTGTGCAGCAGGACGGTGAAGGGGATAAGCTCACTGTGCTGAAGAATGCTCAGACTGAGGCGTACGGGATGCTGAACAGAGAGGATATTAAATGGCGTGGTGCAAATGCATTGCAGTCTCCGCGTGCCTTGAGTGTCCTGTCTCCGCGACATAACTTAAGGTACAAGCGGTACTAAGCGGTACTAAGGAGCCGACATGAAAAGAGTAGATTCTAGTTATGGTAGTCTGCTGCAAGGCGTATCTCAGCAGCCTCCGCAAACTAGGACTGAAGGGCAGTGCAACATCCAAGAGAACATGTCTAGTGATCCTGTACTGGGTTTATGCAGACGGCAATGCACACAACGGCAGTTCGACTTCCCGATAACAGGCACAGGGTGGCGTTTTAGATTCTTGGATGTATCCCCAACGCATAGATTCATTCTTGCATTCAAAGCAGGTGAACTCCGAGTATTTGATTTGTTCACTGGTGCAGAAAAGACAGTGAACCTTCCGGTGGATATGTCGTACGTAACTGATGCGCGGATGGCACTGGCTACTCTGCAAGATGAAACGTACATGTGCAATACTTCTAAGATTCCTGCTATGCTGCCGAATACAACTGGAACATTAGACACAGGGTACGGAGTATTCCAGATTCTCGGCGGACAGTACAGTTCTGTGTACAGCTTGATTATTAAGTTCAAGTTGTCTGGTGTAGATAAAACTGTGACAGTTAGTTATACTACTCCGCACGCGAGTACTGTAGCGGACTTCGCAGGTATCCAGACTTCAAAGATAGCTACTGAGTTGTACAATGCTTTGATTGCGAACACGGACTTCAACACTAACTTCACTGCTGTCAAGCATGATGCGGTTGTTGGATTCAAAAGGAAGAGTACAGACGTTACTACTTTGCAGGTGACGGGAACAGACAGCCGAGGAAACCAGAACATAACCGCGTACAGTACCGAAGTAACAAAGGTTGCTGACCTAGCTAGGACTGCGTACGTTGGGCATGTGGTAAAGGTACGTGGTGTAGAGGTATCGGCTGATGACTACTACGTGAAGTTCACTGCTACTGATACCGCAGATGGGCAGTTCTTCAGTGCAGGTACTGGTGTGTGGAGGGAGTGTCCTGATCCTACCGTAGAGTACCAGATTGATCCGAGTACAATGCCGCATGTGCTCACGTACGATGCAACAGCAGATAAGTTCACTTTCAGCCCCGGTGCATGGGACGACAGGGAAGTAGGGGATGATCTTAGTAATCCTTTACCTTCCTTTATTGGGCACACAATTAATGATATTGCAGTGTTCCAAGGTAGGTTGGTGTTCCTGGCCGGGAGTGCCGTTATTATGTCGAGAACTAATATACCGACGAGCTTCTGGAGAAAGACTGCATTACAAGAGACTGCCTCAGATACCATAGACTTTGAGAGTAATGTGAAGTACGGCGTGACTATGCAGCGCGCAGTCATGCATAACCGTGACCTCGTGATCTTCAGTGACAAAGCTCAGTTCATTATCTTTGGCCGTACTGCCTTAACCCCGCAGAATGCTAGTATGGTTGTCACGGTGGCGTTCGATGCTGACCTGAATGCCGATCCTGTAGAAGCAGGTGCAGCGGTTTTCTTTGCACAGAGTTTCGGTAGATACAGCGGTATCCGCGAATTCTACACAGAAGCTGCTTCGGATGCACAGAACTCCGCTAGTATAACCACGCACATTAAAGAGTACATCGTGGGTAGAGCTAAGCGTCTTGCTGCCTCTAGTAACTTCGACATTCTGATTGTTAGCACAGAGGAAGATGAAAGCGAGTTGTACGTGTACCAGTACGTAGTACTTGGGACAGAGCGTGTCCAGGCTGCATGGAGCAAATGGATATTCAGGAATCTTGTTAAGTACAACTTCTTTGCTGAGAGCAACTGGTGGTCAGTACAGTACAACGAAGCACGTGCTAAGTACGAGATGCATGTAATGCCTCTGGAGCGCAGTGATGACAATGGGATTGGGTATCAGGTACATCTTGATTCAAAGCTGAAGCACACCGGTGTGAACACCACATTACTGGTTGATGAAGCAGATAAGCGAGTGTACGTGCAAGGTACTGGGTGTCCGAATCCCGGAATGCTTGCTGTTGTGGAATCTAGCACACCTACTGCTGTTGTGTTCAGTAGAGACATGCAAGGTGGGACTGTGTACAGTGGATTCACTTACATGAGTCAATGGAGTCCGACTCGTCCGTACCACAGAGGCCGCGATGCTGAGCCGATACTAACGGTTAAACTTGTTGTTAGTAACTGGGTAGTAACCTTTAATAATTCTGGATCATTCAAGACAGTAGTGCGGAATAGATTCACAGGGGATACTGAAGTAGAGTTCAGTGCCAGGATGATTGGTGACTTGAATAACATCATTGGCGCTGAGCCTGTATTCAGTGATGCTTTGTACGTACATGCAGGAGATAATGCGGATTACATTGACTTGATTGTACAGTGCAACGAGCACACTCCGTTGTTCTTAACTCAGCTTGAATGGTCTGGTGCGTACAGCAAACGAGGTACTAGATTATGAGCTATTGGATGCTAGGACTCCAGGCTGTACAAATGCTTGGAGGTTTACAAGAAGCACGGTCGCAAGCGGAGATGCAGAATCGCGTCCGTAAAGCACAGAACAAAGTACTGCTGCTTACAGCTTCTGAGAACGTGAATGCTGCTGTGCGGAACAGTGTCTCTGCTTTCAAGCGTAGTCAGCAGGTCGCGCAGATTATCCAGCAGGAGCGGGTTCAGGCTGTTGGTGAAGCAGAGGTATCTGCTGCTAGTGCAGGTGTCAAAGGTAAGAGTGTCGATGTGGGTATTAGTCACTTGCATCGCGTAGCGGCAACTAAGGACTTCTATCGTCAAGAGGAGCTTCGCCAGCAGTACCAAGGGAATCTGGAGACTGCCTCGAATGCTATGCTGCAAGCTCAGGTGCAGTACGACAGTACTTCAGTGAAGCCTGATTACATGGGAATCGTGGGTAGTAGTCTCATGGATATGGCAGGTACGTTCTTCTCGTCTAAAGAGAAAGGTGGTATCGGAGGTATGCAGGGACTGAAGTCTGATTGGGCTAGGGCCTCTGCTGGTGGAGGAAGTATAATGTCTAATGTAGGTAACTTGTTATTCAAGAGTTAGGAGATAATATGCAGGGATCGGAACGGCGTGAGGTCGTTAGTGTAACGCAGGCCCAGCCGGGCCAGCCTGTGTCTGCAACCGGGGCTCCGGGCCTGAGTGCCCGAGTCCCGGCTTCCGCTCAGGAGGCGGGGCGGGAAGGGCGCACCCTGGCTGTCCTGGCGCAGAAAGCCGGGGCTATTGGGCAGGAGCTGAGAGCGCAGTACCAGCAGAAGGAGTTCATTAAGGGGCAGATGACTTTCCAGCAAGGGAAGACGTACCAAGAGCTACTGGAATCTGGAGCTTCGTACGGATCAGTTGCAGGCTTTCAGTCAATGAATGCAGCAAAGATGACGGATGATTTGTACACTGAACTTGTGCAGGAAATAGAACAAGGGATGTACCAGACTGATCCGGATACGTTCCGTGAGATCATGGCCGAGAGGTTCACAGGGTTGCTGACAGGCGACCAGATGACTGATAACTTCTTGACTGAACTCTCTGCACCGTTAGCCCGGAAGGTAGCACAGGCGCATGTGACGGCGCATGAAGCATGGAAGGTTCAGGAAACTAAGAGTGCAGCACGTGATATGCTGTTGAGTAAAGTGCATGGAACAGAGCCTGAAGATCAAGAGATGTTCAGAATGCTTATGCGTGCAGAGGGGCCTATAAGTACTCTTAGCCCTGAAGACCAAAAACAAGTGTACTTAGAAGCTGCTATTCTGGGATTGAAGCAAGGTGATCGTGCAGTACTAGATGCCTTGGGTAATCTTGATGGTATCCGAGAACGCTTTAGTACTACTGCGGCTGAGGAATCTCAGGTACTCTCTGCATTCAATGAGTTCGAGACACAGGCAGAAGCACAATGGTCCTCTGAAATGAAGACCGAATTCATGCAGGTGTATCGCGCTGTGCGTACAGGTAGGTTGACGTACGAGCAAGGACTTGAAGCTACCGAAGGTATTGTACAGAAGTACGGTAAAGGTAATCGTACTATGATCGCATTGGCAGATAATGTATGGGGCGCAGCTAATGCGAATATGAACCGTATAGAAGCTGAGAGGCTTGCTGCCCAAGAGCGTGCGTACCGAGAACTTGAGAAAGCGAGAGAAGAGGCGGCTGAACGTCAGGCATTCATGGAGAATGTAACGTTCGCCGTAGCTGGAAAACGTATCGCAGCATTGGATACTAAGGGTCAGCAAGCTGCGATTCAGATGCTGCGGAATAATGTTGTAGCTGCTGCTGAACAGGCGGTTCAAGATGGCCGGATACAGGCCACCGATAGTATTCGTTTTATGCAGACGGAGTACGCAAAAGTCCTTGATGAGCACGGCGTTGTTGATCCAGAAACTTCTGCGGTACTTACAACGGTGTTCCAATCCGCTAATGTGCTTGATCCAAGTGGTAAGGTGTATGATAGTACGCTTGCCGGATACGAGCAGTTAGTTGAGTTGCACAAGTTGAATCCCCAATTAGCTATGCAGCACTTGAAAAGTCAGAACGCCAAAGATATGTTCAGTATGGCTATTGAACTATCTGAGACAGGCGAGTCTAATGCCGCTGCTTTGACTCAAGCTGCGCAGAACATGAAGGCTGAACTACGTCCACAAGATTTTCAAGATAGACTTGGTAAAGTAGAAGTACAGGAAGCTCTAGCAGCAAAGGTTAAGAAAGCTGTGTACTCTGAAACTCCGAGTTTTTCATTCATTGGAGATTGGATGTACGGTGGTACGGACAGAGGAGAGTTCAAGCAGTGGCGACCAACTGAAGTACTAAAAGCTGCTGAAGATAGTGGCTTGCTAAAAGAAGTTAATGCTGCTGTTAAGGCGCACCTTGTACGAAATCCAAAATTGACTGATGAGCAGGCGATCTCGCGTGCAATCATGGATATTAAAGAACGTGGGGCGTACGTGCATGGGTCATACATAGTTCCTAGACATGGTACGCTGTATGAGGCTATGGGATTAGAGGCATATAAATCCGAATCCGGCGTTCCATTCGAGGCTGTCACCATGTACTTACAGAAACATGGTGAGAAAGAATTCGGTCGGATGTGGTACGACAAAACAATGTTCCGTCCAGGGGTCGGGTGGAAAGAGAGCATTGGGAACTGGATGACAAAGAAACGCGAAGAAACGATGGGGATCATTCCAGAAATAGATGTGCGGTACGGTACTGAAAACGGTGAGGGTGTCTTTATGATCTCGCCTGTACTGAACAATGGCTTACCTTCTGAGTACAGTGCTGTTATCCCGGCTAAGAAAATTGGAGAGTACTACAAACAATTACGAATGCAAGAGGACTCAGAACGAGGGGTACTTCGTAAGGGTTTAGATGCAACAACTAGGGCTGTTGGTACATCAGTACGGAGTGTATTAGACTATATGAATACACCATTCGGAGAGATGTCCCCTCCATTTGGTATGAAACGGAATAATTAAGGATTGAACATGGATACATTAGACCTGAGGAGTACATTAACTCAAATAACTGATGTATTCACTAGTTCTAAGGAGCCGTCTGTTCCGGCGGCTCCCTTTCAAGCTCCTGCACAATCCCTAGGGGCTGGAAGAACTGGTGAAGAGGAGTTGTACACTGAAACAAAAGCGTTACAAGAAGAAGACATCACGAGTCTAGTAGCTCGTGGTTTTAGAACTGTGAATGCTTTGCGGAGTGTGTTTGATTACACGGTACGTAAGAGTTCCTTTGAACCGGAAGAAGGCTTCGATGTTAAAGCGCACTGGACTGAACTTACACAAGGTATCCCTAGCATTTACCATGAAAAGTTCAGTCGTGCAGAATCTTTAGCGGAAGCATGGGATATTCATGCAGGTATCCAGAAGGAATTGGACGATCTCCGAGTTCTTGGTGAGAATGGTGTATCTGGCGTAACGGCTATGTTACTGTCCTCTGTTGTTGACGTAGATGCTGTACTTCCATTCTTAGGTAAAGCCGCTAGTGCTAGGAAGGTGGCTAGTACTGCCTTAGCAGTGAAGGGTGCAGATGTAGCTAAACTAGGTACTGTAGCCGAAGGTGCAGAAGATGTATCTAAGGCTGCTAGTATTTGGGAAGGGGTTAAGTTAGGTACAAAATCTGCGCTAGTTACTGAGCCTTTGTTAGCTGCAACTGGAGATACTGCGCAATGGTCTGATGTCCCGGCGGGAATACTCATGGCTGGTGCTTTCGGTGGAGCTATTCGCGCCAGTGCTGGTTTGCCTGTTGGTTTGAGCACACGTGAGCTTCCAACTGGTAACGCTGCTAAGGCTTTCTTGGACCATGTACGTGATCCTGAATTCACACGTAGATTGGATAACTCCATAGATGATGTGTTAAATGAGTACACTGGTGACGGTGTGTTCGGTGGTGAACTCGATCTGGGGAATATGAAAACAAGGGCACAGGCTCTTGTAGATAAAGTAAAGACAAGTTCAGCATTGCAGAGCGGGTGGTTAAAGAGTGCCAGGGATGCGCTTAAGAAAGGGCCGTTCGCTGATGACTTCACTCGTCTATGGGAGTCAGGTTCTGCTACTGCACGTGCATTGGCGGTGAGTCTATTCGAGAGTGCAGAGGGGTTCGTTATTAATAATAAGTCTGGGGCTATTATAGCTGAGGATATTATTAATAAAGGTTATAAACGATTCGCTGCTGAACGCGATGCTATTATAGCTGATGGTTGGAAATCGCGAGGGTTCACGTTAGCAGATTGGAGACAGAGGGCGCAGTACGAGCGTGACCTGAATCGCAGAGTAATGGAATACGCGAATGAGATGAGACTTGGTAGAACTGTGTCTCCAGAACCCGATGCTAAGCTCATGCTTGATGCCATTAAGCGGAATGCTGATTACATATTGTATGAAGCTCAAGGTGGGAAAGCAGGAGCTAGAGTTGTTCCCGGTTTTGCTGACATCAAGCCTCAAGCTGCGCATATCCCGTTGGTATGGTCAGGTGAGGCTATGCAAGCGGCAATCGTTAAACTTGGCAAAGGGAAGATTGGCCGAGAGCGTTTACAGTCTGCATTATCCCAAGCGTACCAACGGGCTTTACCTGACATTGATCCTGACGTTGCCTGGACAATAGCAGGTGCATTGATGAACAGACAATTAACGAAGTCTGCTGGGATGGATATGAACCTCGGGTACTTGCTTTCTGATGATGGTAAAGCCTTCTTGAAAGAGAGTATGAAGTTGAACGGTTTGACTGATGATCAAGCAGACGCTGTGTTGAACCGTTTAACTGTTGCTGAGGGAGATAAAGGCAAAATAGCTTACGCTAGGCGCAGAACAGACATTGATCTCGCTGGTGAGTACGAGGGGATTCGGATTATTGATCTTGTTGAGCAGGACTTGAACAAGGTGATGTTCCAGTACAACGACAGTATGTCTAAGCGTATTGCGTTGACTAGACACGGTATTGATAACAAGAGCAAGATGGAGACTATCAAGAATCAGGTTCTTGACGAGATTCAACAAGCTGCTGAAGAATCCGGAAAGGTAATACCTAAAGAGGACATGGAGGCATACAAGCGATTCCTGACGTATGTCTTTGAGTACTTCGAGGCCGGGTCTGTAAACAAGCATATAAATCCTTGGATGCGCAGAGCTAAGCAGATGACGAACCTTAGTTTGTTGTCTAAACTTGGTTTAACTCAGGTAGCAGAGACTGCTGGTATCCTTGCGACTGCCGGATTCAAAAGTTTCATAGCTAGTTCAGAGTTAATGCGTAGTTTGTTCAAAGACCTGGGTGGAATAAACATCCGACAGGTCAGCGAAGATTTAGGCTGGTGCGTAGGTAATCTGGGATACGAAAAGGGATTGATGCGTTCAGACATGGTTGCTGACGCTGCACTTGATATGGTAACAGCAGCGCCTAGTGTTACGAGAACTATTGATGACTTGCTTGCTAAGGGCCAGCATGTACAGAGTGTACTGTCCGGATACACGCGCGTTCTTGAAGGGCAGTTAAGATTAGGCGCATTGAGTGTAACTGACAAGATATTCAGAAGTATCAAGGATGGTTCAGACATATCCGCGCTGTTACGTACGGCAGGTATTGATACTGAGACGTACAGGGCATTAAAGAAGTTGGTGGATTCTGGGACGATAGAGTTCAATGAGTTCGGGCATGTAGATAGAATGAATCCTGAACGCTGGAATCCCGAGTTGCGAGAAGACTACGGACGAGCATTACTGCGTGTATCTTACACGATGACACAGAGGGCGTTACCTGGCGAAAGTATGCAGTGGTTACATGCTCCTAGTACAGCAATATTCGGACATCTTCAATCCTTCCCGCTTCTGGCAATGCGTAAGCAGTTCTTACGTACATTCGCTAGAGGTGACGGGTCAGCGCAGGCTCTGATTGCGTACGGTATGGGAACTGCCTGTATTGCGAGTATGGTGCGTGCTACAGTCGAAGGACAAGAACTGGATGTTGAGACATTAGCTAAGCGATCCTTTGCATTGAATAACTCGTTGTCGTGGGCGGCAACTGGTATCGACTTGACGGCTACGATTCTGGGGATTGATGAGATAGCCCCGGGTGGTCGATATGCTGGTGAAATTAGTCTCCCGATGCTTGGTGTAGCACAGGATGCTTTGCACTTGCCTGGAGCTATAGCAAGTATGCTGCCTGGAATGGAGTTCGACAGGCAAGACAAACGTGCTTTGCATGTGATTCCTGTATTTGGACGAATGTATGGTACGGGTATGCTATTTGAACAATTCGTGAACACAGATTAGTACACGTCGATTAGTACATGAACCCGTACTTGTGTAGAAAGATTAATAAGAATAACTAGTACAGAGGGTGCAGTAATGTACCCTCTAAGGAGATGTAATGGAACCTATACGCACTGGTTTTAGCACGTATATCTTTGAAGGTGACGGGTAACTAATGTGTTCCCTTTGCAATTCACCCTTGGGGAACTGAAGCGTAGTTATGTAACTTGCCAAGTGGGACGAGAAAGTTGGCACTAACGACCACTTGGCAAAGGTTTGTGGTTACTATAGATGTTCCTAACATTAGCGGCAAAGTCTTAGGCACTAACGGCGATGACTGTATGGGCCTTTCAATTTGGTTTGACGCTGGCTTAGCCTAGCTTTAAGGATAAAACTTAACGGGGAGGTCCGCCTCCCCACAAGGAGCTTGTATGAGTGAAGTAAGAACAGGGTATAGTTACATCGAGTATAAAGGGGATGGAATCACTGATACGTACTCCGTGAACTTCACCCTTGGGTATTTACGCCCAGCGTTTGTGACGTGTCAGGTGAACAGTGAGGAAGACGGTATTGGGAATCCTATTTACAGGGAACTTACTTTCTTGCCCGGCGATACCGGTATGGTGCAGATTGGCGGGGCAGTACCTGGAGTAGGTGAGTCTATTGTGTTTCGTAGAGTGATCCCAAAAGACTTACTGATGCACCTGTATAGTAATGGCAGTATTCTTGACTATCCCTCTTTGGACGAAAGCCACTTGCAACTCATGATGGCTTTGCAGGAAGTGCTTGATGGGTTCGGGCTTGCTAATATCTACACAGATATTGATATGCATGGATTCAATATTATTGGTGTTAAGGCTGATAGTACTAATCCAACTTCAGTAGTAACTTTTGAGAAACTAAGAGAATTCAGCGCAGATGTACAAGCACTTGTTACTCTTGGTACTTCAGATGGGGCTGACCTCGTTGGTTACGGTAGCGGGTCCGTGAAAGACAGGCTGGACGCTATTGAAGGAAGTGGCGGCTCTGCGCTCGTTGGGTTCCTGCAAGACGGGACGGGTGCGGTTGAGCGCACCCTACAAGACAAGGGGCGAGAAACGGTCAGCGTTTTCGACTTTATGACGGCTGCACAGATCGCCGACGTGAAGGCTGGGACGGCGAGTCTCGATGTCACAGCAGCGATACAGGCGGCGATCAACTCTGTCAGTGCGCAGTGGGGTGGTGTTGTTAATTTTCCGGCTGGCGTCTACCTTTACAGCGCATTGACCATCGACAGGCCCGTGACCCTTCGCGGTGCAGGGCGAAGGACTTTTCTCCGCACAAATAACCTTTCGACCAATAAAATCACCATCACGACAAGCAACGCGGTGGTCATCGAAGACTTTATCATGGACAGCTCTGGCACGCAGACGGGTGGTGCGTACATCCTGCTAGAAAGTGCCCTGGTCAATCAACACACCACAATCGAGCGGATTACGTTCTCAAAGGCGCACACTGCTATATCCTCAAAGACCGGGGTCAGCCTCAAAATCGACAACTGTTATTTTGCAAGCATTATCTCTGTCGGCGTTCGGATTGAGAACACGATTGAGAATGACGCCGGTGATCACAACATCACGGGATGCACTTTTGACGCAGGCGCAGAGACGGGAACTGTACACATAAGTCAGGTTAACTCGGGCGGGCTGAAACTCACCGGAAACAAATTCCTGGCTGGTGCTGTGCATTTCAACGGCGACTATGCGTGGACCGGGACGGACATTACCCCCGGCAATACTTCCATCCTCATCATCGACGGAAACTCTTTCGAGAACTTTATCGTCGCCGGGCTGGCGTTCAACACAGAAGCGGACGAAGTCAACAAGCCTACGTTTTCTTTCCTCAATATTACCGACAACCAGTTTTCGGGGGCAGACCCCACGGGCGCACCCATCTGTATCACGTTCGGAAGCCGGGGTCAAAGCTGGAAATATATCGACACCTGCTTGATTTCAGGCAACACCTTCAAGGTCGGCTCGACCAACGGCATAGGAATTAACCTGACCAAAATCAACAATCTCACCTTGGGACCAAACACCTTCTTGGGCGTTGGGACCACAGAGAGGGGCATCGTCTTCAACGCCGACATCGCAAACGTGCTCCTCTTCGACCAGCAGCACCGAGGCATAGATGACATGTTCAGCGGCCTGTCAACGGTTACAGGGCTTCGTCAGGTGCGCCCGACAGCCGAAAAGGGGACTGTCAGCGGGACGGCGTCCGCAGCATACGGTAGCCTCTACGCGGCGATCATCGCCGTTTCTTTCACGGCTGATTTTGGGGGGCTGGCCCCGAGCGTGATTGTCACCCCCGTGTCCGGTGGCGGCATTGTAGGGCACGCAGTCGAGAATCTCACGGATGCCGGTTGTCACATCTTACTTTTCAGTGTGACCAACGGGGGGTCGGTTTCAGCCAACTGGGTGGCGTCTGCATAGAGCACCTTTTGCGCACCTTTTTATCGGGTGCGCGGGGTGAAAATCGGTGAAAATCTGACGGTGAAAAGCGGCTCAGGTGAGAGCTAGGGGGGGCCGCTCAGTTATTCGTAATCAGTAGGAGTAAATATGTCGTACGAGAACTTCAAGAAGGACGCGCAGTAAAGAGTTAGATTAAGTTCTTGTTTATTAGAGGCTGCTGCAAGGTAGCCTCGATATAAGTAATAACTTATTAAGGAGTCTGTATGGCGCATGATTGTAGTGAAGGCCCACGGTTTGACCGCATTGAAGAGTGGTTAGGTCGGATAAACGAGACATTAACGCAGTTGAGTGATCTTATGATTAACAGAGCTGCTTGCGACATTCGATTAGAGAATCTTGAAGAGGCTAAGACCGACCTAGAAGCGCGTGTCCGTGTACTAGAGGCAAGCATGAACAAGAATCATTGGATGGAGCGAGTAATCTGGGTGCTTGTCCTAACTGCGGTAACTGCTTACTTTAACTTGGATAGGATGTAATATGAGAAAGAATGCAGGTACTGAGAACGAGCTTGCTGAACTGCACAAATACCAGACTGAACTGTACCTGAAGATCGTGCAGTCCATCTTGAGTGCATTGGATTCAGATGATGCCCAGACTAGAGCTATTGCGGCTAGTGCTGTATCTCCCGCGCTGTTGAATAGTATTAATACTTTCCTGAAGAACAACGACATCACGTGTCAGCCGAGTGAACTCGATGAACTTACTAGCACTGAGAAGCGGCTTAGAGCTAAGCTCAAGCGTGCAGGTAAGCCCCTCCCGGCTATTGAGTTCGATGACATGCAGGAGGTCTGTCAGTAATGTCTGCTGTACAGATGACTCCTGAACAACGGTGGCGTGACCTAGTAGCCTTACAGGAGCATTACAAAGACTTCAGAGTGTTCTTGCATGATGTAATGACAGAACTACTCGGCTTTAATTGCTCATGGTTACAGCTTGATATTGCCGCGTTCTTGCAGCATGGTCCTCTGTACATAATGATCCAGGCTCAGCGTGGCCAGGCTAAGACAACGATCACTGCTGCGTACGCTGTATGGTGCTTAATTCATAATCCTCAAAGCCGTGTCCTAATTGTCTCTAGTACAGATGACATGGCTACTGAGATAAGTAACTGGGTTATCCAGATCATCCGTGGGATGCCTGAACTGGAGTGCTTGCGCCCAGACAAGGCAAAGGGTGACAGGGAGAGCGTGAAGGCTTTCGACATTCACCATGAACTCAAGGGACCGGAGAAGTCTCCTAGTATTAAGTGCAGACCTATTACTGGTTCCTTGAGTGGCAATCGTGCAGACCTGTTGATTGCAGATGACATCGAGACTCCTAAGAATAGCCAGACTGAATCTCAGCGTGAAACTCTCAGGTACTTGACTAAGGAGTTCACGAGTATTTGTAGTACTGGTCGAATCGTGTATCTTGGTACACCTCAGAGTATCGACAGTATTTATAACAGCCTCCCGTCACGTGGGTACACTGTACGGGTATGGCCTGGGCGGTATCCTACCTTCAAGGAAGAAGAGAACTACAACGGACTCCTCGCGCCAAGTATCCTGAAGCGGGTTCAGTCTGACCCTAGCCTTAGAGAAGGCGGTGGTCCATTGCAGGATCGTGGACGACCCACTGACCCTGTGATATTAGACGAGGGCACTCTTACTAAGAAAGAACTAGACCAAGGTGCAGCGTACTTCCAGCTTCAGCACATGCTTGATACACGACTGTCGGATGCAATGCGGTATCCACTTAAGGCAGAGAGATTGATAGTAGCTGATCTGGGAGAGCGTAGTCCTTGCGAGTTGAACTTCATTGCATCAGAGGATAAGCGATTCAGTCTGCCTCTTGACTTCCCAGTTAAAGCTAGGGTGTACAGGGCTAGCAAGTCCAGTGACGAGTTCACGAACTTCGTTGGTTGTCATATGTTCATAGACCCCGCTGGTGGTGGTGCGAATGCAGACGAAACTGGGTACGCCGTCACTAAGGCTGCTAACGGTTATGTGTACGCTGTAGAAGTTGGTGGTGTCCCTGGTGGCCTTGATGAAGCGAGCTTAGATAAGCTGGTACAGGTAGCCGAGAAGTGGAAGCCTGATGTTATAGGTATTGAGAAGAACTACGGCAATGGTATGTACGCTGCTGTCCTTATGCCCAAAATCCTTAAGGTTCATAAATGCGGCTTAGAAGAACCGTGGCACTCAGGGCAGAAGGAAGAGCGTATCATTGGAGCACTGGAACCCTTGCTTGGTAACAGCAAGCTAGTGGTCTCTTCGCATTGTATTGAGCATGACTGGAATACGTGTCAGCAGTACGAAGCTGCTGTGAAGGCGCAGTACTCTTGGTTGTACCAGCTCATAAGATTGACTAGGGAGCGTGGCTCTCTGTTGCATGACGACCGCCTTGAAGCCTTGGCTATGTCCTGTTTGTACTGGGTAAAGGCTATGGCTCAGGATGGTGAGAAGAACAGACAGAAAGAGCAGCTTCGTGAATGGAATAAGAGGATGAAAGACCCTCTCGGTGACGGGCGGGATTACGGCCTTATTAAACGTAAGCTATGCAATGTAGCTTCAAGACTAAGTATAAGGAGAGGTTAATGGCTATGAATCCTAATGAACTGCCTTTCGAGCAGGACATCTCTGGTATTACCTTCAAGCTCAGAGAGGTAGGTAAGAAAGCATGTCAGGATATTCGTTCTGAGTCTCAGCATAAAGCTGTGAAACAGACATTGAAGGTACTCTTTAAGTACGCTGATGAGTGCCTTGAGGATCGTCTTGCTGAAATCAAGCGTGACCTGGAGAAGCGTGCTGCTCGTGAAGCTGAGAAAGCTAAGTTCCAGCATAAGTTCCAGCATAAGTTCCAGCATCGTCTTGCTGATGGGACTAATGCTCCTGAAGGGGATGTACCCAGCGACTCTAAGTAACAAGGGTACCTGATGACTCCGAGTACAATAGATAGAATGCTAACGGAGAATGGGTACACTAAGCCCCTTCCTCCTGATGTCCTTGAGTTCATCCTGAAGCATGAAGGCGGTCTGGTTCAGCACCCGGCTGATCCCGGCGGTCTAACGAACTGGGGAATCTCCCTGCGGAGCTACCCCTGGTTAGGCCGAGATGCCATCCTCCTGCTTTCCAGGGAGCAGGCTGGACGTATTTACCGGAAGGATTACTGGGACGCTCTCCGGGCCTCTGAGATGCCCCGCCAGATCGCCCTGGCTGCGTTCGACGCCGGGGTGAACCAAGGGGTCACTTGGACCCGCCGAGCCCTTCAGCGGGCCGCTCAGGTGCGCCAGGATGGGATTCTCGGACCTCAGACCCTTGGAGCCTTGGCGAAGAACCCAGACCGCATCCTGACTGAGTTCATGGCCCTGCGGGGAGTACGGTACAGCGAGAACAAGAACTTCAGGGTGTTCGGACTAGGGTGGATGCGTAGGTTGATTAACGTGCATAAAGAGTGCATAAAGAGTGCATAAAGAGTGCATGAGTAAAGAGTAAAGAGTAAGTAAAGTAAGGAGTACTAAGTAATGGACAAAGCATGGTACATGTCTAAGGGTGTCTGGGGTGGGATCATCGCTATTGCTGCTGCTGTAGCTGGTGCATTCGGGATTGTTGTTAGTCCCGAGGATCAGGCTTCTCTCGCTGAGGCTGCTGTAGTTGTAGCTGGTGGCGTAGGTGGTGCTCTGGCTATTGTAGGTAGAGTCATGGCTTCTAAAGAGAAGAAGTAAGAAGGAATAGGAGGTTGCATGACTGCTCTGATTAAGCTGCTGGCTGCTCTCGGGTCAGCAGCTCAGAGCCTCTTTAGCTATATGGCTATGAGGTATCAGACAGAGAGGGAAGATAGGATAGCTAAGGAGGTTCGTGATGCTAAGGAGAAAGAGGAACTGGAATGGGCTGCTTTTAACTCTGCTGTTTATAACGACCCTGAGTCTGCATGGTTGTCTAGGTTCGGGTCTAGGTCTGAATCGAGTGCAGCCTCAGGTGCTGCCTCAAGTGCAGCAGAAGAAGACCCTGCCTCCTCGCCCGGAGCTAAGGACACTAAGGTTCTTTGAAGCTGAGGGCGAGAGGTGGATGCTTATGCATGAAGAGGATGCTAAGCACCTGTTGCTGTACATTGATGTGATTGAGAGACTAGCTAAGGAGTAGGTCTCAAAAATTGATAAAAAATTGTGCGCGGGGGCCTCGACGGTCGATGAACGCGCGCGTCCCCCGCGACCCTTTCCAGCGCGGCCTGCCCTGGCTGGGCTGGGCTGGGAAGGATGCATGGAAGGATGCATGGAGCGCACGAGGAACCATGCAGACAACCATGCTATGAACACGTGCTAGAGTAGGAAATAGGGCGTCCTAGGCGTGGACCGGGTATAGCCAAGGATGCAGGGAAAGAGTGCATGGAATAGCATGGATGAATAGCATGGATTGAAAAGATGATTGTTTGAGCATCAAAGTATAAAAGTGATATCCATCCACCGCGACCAAGAAAGAGTACCAAGAACGGTACTCCGAGCCAGTGCCAAGAGACAGCCCGGAAAACACTGGCCAGAATAGGTAAGAATAGGTAAGAATAGGTAAGAATAGGTAAGAATAGGTAAGAATAGGTAAGAATAGGTAAGAATAGGTAAGAACAGGTAAGAATAGGTAAGAACAGGTAAGAACAGGTAAGAACAGGTAAGAACAGGTAAGAACAGGCCAGTACCAATAAGTACAAATAATTGAACTACTGCCATAGACAGTACAAATATCTGAACATGCCAGGGAACCTA
>Ga0209066_10000838_pt1 | contig 43428 bp, 35 predicted proteins | sample All_14_2_FD_187198 | JGI IMG/M metagenome (GOLD analysis project Ga0209066, IMG submission 187198) | Freshwater microbial communities in response to fracking from Pennsylvania, USA - Allegheny Zone_MetaG_DW_15 (SPAdes) (version 2) ... | reverse complement strand
CCGGCGCAACCGCTTTGCCTTGATCGACAAGCTGCGCCACCGCCTGGGGGCTGAAGCGGTGGACGCCTTGACCGTCACGCACGGTGTGTGGTTTCCCGATGTGGTGTGGAAGGGCCCTCTGCCGGGCACGGAAATGCCGTCCCGGGCGTTTTTGTTGGACCGGGTTTCGTTGGCGGAGCCTGAAGGGACGTTGCTCAAGTTGTTCCGCGAGGCTGCGCCCCAGCCCGTGGCCTGGACCCGCAACCAGGCGCGTGGGCTCAAAGACCTGCTGGCCCCTGACTGCCACCAGTTGGTTCCGCTGTCGGTGGCGGTGGAGGGGGCTGTGGCCCAGGTGTTGCAGGCCACGGAGCAGCAAGTGGCCGTGTTGCGCGTGCTGCGCAAGCAGGCTCGCTTGCTGGTGGAGGGCGGCGCGGGCACAGGCAAGACCTTGCTGGCTTGTGCACTGGCACGTGACCATGCGGCACAAGGCAAGCGGGTGTTGTTGACGTGTTTCAACAAGGCGCTGGCTCAGTGGCTGGCCCATGCGTTGCACGAAGACCCGGGCGTGGAGGTGTTCCACTTTCACGATTTGGCCCGGACCCTGGCGCTGGAGGCGGGTTTGCGCTATGACATTCCCACCGAGCCCCAAGCGCTGGGCGTGTTTTTTCGGGAAACCAGCCCGGAGTTGCTGTTGATTGCCGCCGAAAGCCTTGGTGGCCGTTATGACAGTGTGCTGGTGGACGAGGCGGCGGATTTTGCCCCCACGTGGTGGGTGGCGCTGGAGGCGCTGGGGCGGCCAGGGTTCAGCTGGTATTGTTTTTACGACCGGCAGCAATGTCTGTTTCAAGATGGCCCGCAGTGGGAGCCGCCGTTTCAGGCGCAGGCGATGGTGCTGGACACCAACTTGCGCAACACCCGGCCCATTGGCGAGTGGGCGGCACGGTTGGGCGGTTGCCCGGAGCCGTCGGATTTTCGGCTGGGCACGGGTGTGGCCCCGGTGCTTTGCACCAGCGAGACCTTTGAAGAAATGGCTCAGCAGTTGCGCCAGTTGCTGGACGATTTGCTGCAACGCCAAAGGTTGAGGCCCGAGCAAGTGGCGGTGCTGTCTCCGTACAAGCACACCAACGCCTCGTCGGTTTGGGCGGCAGGCCTGGTGGGCACGGCCACCACGTCTGACCTGGCGGCGGGTGCTCCCGGTTGTGTGCGGGTGGGCACGGTTCAAGGCTTCAAAGGTTTGGAGGCCGATGTGGTGGTGCTGGTGGGGCTGGATGCCAAATCCACCCAACGCCCCGAGGCGTTGTACGTGGGGGCCAGCCGTGCCAGGGCAGCGCTGTTTGTGCTGGCACTGGGCGGCGCCGGGTTGTTGGCTCCTTGAGTGCCGCGCGGGAGTTGCCTATGCTCAAACGCATCCACCACGCCGCCATCATTTGTGCGGATTACGCCATTTCCAAGCGGTTCTACACCGAGTGTCTGGGCCTGCGGGTGGTGGGCGAACATTTTCGAGAGGTGCGCCGGTCGTGGAAACTGGACTTGGCCTTGCCCGATGGCTCGCAGATCGAGCTGTTTTCGTTTCCCGACGCCCCGCCGCGCCCTTCCTGGCCCGAGGCGCAGGGGCTGAGACACCTGGCTTTTGCGGTGGACGATGTGGCCGCCTGCCAGCAGCGGCTGCAGGCCATGGGCATTGCCGTGGAGGACGTGCGGGTGGACGGGCACACCGGCCGGCGCTTCGTCTTTTTTGCCGACCCCGATGGGTTGCCACTGGAGCTGTACGAAGACGCGCCGCAGCCCCCTTTTTTCTGAATCAGGGTGAGTCAAAAATTTTCAATGAAAATGGCATTTATCGCTTGATACGAAAGCGGTGACAGCTATTGAAACCTGTGGCTGTTTTGGTGAGGCTGTTCCTCGGAGCGGAAGGAGGCCGTGGCTTGTTTCAGGGCGGTCTCGCGGAAATCGCGCGGCGACAGGCCGGTGTGTTCGCGGAACACGCGGCTGAAGTGGGCCCCGTTGTTGAAGCCCCACGAGAACGCGACGTCGGTGATGGTGCGGTGCGCCATGTCCGGGTTTTTCAGGTCGCGCATGCAGGCTTGCAAGCGCCGGCGCAGGATGTGGTGGGCGAGGGTGTCGTCCTCGGCGCTGAAGGCGTTGTGCAGGTGGCGTTTGCTGCAGTTGAGCGCCTGGGCAATGCGGTCGATCGACAGCCCGGGGTCGCGCAGGTGTTGGCCGATGTGGTCGCGGATGCGGTCCCGGAACGCTTCGAGCTGGGTGGTGGCCGTTTCGCGCCCGGCGAGGTCCTGCAGCGACAGGCGCACCAGTTCCAGGATCAGGTTTCCCGCCCCGCGGGCGGCCTCAGGCGTCATGCTGGGCAGCTCCTGGTAGGTGCTGCGCATGGTTTCCAGGGCCACGCGGGAAATGCCACTGGCACCGCCCACGTGCCGACCCATCAAAGGGCCGAGCCGCAAGCCGCGTTCGGTCAGCTGTTCTTTGGGCAGCATCACGATCAGGTGCTGAGAGCGTTCCGGGTTGGCCACCTCGTAGTTGCCCGTGGTGTCGTAAATGGCCCAGCCCCCCGGGCGCACCCAGGCCTGGCGGCCGTGCTGCTCGACGGCGGCCACCCCCTGCCAGGGGGCCACGATCTTGAGGTAGCTGGTGTCGCTGTGGCGTGCCAGCTTGGCGCTGCGGATGACGCGGTGGCGGTTGGCCTCCAGCCGGGTCATCACCACGTCGCCGGCCAATGACGAATAGACGTGCCCGTCAAACACGGTGTCGCCATAGAGGTCGGAGTCGAGCCCGCCGAACAGCTTGCTCATGCAGTCGCGCCAGGCCAGGGCTGTCTCGCCGCTGGGAACGTTGTCGGTGCTGAGGATAGGGGCAGAAACCATGGCGAACCTCTTGAAACAGCGAAGGGCGTCGACGGCTGGCGCGGCGGCGCGGGCGGATTATGACCAGCGCCAGTGGGCTGGCGCGCCCCGCGCGGTCGCGGGTTTCCTGGCCCGTCGCATGTTCTGGCCTGGGCCGTGGGTTGTGTCTAGGGAAAACCCTGCGGTGTGTGCACGCTTCGTCAACCCTTCATTGCGTTGTCGGTCAAGCGCGCGGGCGGGCGCAAAACGAAGATTCGGCTGCGTTCATGCAGGGCATTTCAGGAGACAACACCATGCACACCCACACCAAGCGCCACTGGCTCAAGACCGCTTCTCTCGCCGCCGCCGCTGCGCTGCTCGCGCCGGGCAGCTGGGCGCAGGAGGCACCCAAGTCCATCCGCATCGGCTGGGCCACCGCCAAGACCGGCCCCAACGCCGGGGGCACTGCGGCCACCGTCACGCCCAACTACCAGATGTGGGTGAAAGAGATCAACGCCGCCGGGGGGCTGATGCTCAAGGCCTACCACAAGCGCGTGCCCATCGAGGTGGTGGAGTACGACGACCGTTCCAGCTCCGAAGAAGCGGTGCGTGCCACCGAACGCCTGATGACGCAGGACAAGGTGGACTTTGTGCTGCCCCCCTGGGGCACGGCCAACAACCTGGCCGTGGCACCCACCTACGAAAAGCACAAATACCCCCTGCTGGCGGTGAACTCGGTGACGGACAAGGCCCCCGAGCTGGTCAAGCGCTGGAAGCACGCGTTCTTCTTCCTGGGCACCGGCACCGGGTATGCCGAGGCCCTGGTGGCGTACCTGGAGGAGGCCAAAAAGGCCGGCAAGATCGGCGACAAGATCGCGATGGTCAACATCGCCGATGGCTTTGGGGTGGAGCTGGCCAACGCGGCCCGCAAAGCGGCAGGCAAACACGGCTTCACGCTGGTGTACGACAAAAGCTACCCCGTGGGCACACAGGACATGACCCCCATCCTCAACGAGGTCAAGGGCAAGAACGCCGACGTCTTCCTGGCGTTTTCCTATCCACCCGACACCTTCATGATCACCGACCAGTCGCGGGTGGCGGGGTTCAACCCCAAGGTGATGTTCCTGGGTGTGGGCTCGCAGTTCCCTCAGTTCAAAGCCAAGTTCGGTGCCGCGGCCGAAGGCATCATGGGCCCGGGTGGGGTGGACTTTGACAGCCCCGCCATCCAGGACTACTTCCAGCGCCACAAGGCGTCTTCGGGCCAGGAGCCCGACCGCTTCGCCAGCACGGTGCAGTTCGCTGCGCTGCAGGTGCTGCAGCAGGCCATCGAGAAGGTCGGCAAGGTGGACCGCGAGGCGGTCACGCAAGAGATCAAGACCGGCAGCTTCGAGACCATCCTGGGCCCCGTGAAGCTGCAAAACCAGATGTTCACCAACCTGTGGTGGGTGGGGCAGTGGCAGAACGGTGAGTTCTACGGCCTGGCGCCTTCGACCAAAAAGGGTGCCAAACCCGCCGTGTTGCCCAAGCCTGTGTGGGCGAACTGAGCGTTCGCCGGCAGGGGGAGCTTTGGCATGAACTTTCTGGATGTGTTGCTGGCCGGGGCGACCCTGGGCGGGCTCTATGGCCTGGTGGCGATGGGGTTGACGTTGCAATACGGCGTCGCCCGCATCATGAACCTGTCGTATGGCGAGTTCCTGATCGCCCCGGCCTTTCTGGCCCATGTGCTGTTCACCCAATGGGGCATGTCGCCGCTGTGGGTGCTGGTGCTGGCGTTGCCGCTGGGGTTTGCGGTGCAGTGGCTGGTGTACCGGTGGCTGCTCACGCCGCTGGTGCGTCGCACCGGCGCTGGGCCACAGCTGGAGGTGGATTCCATTCTGGCGACGTTCGGCCTGCTGTTTGTGGTGCAGGGGCTGATGCTGGTGCAGTTCGGGGGCAACTATTTCAGCTACGACTACCTTTCGGTGCCGGTGGACATCCTGGGCAGCACGGTGGCGGCCAACCGCTTGCTGGTGCTGGTGTTTGCCCTCGCCATCGGCGGGGGGCTGTACCTGCTGCTCACCCGCACCCGGGCGGGCACGGTGGTGCGGGCGGTGTCGGTGGCGCCGCGGTTTGCGCCACTGGTGGGCATTGACGTGCGGCACACCGCCGCCCTGGCCTTTGGCCTGGGCGGGGCGTTGGTGGCCACCAGCGGTGTGCTGGTCAGCATGTTTCTGCCCTTCACCGCGTCCATGGGCACGATGTTCGCCATGAAGGCGCTGATCGTCGTGATCATGGGCGGCGTCGGCAACCTCATGGGATGCCTGGTGGCGGGCATGTTGCTCGGGTTTGCCGAAACACTCGTGGCCAGTTTTGTGGACCCCGGTCTCACGCTGGCGGTCAACTTTGGCCTGTTCCTGTTGGTGCTGCTGTTTCGCCCCACGGGTCTGTTTGGAAAGGCGGCGCGATGAAACGCACGGAAATCCTGGTCTGGTCTGCGGCGGCCCTGGGGGTGGCACTGCTGGCCTGGCTGCCGCAGTGGCTGCAGAGCGACTATGTGCTCTCGCTGCTGATCAGCACCCTCATGTACGGCGTGCTGGCCACGGCGTGGGCCCTGTTTTCCGGCCCGACGCGGTACGTCTCGCTGGCCACCGTGGCCTTCTTTGGCGTGGGCGCTTACACCACGGCGGTGCTGAGCGAGGTGTTGCCCTGGGCAGGGGTGCTGGCCGTGGCGCTGGTGCTGGGCGTGCTGATGGCCTTGGTGGTGGGCCTGGCCACCTTGCGGTTGTCAGGGGTGTACTTTGTGATCTTCAGCTTCGGTCTGGCCGAGCTGACCAAACAACTGGTCACGTGGTACGAGGTCAACGTCACCAAGGAAATCGGCCGCTACGTGTTCGTCGACATCACCCAGCAGCACATCTACTGGCAGCTGCTGGCCTTGCTGGCGTTGGTGCTGGGGTTGCGGGCCGCCATTGGCCGCACCCGGCTGGGCCTGGCCTTGCGGGTGATCGGCGAAGACGAAACCGTGGCCGTGCACGTGGGCATCAACACCACGGTGGTCAAGGTGCTGCTGTTCACGCTGTCGTCGGCGTTCATCACCCTGGCCGGGGCCATCATGGCCCCACGCTGGACCTACATCGACCCCAGCATCGCGTTTGCCCCTGTCATTTCGTTCCAGACCTTGATCATGGCCTTGCTGGGGGGCGCCGGGGCGTTGTTCGGGCCGCTGCTGGGGGCTGTGCCGCTGGTGTTGCTGTTCGAGTACCTCTCGGCCAGTTTTCCCAACCACTTCTCCATTTTGCTGGGCCTGGTGTTCATGGTCATCGTCTACCTGGTGCCGAACGGTCTGGTCGGTCTGTTGCGTCGAAAGGGGGGCCGTCCATGAGCGTGCCGTTGTTGCAATTGAACGGGGTCACCCGCCGGTTTGGTGGCCTGGTGGCCGTCAACCAGCTCAGCTTGGACGTGCTGCCGGGCGAGGTGGTGGGTTTGCTGGGCCCCAACGGGTCGGGCAAGACCACGGCCATGAATCTGATCTCGGGGGCTTTGCCCCTGAACGGGGGCACCGTGCGCCTGGGGGGGCAGGTGATCAGCGGGCTCAAAAGCCACCAGATCGCCCGCCTGGGCGTGGCGCGCACCTTCCAGCTGGTGCGAGTGCTTTCGGGCATGACCTGCCTGGACAACGTGGCGGCGGGCCTGGCGTTTCGCCCGCAGGGCCTCCACGGCCAGGCCGCCCGGGAACGGGCCGTTGTCCTGCTGGACCGGGTGGGGTTGGCCGACAGGGCCGAGTTGCCCGCCGGCGACTTGACCTACATCGACCAAAAGCGCCTGGAGCTGGCGCGCGCCCTGGCCCTGGCTCCACGCCTGCTGCTGCTGGACGAGTGGCTGGCCGGGCTCAACCCCACCGAACTGCAGCAAGGCATTGCGCTCATCCGCTCGCTCAGCCACGACGGCCTGACCCTCCTGCTGGTGGAGCACGTGATGGACGCCGTGCACGCCTTGTGCACGCGCTGCGTGGTGATGAACGCGGGCATCAAGATCGCCGACGGCCCGACCCGCGAGGTCTTGTCCGACCCCCACGTGATCCAGGCCTACCTGGGCGAAGACGACGCGCAGCCCAGCGGGGTGGAGGTGGCCCATGCTTGACGTGCGAGACCTGTCGGTGTGCTATGGCAAACACCAGGCGCTGGACCGGGTGGCGCTGCACGTGTCGCCGGGCGAAATCGTGGTGATGCTCGGGGCCAACGGCGCGGGCAAGTCCAGCTTCCTCAAGGCACTGGGGGGCATGGTCAAGCCCATGCCCGGCGCCAGCGCCACCCTCAGCGGCGTGGACCTGATGCAGCTGCCCGCCCACCGCATCGTCGATGCCGGGCTGGCACTGGTGCCCGAAGGGCGTGGCGTGTTCGGCGACCTCACCGTGCGCGAAAACCTGCAACTGGGGGCACACCCGGCCCGTGCCCGGGCGGGCGAAGCGCAAATGCTGGACCGCGTGTTCGGCCTGTTTCCCAAGCTGGCACAGCGGCTCAACCAGGCGGTGCGTACCATGAGCGGCGGCGAGCAGCAGATGGTGGCGGTGGGCCGTGCGCTCATGTCGCACCCCGAAATCTTGCTGCTCGACGAGCCCTCGCTGGGTCTGTCGCCGCTGATGTGCAAAGAGCTGTTTGCCGCATTGGGCCGCATCCGCACCCTGGGGGTGGGCGTGCTGCTGGTGGAGCAGAACGCCCGCCAGAGCCTGGCCATCGCCGACCGGGGCTACCTGATCGAAACCGGTCGCCTGGTCGGGCAGGGCCCGGCCCACGACCTGCAAAACGACCCCGCCGTGCGCCGTGCCTACCTCGGGGCGGCTGCGCATTGATTGACCTGAACCTTCAAGAAAAGGAAACCCCATGAACGACATCCACATGCTGATCCGTGGCGAGCGCCGTGCCGCATCGGACGGCGGCACCTTCGAACGCCGCAACCCGCTGGACCACAGCGTCGCCACACGGGCCCCGGCGGCCACCCCCGACGACGCCCGCGCCGCCGTGGACGCCGCCGCCCAGGCCTTCCCGGCCTGGGCGGCCATGGGCCCGGGCGAACGCCGGGCGCTGCTGATGAAGGCCTCACAGGCCCTGGAGGCCAAGGGCGAGGCCTTTGCCGCCGCCATGGCCGCCGAGGTCGGCGCGTCGGGCATCTGGGCCGGGTTCAATGTGCACCTGGCCGCCGACATGCTGCTGGAGGCCGCGTCCCTTACCACACAGATCAGCGGCGAGGTCATTCCGTCCAACGTGCCGGGCAGCCTGGCCATGGCGGTGCGGCAACCCGCGGGTGTGGTGCTGGGCATTGCCCCGTGGAATGCCCCCGTGATCCTGGGCGTGCGGGCCATCGCCACCCCGCTGGCTTGCGGCAACACCGTGGTGCTCAAGGGCTCTGAGCTCAGCCCCGCCACCCACGGGCTCATCATCGAGGCCCTGCAAGAGGCCGGTCTGCCCCCTGGCGTGGTGAATTTTGTGACCAATGCCCCGGCCGATGCGGCTGCCGTGGTCGAGGCCATGGTGGCGCACCCGGCGGTGCGCCGTGTGAACTTCACCGGCTCGACCCGGGTGGGCCGCCTCATTGCCCAGACGTGCGCCAAACACCTGAAACCTGTGGTGCTCGAACTCGGTGGCAAAGCCCCCCTGGTGGTGCTGGACGACGCCGACCTGGGCGCCGCCGTGGCCGCTGCCGCTTTTGGGGCTTTTGCCAACTCGGGTCAGATTTGCATGTCCACCGAGCGCCTCATCGTGGACCGGCAGATCGCCGACGCCTTTGTGGCCCAGCTGGCCGCCAAGGCCCAAAGCCTGCCCCTGGGCGATCCCCGCCAGGGCCCGGTGGTGCTGGGCTCGGTGGTGGACATGGCCACGGTCGAGCGCTGCAACGCGCTGATCGACGACGCCCTGGCCCAAGGGGCCACCCTGGTGTGCGGCGGCAAGGCCGACACCACGCTCATGCCCGCCACGCTGCTCGACCACGTGACGCCCGCCATGAAGATTTACCACGAAGAGTCGTTTGCGCCGGTCAAGGCCATCGTGCGCGTCAGCGGTGTGGACGAGGCCGTGGCCTGTGCCAATGACAACGCGTTTGGCCTCAGCGCCGCCGTGTTCGGGCGAGACGTGGCGCGTGCCTGGCAGGTGGCGTCGCGCATCGAGTCGGGCATTTGCCACGTGAACGGGCCCACCGTGCACGACGAAGCGCAAATGCCCTTTGGCGGCGTCAAGGACTCGGGCCATGGCCGCTTTGGCGGCAAGGCGGGGATCGATGCGTTCACCGAATTGCGCTGGATCACGGTGCAGACCACCCCCCGCCACTACCCCTTCTGAACGGTTTTTTTTGGAGATTTCACGATGTTGCAAGGCAAAACCCTCTTGGTCACCGGTGTGTCGTCGGGCATTGGGGCCGAAACCGCCCGGCTGGCGCGCGAACAAGGCGCCCGGGTGCTGGGCGTGGACCTGAACCCGCCCACGGTGGCGGTGGACCGTTTCATTCAGGCCGACCTCTCCAGCCGGGCCTCGATCGACGCCCTGGTGGCGCAACTCCCCGATGGCCTGGACGGCCTGGCCAACATCGCCGGGCTGCCCCCCACCCGCCCCGCTCCGCAGGTGCTGCGGGTCAACCTGGTGGGGCTGAAGCACCTCACGCTGGCGGTGGTGCCCAAGCTGGCGCAGGGCGCGTCCATCGTCAACCTGGCCTCGCTGGCCGGTCTGGGGTGGCCTGAAGCCTTGCCCGCGATCCGGGAGAGCGAGACGCTGGACTTCGACGGCGTTGACGCCTTCTGCGAGCGACACGCCATCGAAGGGGCCCGCAGCTACTTTTTCTCGAAAGAGGCCCTGATCGCCTGGACGCTGCAGCACCGCTGGACCTGGCGCGACCGGGGCATCCGCATGAACGCCGTCAGCCCCGGCCCGGTGGACACCCCCATCCTCAAAGACTTCATTGAAACCCTGGGCGCACGGGCCGAGGAAGACATGAAAACCATGGACCGCCCGGGCCGCCCCACCGACATCGCGCCGGTGGTGGCCTTTTTGCTCAGCGACGGCTCGGCCTGGATGCGCGGCACCAACCTGGCGGTGGATGGCGGCATGCATTCCCACATCCTGGTGCAGCAGCACGGGCTGTGAGGGCCGGGTCCCGGACGCGCCCCGGTGGTGGTGCGAAAATCGCGGCATGAACGCCGCCACCGAACGCTCCACCGCCGAACTCATGTTGACCCTGGGTTTTCAGGCAAAACAGGCCTCTGCGCATGCTGCAAAAGCGTCAGCAGCTACCAAAAACAAAGCTTTGCGGGTGTTGGCCCGCCTGCTGCGCGAACAGGTGGGGCCGCTGCAAACCGACAACGCCCGCGACCTGGACCGCGCCCGTGCCAATGGCCTGGCCGAACCCATGGTGGACCGGCTCAAGCTCACCCCCAAGGTGCTGGAAACCTGCGCCCAGGGCTGCGAGCAGCTGGCCGCCATGCCCGACATCATTGGTGAAATGGTGGGCATGAAGCAGGTGCCCAGCGGCATCCGCGTGGGGCAGATGCGCGTGCCCATTGGTGTGTTCGGCATGGTTTTCGAGAGCCGTCCCAACGTCACCATCGAGGCGGCCAGCCTCGCCATCAAGAGCGGCAACGCCTGCATCCTGCGCGGTGGCTCCGAGGCCATCGAGTCCAACAAGGCCCTGGCCCGCCTCGTGCGCTTGGCCCTGGCCGAGGCCGGCCTGCCCGAAGACACCGTGCAACTGGTGCCCACCACCGACCGCGCCGCCGTGGGCCACCTGATCACCATGCCGCAGTTTGTGGACGTGATCATTCCCCGTGGGGGCAAGGGCCTTATCGAGCGCATCAGCGCCGAGGCCAAGGTGCCCGTCATCAAACACCTGGACGGCAACTGCCACACCTACGTGGACGACCCCTGCGACGTGGAGCTGGCCGTGAAGGTCACCGACAACGCCAAAACGCAAAAGTACAGCCCCTGCAACGCCACCGAAAGCCTGCTGGTGGCACGCGGCGTGGCCGCCGATTTTCTGCCCCGCATCGGCGCGGTGTTTGCCACCAAGGGGGTGGAAATGCGCGGCTGCCCCGAGTCGCTGCGCCTGCTGGCCACCGTGGCCCCGGCCGCGTTGCTCAAAGCCGCCACCGAGGCCGACTGGAGCGAGGAATACTTAGGCCCCATCATCAGCGTGAAGGTGGTGGACGGGGTGGACGAGGCCATTGCCCACATCAACCGCTATTCCAGCCACCACACCGAAGCCATCCTGACCAACGACCACCGCCACGCCCAGCGGTTTTTGCGCGAGGTGGATTCGGCCAGCGTGATGGTGAATGCCAGCACCCGGTTTGCCGACGGCTTCGAGTATGGGCTGGGGGCCGAAATTGGCATCAGCACCGACAAGTTCCATGCCCGTGGTCCCGTGGGGGTGGAAGGGCTGACCTCCCTCAAATACATCGTGCTGGGCGAGGGCGAAGTCCGGGGCTGACGTTGATGTGGGTCAAGTGACCCAGCCGTTGAGCGCCGCTGCAGGGAAACCAATTTCCCTGGGCCGCATCATCCTGGCATGGCCGATACCTTTTCCCCGTCTTCCTCGCCTCCTGTCCGTGCCGACTGGCACGCCCATTCCATTGAACAGGCCCTCGCCGCCCTGGAGGTCACCGACCAGGGCCTGACCCAGGCAGAGGCCGACCAGCGGCTGACCCGCCATGGCCCCAACCGCCTGGCCGAGGCCCCTGCCCCGGGCGTGCTGGTGCGCCTGCTGCGCCAGTTCAACAACCTGCTGCTGTATGTGCTGATGGGCGCGGCCACCGTCACCGCGTTCATGGGGCATTGGGTGGACACGGGGGTGATCGCCGCCGTGGTGGTGCTCAATGCCGTGATCGGTTTTGTGCAGGAAGGCAAGGCCGAGGCCGCCTTGCAGGCCATTCGCCACATGCTCAGCCCGCGTGCCGTGGTGCTGCGTGACGGCCACCCCACCGACCTGGAGGCCGTCCACCTCGTGCCGGGCGACGTGGTGCAACTGGCCTCGGGCGACCGCCTGCCGGCCGATGTGCGCCTCATCCAGGCCCACAACCTGCGGCTGGACGAGGCCGCACTCACCGGCGAATCGGTGCCGGTGGACAAGCACACCCACCCCGTGGCCGCCGATGCCCCGCTGGGCGACCGCCTGAGCATGGGGTTTGCCGGCACGCTGGTGACGCAGGGCCAGGCGCGTGCCGTGGTGGTGGCCACCGGGGCACACACCGAAATGGGCCGCATCGGTCACATGCTGGCGGCGGTGGAAGAGGGCACCACCCCCTTGCTGCGCAAGATGGAAGGCGTGGGGCGGGGGCTGACCGGGGCCATCCTGGCAGCGGCGGGGTTGCTGTTCGGGTTCGGGGTGTGGGTGCGTGGCATGCCAGCTGGCGAAATGTTCATGGCTGCCGTGGGGCTGGCGGTGGCCGCCATTCCCGAGGGGCTGCCCGCCATCATGACCATTGCCCTGGCCATGGGGGTGCAGCGCATGGCCAGGCGCCATGCCGTCATCCGCCGTTTGCCGGCGGTGGAGACCCTGGGTTCGGTCACCGTGATCTGTTCCGACAAAACCGGCACCCTGACCCGCAACGAAATGACCGTGCAGCAAGTGCTGCTGGACAATGGGCCGTTTGACGTGGAGGGGGCCGGGTATGCCCCGCAGGGCCGGATACAGGCCCCGGTGCAGGGGGGCACCGAAGGCCATGCCGCCTTGGACGCCTTGGTGCAGGTGGCCGCCCTGTGCAACGACGCCCACCTGGCGTTGCACCAGGGCCAGTGGACGCTGGCAGGCGACCCGACCGAGGGCGCGCTGCTCACCCTGGCCATGAAAGCCGGGCTGGACCCCAGCGAATGCCAGAGTGCCCACCCGAGGTTGGGCGTGGTCCCGTTCGAATCGGACCACCGTTACATGGCCACGCTGCACGCCGCCACCCCTGCCGATGGCCTGGGTTCCGACCCCAGCCTGGCCCGCGTGGCGCTGGTCAAAGGGGCCCCCGAGCGGGTGCTGGCCATGTGCAGTCACCAGCGCAGTGCCGATGGAACGGATGTGCCGTTGCAGACCGACGCATGGCTGCAAAGGGTGGATGCCCAGGCCCGGCAAGGGCGGCGCGTGCTGGCCTTGGCCCAGCGGGCCCTGCCGGAGGGCACGTCCCTGTTGGCGCATGCCGATGTGGCCCAGGGACTCACCCTGTTGGGGTTGGTGGCCATCATCGACCCGCCGCGCGACGAGGCCATCCGTGCCGTCGCGCAGTGCCAGCAGGCGGGCATTCGTGTGGTCATGATCACCGGCGACCATGGCGTGACCGCCAGCGCCATTGCCGCGCAACTGGGCATGGGCGAGGGCCCGGAACCGCTGGCGGTCCTGACCGGCCCCGATATCGAAGGCATGGGCGAGGCACATTTGCGGGAGGCCGTGCGGGACACCCGCGTGTTTGCCCGCGCGAGCCCGGAACACAAGATCCGTCTGGTGCGCGCCTTGCAAGCCAATGGCGAGGTGGTGGCCATGACCGGCGACGGCGTGAACGACGCCCCCGCCCTCAAACAGGCCGATGTGGGCGTCGCCATGGGCAAAAAAGGCACCGAAGCCGCCAAACAGGCCGGGGCCATCGTGCTGGCGGACGACAACTTCGCCTCCATCGCCCATGCGGTGGAGGAGGGGCGAACGGTTTACGACAACCTGACCAAAACCATCACCTTCCTGCTGCCCATCAACGGGGGGGAGTCGCTTTCCCTGCTGCTGGCGGTGTTGCTGGGGGTGGCGCTGCCCATTGCCCCGGCGCAGATCCTGTGGGTCAACATGGTCAGCTCGATTGCGCTGGCGCTGGTGCTGGCGTTCGAACCCACCGAGGTTGGCGTGATGCGCCGACCCCCTCGCAACCCGACCGATCCCATGCTCTCGGGCTTTGTGGTGTGGCGCATCGGGTTGGTGTCGGTGCTGTTCCTGGCGGGCATTTTCGGCATGCACCACTGGGTGCTGTCCTGGGGCGGCGAGGAGGCCCTGGCCCGCACGGTGGCGGTGAACACGCTGGTGGCCATGGAAGTGTTCTACCTGTTCAGCGTGCGTTACCTCAAAGCCCCTTCGTTCACCTGGCAGGGGGTGAAAGGCACGCCGCTGGTGCTGCTGTCGCTGGCGGCGGTGGTGGGGTTGCAGCTGTTGTTCACCTATGCGCCGTTCATGCAGGCCCTTTTCGACACCCGGGCGCTCGCATTCGGCACTGGCGTGGCCGTGGTGGCCGCCGGTGCGGCGGTGCTGTTGGTCCTGGAGGTGGAGAAAGCGCTGCTGCGACGGCTGTTCCCGGGCTGGGTGTGATGGGCTGCCACCGTATAAACTGACCTCACAGCCTCGGTGCCCATCACGCCAGCGAGGTTTCTTCTTTTTACCGTCAAAGCTTATGGTCCCCCACCTTGTCACCGCGCTGACCAGTCCCATCAACGAGCTGGAGCAGCGCATCCTGGAGTCCATGCCCGTCATCGAACGGTGGTTCCGTCTGGAGTGGATGGAGCACACGCCGTTGTTTTACAGCTCGGTGGACGTGCGCAATGCCGGCTTCAAGCTGGCCCCTGTGGACACCGACCTGTACCCGGATGGCTGGCACAACCTCACCCCGCAAATGCTGCCGCTGGCGGTGCAGGCGGCGATGGCCGCCATCGAAAAGATCTGCCCCGAGGCGAAAAACCTGCTGCTCGTTCCACGGAACAACGTGCGTGACTCCTTCTACGCCAGCAACCTGGCGCAGCTGCAGCGGGTGTTCAGCATGGCCGGGCTCAACGTGCGGGTGGGGAGCATCAGCCCCGAGACGAGCGAGAGCTTCACCGTGGCCTTGCCCGACGGCGGGCAGCTGGTCATCGAGCCCGTGGTCCGAGGCAAACGCCGGCTGGGGCTGAAGGACTTCGACCCTTGCACCATCCTGCTCAATCACCCCCTGACCAGTGGCGTGCCCGGGGTGCTGGAGGATCTACACGAGCAATACCTGCTGCCCCCGTTGCACGGGACCGACCCGGTGCGCCGCAAAAGCCAGCACCTGAAAGCCTATGAAGAGGTGGCCAAACGCTTTGCCAAGCTGCTGGGCATGGACCCCTGGCTCATCACCCCCGCCCATGCGTTGTGTGCCGATGTCAACTTGGCCCAGGGCCAGGGACTGGAGGTGGTCCAGGCCCAAGTCGAGGCCGTGCTGGCCAAAACCCGGCGCAAGTACAAGGAATACGGCATCCAGGAAAAGGCTTTTGTGGTGCTCAAAACCGATGGCCCCTCCGGCGGCGCGTTGCCCCTGACCCTGCGCGACGCCAAAGACCTGGAAGCTTTGTGGCCGTCAGCCCCCACGGGGCCGGGCGGCGCGCGGACACGGCTGCCCGCGGGCGACCTGGTGGTGCAAGAGGGCGTGCTCACGCACGAACGCATCAACGATGCGGTCGCCGAGCCTGTGGTCTACATGATGGACCGCTACGTGGTGGGCGGGTTCTACCGCGTGCACGCGGAGCGTGGCGTGGACGAGCACCTCAACGCACCCGGGGCCCGTTTTGTGCCGCTGGCGTTTGACCAGAGCGCCCACCTGCCCCAGATGGGCGTGAAGCCCGGGGTCAGCGCCCCCAACCGTTTCTACATGTACGGGGTGATGGGCCGCCTGGCCATGCTGGCCGCCAGCTACGAGCTGGAGGCGACAGACCCGGATGCCGAAATTTATGAATGAAAATGCCATCTGACGCACGACTGTGTTGCGCTGACAGCTCCTAAGTTGTCCAGCAAAAACGCCCCTTTTGGGGCGTTTTTCGTTGCTGCGCTGCAACACACGTCAGCGCATGCCCGGCGCACAATCGCGGCTTCCCGACTCTGAAATCCCGCGCCCCTGGGCTTTGCGGGTCAGTCCTTTGTCCGCTTCCAAATCTTCTCTGGCCACGCTCACCCTGGGCGCCATCGGTGTGGTGTACGGTGACATCGGCACCAGCGTGCTGTATGCCATCAAGGAAATCTTCGGTTCCGGCCACGTGCCTTTCACGCCCGACAACGTGCACGGCGTGTTGTCCATCGTGTTCTGGACGCTCACCACCATCGTTTCGTTGAAATACGTGACCCTGGTGCTGCGGGCCGACAACCACGGCGAGGGCGGGCTGGTGGCCATGCTGGCACTGGCGTCCCAGTCGGTGAAGGACCGGCCCAGGTTGCGCCGTGTGCTGCTGCTGGTGGGCATTTTTGGCACCTGCCTGTTTTACGGCGATGGGGTCATCACCCCAGCCATCTCGGTGCTGTCGGCGGTGGAGGGGCTGGAAATCATTTCGCCCACCTTCAAAAAAGGCGTCATCCCGATCACGCTGGTGATTCTGTTTTTGCTGTTCTGGGTGCAAAAGCGGGGCACCAGCGGCATCGGCAAATTCTTTGGCCCCATCACGCTGATCTGGTTCTTCAGCATTGCCGCGCTGGGGGTGTGGCACATCGCTCACAACCCGGCCATCTTGTGGGCCATCAGCCCGCACTACGCGCTGATGTTCGTGTGGGAGCAGCCGGGCACCACCTTCATCATCCTGGGGGCGGTGGTGTTGTGCGTGACCGGGGGCGAGGCGCTTTATGCCGACATGGGGCACTTCGGCAAAAAACCCATCCGCCTGGCCTGGTTTGCCATCGTCATGCCCTGCCTGACGCTGAACTACTTCGGCCAGGGCGCCTTGCTGCTGCAGAACCCCGACGCGGTCAAGAACCCCTTCTTCCTGATGGCCCCGAACTGGCTGCTGCTGCCCCTGGTGGGGTTGGCCACCATGGCCACGGTCATCGCCTCGCAGGCCTTGATCTCGGGCGCCTTCAGCGTCACCAAGCAGGTGGTGCAGCTGGGCTACCTGCCGCGCCTTCAGCTGCAGCACACCAGTGTGAAAGACCTGGGGCAGATCTATATCCCGTTCGTCAACTGGGGCCTGTTCGTGGCCATCGTGCTGGCGGTGGGCATGTTCAAGTCCAGCAGCAACCTGGCGGGGGCCTATGGCATTGCGGTGTGCACCGACATGCTCATCACCACGGTGCTGACCTTCTTTGTGATCCGCCACGGCTGGAAATACCCCTTGTGGCTGTGCCTGATGTCCACCGGTTTCTTCTTTGTGGTGGACTTTGCCTTCTGGGCGTCCAACCTGATGAAACTGTTCGACGGTGGCTGGTTCCCTTTGGCCATCGGCGGCGCCGTTTTCGCCCTGATGCTCACCTGGAAGGAAGGGCGAAAGCTCCTGTCCGCCAAACTGCGGGAGGACTCGCTGGACCTGCCCAGTTTCCTGGAAGCCATTTTTGTGGCCCCGCCTGCGCGGGTCGAGGGCACGGCGGTGTTTCTGACAGCCGAACTCGGCACCGTGCCCAATGCCTTGCTGCACAACCTGAAGCACAACAAGGTGCTGCACGCGCAAAACCTGTTCGTTTCGGTGAAACACCACGAAACCCCCTGGGTGCCCATGCACAACCGGCTGGAGGTAGAAGACCTGGGCCACGACTGCTGGCAGGTGGTCATCCACTACGGGTTCAAGAACGACCCCAATGTGCCCAAGGCCCTGGCCCTGATGAAGCCGCATGGCGTGGAGCTGGACAGCATGACCACCAGCTATTTCCTGTCTCGTGACACCGTCATTCCCACCCTGGGGGGCGGGATGGCGCTGTGGCGCGAAAAAATCTTCGCGCAGATGCACCGCAACGCCAGCGGCGCGGCCGACTTCCTCAATATCCCCAGCAACGCGGTGGTCGAGTTGGGTTCCAAGGTTGAAATCTAAGGCGTTTTTGGCCTCTTTCGCTTGTCAGTCAAGCGCTGACAGCTCTGGTATTTGATATGCATTTCTGGCGTGACCTTTCTTTGTCTGCGGCCACCGCAGGCTTCGTGGCGGTGCTGGTGGGTTTCACCAGTTCGGTGGCCATCGTGTTCCAGGCGGCGCAGGCGTTTGGTGCCACACCGGCGCAAATCACCTCGTGGATGTGGGCGCTCGGCCTGGGCATGGGCCTGTGTTCCGCCCTGCCTTCGCTGTGGTTGCGCAAGCCCGTGATGGTGGCCTGGTCCACCCCCGGCGCGGCGGTGCTGGCGTCGGCAGGTGTGGCGGCTGCGGCCAGCGGCGCGGGGTTTTCCATGGCGGAGGCCGTGGGGGCTTTCATGGTGTGTGCCGCGCTCATCACCCTGGCCGGGGCCACCGGCCTGTTTGAGCGGCTGATGAACCGCATCCCCATGGCCATCGCTTCGGCCCTGCTGGCCGGGGTGCTGGCCCGGTTCGGCCTGCAGGCCTTTGCGGCGGCCCAGACCGCGTTGCCCCTGGTGCTGTTGATGCTGGCCACCTACCTGGCTGGCAAACGCCTGGCCCCGCGTTATGCCGTGCCCGCCACACTGGCCGCTGCCGTGGTGTTTGTGGCGCTGCGGGGCGACATGGCCTGGGGTGCCGTCACCTTCCAGTTGGCCGTGCCCGAGTTCACCGCGCCGGTGTTCACGCTCAGTGCCGCCATCAGCTTGGCGCTGCCGCTGTTTGTGGTGACCATGGCGTCGCAAAACCTGCCCGGTGTCGCGGTGATGCGTGCCACGGGGTATGACCTGCCGGTGTCCAAGCTCATCACCCTCACCGGGCTGGCCACGCTGGTGCTGGCCCCGTTTGGCGCGTTTGCCCTTAACTTCAGCGCCATCACCGCCGCCATCTGCATGGGCCCCGAGGCGCACGAAGACAAAACCCGCCGCTACACCGCTGCCGTGGTGTGTGGCGGCATCTACGTGTTGATCGGGTTGTTCGGTGCGGTGGTCACCGGGCTGCTCACCGCCTTTCCCAAAGAGCTGGTGGTGGCCATCGCCGGGCTGGCGCTGCTGGGCAGCATCGGTGGCGGCTTGCACGCGGCACTGGCCGACGAGCGCCACCGCGAGGCCGCCCTCATCACCTTTCTGGTCACGCTCAGCGGCGTGGTCATTGGGGGGGTTGGGTCGGCCTTCTGGGGTGTGGTGGCCGGTGGGGTGGCGCTGTGGGTGCAGGGGGTTTCCCCCCGGCCAAAAAGCCCCCGGCGCTGAGGCCCCCTGCTGGGGCCGGGCCGCCGTTCAGCGCAATGCCAGGGTGTGCGAGCCCGACGCCGATGCCTGGAGCTTGAACACCTCCACCGCGTGCACCAGCTCGTCGGACTGGCCTTTGAGTGCCTGAGCCGCAGCCGCCATTTCTTCCACCATGGCCGCGTTCTGTTGCGTGGCGCGGTCCATGTTGGCCATGGCTTCGCCGATCTGGCCCACGCCGTTGCTCTGCTCCTGGCTGGCGGTGCTGATTTCCCCCATCACAGCGCTGACGGCCCGGATGGCCTGCAGCACGTCCTGCATGATGGCACCCGCCCGGTCCACCTGTTGATTGCCCGCGTTCACCCGTTCCACGCTGGCGTCGATCAGTTGTTTGATCTCCTTGGCCGCGCCAGCGCTGCGCTGGGCCAAGCTGCGCACTTCCCCGGCCACCACGGCAAAGCCCCGACCTTGCTCGCCCGCCCGGGCCGCTTCCACGGCGGCGTTGAGCGCCAGGATGTTGGTCTGGAAGGCGATGCCGTCGATCACCCCGATGATGTCGGCAATGCGGCGCGAGCTGTCGCTGATGCCCTTCATGGTGTCCACCACCTGGCCCATCACCTCGCCGCCCTGCGCGGCCACCCGTGAGGCGTTCTGGGCGTGTTCGTTGGCTTGCCGGGCGTTGTCGGCGTTCTGGCGCACGGTGCCACCCAGTTCCTCCATTGAGGCCGCGGTTTCTTCGATGGCACTGGCCTGGGATTCGGTGCGTGCCGACAGGTCCTGGTTGCCTTGTGAAATCTCGGAACTCGCCAGTGCCACCCCTTGGGCACCGCGACGCACGTTGGCCACCACCTGTGCCAGGCTGTCTTGCATGTGTTTGAGCTGGGCCATGAGGCTGTGTGTGTCGCCAGGGGCCACGCGGATGGGTTGGCTCAGGTCGCCTTGGGCCACCCGGTTGGCCATGGCGGCGGCCTCAGAGGGGTCGCCGCCAATCGGGCGCAGCACCATGGTGTTGATGGCATAGCCGAGCACCGCCACCACCACCAGGATGCTGAGGGCACCCAGCACCAAGGCTGTCCAGGTGAGTTGGGCCACCCCTTCAAACACTTTGGCGTCGCTGACTTCTGCCACAAAGCTCCAGGGGGTGTTCACGTCGCTCACGGTGATGGGCACGTACACCTGCGTCACCCCTCCCAGTGAGGGCACATCGGTGTGCAGCTCGTGGGGTTGGCCGGCCTGCACGGCTTTGAACGCGGCGTCAAACACCCCTTCCTTGTCCATGGGCTTGCCCACTTTGGCCGCATCGCGGTCCCCCACATAGACGCCCCCGTTGGACAACAGGCTGGCGCGCCCGGTTTCCATCACCGCGATCTGGCTCACAGACTCCTGCAGCGACGCCAGTGCAATGTCCACCCCGGCCACCCCCAGGAACTTGCCGTTGTCCAGGATGGGCACGACCATCGACGTGATCAGGGTGTCTTTGCCCGCCACCGCGTACACGTAGGGCTCGACCAGAACGTTCTTGCCCGTTTGCTTGGGCAGCAGGTAGTAGTCGCCAGCGCCAGGCTTTTCATAGTCCACCAGCGGTTCCAGCTGGATGCTTCCGGAGCCCCGGTTCCAGTAGGGGATGTACCGCCCCGTCTGGTCGTGCCCTGGCTGTCCGATGTGTTGGCCGTCCTGGCCGTCGAAGGCATTGGGTTCCCAGCCCGACCACACGCCGAGCAACTGGGGGTTGCCAGCCAAGATCCCTTTCATCAGGGCATCTGCGGTGGCCCTGTCGGCTTTGCCATGGGAACGGGCGCTGTTCAGCGCGTCGGCCAGCACTTTGGCGGTGTTCATGGCCTGGTTGAGGGTGTTTTGCACCTCGACGCCATGTCGCTTGGCGAGTTCGGTCGCGTAAGCCAGCGAACGGTCGTGTTGCAGGTTGCGCGCTTGCGAGGACAAGGCAGAGATCGTGACCACAAAGCCCAGCAACACAATGCCGGCAACGGTCAGCAGCAGTTTGGCTTTCAGCGATAACGTGTTTTGGGGAGACATGGGTGAGAACCTCTGGTGAAAATGGCTGAATGCCGACCGCCATCATAGAAGGGCCGAGTTCCGGCGCTCAGGTCGGTCGCGCGCCAGGGGAACCGGGCATCCCATCAGCCCGTCGCTTCCAGAAGGCAAGTGCCATGGTTGTGCACATTTGGCCTTTGAAGTCGCGCACGTGTCTCATATTCCTTTCCGTGAGCAGGGTTGAGGCATTTGATTGATTGGTCAATTATTGACTGGACAATAAAATGCCTTCCGTGAAAAACACCGACACCCCCACCCCATCCCCCTTTTACGTGCCCGGCCAGTACCGGCCCGAGCAGAGCGTGGGCTACCTCATGCGCAAAGTGCTGTCATCCATCCTGGTGCAGGCCGATGCGCAACTGGCGGCCTATGACCTCACCCATGCGCAATGGCTGCCGCTGTACAAGCTGGTCATGGCCGAGGGCAACACCGTGGCCAGCCTGTCGCGCGACCTGGGCCTGGACCCCGCCGCACTCACCCGTGCCCTCGACCGCCTGCAAGCCAAAGGCCTGGTGGAGCGCGTGCGTTCCACCCACGACCGGCGCGTGGTGCATCTGGTGCTGACCCCGGCTGGCCGCGAGGTGGCCCAGCATGTGCCCGCCGTGCTGGCCGATGTGCTCAACGGCCACCTGCAAGGCTTTTCAAGGCCTGAGTGGACCCAGATGCTGGACATGCTGGGCCGCATGCTGGTCAACGGCGAAGCCATGCGCCAGAGCACCCGTGACGGCAGACCGGTTGAAGGGGGCAGCGCCAGCGCCGTGTATTCCCCCTCTGCCGACTGCCCGGCCACCGCGCCCAACGGCCCCACAGGGCCCGGGGTCGACCCTCTTTGACATCGGAGCCCTGACATGAATGTTTCTTCCCTGCGGCTCACCAGCCTCTGTGCCAGCGTGCTGCTGCTGGCCGCCTGCGCATCCCCCGGGCCTGACCGGGCCGCCGCCCCCGCCCTGGCCCCGGCGGCGCTGGGCTTGCCCGATACCCCCACGTCTGCCGTGCAGGCACAGTGGTGGGCGCAGTTCGGCAATGCCGAGCTGAACCGCTGGGTCACCCTGGCCCTGCAAGACCACCCCGGTGTGGCCGCCGCCCGCGCCCGCTTTGCCCAGGCCGGTGCGCTGGCCCGCAGCCAGCAGGCAGGCTCCGGCTTGCAGGCTGGTCTGGGTGTGGATCTGGCCCGCCAGCACTACACCGAAAACGGCCTGATTCCCGCCCCAGTGGCTGGCCACACCTACAGCAGCGGCACCGTGCAGGTGGGGCTGAACTGGAACCCCGACTGGTTCGGCCTGCTGGCTGCCGAAGAAACCGCCGCCCTCAGCCAGGCCCAGGCCGCCCGTGCCGAGTCAGCCGCCGTGACCAATGCGCTGGCCACCCAGGTCAGCCGCCTGTTCGTCAGCCTGGCCCGCCTCAACGCCCAGCGCGATGTGCTGGTGCAGATGCAAACCCAGCGCCAGCAGATGCTGCGCCTGACCCGCGAGCGCATGGCCGCCGGGCTGGACACCCAGGTGGAGTTCACCCAGGCCCAGACCCCCATGCCCGAACTCGGCCAGCAGCTCGAAGCCATTGCCGAGCAGATGGACCTGCTGCGTCACCAGCTGGCCACGCTGGCCGCCCAGCCCTTGCAGGCGGCACAGGCCGTGTCGCCCACGCTGGCCGGGCTGAAGCCCGAAGCCGTGCCCGCCGTGCTGGGGGCCGACCTGCTGGGCCGCCGCCCCGATGTGGTGGCCGCCCGCTGGCGCGTCGAAGCTGCGCTGGCCGATGTGAACGTGGCCAAGGCCCAGTTCTATCCCAACGTCAACCTCGGCGCATTCGTGGGTGTGAACGCGCTGGGCCTGGACAGGTTGTTCAACGCGGGCAGCCTGCAAATGGGCGTGGCCCCGGCCCTGCGCCTGCCGCTGTTTGACGGCGGCCTGCTGCGTGCCCGGCTGCAAGGCCGCCAGGCCGCTGCCGACGTGGCCGTGGCCCAGTACAACACCGCCGTGCTCGAAGCCGTGCGCGAGGCCAGCGATGCCCTCACGAGCCTGTCCAGCCTGCAACGCCAGCGCGAACTGCAGACCACCTCGCTGGCCCATGCCGGGCAATCCCATGCCCTGGCCGTGCAACGCCAGCAGGCGGGCCTGACCGGCCTCATGCCCGTGCTGCAAGCCCGGCTGCAACTGTTGCAGCAGCAGCGCAACGCCCTGGAACTGCTGGCCCGCGACCTCGACAGCCGCGTGCTGCTGATGAAGGCGCTGGGCGGCGGCTGGACAGACACCTCATCGCCCGCCACCTGAAGCAGCACAGGTACTTGTGCTCACTTTTCATGAACTATTTTCAAGCATCAAAAATGGCTTTTCTGCTTGATTTGAAAGCGTGAGCAGCTACTGATTTTTGCTGCTTTTTTGAATTCCCCTGAACCAGATTCCCGCCCCAAGGACACCGCCATGAATGCACCCGTTTCAGCACCCGTTTCCCCTCCCACCACCCAGGCCCGATCCCAGCTGCGCCGCCAGGGCCTCACCCTGATTGCCGTGGCCGTGCTGCTGGGCGGCGCAGGCTGGGGCGGCTGGCACTGGATGACCGGCCGCCACTACCAGACCACCGACAACGCCTATGTGGCCGGCAACGTCATCCAGATCACGCCCCAGGTGGGCGGCACCGTGGTCAGCATCCTGGCCGACGACACCGATACCGTCGCCGCCGGTCAGCCCCTCATCCGCCTGGATGCCGCCGATGCCCAGCTGGCCCAGGCCCAGGCCGAAGCCCAGCTGGGCCAGACCCTGCGCGAAGTGCGCACCCTGTTTGCCAACAACGCCACGCTGCAAGCCCAGGTCAGCCTGCGAGAGGCCGACCTGGCCCGTGCCCAGGCCGATGTCACCCGCATCGAAGACGACCTGAAGCGCCGCACCCCGCTGGTGGCCGACGGAGCCGTGGGCCAGGAAGAAGTGCAGCACCTGCGCGCCCAGCTCAGCGCTGCCAAAAGCAGCAGCGAGGCCGCCCGAGCCGCCGTGCTGGCCGCCCGCCAGCAACTGGCCGCCAACCAGACCCAGACCGAAGGCACCACCCCCGCCCAGCACCCCTCGGTGCTGCGGGCCGCCGCCCGCGTGCGCGAAACCAGCCTGGCCAGCCAGCGTGTGGAGCTGCTGGCCCCCAGCGAAGGCCAGATTGCCCGCCGCAGCGTGCAGCTGGGCCAGCGCGTGCAGGCTGGCTCCCCGGTCATGTCCCTGGTGGACATGAAACACCTGTGGGTGGATGCCAACTTCAAGGAAGGCCAGCTGCCCGCGCTGCGCATCGGCCAGCCAGCCGAGCTGGTGTCCGATGTGTACGGCGACGACGTGCGCTACCACGGCACCGTGGTGGGCCTGGGCGCAGGCACGGGCGCGGCTTTCTCGCTGCTGCCCGCCCAGAACGCCACCGGCAACTGGATCAAGGTGGTGCAGCGCGTGCCCGTGCGCATCGCCCTAGACCCCGCCGAACTGGCCGCCCACCCGCTGCGCGTGGGCCTGTCGATGGAAGTGACGGTGGACACCCAGGACCAGAGCGGCAAGGTACTGTCCGAGGCCGTGCGCACCGAGCCTGTGGCCCAGACCCAGGTGTTTGAAGCCCAGGCCCGCGCCGCCCAATCCGACGCACAGCGTGTGATGGCCGCCGCACCCGCCGCCAAAGCCCCATGAGCACGTCCGCTGCCCCCTCGGCGGCCCCGGCCGGGCCGCCTCCCCTGCACGGCACCGAGCTGCTGCTGGGCACCCTGTCGCTGTCGCTGGCCACGTTCATGAACGTGCTGGACTCGTCCATCGCCAACGTCTCCATCCCCGCCATCGCGGGTGACCTCGGGGTCAGCCCTAGCCAGGGCACCTGGGTCATCACCAGCTTCGGGGTGGCCAACGCCATTTCGGTGCCGCTGACCGGCTGGCTGACCCAGCGTTTCGGCGCGGTGCGGCTGTTCACGCTCAGCGTGCTGCTGTTCGTGCTGGCCAGCTGGCTGTGTGGGTTTGCCTCGTCACTGGAGTGGCTGGTGGCCTTTCGCGTGCTGCAAGGGCTGGTGGCCGGGCCCATGATTCCGCTCAGCCAGACGCTGCTGCTGTCCAGCTACCCGCGAGCCAAGGCGGGCACCGCACTGGCCCTGTGGGGCGTGACCACGCTGGTGGCCCCCGTGGTGGGGCCGCTGCTGGGCGGCTGGATAACCGACCACATCAGCTGGCCGTGGATTTTCTACATCAACGTGCCCGTGGGCCTGCTGGCCGCCGGGCTGACCTGGGGCATCTACCGCCGCCGCGAAACCCCCACCCGCAAGCTGCCCATCGACACCGTGGGCCTGAGCCTGCTGGTGCTGTGGGTGGGGGCTTTGCAGCTCATGCTCGACAAGGGCAAGGAGTTGGACTGGTTTGCCTCGCCCACCATCGTGGTGCTGGCGCTGGTGGCCGTGGTGTCGTTTGCCGTGTTCGTGGTGTGGGAGCTGACCGACGAGCACCCCGTGGTGGACTTGCGCCTGTTCACCCGGCGCAACTTCGCCTTCGGCTGCCTGGCCCTGTCGGTGGCCTACGGCCTGTTCTTCGGCAACGTGGTGCTGATGCCGCTGTGGCTGCAACAGTGGATGGGCTACACCGCCACCAGCGCGGGCATGGCGCTGGCCCCGGTGGGTGTACTGGCCATTCTGCTGACACCGCTGGTGGGCAAAAAAGTGGGCGTGTGGGACCCCCGCCGCATGGCCACGGGCGCGTTCATCGTGTTTGCGCTGGTGCTGTGGATGCGTTCGCAGTTCACCCAGCAGACCGACATGGCGCACATCCTGGTGCCCACCCTCATCCAGGGTGCGGCGATGGCGTTTTTCTTCATCCCCTTGACCACGCTCACCCTGGCCGGTCTCACGCCCGACCGCATTCCCGCCGCCGCAGGCCTGAGCAACTTCGTGCGCATCACCGCCGGGGCCATGGGCACCTCTATCGCCACCACGCTGTGGGACAGCCGCGCCGCCATGCACCACGCCCACCTGACCGAGCCGCTCACCGCTGGCTCAGCCGCCCTGAACCAGACGCTGGGCAGCCTGGAGCAGGCGGGCCTGACCTCGGCGCAGGCGCTGGGCCAAGTCAACCGCATGATCGACCAGCAGGCCTACACCCGCGCCGCCGACGACATCTTTCTGGCCTCGGCGGCCATCTTCCTGGCACTGATCGGCCTGATCTGGCTGACCCGACGGCCACCCCGGCTGGCCGGCCCCACGCCGGTGGATGCGGGTGGGGCGCATTGAGCGGGTAAACGCCAAGGTCAGAACGGCGGGCGGATGAGTGTCAGGTCAGATTTGCGAAAACCGTCCGGAAGTGCTCCAAGGCACTTCCAGGGTCACTCGATCCGTGACGCAGGCTTGCTTGACGATGCGGGGCCACCAATGCACCAGTTGGGCGGTCATTTCCCAATAAGGCTTGCTGGCCCAGGACTTCTGTAGAACGAAAACAGAGAGTCCGAGTTGGCGCTGAACCTGGCGCTCTGCGCCCTTCTGCTTGCGAAATCCATCCCGAGAAATGATGGTCCAGCGCGTATGACGCTCTTCTCCCAGCGCGGAGAGCCATTGGAGGTCAGGCGTGTCTGCGGAAAACTTGCTGGTCAGGTGCACCACTTCGCCCACTTGACCGGACTCAAACCGGCGATCCCCTAATTTGGCAACAGCAGGTGCCCATGCCGGGGGCAGGTTGTTGTCGAAAATGAAGTTCAATGCACGGCCCGTTTGAGCTGTTCCTCAAAGCGGATGGCTGCCGTGACCGACTTGAGGGGGACTTCGAAAATCCTGGATGTAATGGTCAGCGCTTTGCTGTCTTCCCCTTCAGCCAGATAGGACTGGTAGAGCGCATTGGTCGGCGTGGCCGTGGCTTCGATGATGGGCGCACCGAATTGGCGGGCAGGATCAATCACGATGGGTGACTTGCGACCTGCCGGATACCAGCGGCTGGCATGGCGTTGGTGCTCATCGTAGTCCAGGCTTTCGTACAGCGAAGGCTTGATGATGTCTTTGAACACCGACTGGCGGCTTTTCAAATCCACCAAAGAGTTTTCCTGCTGCTCTTCGTGCAGTGCTTCCGCATAGATGGTGCGTCCATCGGTCTTGAATCGGGGCAGAGACATGGGATGCGACACGCCAAACATCTCCGATGCTGTGGTCAGGCAGCGGCGGATGACCTGCAGCGGCACGCCGTGCTGGATGAACTCTCGGATGAAGCGCAGTTCCACCAGATCACGAAAACCGATGACATCTTCATCAAAGTCCTCATGCACCAGTTCATGCTCCCACAAAGGCGCCATTTCTACGCGTGACCCAGCCTCGCCCGGCATCTTGCGGTAGTGGTAACCGAAGAGCCAGCGACGGATATCCCGAGGCTTCACATGGATCAACTGCGATGCCTCGGGAATGGAGTAAATACCGGTCCCGCTGTACATGATCAAAGTCTACTACGGCCCTCCAGCACAAATCCCCCGCCGCTGCTAAGCTGCCCGCCGAGTTGTCCCTTTCCCCTGACTTTGCCGCCTTGCTGCGGTCTTCACCATGAACCTGCTGTTTGTTGCCGATCCTGTCGAGTCGTTCAAAGCCTACAAAGATTCCACCTACGTGATGATGCGCGAGGCCCAGCGGCGCGGGCACACGGTGGCGGTGTGCGAGCCGCGCCACCTGGCCTGGCAGAGCGGCCAGCCGGTCACGGCCACGGTGCGCCACCTGCGCCTGCTGGACATCACGCCCCAGGTCGGGGCCACCCACGCCCGCCAGCCCTGGTTCGAGGAGGTGGCTGCACCGGCTTTTGCCGACGCCACGGCAGGCCAGGTGCCCGCTGGCCGCCTGGCGCTGAGCCAGTTCGGTGCGGTGCTGATGCGCAAAGACCCGCCTTTCGATGCCGAGTTCATCTACGCCACCCACTTGCTGGAGCAGGCCGAGCGCGAGGGGGCCAAGGTGTTCAACAAGCCCGCCGCGCTGCGCGACCACCCCGAAAAGCTGGCGCTGATGCAGTTTCCGCAGTACGCGCCGCCCACGCTGGTCACCCGCAGTGCGGATGACGTGAAGGCCTTCCACGCCGAGCACGGCGACATCATCCTGAAGCCGCTGGATGGCATGGGCGGCATGGGCATCTTCCGCGTGAAGGCCGACGGGCTGAACCTGGGCTCCATCATCGAAACGCTGAACCTGGACGGTGCCCAGACGCTGATGGTGCAGCGCTACCTGCCCGAGATCGTGGAGGGCGACAAGCGCGTGCTGGTCATCGGTGGTCAGCCCGTGCCGTTCAGCCTGGCGCGCATTCCGCAGGGCAACGAGGTGCGCGGCAACCTGGCCGCCGGTGGCAAGGGCGTGGCCATGCCGCTGACAGCCCGCGAGCGCGAGATTGCCGAGGCCGTCGGCCCCACGCTGGCCGCACGCGGCCTGATGCTGGTGGGCCTGGACGTGATCGGTGGCTGCCTGACCGAAGTCAACGTCACCAGCCCCACCTGCTTCCAGGAAATCACGCAGCAGATGGGTTTCGATGTGGCCGCGATGTTTGTGGACGCGCTGGAGGCGGCGTTGTCAGGCGCCTGAGGCGTGGGTCCCCGTGTACCGGCGCAGGCCCTGCACCAGGGCGTCAAAGGTCACGCGGCAACGTGGGCTGGTGCGCAGGTCGTCGTGCATGACCACCCAGGTGGTGAGTGTGAAGGCCCATTGCCCGGGCAGCACCTGGACCAGCGAGGGCGTCCGCTGGGCCAGGGCCATCTGACACACCCCGATGCCCGCCCCTGCTCGAATGAGTGCGAGCTGGGCCAGGTCGCTGTCGCTGCGGTGGGTGAAGTTGTCCCGGCTCCATGAGGTGAACTGCGAGCGGGCGGTGCGCAGAAATGGCGTTTCCGTGTCGAAGCCCACCAGTGCGTGTGCCGACAGATCGCCGAGGGTGGCCGGGGTGCCCCGGCGCTCCAGGTAGGCGGGATGGGCATGCAGGCCAAGCATCACGTCGCCCACCCGGGTGGCCAGCAGCACATCCTGGGTGGGGGGTGTCATGCGCACGGCCAGATCGACTTCACGGCGCACCAAAAGACCGTTGCACAACTGAGCGTGCCATCGGTGTTTTGCGTGCTTCTGTCGGATTTGCCTTATTTTTGAGCAGTTTTTGGGCTGATCTGCCCCGTTTTCCCCGCCTTTTGCGGATTCTCGCCCCCTCTGGGGCTCAAGCAGGCGCACCTGTGCCCTGAGGTATCGGTTGTTGCATGCGCGCGAGCTTGCGATGCGCCTTCAACAGGTTCATTCCCAATGCAGCCCAACACATCTGCGCCTGTACCTTGCCCGTGCCAAAGTACCTGGCCCTGGCCAGATGGAATTTGCGCTTCATGGTCCCAAACGCCTGCTCCACCTTGAACCTCAAGCCACCGATGGCGGTGTTGAGCTTTTTCAGAATCGGTGACAGGGGCTTGCCTTTGGCTCCCTTGTGCTGGATCAGGTCTGCCATGCCCCTGTCCTTGAGGTATTGCCGATTGGCTTTGCTGGCATAGCCTTTGTCAGCCAACACGCCGTCTGGGGCGATACCGTTGGCGGCTGTCATCGCATCGATCACCTGAGGCAGCTTGTTGACCTCCGCTTCGTTGGCGGGGTGCACTTCGACGTGCTCCACATAGCCATCGTCTGTATCGACTGTGCTGTAGCCCCGGTAGCCGTAGAAGGCGTGGTTCCCCTTTTTGACCCAGCGCGCTTCGCTGTCGGCGCTGGTGACGATCTGGGGTTCTTCTCCTTCCATGTCGATGTAGCCGTTGGGCCGTGCCGCGCTGGGGATGATGGTGGCGTCCAGGATGGCTCCTCGGCTGCCCTGTACCTTCAGCCCTCGGTGTTCGAGCTGGCTGTTGATGCCTCGCAGCAAGACCTGATCGAGCTTGGCAACAACCAGGCGGTTGCGGAATCGGCAGATGGTGCTGGCATCCGGGAACTCTCCGGCAGCGGGTTCGAACCCTGTGAAGACCATGAAGTCGATGCGTACTTTCAAGGCCAGTTCCAACTGGGCATCTGACAGACCGTGCCACTGGCCCAGCAGCATGAGCTTGAACATGGACAGTGCAGCGTACGGTTCGGGGCCTCCGCCGTGGGTTTCTTCCCGGCGGTACAGCCCCTTGAGTTTGCGAGACACAGCTTCCCAGTCGATGAGTTGGTGCAGTTTCCATGTCGGGGAGTCTTCAACCAGGGGTTTGGCTCCCATCAGAAAGAAGCTCTCCAGTGCCATGTCCTTCTCCTGCTGCTCAGATGGCCAATTGGACACCAACCCATCCACCATCACCATCCGGGCCTTCATCAGTTATGCAACGGTCTTACCAAGTCTTGCACGCGGTTGGACAGCACCAGTTCCAGCTTAAGCCCTGGGTGCCGGGCCGACAGGTCGGCCAGGATGGGGGGCAGCACCTCGGCCCCCACCACCTCGCTGGCGGAAATCCGTACCGTGCCTTGCACGCCCGTCCCCAGGCCCTGGGCGACGCGCTCCAGCGAGGCCGCTGTGTGGTGCATGGCTTGCGCGTGCGGCTCCAGTGCCCGCGCGGCTTCGGTGGGCAACAAGCCCACCTGTGAGCGGGTGAACAGCACCAGTCCCAGCCGGGTCTCCAGCGCGTCCACATGGCGTCCCACCGTGGGTTGGGTCAGGCCCAGTGCCCGTGCCGCACCTGAAAGCGAGCCCTCTTGGAGCACGGCCAGAAAACTGCGGTAAAGCTCCCAGCCAGCTGTATAAGTCATACACAAATGTATATCGGGTGTTAGGTATCAGGCAATTTTCATTTTGACCAGGGGCCTTCAGACTTCATCCCATCGCAACACACACGGAGAGTTCGCATGGTCCCGGTTTCTGTTCAGTCGGCTTTGGTTTTGGGTGCCACGGGTGGCATCGGCGGGGAAGTGGCCCGGCAGCTGCGCGCGGCGGGTTGGCACGTGCGTGCCTTGGCGCGCAAGGTGCCGGACCCTGGGCGGGATGGCCTGGAGTGGCGAATCGGTGACGCCATGAACCGCCAGGATGTCATGGCCGCGAGCGTTGGTTGCTCTGTGATCGTTCACGCCGTCAACCCGCCAGGATATCGCCACTGGGAAAAGCGGGTGTTGCCCATGATGGACCACACCCTGGCAGCGGCCGCTGTTGCCGGGGCCACCATCGTGTTGCCGGGCACGGTGTACAACTACGGCCCCGATGCCTTTCCCGTGCTGGAGGAGTCGGCACCGCAGAACCCCCTCACCCGGAAAGGGGCCATTCGTGTCGAACTGGAGCGGCGCCTGCAGCACGCGGCCGAGTGCGGAGAGGTGCGGGCCATTGTGGTACGAGCAGGGGATTTTTTCGGTCCCAGAACGGGCAACAGTTGGTTTGCCCAAGGCATGGTCAAACCCGGGCGGGCCGTGACCACCGTCAAGCTGCCGGGCGAGCCGGGCGTGGGGCACCAGTTTGCCTATCTGCCCGACGTGGCGCGCACGATGGTGGCACTGCTGGCCCATCGCGCCCGCCTGCCTGCTTTTGCGCGTTTCCACATGGCCGGCCACTGGGATGCCGATGGCACCCAGCTGGCCCTGGCGGTTCAGCGTGTGGTGGTCGGCCAAGGCGGCGACACCCCGCGGCTGAGCCCCTTTCCCTGGTGGCTGGTGAGGCTGGTGTCGCCCCTGGTGCCCACGTTGCGCGAGCTGCTGGACATGCGCTATCTGTGGCAGCGACCGGTGCGGATGGACAACCGGCTTTTGGTCGGGGTGCTGGGGCACGAACCCCATACCCCGCTGGATGAGGCGATACGGGCCACCCTGGTGGGCATGGGCTGTCTGCCGCGTGCGGGCTGAGGGTCAGTGGGCGCTGGCGCGCGAAAACACGTTCAGCACCACCACCCCTGCCAGGATCAGCCCCATGCCAATGAAGCCCGCGGCGTCGATGCGCTGTCCATACAGCCACCACGCGGCCAGGGTGATCAGCACGATGCCCAGTCCTGACCACACGGCGTAGGTGATGCCCACGGGAATGCTTCTGAGCACCAGCGACAGGCAGTAGAACGCCACGCCGTAGCCCACCACCACAATGGCCGAGGGCCACAGGCGGGTGAACCCCTCGCTGGCCTTGAGCGCCGTGGTGCCGACCACTTCGGCCAGGATGGCCAGGCCCAGCAGCAGCCAGGCGGTCATGCGCACACCTTGGCGGCCAGATCGGCGGGGTCCAGGTGGGGCAGCGGCAGCCCGTCCACAAACACCTTGAGCTCGTGGGGCTGGAAGGCGGTCCAGCATTCGTTGGCCGTGAGTGGGGTGGTGACGATCACGGCGGCGCGGTCACCAGGCTGGTTCAACTCGGCGAAATTCACGGTCCAGTCGTGGTCCATGAGCGTGGCCTGGGAAAACGGGTGCTGACGGATCAGGTAATGCAGCTGGGTGCTGCAGTGGGCCCAGAGCGCTTCACCGTTGCTCAGCAGAAAGTTGAAGGTGCCGAAGGCCCGCACCTGGGGCACCAGTTCGCCCAGTGTGAGCGTGAGTTCCGCCACGCTGGGCAGGCTGGCATGGGCTTTGGCCAGTTCCTGCATCAGCCAGCAAAACGCGCGCTCGCTGTCGGTGCTGCCCACCGGCTGAAAGTGGGTGTGGAGCTTGGGGGCGTAGTTCTTCAGGTCACCGTTGTGGGCAAACACCCAGTGGCGGCCCCAAAGCTCCCGCACAAACGGGTGGGCATTTTCCAGGCACACATTGCCCACAGTGGCTTTGCGCACGTGAGCTATCGTGTTTTTGCTCTTCAAAGGGTAGCGTTTGAGGAAGTCCGCCATGGGGGAGTCGGCGGCTGCCTGGTGGTCCACAAAGTGGCGCAGGCCACGGCCTTCGAAAAAAGCGATGCCCCAGCCGTCGGCGTGGTGGTCGGTGCGGCCACCGCGCTCGCAAAAGCCGGTGAAGCTGAACGACGCATCGGTGGGCGTGGCGCAATTGAGTCCAAGCAACTGGCACATGGTGGAGGGGGGTGTGGGGCTTCGGGAAGGCTTGCCATCAAGCCGCTTCATGCCCCCACTGTAGCCCAGGCGTGGGTCAGGCACCCATGGCGTGGCGCAGGATGAAGAAGGCCAGTGCCGCCATCACCGCTGACGCGGGCACCGTGATGACCCAGGCTGCCGCGATGCGCAGCAGTTGGGAGCGTTTCACCAGCTCGCGCCGATAGACCTTCTTCAGGGTTTTGCGCTCGGGTTTGGAAAAGTGGGCCGGGTCCTGCTGCTGTTTGACGCGGGTTTTCAGGTCGGACAGCATTTTTCCCTTGTCTTTGACGCTGGCCAGTTTGAACCGGTTCAGAAACAGGTCCAGGGCGGCCTGGTCGGCCTCGGGGTGGTGGGACTTGATTTCTTCCACCATGCGGTCGTATCGATTCTTCAGGTATTCGCGCAGAAACCCCACCCCGAAAACGGCACCCACGGCGATGTGGGTGGAACTGACGGGCATGCCCAGTTCGCTGGCAATGATCACCGTCAGCGTGGCCGACATGGCGATGCAGTAGGCGCGGATTTTGTCCAGCTCTGTGATCTCCGAGCCCACGGTGCGGATCACCCGGGGACCATACAGCGCCAGCCCCACCGAGATGCCCAGGGCCCCCACCATCATCACCCACAAGGGGACGGGGGCGTTTTGGTTGATGGCCCCGTTCACGGACGACGCCACGTCCACGATGGCCGCCAGTGGTCCCACGGCGTTGGCCACATCGTTCGACCCGTGGGCGAAGCTCAGCAGCGCTGCCGCAAAAATCAGCGGCAGGGTGAACAGGTCGTTCACGGCTTCCTTGTTGTTGGCCATCTGGGCGGCGTGGCGTTGCAGGGCATTGCGCACGAGCAGGAAGATGGCCGCCGCCGCGGCCAGCCCGGCCAGCGAGGCCGTGACCGAGCTCACCTTCATCACCATGTTCAAGCCTTTGAGCAGCAGGTAGGTGACAAAACTCCAGCCCATGAACGCCATGAGCCAAGGCACCACGGCGCGGGCGGCGGCCACCTTGTCGTCCTGGTAAGTGATGCTGCGCTTGACCAGGTAGAGCAGCGCTGCCGCCACCAGCCCGCCCAGCACAGGGGAAATGACCCAGCTGGCAGCAATCTGGCCCATCTTGCCCCAGGCCACGATGTCTGAGCCCGCTGCCGCCACACCGCTGCCAATGACCGCCCCCACGATGGAGTGCGTGGTCGACACCGGGGCCCCCACCGCCGTGGCCGCGTTCAACCACAGGGCCGAGGCCAGCAGCGCAGACATCATCACCCAGATGAAGGTCTGGCTGTCGGGGATCATGGCGGGGTTGATGATGCCGTTGCGGATGGTGCCCACCACCTCGCCGCCCGCAATCACCGCCCCGGTGGCCTCGAACACCGCGGCGATGGCCAGCGCGCCACCCATGGTCAGGGCCCGGGAGCCCACTGCCGGGCCCACGTTGTTGGCGACGTCGTTGGCCCCGATGTTCAGGGCCATGTAACCCCCGATGACGGCTGCCGCCACGATGTACAGGCTGCCGCCCTCGCCGCTGCGGAACAGGGCGTACAGCAGCACGGCCACGACAAACACCACGCCCAAGCCCAGCCGTATCAGTTCCGGATGGCCCTTTTGGCTGGCTTTTTCCAGACCCTCGATGTGCTTCAATTCCATGGGTGACGTGTGGTGTGAGGTGGAGCGGGCTGTCCGCAGGCAACCTTGAATTGTTTCAGATTTATGTCAAAAGAAATACAGCAACATGAAGAGGTTGTGATGGCCACGGCCCGTGCATTGCCTTACCCTGCCCTGGCCCAGGCCGTGGCCGACGTGCTGGTCGACCCCAGTGTGGTGGTGCCCCCCCGGCTGGTGCAGGCTTTGCCGGGCGGGGGCAGCCTGTTCGTGATGCCCGCGCACGACAACCGGGTGGCCATGACCAAGCTCATCACCTTCATGCCGGGCAACACCGAGCGAGGCCTGCCCTCTATCCAAGGCGACGTGTGGGTGTGCGACGCGCTCACCGGCCAGCGCCTGGCCCTGCTCGACGGCCCCACCGTCACCGCCCGGCGCACCGCCGCCGTCAGCCTGCTGGCTGCGCAGCGCCTGGCCCCCGAGCCCCGTGGCCGTTTGCTGGTGGTGGGCGCCGGGGTGCAGGGGCGGGCCCATGTCGAGGCGTTTGCCGCCGGGCTGGGCACCGCCGAGGTGTGGGTGGCTTCGCGCAGCCCCGCCAGCGCCGAGGCACTGGTGGCCCATGCCCACCAACTGGGTTTGCGCGCCAGTGCCGTGGCCGATCCCAACCTGGCCCTGGCCCATTGCCCGTTGGTGGTGACCTGCACCCCCGCCAGCGGCGTGGTGCTGTGGGCCCAGCCGGGGCCTTGCCATTTCGTGGCGGCGGTGGGGGCGTTCACCCCTCGCATGGCAGAGCTGCACCCCGACGTGTGCCGTCACGTGGCACAGCATGGCCGTGTGGTGGTGGACACGGCCGATGCCGGACACGAAGCCGGCGACCTGTTGCAGGCTGGACTGGACGTGGCCCGCTTTGCCACGCTGGCCGACGTGGTGGCCGGGCGCACGGAACCGAGGTCCAACGGGCCCGTGCTGTTCAAAAGCTGCGGCTGGGCGGGGTGGGACCTGGCGGCGGCGCGGCTGGCCACTGGGGCGGGCGCTTGACCGCAGAAGCCCGCAGAAGCCACAACCTGCGTGGCATCGTGGCCATGTTGTTGGCCATGGGCTGCTTTTCCTTGATGGACGTGGCCATCAAAACCCTCAGCGCCCACTACGCCCCGCTGCAGGTGGCGGCACTGCGGGGGCTGTCCGCTTGGCCGCTGGTGCTGGCCCATGTGTGGTGGCAACGCCAGGCGGGCAGCCTGTGGCGCGTGCGCTGGCCCCTGCACCTGCTGCGCGGTGCGTTGACCGTCACCATGTTGTCGTTGTTTTCCCACGCGGTGCAAAGCCTGTCGCTCACCGCCGCTTATGTGCTTTTCTTCACTGCGCCGGTGTGGGTCACGTTGCTGTCGGGTCCTGTGCTGGGTGAGCGGGTGCCGCGTGCCAGCGTGTGGGCGGTCGCGCTGGGGCTGGCCGGGGTGTGGGTGGCGCTGCGGCCAGGGGCCGATTTTTGGGCCGATGTCTGGCGCTCCAGCGCGTCGCTGGCGGTGCTGGCCGCTGCGGGGTGCTACGCCGTGGCAGCGGTGGCGGGCCGGGTGCTCACCCGCACCGACAGCCCGGCCGCGTTGGTGTTCTGGACCACCACGCTGCTGGCGCTCGGGGCCACGGTGTTGGCCATGCCGGATTGGCAGCCGGTGAGCGTGGCACACGCGCCGTGGCTCTTGCTGCTGGCGGTCACGGGCATGGCGGGGCAGGTGGCCATCGTCGAGGCCTTTCGCCACGGGCAGGCGGCGGTGGTGGCGCCGTTTGAATACTCGGCCCTGGCCTGGGGCGTGTTGTTGGACGCGCTGCTGTGGCAGGTGTGGCCCAGCGGTTGGACCTGGGGCGGTGCCGCCCTGGTGGTGGCCGGTGGGCTGGTGCTGGTGCGGGCGGTCAGCCGCCCGGCCGTGGTGGCCATTGAGAAAATAGAATAAAAACAGGCGAATACGCTTGCCAGTCAAGCGTTGTCAGCTATTTTCTTTGCTCAATAGTTGCTGCCTCAGTGCGGTTTTCAGCACCTTGCCCGTGTGGTTCTTCGGCAGGCTGCTGACGGTCACGTAGCGCTTGGGCCGCTTGAAGCGGGCCATGTGCGTCAGGCAATGGGCGTCCAGTGCGGCGTGTTGGGCTGCATCGGTGGCGAACGCACCGGGCTGGGCGACCACAAAGGCCACCACCGCTTCTCCCCACTCGGCATCGGGTTCGCCCACCACGGCCACCTCGGCCACGCCGGGGGCGGTCAGCAACACCTCTTCCACCTCGCGGGGGTAAATGTTGCTGCCGCCGCTGATGATGAGGTCTTTGCTGCGGTCTTTCAGTGTGAGAAAGCCGTCGGTGTCCAGGCAACCCACGTCGCCGGTGGCGAGCCAGCCGTCGCGCAGGGCGGCGGCGGTGGCCTCGGGGTTGCGCCAGTAACCCGCCATCACGCTGTCGCCTTTCACCAGCACCTCGCCCACTTCGCCCCTGGGCAGGGGCTGGCCGTCAGGACCTGTCACGCGCACCCGCACGGGGGTTTGCGCCACGCCCACCGAGGCCACGCGTTGCGCATGGCGGGGGTGGGTGGTGTCGGCCAACACCGCGCGCTGCAAGGCGGTGCCCACCATGGGGGTTTCGCCTTGACCGTAAATTTGCACAAAGCGCGGGCCCATCACGCGCAGGGCGCGTTCGATGTCGGCCGCGTACATGGGCGCACCGCCGTAGACGATGGTTTTGAACGCCCGGGCGCAGTCACTGGGTGACAGCCCTGCGGTTTGCGCGTGCGCCACCAGCCGGTTGACGATGGTCGGCGCGGCAAAGGTGGACAGCGGCCCCAGCGCCGCGCCCAGGGCAAACAGCTCGGTCGGGTCCACCCCGCCCGAGGCGGGCACCACGTGCCGTGCCCCGGCCATCAGGTGCGGAATGGCGTACAGCCCGCAGCCGTGCGACATGGGGGCGGCGTAGGCCATGGTGTCGGTGGCGGCCACGGGGTCCACGTCCACCGCGTAGGCCAGGCCCATGGTCAGCAGGTTGCGGTGCGTCAGCATCACCCCCTTGGGGCGGCCGGTGGTGCCGCTGGTGTAGAACAGCCAAGCCAGGTCGGTCACTCCGCGCGGGGTGATGGGGGGCAGGGGCTGGTCGTCGGGCACGGGGGCCAGCAGGCCATCGGCTTGTGCGCTGTCAATGTCCACTTGGTGGGCCACGCCCGCCAGTGGGCCGGGCGCCACGTCGGCCGTCACGAAGGCCCAGTGCGCCTCGGCGTTGTGGGCAATCCACTCAGCCTCTGCGGGGTGCAGCTTGGCGTTGATGGGCACCACCACCAGCCCGGCCCACCACGCACCCCACAGCACTTCCAGGTAGCGCGGGTGGTTGTGCATGAACAGCATCACCCGGTCGCCCGGTTGGGCACTGGCGGCGTGCAGCCGCTGGGCCAACCCTGCGCTGCGCCGGGCCCACTGGGCGTGGGTGGCGTGCGGGGTGGTGCCGCGAAAAAGGGCGGGGCGGTCGGGGTTCAGCAGCGCCTGGCGCTGCAACAGGTGGGCAAGGGGCATGGGCGCGGGTCCGGTGGTGTCCGGTCAGGTCGTTTCGGGCGCGCAGGCGAACGTGGCGGCGCGGGCCAGGGGCCAATACAGGCGGAACACGGCGTGCAGATCGGGGTTGGCCGCCACCTCGGCATTGGGGGCCAGCAGCGCACCCGGGGCGACCCGGGGCAGCAGTCGGTCCAGCAGGGCCACTTGGTTGGCATCCACCCGGCGAACGATGTGCTGTGGGGTGATCTGGTTGGGGTGCATCAGCCCGGCGGCCTGCACCAGCTCGTGCAGGGCTTTGAGCGTGTTCTGGTGGAAGTGGAGCACGCGCGTGGTCTTGTTGCCCACGTTCAGGGCCTGCTGGCGCACGGGGTCCTGGGTGGTCACCCCGGTGGGGCAGTGGCCGGTGTGGCAGACCTGGGCCTGGATGCAGCCCAGCGCGAGCATGAAGCCGCGCGCGCTGTTGCACCAGTCGGCACCCAGTGCCATGGCGCGGGCGATGTCGAAGGCGCTGATCACCTTGCCTGCGCAGCCCACCTTGATGCGGTCGCGCAGCCCCGCGCCCACCAAGGTGTTGTGCACCAGCCGCAGGCCCTCTTGCAGGGGCACGCCCACGTGGTCGGTGAATTCCAGCGGTGCCGCCCCGGTGCCGCCTTCCGAGCCGTCCACCACGATGAAGTCGGGTGTGATGCCCGTTTCCCGCATGGCCTTGACCATGGCAAACCATTCCCAGGGGTGGCCGATGCAGAGCTTGAAGCCCACGGGTTTGCCACCAGAGAGCGAGCGCAGCAATGCGATGAAATGCATCAGCGCCAGCGGTGTGGAAAAGGCGCTGTGGGCGGCGGGGGAGACGCAGTCTTGCCCCACGGGCACGCCGCGCGCCTCGGCGATTTCGGGGGTGACCTTGGGGCCGGGCAACACGCCGCCATGGCCGGGCTTGGCGCCCTGGCTGAGCTTGATTTCCACCATCTTCACCTGCGGATCGGTGGCGTTGGCGGCAAAGGCCTGGGGGCTGAAGCTGCCGTCGGCGTGGCGGCAACCGAAGTAGCCCGAGCCGATCTCCCAGATGAGGTCACCGCCGTGCACGCGGTGCCAGCGTGAGATGGAGCCCTCGCCCGTGTCGTGCGCAAAGCCGCCTTGGCGGGCCCCTGCGTTCAGCGCCTGGATGGCGTTGGCACTCAGTGCGCCAAAGCTCATGGCCGAGATGTTGAACACGCTGGCCGAGTACGGTTGGGTGCAGGCCGGGCCACCGATGGCCACACGAAAGTCGTGGCTGGCGATGTGGGTGGGGGCCAGGGAGTGGTTGATCCACTCGTAACCCGGCGCTTTCACGTCCAACTGGGTGCCGAAAGGGCGTTTGTCGGTTTCACCCTTGGCGCGGGCGTACACCAGGCTGCGCTGGGCGCGCGAAAACGGCGTGGCCTCGGTGTCGCTCTCGATGAAGTACTGGCGGATTTCGGGCCGGATGTTTTCGAGCGCAAACCGGATGTGCCCGATGATGGGGTAGTTGCGCCGCACGGCACTGAAGGGCTGTGTGAGGTCACGCACACCCACGGCCGCGAGCAAACCGAACACCAGTGTGCCCAGCGCTGGCCAACCCAGGGGCTTGCCCAGCAGGGCTTCCATCACCAGAGCGGTCAGGCAGGCCAGCAGCCCCGCCACGGCTAGGCCGAAGGCGGCATAGCGCACAGGGAACAGGCGGTCAATGGCTTGAGGCATGGGTCAACCTTTGCGATCTTCGACGGAAAAAAAGTAGGAAAGCCGCTGCTGCGGGTTCAGCCAGGCGCGCACGTCCGGTGGCAGGCTGGCGGGCCTGATGGCTTCGGTGATCTTCAAGCCCGGCTCGGTGTGCAGCTCCAGCGTGGGGGCTTCGTGTTTGGGCAGGTCGGGGCTGTAGATCAGCACCTGGGGCTGCAGGCTGTTGGGGCCCGGTCCCACCACCATGGCCAGTGACGCGTCGCCGAGCTGCACCACCGTGCCTGGGGGGTACACCCCCAGCAGCTTGATGAGCACTGTGACCACCCCTTTGTCAAACTTGGCGCCTTCGTGACGGAACATGGTGGCCAGGGCCTCGGCGGGCATCAGGGGGTCCACGTTGTCGGCTTCAGGGGTGCACAGGTTGTCGTAGCGGTTGATGGCGGCCAGGATGCGGGCCGCCCGCGACGATTCCGTGCGGGCACGGGGCCAGCCCGATCCGTCGGGGGCTTCGTGGTGGTCGGCGATCACGGTCAGCGCCTCGCGGCTGAACGCGCCAGACTGCGTGGCCAGTTGCACGCTGAACATCACGTGTTGCCTGAAAAAGTCTTCCTCGTGCTTTTTGCGCGCCCCGTTTTTCAGGATTTGCGCAGGGACCTGCACCTTGCCCGCGTCGTGGGCCAGCGCGCCCAGGGCCAGGTCGGCCAGTTCACGTTCGGTCAACCCCATTTTTTTGCCCACCAGCATGCACAGCGTGAGCACGTTGAGTGCGTGGAATTGCGGGCCTTGGTCTTTCTTGTCGCCCAGCAGGTGCAGCAGGATTTCCTGACCGTGCGCAATGGCGGCGGCGGTTTCCTTGGACAACCGGGACAGCACTTCGCCTGCCATCTTGGGCGAGCGGTTGAGCGTCAGCAGGGCTTCCTTGGTGTCTCGAGCGGCGTTTTCCCAGGCCCTGTCAGCCCTGGCGGCGGCGTCTTTCTGCTTCTGGCGTTTGTCCTTTTTGGCTTTCTCCAGCGCGCGCAGCTCCGCTGCGATCGCGGCTTTTTCCGCGGCGGCAGCGGCCTGCTGCTCGGCTGTGGCGGGTGTCTGCGGCACCGGGTCCGGCAGGGGGACGGTGCTCTTTTCGGGGTAGTAAAAGAGGCGGCCATGGGTGCCCAGCTGCCTGAGGATGGCCACGTCCTTGGGCGTTTTCACCAGGAAGCGGTTCGACAGAAAGGGGTGCTCGTCCCAGCGCACATCCAGGTAGATGTAAAGGCCCTCCACCACCTGAGACGCGTCAATCGGAATGCCTGGGCCGGGTTTTGTCCACATGGGGTTGGTCGGTTGAGAAGGGGGGCTGCGCGACTTTATCCCTGCGGCTTGCTGTCCACCGAGAAATAGTAGGCCAGGCGTTTCTGGGGGTTGAGCCAACGCAGCACTTCGGGTGCCAGCTCGGTGGGGCGTATGGCTTCGACGACTTTCAGGTCGGTCTCTTTGGACAGGTCCAGCATGGAGGGCTCTGTCTCGGGGGCGTCGGGGTGGTAGAGCAGCACGCGTGGCGCGGTGACCTGTTCACCCGGCGACACCGACAGGGCCAGTGTGCCGTCGTTGAGCCGCACCACCGTTCCAGGCGGGTACACGCCCAGCAGCGAAATGAGCGTGCGCAGCAGGTGCGGGTCGTAGCGGCTGACCTCCTGGCGCAGCATGTGGGCCAGGGCCTCGGCAGGCATGAGGGGCGGCACGCCATTGCCCTCGGGGGTGCACAGCCGGTCGTAGCGGTTGGTCATGGCCAGGATGCGGGCGCCGACCGACATGTCGGTCTTGCCCTGAGGCCAGCCAGAACCGTCAGCGGCTTCGTGGTGGTCGGCAATCATGGCGATGGCCGTGCTGTTGAAGGCATTGGATTCCCGCGCCAGCTGAACGCTGTGCTTCACGTGCAGCCGGTAGTGGTCTTCCTCGTGCTTTTTGCGGTGGCCGTTTTTCAGGATGGACTGGGGGATTTCGGCTTTGCCGGCATCGTGGGCCAGGGCGGCCATGGCCAGGTCGGTGAGTTCGCGTTCGCTCAGGCCCACTTTGTGGCCCACGAGCAGGCACAGCGTCATGACGTTGAGCGCGTGGAATTGGGGCCCATGGTCCTCTTTGGTGCCCAGCAGGTGCAGAAGCGCCTGGGGGCCCTGGGCGATGGCGGCGGCGGTGTCGCGGGAGAGTTGTGACAGTTGCTGCCCCGACGCCCGGGGCGAGCGCGCCAGGCTGACCAGCGCTTCCCGGGTGGCGCTGGCCGCGTTCTCCCAGGCGCGTTCTGCGCGTGCGGCGGCGTCTTTGACGTGCCGCATTTTTTCGCGCCGTGCCTGTGCCAGTTTGCGCCGCTCCAGCGTCAGGGCGTCTGGCGCTTCGAGGGCGGGCGGCTGGGTGGTGCCCAGTTCCAGCGGTTCGGCTGTGCTGCGCGATGGGATGTAGAACAGCTTGCCCGCCAAGGGCAGGCTTTGCAGGATGGCGATGTCCTGTGCCGTTTTCACCATCACCCGGTTGGTCAGGAACGGGTGGTCCAGCCACTTCATGTCCAGCCACACGCACAGGCCCTCGGTCAGTTGCGAAGGGTCGATGGCAATGGTGTCGGTGGACGAGCTTCCCATGGGTGTGAGTCGGGGGGCGGGGTCAGGTCAGTGGAAGAAAAAAGGCTTGATGTGGCCAGAGGGACGCGCCTCTGCCGCGACTGTAAGCGCACACTGCACCTCCCTGGGCAATGGCGGGGCAAACAGCCTGCGTATCGCGCCCAGCGCGTCAGGCACGGCCACCACGTCAGCGGGCAACGCCTTGCATCCCGGTCAAGGGGTGGGTCCTGGTGTGTCTTGCAAACCTTGCACCAGCCGACGCAGGGCGTGCTGCACGGTGGCTTGGCGCACCGCCGCCCTGTCGCCGGCGAAGTGGCAGCGCTCGGCGGTGGTGTGCCCATGGATGTGCCAGCCCAGCCACACCGTGCCCACGGGTTTGTCCGGGCTGCCGCCGCTGGGGCCGGCCACACCGGTCACGGCCACCGACACGTCGGCGTGGGAGTGGGCCACCGCCCCCTCTGCCATGGCGCGCGCCACGGGTTCGCTGACGGCACCGTGTTGCGCAATCAGTTGGGCGGGCACGCCCAGCAACTCGGTTTTTGCCGCGTTGCTGTAGGTGACGAAGCCTCGCTCGAACCAGGCGCTGCTGCCGGCAAGGTCGGTACAGGCGGCAGCGATCAAGCCGCCTGTGCAGCTTTCCGCGGTGGCCATCATCCAATTTTTTTGAGTCAAAAGTGCCGCCAAGGCATGCTGGTGTTGCGCAGGCAGCTCTGGTATTTGATGGTTCATGGTGGGGCCTAAAAGCGCCAGGCGGCAAACACCAGCAGCGTGCAAAACGCGGCGGCCAAGTCGTCCAGCATCACGCCAAAGCCGCCGCGTGCGCCAAAGCCTTTGAAGGCCTGGTCGGCCCAGGCCATGGGGCCGAATTTCACGGCGTCGAAAAACCGGAACAATGCAAACGCTGCGACCTGTGTCCCCAGGTCGGCCGGTGCCAGCACCCAAAGGACCAGCCAGATCGCCACCACCTCGTCCCACACCATGTGGCTGGAGTCGGGCAGGCCCATGTGCCGGGCGGTCACGGTACAGGCCCACCAGCCCAGCAGCAGGTTGGCCCCGATCACCAACGCCCAACCGGCATCGTTCAGCCACGGTTGGAGCACCACAAACGCCGCCCAGCCCCACAGGGTGCCCACCGTGCCGGGGGCCACCCGTGCCAGGCCCGAGCCAAAACCCAGCGCAATCGCGTGTGCCGGGTGGCTGGCCATGAAGGCGAGTGTGGGTTGGGCCAACGGCGGGCGGGCGCGACGCTGGGGCGGCACTGGCCGCAGCACCTCGGGGTTCTCGGGGTCCGGCTCCAGCA
>Ga0209066_10000837_pt1 | contig 43443 bp, 44 predicted proteins | sample All_14_2_FD_187198 | JGI IMG/M metagenome (GOLD analysis project Ga0209066, IMG submission 187198) | Freshwater microbial communities in response to fracking from Pennsylvania, USA - Allegheny Zone_MetaG_DW_15 (SPAdes) (version 2) ... | reverse complement strand
ACGATTTTGACACCGGCAAATTTCAGGTGTTTGAACAGGATCGCTACATCGGCCTGATCGCGACTGACACGATCGAGCGCCTCCGCCAACACGATCTCGAACTTACCGGCGGTCGCATCCTGCAACAGCGCCTGAATGCCCGGACGCAAGGTGACGCTGGCGCCAGAAATGGCGGCATCCTTATAGGTGCCCGCCACCTTCCATTTTTCCCGCGCCGCCTGATCGCGGCAGATGCGGAACTGATCGTCGATGGAGGACGTGCTTTGCATGTCGGAGGAATAGCGGGCGTAGAGCGCGATGCGGGCCATGGGGTTTTTCCTTTCTCTTAAAACCAGGTTTCACCCCTCCGGGGACTGCCCCTCTTCCTCTGACACCACTGGCCGGTTATCATTGGCCGCCTTCACCTGCCGCCTTTCCCAGGCCCTGAAATGCTCCCGTGCTATGTGGCGACCGACGGCGCGGGCGATGCTGCACAAATGCTGCTCCGCCTCCCCCGTTCCGGCACCATTGTCATTGGCTGCCACACTTTCTTTCTGTGTCATGGGCGAAACCCTTCCAGTAAAATAATCCACTGGAATAGAATCGCCCAAAACCGCTGAAACGCTTATGGCCCTTATGTACGCTCATTTGACATTTATGCGCGACTGTCCGCCGCATTCCCTCTTCAGTCGTTTTACCTTGCAGAAGATCATCGCTTTCTCCAGCCGAGGTTGGCGACAAGAGTTTATACTGAGACATATTGGTCATACGGCGGTCTCCAATTTCAAAAGATGGCGCATCCCCTTTATCGTTTCCTGACTAAGACGGAAAATTCGCCGTGGGGGTACTCATCCGGCGCAATCTTGAGCAGCCAAAGAGACTTCGGGCAATTCAGGTACTGGATGAAGTCTGTCTTGGTGAGCTGCATAGTTCATCCGCCGTGCGGGAATAGGCCATAGCGACCTTGGTGAGGGTTCTTTGTGAAGACGATCACATTGCCACTCTTTTCCACGAAGGCTGGCGGATGCTCGTTCTCGATGATTATGATCTGCGCCTTGGCCTTCAGACCAAGGAGATACTCGTAGAACTTTTCCTTCAGGTCTGTGCCGCTTAGATCATCCTCATCACCTTCTGGCTTCCAATAGGCCAGCAGCGGGGAGTCCAGTACGAGGAACCCTGGATGCGGAAGATCATGTTCGAGACAGAATTCAAGCAAGCCGACCGACACGGCAGCATGTGTAATCGCGCGTAGGCCTTTGCCGGAGCTGCCCCTTGGCTTGCCTGCAATTTGAAAGTCTTTCGTCTTCTCGTCGAAGAAGACACGGGTTGCGTTGGGGTAGTGCCACTCGCCCAATATTCGCTCTACGGTCTGGGAGAATTCGTCGAGAGTGGCTGTCGGAATGGTCGTGCGCGACTCGGATTGATCTCCGCCATCGCCATCCTGAGATTCGAGTTCTTCCTTTTGCTTGATCAGACGGTCGAGCCTTGCAAAATACTCCAAGGCGGCCCTCACCTCAGCGCGCTTGGAAATGAGTTCATCGAAAGTCGCGCGCTCAGCTGAAACATTCGGAGAAGCAATTTTGACAAGCTCACCTTCCGCATCTTGATATTTCTGCACGAATTCTGGCAGCGCCGCTTCGATTCCTTCCGCTTCCTTCGCCAAAGATTCCAGTGTCTCGCTCAGTTCTCGCCTGAGCTGCCGTATCTTGTCCATCTCGACACCGGCAGCGAGAACGACCTGCTCGGTATTTCCGTCACAATCCTGATCGAGATGCTGGCTCGTGGGTGCGGCCCCGCACAAGGGGCAGGCGCTCCTATCGAGATGCACAAAGAACGAACCGGACTCATGGATCGCTTCGAGTCGTTTGAGGTCGGTCTGGTAGTGTTCATCAAGGAGCGCGAACCTCCCGCTCAATTCAGAAATCTCTTGAAGGCGCGCACGCCGTTTCTGTATCTCCTGCGCAAATTCTCCCCTCTTCTCGATTAAGCCATCCAAAGCGCCTTGCACTTCGGTCAGAGAGGAGCGTTGCTCATCAATCGTCTCTTCGAGCTTTACGAGTTGCTCGTTCAGCTCGTTCCGGTCGAGCCCTGACTCATCAATCTCTTCCTGTAATTCGAGGATCATTTGATCGAGTAGATCGATCTTGCCGGAAACGGACTCTCGCCTGACCTTCGCTTCACGCGTACCTACAAGCGCGCTGTCATCGGTGCCCGTTACGAGCAGTTTGAAAGCGGCATATTCAGGCGTCGATTGAACAAACTGGCCCGAAAGAAACGGGGATGCTCGCCTTTGAATCTCTTGCTCATTGACCACTGCAAGGCGGGCCAGGTCGCGAAAGCTGAGGGTGCGGGTCGCTCCCGCCTTATTCTTGCGCAGAAGCATTTCTTCAAGGTCAAGGCGTTCAAGCAATGCGTACGAAAGCGTGTCCGTGCGGGCAGCACTGTGCTTCTCCCGAAGCACTGTCGGTTCAGTTTTCGGCGCTTCGTCAAACAGTTGCTCCTCATAGGCGGAAAAATTGCCGCCTTCGATGCTGCGCTCCAGTCCAAGAGGCGGCCAACCGTGACTTTCGACAAGAAGACGAACGCGATCATAGCCCGCCCTCTCCGATACATCGCGTGGCGTGTCACCACCGCCAAGCATGAAGTCGATTGTATCGACGATAAAGGATTTTCCGGTCTCCGAAGCACCGCAGATAACGTTGAGCCCAGGCTCAAAGGTCACGCTAGCGTGTGGGCGTTTAAGCCCAAGAAAAGCCAAATGTCTGATGAGGAGACTGCTCATGTCGGCAGCTCCAGTTGTTGGCCGCTTTCGATCGGCAGGAATTCTACAGTCCATGCCTCGAACAGCTTCTTCGTGACGCCAACAAGCTCCTCATTGGTCATGCTGTCGAACGTCTCAATGACCCAATCCGCTCTCTCCTTAACTCCAGCGAGGTATTCTGATTTTAGATTCGCCAGAAAAGCGCCTGCCGCATCTTCCGCCGCATACTGAAACCCGTTGGCGTCAATATAGCGCGCGACCAGGCCCGCACTCATCATCAGCAAGAGCCCGCGTTCTACCAAGTGACGACGAACCAGCAGTTCGTTCGAGCGCAGAGGCAAGGCAGGATGGAGACTGGGCGGACCATCGGCATCTGCCGAATGGACTGTAAGGTAATCGTACTGAACAAGGCGATGCAAATCGTGTCCGTTCGGATAAGCGGCAGCGAGTATGGCGAGTGCCCTCACGCCCGTTTCGAGTGCGCTGTTAAATGGTGCCGCAGGTTGTTTGTGGATCGCGTCATGCATTGGGGTTCACCCACGTAAGTCGATCGTCATTTGCGAGCTGATGACAAACACCCTGCTTGTCTGCAACGCGCGTCACACTCGCCAGCCCGTTCCCTCCCACGTCGATTGAGCCCGCAGTCGTGATCGCCTGACGCAATCGATTGAGCCCCGATTTGTGTTCGCTCTCGCAAACGTCGATAACGCCATTGTAAATATCATCCTGAAGCGATGCGAACGTCCCTTGGGGAGTGCGATCACGTGCGAAATTTCGGAGTGCCTCAGCACTGTAGAAAAGGACCCGTTGCCGATTGTAATGTCCCGATAGTGTAGCGTCGTCGGCAAAATCACTCGTAGATTGAATGGCCCTTTCGAAGTGATCGCCGTAGGCATCAAAAATCTTTCTCAGGTAAACGCTTTCGTGATCGGAAGGGTCACCGGGCGGCATCGGCGCGTCGTCTCTTGCGGGCAACCCACCGCCGAACCGCGGAGCGTAGAAAACGGTCTTTGAATGTTCTTCGATTAGCTCCGCGCCTGTTATGTCTCCAAAAATGCTGAAGTCGAATGCTTCGACGTAGGCCAACAAATCACCCTCTAATGGAGCGTCGATCCCTTTGCCGATTTTTGGGGCGCACTGTTTAGCCCAACGCTCCTTAATCTCCTCTTTGAAACGAAGAGGGTCTTTTAGCCAGCGTGCCACGGTGATTCCGGCACCTCTCGGAGAGACGAATATGTGTCTTCGTGGAACCTGACAGGTCTGGTTGAATGGGGGAGTTTTTTTGAAGGAATGATAGATTAGCTTGGCAACCTCAGCGCACACGTCCTCAGGGGTCAGCGCCTGATCGTAGTGCTTGCACTGATAGCTATCCCAAGCTTCTGCAAATCCGCGCTCACCTGAAAAGGCGACTACGTCGAGACCAAGGTCGCCCGGACCAGAATAGCGCCGGATTGCGTGGTATTTTTCGGCAGCCTTGTGGAAAGAAAGCCATTCCTCAGTAAAAAGCTCCCAATCGTCGGGCGACATGATTTCAAGGACCCGTATCGGCGGAATAGGAATTCCATTCGCCACCTGCGCAGCCGTCGGCACCACTGCCGAAAGTTCGGGTTGAATGTCGGTAAAGGGTAGAACGTCTGTCATCGTGCCGATGTGTCCCCTCCGTCACGTTGTTCCTGTGCCTCACGAAGTGCGCGATTGAAAAAGTGTCTCGTCGCCTTATCCCGCGCTTCTGCATCAGTCAGCACGATATTCTTCATTTCATTGTCGCGTTGGAACATGCGGATTGCGCCCTGGAAGAAGGCATCGCGGAACGCGGCGTAGACCACATCGGGCGGGTTGTTCCGCAGCATCTCCGTCATGTCCTCGTCCATGATCTCGCGGTTAACCTGTTCAAACCGGATCATGTCGGATTCGGTGAACTCGGTGCCGTGACGGTCATTGAATGCCCGCACTATCTCGGATAGCTCTTTCTTCTCGTCTTCGGTGTAGGGCTTTGCGCCGAACTCGCTGATCGCCTTCAATGCCTCGGTGTCGCCAGCGGATAGAGAAGCGCTGCCTGCTTCCTTCTGCTCGACCTTGAAGGCCTGAAGGCGAAGCATGTCCTCGGTGATCTCAATCTCCGGCGGAACTTCGCGGTTGGGCAGAAGACGTGAAAGCCAAGCCCCATAGGATGCGAGTTTTTCGAGGCTCGTATCGTCGAGGCGGATCACCTGCGCAATGAAGTTGTAAAAACGGCCATAGCTTTTGAGAAGCTGGCGAAATTCCTCCTGCCGTCCTTCGTCGTCATCGACTTCGAAGCGACCAACGGCGAGGCGCACCAATCCTTCCAGCCGCGCGCGGTCTGAACCGCTTAACTGCCCTTTGAAATATGTCTGCGCAAAGCGCTCGATTTCATCCTTGTCGAGATAACCGAACCGGTAGAGCCGCCCTTCAAGGTCATAGACCTGATTGGGATCGGACATGGCTTCGACCGTCGTCGCCTCATAGAAGGGCTTGAAGGCTGTCTGGATATCCTCAATCGTATTCTGGAAGTCCAGAATGAAAGTCTGGTCTTTCCCGGCGCGTGTGCGGTTAAGGCGGGAAAGCGTCTGCACCGCCTGAAGCCCGGCAAGCTTCCGGTCAACATACATGGCGCAAAGCTTCGGCTGGTCGAAGCCCGTCTGGTATTTCTCCGCGACGATCAGGATTTGATAGCTGTCTGGGTATGGCGTTCCGTCCGGCTTGAAGCCGTCAAAGCGACCGGGAAGCTCGGTTTCGGAGAAGTCGTTTAGATCGGCCTCGGTGTAGGTCTGCCCGTCCAGTTCCAACTCGCCTGAAAACGCGACCAGCGCCTTCAAATCCCCATAGCCTTGATCGGAAATGTATTTCTTCACGCCGAAATAATAACGCAGCGCGTGCTCCCGGCTCTGTGTGACGATCATCGCCTTGGCCTGCCCGTTCAGCATGCCCATGACATGGCGACGGAAATGCTCGACGATGATTTCCACCTTTTGGCCGATGGCCGTGGCGTGCAAATTGGCGTATCGCGCCACTTTTCGCTGGCCGCGCCGTCCACTCAGCTCCGGGTCATCCTCGATTGTCTTTTCGAGCTGATAATAGGCTTTGTAGGTCATGTAATTCTGGAGCACGTCCAGAATGAAGCCTTCTTCCATCGCCTGGCGCATCGAATAGAGGTGGAACGGATGCGGCAGACCATCCGGCCCTTGTACGCCAAACCGCTCAAGCGTCACGTTGCGTGGTGTCGCGGTGAAGGCAAAGAAGCTGATATTCGATTGCGGCCCGCGTGCCTTTTGATATTCGGCGATCAGGTCTTCGATATCATCGCTCGATGTCGCTTCGCGGGTCAGCGCATCGGTCATGGCCTGCGCGCTCTTTCCGGACTGACTGGAATGCGCCTCGTCGATGATCACGGCGAAATTGCGCTTGCCCTGGCCGGAAAGCGCTTTCAGGTGATCGGTCGAGAATTTCTGGATCGTCGTGACGATGATCCGTGCGCCCTTGGCAATGGCGTCTTTTAACTGCCGCGAGGTGCCGTCGATCTTCTTCACCACGCCTTGCGTCTGCTCGAATTGTGAGACCGTGCTTTGAAGTTGCCGGTCCAGCACAACCCGGTCAGTGACGATAATTGCGGTATGAAAAACTTGGCTGTCGTCGGTATCGTGCAGATTGATGGCGTGGTGCGCGAGCCAGCCGATGGTGTTGGATTTGCCCGATCCTGCTGAGTGCTGGACAAGATAATTGTTGCCCGCGCCATGCGCCTTCGCATCCGCCATGATCTCGCGCACTGCGGCCAGTTGCTGAAAGCGCGGGAAGATCATCGCTTCGTTTTTGCCGGTGACTTCCATGGTCATGAACTGGCCGATCACGTCGATCAGCACTGAGCGGGAGAAGATTGCCTCGCCCCAATCGCCGGAGCGGTAGAGATAGGCGATGCGGTGTTCATCACCCTGATCCGTAGGGACATCCGGATTGCCCGCACCGCCGTCGCGTCCGCGATTGAACGGCAGGAACCGCGTCTTGCCGTTCTGAAGCCGCGTCGTCATCGACACATTGTCTTCGTCGATGGCGAAGTGAACCAGCGCCCCGCGTTTGAAGGTCAACAGCGGCTCGCCCGCCGGGGAGCGATCCTGCTTGTACTGCTTTTCCGCGTGACGGAAGGTCGTACCGGTTAGAAGGTTCTTGGCTTCAATCGTGGCGATGGGCAGGCCGTTCAGGAACAGGACCACATCCAGCCGGTTGCCGTGTTTCTGGCTATAGACAACCTCATCCATCACGCTGAGGACATTGGCTTCATATTCGACAAGGCGTTTGGGCTCCAGCCCGCTCGCAGGGCGAAAGTAGCACAATGAAAAAGGAATGCCGGGAACGATCTTGATCCCCTGGCGGAGCACATCAAGAAGCCCGCGATCCTTCAACGCCTTGTCGAGTTGCTTGAAAAACACCTCTTCGGCGGAGGCGGTGTAGTGCTGGCTCAACTTCTCCCAGCTTGAAGCTTGCGTCTCTCGGATGAACCGCAGAACCAGTTCCCTATCCATGGCGAGCGCGGCATCATAGTGCACTTCGGCGATCCGCCGCTCGTAGCCTTCGCCCGCCACAAGCTGCTGAATCAGGTGTTCTTGCAGAACCTTCTCTTTGTGCACATCATAGGCGGTGTGAGCGGTCATTCTGAAACCTCCTCCAACAAGCTGGCCGGGTTCCAAACACACTTCGCAATCTGCCGATAAAGCTCGCCCCGCGCGTCAATGCTTTCCTTCTTAAATTCAATGAAAGGTTCAAATGGCAGGTCATGGGATTCGATGAAGCGCATGAAACCTGGATTATGTTTGTAGCAATTCGTGTGAAGCGATTTCGCGAGAAGATTTTGCGAGAAATAATGCTCCAGCTTCTCAGAGTATGGCCTGTCGCCGTAGCTCGCGTTGAATGACTTGGGCAGCAATAAAAGGCCGCCGATACGATTGCGGTGTTCTGAGAAGTCAGCGGGATGTTCGAATTCGTCGGTATGGCGTTCGAAGTGATCCGCCCAAATATGCTCGACCTCGTAGGTGACATTCCCACCACCAGCCAATTCCTCAAACCGCGAGGCCATACCTGAGCCGACCTCTACATAATCGGTCATACGCGCAAGAATCCGGTGCAGTACCTTCCGGTTCTGCTGATGGACATAAAGTCCTATTCCCTGGCGGTGATATTCGCTGTTGGCGTCGAAATTTTCTTCTTCGGCTTGCAGCTTATCAAAAAGGAGCTGTGCGAGGTTATTGACGTCGCAACCACGGATGTCGCGCATAATCAGGAACATCGCGTACTGCATGGTTGAGTATGCGATGCTGCGGAAGTTCCAGAGACGCCATGTCAGCAAGATGTCGATGAATTTTGCTGTGATGCGGATTTTCTGGGTGATCTGATCCGGCGTGTCGCTGGGCTTCAGGGGAGCAAGCAACAGCATGTACTGCTGGGTGAAGCCGTTCCAGGCATTGTAGCAAACATGCTCCAGCCCTGGTGTCACCTTGCTCGATGCGTTCAACAAACGCAGATATTGCTTTGAATAGAAGTCAAAGTCGGTGTTGATAAACCGGAGGAAATCGGTCTGCTTTTCCAATCCAACCTGACGGCGGGAATCGCGTAGCCAGCGGTGGTATTCGGTGCCGATGCGGTCGAAGTCCTCTTGCTTCGCGCCTTTCTTACGCTCACGGATTCTCGTGGCGTATTGGCTCCGAAACCATGCCTTGAAGAAATCAGCATCGACCTCCTTGTCCCATTCGGCAAGCTCACGAATGCGACCTTTCCAGCGATTGTTAGCTTCTACTCGGGCCTCTTCCTCGATGTTGGCGAGCAAGTAGCCCTTGAGCATGTCCGTGGGGCTAAGCGACAGCCCACGGTCATTCATCGTCTCGAAGATTGTGTAGGCGTCGTCGTCGGAATAGGCCGTAATCTCGACCAGGTGCACGTTTTCCATCAGCCAGTCGATGAAATACGGCAAAGCCTTACCGCGCACATCAGACGGGAAAGCGGCCTCGATATCCTGATAACGGTCGTAGAGATTTCTTACCGACTCTGGCGCATCGGTGACATCAAAGGCCTGTCCCTCGAAAAGCGCCTCCATACATGGCGAGCGCTCGGCTACATCAAGGTTGAAGGATTTATCACCGAACCGTTCGGAGAAGATCAACTCGTCGATCTGAACCTTGTCCTCCCGCTCCCGCTGAAGGTTGTGGAGCAAGATAACGAACAAAGACAAACTGGTCAGGCGCTGCTGACCGTCTACAATAAAACTCGCGCTGTCCTTCTTGCTGATAATGATCGAGCCGAGAAAATAATGCGGATAATCCGCCACCTTCTTGCGGTCGTGGTTCTCGTCATATTCCTCAAGGAATTTGGTCACGAGGTCGTTGACAAGCTCGGTAGCCTGTTTCTCACCCCACTTATATTCACGCTGATAGTAGTCTATCGAATATTTCACGCCCTTTAACAGCTCGCGGACGGTCTTGGCCTTTCCCAGAATTTCTCTCATGCGCGCGCCTCCCGGACGGACATATCCTCTTCGATTTGGTCTAGGCGGCGGTCGGTCTGGCCTTGCTTGCCCCAGGTCGCCACATCCATCTGGCCTGTGACAGCAGCGGTGATGAGGGCGGAGCGGAATTCGCGCAGGCGGTTGATGGACTGTTCGTTCCAAACTTGCAGTTTTGTGATTTGCGCAATGCGGTTTTCGACATGGTTGGAGACCAGTCGTTGCTCTTCCCGTTCCGGCACGGCGACCCGTATCCTGCCAAAATTATCAGCATTCAATCGCATGAAACCGGAATGTCCAGTACCCAAACCTTTTGAAAGCAGTCGGAACGCTGCCATCATCGGTTCTGACTTGAACAGGCGGAGAAAGTAAGCGGCGTGCGCCTTTGGACTAACGTCAAAGGTCGAGTAGTCGGGACTAACGATCCCTTCGCAATCAGCGAGACCAAACAACCCGATTGCCGCCCTCATTCGGTTCATGACAATCTGTCCCGGAAACACCTTTTTGAAGTTGATCAAATCACTCGGCGGGATTTCTTTGTCAGACACGTCGTTGTGCGGAACTAACCCTTCTTTCATACGCAAAGAGAACAACGTCTCCTGCCCGTCTTTGCTGTACTGCGTGTTCTCGCGAAAAAAATGCTTCAGACGATAAAGCTTCCAGTGTTTTGGACGGTGTGTCGTCCATTCAAGTTCATCCTCGGGAACCATTTCCACGTCGGGATCGATGCCGAGTGTAACGGCGCGAAGAATATCGTCATCAAGTTTCTCTCCAAGCAACCCCACCAGCCTCTGCTTCTTCTCGATCAGTTGGTCGATGCGGGCGGTTTCGCGGTCGAGAAAATCCGCGATGGCTTTTTGGGTTTCAACGTCGGACACCGCCAAGCGGATATTCTTCATGTCGCTGTAGCGGGTCGTCCAAAGATCAGCGACGATCCCATGTCCCCAACGATAGAACTCCTCCTGGAATGCGGAGGATCGCAACAGGTGATGCGCAAATTTGCGATCAATGCCAAGGGGCTCAAGGACGATGCTAATCAGCGAAACCGAACCGTCCAGCTCCGAGAGCCCGCCTGATCCTTTACGGTCGGAACGACTGTTTATGACGAAGTCACCAGCTCGCACACCCTTGCGATTATCGGTGTCATCCGACTTCGCCGCGGTCTCAAGCTGCGGAACGATCCCGTTCTTTGTAACAGACAGGGGTGGGAAATCCCGGTCATTCACCTTTTCCCGACGTTCTCGGAATAGCTGTCCCAACCGATAAATCCGCCATGACGGATTAGCGCTTCCGATCATAATCTCAGTCACGCCGCTACCTCCTTCAGGAGTCCGGCAATTTCGGCCTCAAGCGTCTTCAGCTCTTCGTCGATCTCTTTGAGCGGGCGCGGCGGAACGTATTGATAGAAATAGCGGTTGAAGTTGATCTCATAGCCGACGCGGCCGACCTTCTTGTCGCGGGCGTCGGTGTAGCTTTCATCGACCCAGGCATCAGGCACGAAGGGCTTCACTTCGCGCTCAAGATACTCGCGCCAGTCTTCCTTAAGCGGCACGAGTTCATGGTCGCGTAGATCGGTATCCGCCTCGGGATTGCCGTCCTTGTCGGTGCAGATGTCGGCGTCCTCATCCCGCTCCGATAGAGCGTTCATGATCGCCTTTTTAATCGGCGCGCCGACTTTGACGCTCGCGGCCTTGAGTGCTTTCGACAAGGCTTTCTCGAACGCGTCGCGGTTCGTGAAGAGCTGATCCCCGATGGTGCTCAGTGCTGCCTTTATCTCGGCCTGCTCATCCTTGGCCAACTTCGCGAAGGGCTTTTGATCGCCGAGCCGCGAAAGTCGCTCCTTGCTCGCCTGTAAATTCAGCCGCAATGGCCGCTCGATCCGAATTTCGCGATAGCCGAAGTCCGTCGTGTCGAAGATTTTCGAGACATCCGACTCGCCGCTCCCACCATTCAAAAAGTCCGCGTAAATGCGCACGATGTCGGCGCGGGCATCGTCCGTTATCTCCCGACGTTTCGAACCGAGCGATTTGCGCATCGATTTCCAGAAGCGCTCACCACTCGCGTCGATCAGTTGCACCTTGCCCTGACGGCTGGCGGGTTTGCGGTTCGCCAACAGCCAGACATAGGTCTGGATGCCGGTGTTGTAGAAAAGGTCGGTGGGTAGGGCAACAATTGCCTCGACCCAATCATTTTCCAGCATCCAGCGGCGGATTTCGCTTTCGCCCGATTGCGCCCCGCCGGTGAACAACGGTGAACCGTTCATGACGATACCGATGCGCGAACCGTCCTCGTCATCGCGCATCTTCGAAATCATGTGCTGAAGGAAGAGAAGCTGGCCGTCCGAAATCCGCGGCGTGCCCGCCCCGAAGCGGCCTTCGTAACCCATGTTCTCAGCCTCGGCCTTGATCGGGTCCTGATATTTTTTCCAGTCTACGCCGTAAGGCGGATTGGACAGCATGTAGTGGAATTTCTTGCTCGCATGGGCGTCTTGCGTAAGCGTGTTGCCGAAGGCGATCTGCTCCGGGTCGTGGCCGGTGACCAGCATGTCGGATTTGCAGATGCCGAAGGATTCGTCGTTCAACTCCTGCCCGAACAGCTCGACGCGGATATTTGGGTTGAATTCCTTCAACGCCTCTTCGGTGAGGGCGAGCATGCCGCCGGTGCCGCAAGCGGGGTCATAAACTTGCCGGATGATGCCGCGCCCGGTCAGCTTGGCGTCGTCATTGGCGATCAGAAGATCGACGATCAGTCGGATCACTTCGCGCGGGGTGAAATGCTCCCCGGCGGTCTCGTTCGATATTTCCGAGAAGCGACGGATTAGCTCCTCGAACAGGTAACCCATTTCGAGGTTGCTCACCGTGTCCGGGTGCAGGTCGATCTCGCAAAAACGCTCGAACACGTTCCAGAGGATGCCGCCGTCTTTCAGGCGCTTGAGCTGATCGGTGAAGCGGAATTTTTCGAGGAAGATGTCGCAGACATTCGGCGAGAACTTCCTGATGTAGTCGATCAGGTTCTGGTGAAGTTGGCCCGGCTCCTGGCCCTTCAAGCTGTCGAAGGTGAAGCTGGATGTATTGTAGATCTTCACATTGCGCCCGACCGCGCCGAACAAAATCATATCGCGGGTCGCGTCGTCGGCGCTATCTGGGAGCGTTTTTTCAGCATCGAGAACAGCCTGTTTGGAGCCCTCCAGCAAGCAATCCAGACGGCGAAGCACGACGAAGGGCAAGACCACTTTGCCGTATTCGGATTGCTTGAAGTCGCCGCGAAGAATTTCTGCGATGGACCAAACGAAAGAGCTTAAGCTCTGAACCTTGGCTGTTGCTTCCGACATTACGCCTCCCCTCGTCTTGCTTGCTCAGCCGATTGCCGCTCAATCCACTTGTCAATCTCGCTGCGCCGGAAGCGCCAAGCACCTCCAACCTTGAAACCCGGTATCGTGCCCTTGGCGGCAAGGTGATAAGCAGTTTTCTCCGCCAGCTTGAGATACTCGGCCACTTCCCGGATCGTCATGATGTCGGTGTCCATGAGACTCCCGCCAGAATTTCAAATCATGTTCAGAAAATACGGGAAAAACCGGAAATGACAAGTAATAGAAAACCCTATGCGGGAATTTTGTTGTTATTCTTCGTGCCTGTGACGCCGACGCCTGCCGCGTTTGGCTGGTAATGCGTCACCGTTTTTCCAGGCTTTGACATTCTGCGCCTTCCAGCGAAGCGCCGGGCAGGCTTCAATGGCCGCCCGCACATCCTTCGGCGCGTCCAACCGCGCGGCGTCGATGATACCGTCTTCAAGCACGCCGGTCAGGAACGCCATTTCGCCTGCGCCGAATTGGAAAAGCGGTTCAAGACCCTGGCGGCATTCCGCCGTCACCGTGTCGATCCAGCCCTTCTGCCCGCCATAGGGATCAAAATATGTTCCAGGCAGGCATGTGATCAGCTTGGAGGTAAGGTCCTTTCCGTCGCAGCCGATCATGTCCACGGATGCGGTTCGCCAGTCGAGCTTGCTGGCGGACGCGCCGATCATCAGAGTGCCGAGCTTGACTTTCGACCAGTCCAGGCCGGGCATGGCGATGATGCGGTGGGCATCAAACAGATCGCGCGCCGTACGCCGTGCGATCAGGGCGACCAGCTTACCGGCGACGATCTCATGGATATCGAGCACCGGCACTGCCATCGCTTGGGTGTCACCAAGCGCCGCAGACGGCATCGGCCGCACACCGAAAAGCGGTGTGCGGAAAAGATAGTTGATGTCGATCTCGATGGAACCGGCGCCGCCCAGCACCGAGGCGTAGCGAAAGATCCATTTGCCGCCCGCATGTTCGGCCGGTTCGCGCCGGGGCGAATAGCCCTTCGATTCCATCAGGCGCAGAATGCGGTCTTCGAGACCCGGCCGATCCTCGTCCATGCTCGCCTTGTCGACGGCGCCGACATAGTTGAGGTCGATATCGACCGACAACCGGTCAAGCGCGGCGTGAAACACATTGAGCGCCGTGCCGCCCTTGAGCGCAACACGTGGGGCGATCAGACTGTCTGCGGCAATGGCGCCGAGAATGTCGAGCAGGCGGATCACACGCTCCAGCGTCGCGGGCTGAAACTGCCGTTCGGCAGCAATTCGAGCAAGGCTTTGGGCTGATACCTCCATTCACACACCCTCAAAGCCGGTTTCAACCGCCTGTGGCGGCAGGAGAACACGCCAAGGCTCGACCAGCACCGCGTTACCGGGCTCTGCACCAAGCGCATAATGCTTCGAACGCGGAAGAAGCACGCGCAGGCGGTCAAGGACGCTGTCGGCCACACCCAGCGCGGACTGCCGCCGCTCCAGCCACCAACCGGTGAGCGCGGCGAGCGAGCGGAAGCCAAGCAGTTCGACATAATCGACGAGTTTTTCAGGATCGAGGTAGCGCACCATATCGAGCGATTGCAGCACCTCTTCGACACCGCCTGCTATGTTCGGCCGATGCAGCACATCAACCAATGTTCGCTCGATGGCTGTTACTTTGATGGGCATGCCCAGACGATCCATGATGACGGTGAGATAGTCCGCCTGGTCCGTGTCCAGCAGCGCCTTCGGCGGGACTATGAGGCGGCAGAGGCCGAAGGGCAAATCGGCCAGTTCAGTGCGTCCCCGGCTTATCAATTGAACTTCGTTGAATTCGGAATAGGCGACGCCATGCAGTTCCAGCGCGGAGTGATAGCCCAACACGCCATCGGCGCGCAGCTTGCTGGCGGCTGCGAAACGATCCACCATCAGTTGCTCCGCCGACAGATGCGCCGGAACGGCCGCAAAAACCTCGCGGCTCAGCCGTTTGATGTTGCCGGCCTTCAGGTGATGCTTGAGCAAGCTGGTGATGTTTGCCGAATCTGCCGGGCGCTCGAAGGCAGCGGCAAACTCCGCCCGGGTAAACACCGGATGGGCCGAGAGGAAGGATGTCGTCCTGTGCGTGCGCGTTGACATTTCAGTTCGTAAAATTGCTATTGAATGGGCAATATATACACCTTTCACAACAAAATTGTCAACAAACCCTTTCTCCCCCTGTTCTGCACAACCCGGCATTAATCCTCCTGTGGCTGTGATGCAACTTGAGCTACGTGTGAAGCGGGTTCTGCATCGCCCGCGCGGGATGAGCGGGAGCGGCGAGCGGATTTATCATTCTCGACTTCCGGCAATCCCTCCTTCCGGGCCTTGGCGAAGGCGCGGTCGCTGTCGAGGAAGGCTTCGAGCATGAAGGGGATCAGATCGGCGATTTTTTCCGACGCGCCATAGGTGGCGGCATAGAGTTTCTGGTAATCGCAGAGCGCCTGATTGAGATCCGCGCTGACCGTGATGGTGATCCTGGTCGGCGTGCGGTCGGGGAGTTTGGCGAGTTTGAGCATGGGTCAGCTTCCTTTGAAGGGGCGGAGGACAATATCCCGCTGAACCACAATCCTGAGCGGCCAGCCGGGGCGGATGGTGATGGTCGGCTGGATATTGAGGTTCTTTTCGGTGAGGCGTTGGCCGGCCTGAGCAGTGTTCTGCTGTGTCGATTCACGGATGGCGCGGACGAGATCGCTCTCATTGCTGCCGAAACTGAGTTCGGTGCCCACACCGAGCAGCGTCGCCATGGCGATGCCCTTCAGTAGCTGCCAGGTGTGATAGTCGACTTCATCTTCCAGCCCGGCATAGCCAGCGGCGTCACTGGCAGGGAGATTGTCGATCTGGATCGATGATCCGTCCGGCAGGATGATCCTCTGCCAGACCAGCAGCGCGCGCGACTGGCCGAAGGCGACGACGCTGTCGTAAGTGCCGATCAGCCGGGAACCTTGCGGGATGAGCAGCGCCGAGCCGGTCACGGTGTCATAGACATTTTCGGTTACTTGGGCTGTGACGAGGCCCGGCAGGTCGGAATTGATCCCGGTGATCAGGCTGGCGGAAATCACACTGCCCGCCATCACCTGATGCGGCGAGGCCGGGGTTTGCAGGGCATGGGGATTGTAGATGCCGCCGGTGTCCTGCTGGTTCAGGAAATCGAGCTTGCGCTGCTGGTTGTTCTGGTCGCGCTCGGGATCGAGTGTCAGGCGGTCGCCGTCCGGTGCGATGGTTGCCGCCGCCACTTGCGTCGGTTGCGCGGTTGCCGCTGGCGCATCCCGCTGCAGCCGGTTCTCGATCCGGAAGAACACGGCGGATTCCTTGGCCTGAATGGCCTGTTGGGCAAGGCGTTGTTCCGCGGCGGAGAGTTCCGTTCCTCCCGGCGCGATGCCAAGTTGGCGCTGGCGTTCGAGGATCGGTCGCCCGAGATCGCCGGGCAGCGGCGGCCCCAATTCCGGTGTCTGGGGCTGGATCTGCGAATAATCCCCCGGCAGTGCGGCAAGACCGTCGGGCGTTGGTTTCTTGTCGGTGTTGTAAAGTTCTCCCGTAGGCAGACCTTGACGAAAGGACGGGGTTTGCAGTGCCAGCATGGTGACACCAAGAATCCCAGCGGATGCGATAGCCGCGCCGCCGATGACGACGCCCTTTTTGAAGCGCACCAGTTTGCGTCCCGGCGCGGCACGGAGATCGAGCTTCTCATCCTGTTTCGCTGTCATTTCCGCTCCTCCGCGCCGCCAAGGAGGCTGGTTCGCCGGGGCGTGCCATCCGTGCGCGTAATGCGCACCACTTGCTGGGGCTTGGTCCCGAGGCGCAGCTCGGCGGCGGCGAACAACCGATCGACGACGTAGTAATTGCCGCGCATGCGGTAATTGACGAGTTCGCTGCCACCGTCCGTTCCCACCACAAACAGCGGCGGGGTTTCGCCTTGATCGATGCGGCGGGGGAACTCGATATAGACCTTGTGGCCGTCGTCGAAGGCGCGCACCGGCTTCCATGGCGGATTGTCGCCGGTGATAGCGTAGCGGAAACGGATGTTTTCGAGCGCCAGGTTGGACGCAACCGGCAACGCTGCCTCGGCCACCGCGTTCTGGCGACGCAGTGTGGTCAGTTGATCGGACGCATAGGTCCAGGAGATCGCCGCCATGGCGGTCTTCTCGGTGCTGTCCAATTGAAGATGATAGCTGCGACGATCCGTGGTGATGACGAGATTGGTCGTCAGCCCCGGTGCGAAGGGTTTGACCAGCACATGGGTGCGCTGATTGTCGCCAGTGCCGCTCAGCGTATCGCCGATCACCCAGCGCACCGTGTCGCCTGCCGAAACCGAGGTCAGCTTTTCGCCCGGCTGCAAGGCGATATCGCTAACCCGTTCCGGCGCGGCATAGAGACGATAGAGCGCGCCTTCCGTGTAGGGATAAACTTGGATGGCGTTGATATAGCCGTGCTTTGTCGGCTCCTGCGTCGCCGCCTTGTTGGCGTCCTCGACGCGCGTGGTCGGCGGACGTTTGTCCTCCTCGACCTTGCCCGGTTCCGGCATGAGCTGGCCGGGCAGCGGCAGCACCTTCGGGACCTCGACGATCCGAACCGGCTTCAACGGTTCTTTCTCAATGGCCGCCGGTTTGAAATCGTCGGCGTCATAGGAAATCGTCGGCGGCAATTGTCTGGTGGCACAGGCCGATAAGGCCAATGCCGAAACAGATAGGATCAGAAAATTTTTCATTTTGCGGGTTCCTTTGGATTGGCGGTGTCGAGTTCACGCGACCAGTCGATGGCGGTCACGAACAGGCCGAGCGGGTTTTTGCGCAATTGCTCGGCTGTGTGAGGCGGCTGGATGATGGTGGTCAGGATCGCGGTCCAGCGCTCGGTCTTGGCGAGGCTGCTGCGTTCATAGACCTGCTCGGTCCATTTGACCTGAAACGACGTGTCGGAGGCCCGCACCACGCTCGTCACCTGCACGGCGACGCTGTTTGTACCGATCTGGCCGAAGGGGTCGTTCCTCTTGGCGTATTCATTCAGGAACAGTGCGGCGCGGTCGGTGGCAAAGTCGTAAGCCGCCAGCCAGTTCTGGCGCACCAGCACCGGATCGGTGGAAACGCCGCGGACATGGGTGACGAAGCGGGCCAGATGCCAGGCGATCTGGGCGTCGGCGGGCTGATAATTCTGGATGGCGGGCGCCACGGCACGGGCCTCGCCGAACTTGTCCACCTCGACCACATAGGGCACGACGCGGCTCTGCATCGACTGCCAGACGAGAGCGCCGGAGAGAGAAGCAGACAGGACGAAACAACCGAAGGCCATGAGCCGCCAATTTTTGGCCTGCACGCGGGAGGCGCCGATGCGCTCGTCCCACAGTTGTTCGGCCTTCTGATAGGGGGTGACGGGTTCGGGCGTTTGCCCGTAACGCTGGATTTGTCGCTTGAAGAACATAGCTTAATCGTCCTTTTGATGAATGGAGGGATTGGCGCCGCTGCCGGGACGGTCGCCATCTTTGATGGCTTGGCTGACCGCATGGCGGCTGGCGCGGGCGGTCTGCTCGGAGCGGATGCGCTTGGCCCAGTCAGGTGGCGCGTTGGCGGGCACAGCATTGCTCTGCGGGCTAACGGATGCGGCGACCTCAGTCATGGAGGCGGTCGGCGTACCGCCGGTGGCGGTCCAGGCACCCCGGCGTCCGGCATCGGCGTTTTGCTTGAGAGACCCTGCCGCACGGCCAGCAGCAGAACGCGCACCTTGCGTAGCGGCGCCACCAGTTGCGCGGGCGACACCGCCCATGCCCGCCGCAGCCCCTGCCATGCCTGAAGCACCCGATGTGGCGCGGCCCAATTGGAATGCGGTTGATGCCGCCGAACCCAGCGCTGTTCCGGCCCGGATAGCAGCAAGCCCACCTCCAGCCACCATTCCAGCACCAGCAAGGGCCGCGCCACCGGCAAGCATCGCCGCCCCTGCAGCAGCACCCGCTGTGCCAAGCGCGGCGCCCGCGCCCAGTTGCGGTGCGCCGGACACAAGCCCCGAGGCAATGCCGGGGCCGAATATGCCGAGGCCCAGAAGTGCAAGCGCACCCAGCACCTGAGACATGGCGGCGGCAAGGTCCGGTTCCTGACCCTGAAGGCCAGTCGTAAAAGTTGAAAAGAGCGTCGAGCCAATACCGGCGATAACAGCCAGCACCATCACCTTGACGCCCGAGGAGATGACGTTGCCCAGAACACGTTCGGCCAGAAACGAGGTCTTGTTCCAGAGCGCAAAGGGTACCAGCACGAAGCCCGCAAGCGTCGTCAGCTTGAATTCCAGCACGGTGATGAAGAGCTGTATGCTGAGGATGAAGAAGGCGAGGATCACCAAAAACCACGCCACCAGCAGCACGAAGACGGTCAGCGCATTGCCGAAAATCTCCGGGAAGCCGACGAGATTGCTTACCTGTTCGAGCAAAGGATAAGCGGCCTCATAACCGGTCGCCGCGATCTTGCCGGGTTTAAGCAGGTCGTCGGCGGTCATGCCGCCGGGCGCGGCCTGAATGCCGAGACCGGAGAATGAGCGGTAGATGATGTCGGCGAGGTTCTGGAAGTTGTTCAGGATATAGGCGAAGACGCCGACGTAGAGCACTTTCTTCAAAAGCCGCCCGATGATATTATCGTCCCCACCGAGCGCCCAGAACAGACCTGCCAGCGTGATGTCGATGCCGATCAAGATGGTGGTGAGGAAGGCGATGTCGCCCGACAGCAGCCCGAAGCCAGAATCGATATACTGGCTGAAGGTCGCCATGAAGTTGTCGATGATGCCGAGATTATTCATGGCGCGTCGCCTTCCCCATTCATTCAGTAGGCTTTGCCGGAACCGAGGAAGCGCTTGGTCGTCTCGCGCGCGGCCTCTTCGGCTTGCGCCTTACGGGCGGCGTCTTCGGCCTCGGCGCGGTAATGGGTCGCCATCAGCGTCTGGATCTGCATCTGCTGCTTTGTCGACAGCGCCATGAGCTGATTGGCAGCCTGCTGCGCCTGCAATGCGCCCGCTGCGCCTTGGCTCTGGTTCACGAGATCGGTGAGCAGCCCCTGATCGGCCTGCACATTCTCGACGATCTGCGACTGCACGCGCATGGTTTGCTGAAAGGCGTTCATGGCGTTCTGCCAGCGTTCCCGTGCAGCGGTCGCCATGTCGCTGGTCGAAACCGTGGCGTCATAGCTATCGGGATATTGCTGGCGCCATTCGGCATTGAGTTGATCCAAGCTGAAGCTCAGCCCCTCGGCCTGCATCATCAGCCTATCGATACGATTGAGCGCGCCCTGCATCTGGCCGAGCGATGAAAAATCCAGCCGCTGAAGGTTCTTCGCCATGTTTTGCAACATGGTCGCCTGGTTCTGGAGTTGCTGAATCTGGTTGTTGATCTGCTCCAATGTGCGCGCGGCGGTGAGCATATTCTGCGTATAGTTCGTAGCATCGAAGACCGGCCAGGCGGCGTAACCCGGCTGCGGCATGGTGATGGCCAAAGGAACGGCCAAGGAGAAGGAAAGTGAAGCGGCGATGAGCGCCGCGAGGGAGGTGCGTTTCATGATGGTTCTCCGTGTCGAGGAAATTGCGTGATGAGGTCGGCGGCCCAATCGAGACCGCGCGCCTTGAGGAACCGGGCGGCGAAATCTTGCCGTCCGTGTTCGGCAAGGATGGTGTCGATGAGGGTTTGCGCGGCGGGATCGGATGCGCCGCACAGCGCCAACGCGATGGGGCCAAGGCCCAATTCAAATAGCCGATTGCCGCGCCGCGATTGCAGGTAATAATGGCGTTTCGGCGTGGCGCGGGCGATCAGCTCAATCTGACGTTCGTTGAGGCCGAAGCGCTCATAAGCGGCGCGCGCTTGCGGCTCGACGGCACGGTCATTAGGCAGGAAGATGCGCTGCGGGCAGCTTTCGATGATGGCCGGGGCGATGGAGCTATCGGAAATGTCGGCCAGCGACTGGGTGGCGAAGATCACCGAGACATTCTTCTTGCGGAGCACCTTCAGCCATTCGCGGATGCGGGCGGCGAAAAGTGGATTATCGAGAAACACCCAGGCTTCATCGAGAATGAGCAATGTCGGTCGGCCATCAAAACGTTCTTCGAGGCGACGGAAGAGATAGGTCAGCACCGGCAAGACGACGCCAGCCTGGTGCATCAGTTCCTCGGTCTCGAAGCACTGCACATCCGACAAGGCCAGGCGGTCATCTGCGGCATCGAGCAGCCGCCCGAACGGCCCGTCCAGCGTATAGGATTGCAACGCGGCCTTGATCGGGTTGGATTGCAACAACACAGACAAACCGGTGAGCGTGCGTTCCTCTGCCGGCGCGCTGGCAAGGTTTGCGAGCGCCGACCAGACCGCTTCTTTCACCTCAGGGGTGACAGTGAGCTTCTCGTGGGCGAGGAGCGCGCCGATCCATTCCGCCGCCCAGCTGCGTGTGGCGGGATCGTCGATATCCCAGAGCGGCTGGAAGGCCAGCGACCCATCGGCGCCGAGCGCATGATGCTCCCCGCCCATGGCCAGCACGGCGGCGCGCGCCGAATTGCCCTTGTCGAAAATATAGACCTGCGATCCTGCATAGCGCCGGAACTGCATGGCGATCAGCGACAGCAGCACCGATTTTCCCGCCCCGGTCGGGCCGACGATCAGCATATGGCCGACATCGCCGATATGGGTGGAGAGGCGGAATGGCGTCGAGCCCGACGTTTCCGCATAGAGCAGCGGCGGTGCAGCGAGATGGGCATTGCGGGCTGGCCCCGCCCAGACCGCCGAGAGCGGCATGAGATGGGCCAGATTCAGTGTGTGGACGAGCGGCTGGCGGACATTGGCGTAGACATGACCGGGCAACGAGCCGAGCCAGGCCTCGACGGCGTTGACGCTCTCACGGATGCAGGTGAAGCCGAGGCCATTGACGATGCGCTCGACGGCGCGGGCCTTGTCTTCGGCGGCCTGCCGGTCTTCATCGAACACCGTGATGGTCGTGGTGAGATAGCCGAAGCCGACATGATCGCCGCCGAGTGCCTGCAAGGCGGCGTCGGCATCGAGCGCCTTGTTGTCGGCATCGCTGTCGACCAAGGGCGCCGCCTCGTTGGTCAGCACCTCACGTAAAACTGCGGTGATCGACTTGCGCTTGGCGAACCATTGCCGACGCAGGCGGGTCAAGACCTTGGTCGCAGCGGTCTTGTCGAGTGAGATAAATCGCGTCACCCAGCGATAGGAAAAATCCTGATGGTTGAGCGCATCAAGAATACCAGGGCGCGTGCTGTTCGGAAACCCGAGAATGGTCAGTGTGCAGATATTCTGGTCACCCAGCATTGGTTCCAGTCCGCCGGTCAGCGGCGTGTCCACCAGAACGCCATCGAGATACATCGGCGTTTCGGGAACATTGACTGGGTGGCGCTTTGTCGAAATCGCTCCATGCAGGAAGGTCAGGGTTTCGGCGTCATCGAGCGCGCGGATTTCGGGCAGAAAACCGGACAAAAGATCCAGCACCCGCTCGGTCTCATCCCGGAAGCGGGCGATTTCCTGCCGCCAGTTCCGAATGCCGCCGGTCCGTTCTCCCTCCCGGTCGCGCTCCAGCAGCGCATTTTCGGTGCGCGCCTGCGCGTCGGGCGGCGGTATATATAGGAGAGTGAGGTGATAGCGGCTCTCGAAATGCTGGCCTTGTTTGTTCGCCGGGCGATCGCTCCACTGGAGCGATTGCTGATCCGGCTCACCTTCAAAAGCCGCCCGGCGTTCCTCGTCCACCAGCCATGAGGCGGCGTCAGGAAATTCCGATGACGGATAATGTTGCGCCTCAAGACGCTCTGCGTCGAAAACCAGTGCCCAGCTGGAACCAAGACGTTTCAGCGCATTATTGGCACGGGCGCAGAGACCGACAAGTTCGGCCTCCGTGGCGCTTTCCAAGTCAGGACCGCGAAAGCGGAAGCTACGCTGGAAACTGCCGTCCTTGTTGAGCACAACGCCGGGCGCGATAAGCGCTGCCCAGGGCAGAAGATCGGCAAGACGGTCAGCCTTATTGCGGTATTCGCCAATGTTCAGCATCGCCACCACCCCCGTTGACGCAGGTGACGGGCGAGCACGGCCATGAAATCCGGATCGCGCTTGGCGGCGAACACGGCGAGCGTATGCCCGGCAACGAAGATCACGACCCCGGCGATCCATTGCTGGAGGCCGAGGCCGATGGCGGCTGCGAGCGTGCCATTCAAGATGGCGACCGCACGCGGCGCGCCGCCGAGCAAGATCGGCTCGGTCAGCGCGCGATGGACGGGGACTTCGAATCCGGGGAAATCGGCCATCAGAGGAGTGCCCCGCCGCCAAAGGAGAAGAAAGAGAGGAAGAACGAACTGGCGGCGAAGGCGATGGAGAGGCCAAAGACAATTTGGATCAGCCGGCGGAAGCCGCCCGAACTTTCGCCAAAGGCCAGTGTCAGACCGGTGAGGATGATGATGATCACCGCGACGATCTTGGCGACCGGCCCTTGCACCGATTCCAATATCCGTTGCAGCGGTTCTTCCCACGGCATGCCGGAACCGGCCGCATAGGCCGGGGCCGTAAACGCAAACGTGAGGGCGGAGACAAGAAAAAATCGAAGCTTCTTGCGCATGAGGTGTCCTTTCAGAGTTGCTGAAGCTGAGGGAGGGAAAGAGTTTTGACGGCGTAATCGCCATGCTCATCGAGACCCGTCACTTCGGCGATGGTTTCGATGCGGCGATCACTGCCGCGCCCAGCGATGAACACCACCATGTCGATGGCATCAGCGATCAAGCGACGCGGAACGATGGTGACGCTTTCCTGTACGAGCTGTTCGATGCGGTAGAGCGCCGAGCGGGCGGAATTGGCATGCACCGTAGCGATGCCGCCGGGATGGCCGGTATTCCAGGCTTTGAGCATGTCGAGCGCTTCAGCGCCGCGCACTTCCCCGACGATGATGCGGTCGGGTCGGAGGCGCAGGGTCGAGCGCACCAGATCGCCCATGCTGACCGCGCCCCCGCGGGTTCTGAGTGCAATGCAATCCTTCGCCGCGCATTGCAGCTCGCGCGTGTCTTCGATGAGAATGACACGCTCATCGCAATCAGCGATTTCGGCAAGCAGCGCGTTGGTCAGCGTCGTCTTGCCGCTGGATGTGCCACCGGCAACCAGAATGTTCTTCCGCTCCCAAACGGCCTTGCGCAAAGCCTCGGCCTGGATCGGCACCATGATCCGGTCACGGACATAATCAGTGATGGTCAGTATCTTGGTCGCTGGTTTGCGGATGGCAAAACATGGCCCCAATGCTACCGGCGGCAACAGCCCCTCGAAGCGCTCGCCAGACGGCAGTTCCGCACTGACGATGGGATTGTCCGCATGCACCTCGGCCCGGACGTGGGAGGCCACCAGCCGAATGATCCGTTCGGTCTCGGACGGATGGATGCGCACGCCGATATTGCCGCGGCCTTCGCCGAGCCGGTCGATCCAGAGCTTGCCATCGGGATTGACCATCACCTCGATGACGGCGGGATCGCCAAGCGCTTGCGCGATCACCGGCCCCATGGCGGTTTTGAGCATGGTGCGGCGGCGGGTTTCGGATGTGTCGCTCATTCGGAATCCTCCTCGGTGTTTTTGAGAGAGCGCTTGCCGCCCGCGATCTGGCGGCCAACCTGCTCGATGAATTTCTGGAAACGGTCGCGCGCCACCGCCTGCGCCGCTTGATCGGGCACGGGGGTATGCGCGTTGAAGGTGAGGTAAAGCTTGACGAAAAAGGCGAGGCTCTCGGTCAGCACATCGAGGTCGCGGCGAATGAGACCCATGTCGCGCGTCACCCGATCGAGACGGATTTTCAGCGCCTCGTCGAGTTCACTTGCGCCGCGATGGCGGATGTAATGACGGATGGCATCCGAGACGATAGCCGACTTCGATGCGCCAGGCTTTGCCGCCAGCGCCTCCAATTCGGCGCTGGTCTCCTCATTGATGTAAATATTGTGACGCGGTTTCATGTATTCTTGTCCTGACAAATAGAAAGTCAGAACAAGGATCGTCTAAGCCGCTGAAATCTCTTATATCCTTTATGTACGACGACGCACGATCACTTGCGGGATCTTACTCAAAACCCGTCCAGCAGATCCCTGTCCGGCCCCATGGCTTCGTTGACACCATAGGCGCGCGCGGGTGTGGCGGCGCGATTGATCATGTTCTCGTCGGCGGCGTTGTCGGGATCGTCATCCAGGAGGTTCGGCAATTCGCCCTGCTCGGGTTCGGCGGTTTTAACAATTTCCTCGCCCAGCCCCGGATGGCGCTGTTGCTGCATCCCGCCTTCGTCAGTGGAGGTCGATTTTGCATCATCTTGGGCGGCAAGCCGCGTGTCAGCCTTGCGCACTTGCTTGCCCCAATCATCAGGCCGGGATTCCGGCTTGTCGGCATAGTCGCCGTCGGCCAATTGCGGCGCGGGCAGCACCCGCTCGGTAAAATTCCCGTCCTCGTAATAACGAAGCTTCTTGGCCCGGATCGGCGCGAGGCCGGAGATCAGCACCAACTCATCCGTCGGCGGAAGCTGCATCACCTCGCCAGGCGTGAGCAAGGGCCGCGCGGTTTCCTGGCGGCTGACCATGACATGGCTGAGCCAGGGTGCCAGCCGGTGGCCGGCATAATTGCGCATGGCACGCAGTTCGGTGGCCGTGCCCAGCGCATCGGAAATCCGCTTGGCGGTACGCTCGTCATTGCTGCTGAAAGCAATCCGCACATGGCAATTGTCGAGGATGGCGTTATTCTCGCCATAGGCTTTGGAAATCTGGTTGAGGCTCTGCGCGATGAGATAGGCCCGGATGCCGTACCCGGCCATGAAGGCCAAGGCCGTCTCGAAGAAATCGAGCCGCCCCAGCGCCGGGAATTCATCCAGCATCATCAGAAGCTGATGTTTGCGCGACTTCTTCGGATCGCCCTCCAGCCGCTCGGTCAGCCGCCGCCCGATCTGGTTGAGGATCAGCCGCACCAATGGCTTGGTGCGCGAAATATCCGATGGCGGCACCACCAGATAGAGCGAAACCGGATGTTTGGCATCCATCAGATCGGCAATGCGCCAGTCGCAGGCCGATGTCGTGGCCGCCACCGTCGGATCGCGATAGAGCCCGAGGAACGACATGGCGGTGGACAAGACGCCCGAGCGCTCGTTTTCCGATTTGTTCAGCACTTCCCGCGCCGCCGACGCCACCACCGGATGCACCTGCGGGTGTTCCGCCGCACCCAGATGATCGGTTTCCATCATCCGTCTGAGCGTCGCCGCGAAGGACCGCTTCGGATCCGACAGAAAGGTCGCGACCCGCGCCAGCGTCTTTTCTTCCTCGGCATAAAGCACATGCAGGATGGCGCCGACCAGCAAAGCATGACTGGTCTTTTCCCAATGGTTCCGACGTTCGAGCGCGCCTTCGGGATCAACCAGGATGTCGGCGATATTCTGCACATCGCGCACCTCGTCCGGCCCCTTGCGCACTTCGAGCAGCGGATTGTAGCGGGCGGAATGTAGGTCGGTCGGGTTGAACAGCAGGCAATGCGAAAACTTCGCGCGCCAGCCGGCGGTCAACTGCCAGTTCTCGCCCTTGATGTCGTGGATCACCGCCGATCCGGTCCACGACAAAAGCGTCGGCACGACGAGCCCGACGCCCTTGCCCGAGCGCGTCGGCGCAAAGGCCATGACATGCTCCGGCCCGTCATGACGCAGGTATTTTTCCTGAAACTGACCGAGAAATACGCCCGCCGACCGGAACAGCCCGGCTTGTCTGATCTCCGCCTTCAAGGCCCAGCGCGAGGAACCGTAGGTCGTCACCAACCGGTTCTGCCGCGCCCGCCACAGCGAACCGATTACCGCCGCCGCGCATCCCATGAATCCACTGCCTGCCGCCAACATGCCCGCTTTGTCGAAAACCTCGGGCGCATAGGCCTCAAAGAAGTACCACCAGACGAACAGCTTCCACGGTTCATAAACCGGCCAGCCGAAAAGCGTGAACCATGGCGGCCCGAGCTGCGGCTGATACCACAGCATATCCGCACACCACTGCGTCGACGACCACACGCCCAGAATAACTATGGCGAACACAACGGCGATCTGGCCGCTCAGGAGTTTGGTGGGGGTCATGACGGTTGCTCCGTTCTTCAATAAGACAAACGGAGCAAGTATCGCGCGAGACGCCGAAAACGCTTATGGCCTTTATGTACGCTGGAATACCCTCGGAATGCCAAAAATATCGGTGTGATACCAACGCGTCGCTATGATCCCTTCTGCAGAAGGTTGAGATTCAGCCCGCCGCATCCACAGCGAAGGGCCTCTTTCCTACCGCGATCGGGTGTCACGAAATACATTTCGCCACACGTCGCGCAACCGAACGAGCCAGAGAACGCCTTGAAGGCGGCCACAACGGGCGTGAAATCTTCCTTCTTGAGGTCGGCCCAAGCGTTGAAATGAACGGCGGTGTTCACCTGCCATTGCTGGTGGTTGGTCTTGACCTTCGCCTCTCCGAAGGTGGTTTCGATGGCTTCGATCTTCTCGATAATGTCCTTCTGGTTCCAAGAGTTCGCTGCCGCCTTGGCCTTTTTCAGCAACTCGCCAAGGGCACTGGTCGCGTTTGGCAATAGATCGCCGAGCATGAATTGAGCGTCGCCACGGAATTCCACGCTCGCTCTCAGACGGTCACAAGCCTCCTTCGCAAAATGCTCCAGATAATGGCGCAGAAGCGCGGCCGCGCCCCTGACATCGCCCTTGGCAAGGTAGGCGTCGATTTCGGTCCATACATCACGGTCATCCCATTCGGTGGGGCCGAGATCAACCGTCCAAATGCGGAAGTGGGCAAAGTTCCGCCCTTTGATCAGGCCCTCGGACTTCATATGCCGTAGCCAGATCTCGTCATGTGTCGTGAAAATGAACTGCGTATCCGGAAAACTCGCTTTGAGGAGTGTGCAGACTTGACGCCGGTGGCCGGCATCGACTGACATCAACACGTCGTCCAGCACAGCGAAGGTAAAGTTCTTCCCGAGCAGGTGGCTCATGAGGGCCAAATAGAGGCAGAGCCCCATCCCGTCCTGATGCCCCTCGCTGTGATAGGCGCCTGGCGGGAAGTGTCCACGGCCGTAAAAGTCAACGTCGAAGCCGAGCTTCCCGATCGACGGCATCAACTTGGCGGTAAAGGCGCTTTCGTCATCCTCGTTGATCTTACGGTAGTAACCTGAGAAGGCAGTCTCGACGTCCTTGTAGATCTTCTCGAGGGCTGCCGTCGTCACCTGGCCAAAGGTAGTAAAAACCTTCGTAGCGAGTTCCGAGCGCAACTTGGCTGCTGTGACTTTAAGCTTCGCCGCTCTGCACTGTTCAAGCCGCTCTTGGGCAAGGACGAGAAATTCACGTGCGGCATCCTGTTTCGTTGGCTCCGGGATGGCGTTGATAGCGGCTGCGAGTGCGTCCAGTGTCGGCGCCAATCCGGGGACGACATGTGCCTTTGTCAGCACGGCGCGCGTGTCGTCCAGCGGAAGGAGCTTCTGAAGCTGTTGGTAGTGACCGAGCAGGACGACCTTGAAATCGCTGAGCGCAGTCGCATCGACCTGCTGTGACAACTGCGAAGCGTAGCCGATCATGGTCACTAGGTGTTTAGTCCCGGCATTTGATGGGGTAATTTTCTCCGCTGAATGGAAGGAAGCCCTATGGGACAAGTTTTACACGGCAGCGCCACGACCACGCACGCAGTCCGAGCAGCGATACAGCGATCGCAAGCTTCGCTCGCGCAGTTGAGTGAGACCTACAACATCAATGCCAAGACCGTTGCCAAATGGCGCAAGCGCACTGGCGTTGATGATTTAAAGACCGGACCAAAGGAACCGCGTTCCGACGATTGAAAACGCTGAACGGCCTCACACCATACGAATACATCTGCAAAATATGGACGGAAGACCCAAAAAGATTCAAACTCAATCCAACCCATCAAATCCCGGGACTAAACACATAGGCGCACGTCCGACGCTACTTGGAGTGACTGAAACAAGCGGCAGCGACAGAAGCGCAATGATCACGGACATCGTCACATGGGTAGCGGAAGAGCGAGCGATACGCTCAGTCCTAGGGCGAGGCCAGACTGCGACCCTGCAAGGTAGGTTGCCAGCACTATCTTGCTATGGCCCGGCATCAAGGCATGGGCCGCGCCGAAAAGAATGCCCATCGGCAGATAAACGAGAAAGGCACTCCAGCCTCCGCCATTGGCGAAAGCAGATATTTGGTGGGAGAAAGCCAGATAAATTTCTCGCTGAAAGCTGATCAGGTCTTGGAACATTTCCGCTAGGTAAATCCCAATGCTGCGATGGTCAAAGCAACATAGCGCCCCGTCTTTGCGATTGTGACAAGCAGAAGAAACACAGTAAATGGCTCGCGCAACACTCCGGCGATGATGGTCAACGGATCGCCGATAATTGGCACCCAGCTTAAAAGCAGTGACCACTTTCCATAGCGCCGATACCAATTCTGCGCGCGCTCCAGCTTGGTTTCACTTGCCGGAAACCATGGGCGGTCGCGGAAACGCTCGATACCGCGTCCGAGCGACCAATTGATTGCCGATCCTAAGACATTGCCGACGCTTGCTACTGTAATGAGCAGCCACGGCGTATAATCTGCGAGCAACAATCCGACCAGCACCGCTTCTGACTGCATAGGCAAGATGGTCGCAGCAGCGAGCGAGGCTAAGAACAGACCCGTATAGACGCTGATATCTGTCATCACGCTGTTTTGTCCGAACTGGATTTACAGCGGTGCGTCATGCCGGGCGAGGCCATTTGGGGTGTTCGCTGTCGATCACATAGGCGTGTGCGTGTCTGCGTCCGCTGCCGAAGCCAGCCGCTTCGGAGATATGTGGATGGCCTTCATCGAGCGTGTCATGGACGTGCTCGATCACATCAGCGTCGCGCGACGGCCAAAGCTGCATCGCTACGAACACAGATACAGCCGCCGTCAGGCCGAGCGCGGCAAAGGTGAAAGGCAATCCGGCTGTGGCACCGAGCCAACCGGCAACAGGATAGGTAATCAGCCAACAGGCATGAGAAAGCGCAAACTGCGCAGCAAAAAGTGCTGGCCTGTCCTCTGGCTGCGAAGATCGACGCAATAACCGCCCGGAAGGCGTTTGCGCTAGCGAGTAGCCTAAGCCAAGTACGAACCAGAGCGGCAACAACCATCCGAAACTTGGTACCTGTGTGCCGATAAATAATCCGATGACGAGAACGCTGGCACCGACAAGCATAGCTTTCCGATCCGGCATGTCGTCTAGAAGGCGAGGCAGGAGCAGTGCGGCGATCATTGATCCGCCTCCGAAGGCAGCGAGGGCGATTGCCGTGGCACGTTGTGTCAGGCCAAACTCTGCCTGCACCAGGACCACAGTGTTGACGATCACCATGGAACTCGCGGCAGCTATGGCAAGATTAAGCGCGAGAAGTCCGCGCAGGCGCGGCGTGGCGAGATAGATGCGCAGGCCGCGTGTGGTGCGATCATAGATGCGACGATGCTCGATCACCTTTGGGCTCGGCAAAACGACGGATACAACAAGCAAGGCCGACGCGAGGAAACCGATTGCTGTACCTGCGAATAAATCGTGGAAGCTGATGACGGTGAGCAAAGCTGCTGCCAGCATTGGGCTGACGACGCTTTCAAGATCATACGCCAGACGCGAGAGAGACAACGCTCGCGTGTATTCTTTTTCGTCTGGCAAGACATCGGGAATGGTTGCCTGAAAAGTCGGCGTAAATGCGGCCGAGGCTGATTGCAGTATGAATATTAGAGCATAGATTTCCCATATCTGCGTCACAAATGGCAACAACACGGCTACCCCCGCCCGCACCAAATCAAGTGTAACGAGCATGCTTCGGCGCGGCAGGCGTTCAGCGAAAGCTGCTGCGATCGGTGCCACGCCGACATAGGCAATCATTTTGATAGCGAGAGCGGTGCCAAGCACTTTGCCCGCATCAACACCGGCAAGGTCGTAGGCCAGCAATCCGAGCGCGACAGTGGCGAGACCCGTGCCGACAAGTGCTATGACCTGCGCCATGAAGAGGTGTCGATAAACGCGATTGGCGAGAACCTTTAGCATGGCGGCAAAATATCCTCACAGGTACTTGGTGATTTCCTTGAACTCGTCGATTGAGCGGCGCTGTTCTCGCGCCAACTTTCCAACTACGTCTTCAAGGCAATGGTCGAGGTGGTCCTGAATCAAGGTCTTCTTAGCGGAAGCGATTGCCTTTTCGACCGCATGAAGCTGTTGAGCGATTTCAAGGCAGGACCGTTCCGCCTCGATCATCTCGAGTACGCCTTTGAGGTGTCCGTCGGCGCGCTTCAGCCGATTGACAACATCAGTGTGTGTGGCATGGAAATGAGCATGATCGTTCATGACTTGATACTATCCCCCCCGGGGGGATAGTATCAAGCTGCCAGTCGGCAAGAAAATTCCGAAGTGACAATTATTTTGTAAGAGTTTGGGTGAATAGTCGTTAAGAATGTCGAATTGGTTCCACAGCACAGCTTTTTGCCTCGTCATCGCTTTTGCGATGACGCTCGGAACATTGTCGTCCACAATCGCAATCTCCGCCTCACACAATCCGATTGCGCTTGCCGCAGCCCAAGCAGCCCGTCATGCCGAACTGGCGGTACAGGTTGAGGCTCACGGGCACGATCATGACGACGGCATCGAAGACGAACAAAACCCCGGTCATACCCACGGACATGATCAGGCTGATCATACTCACGAGACTGCAAGCGCGCTGCCGACCCTCGCACAGCCTGCTCGACCGATAGGACCGAGCTGGTTGGTCCCTGCGTCCGTGTTTGCCGACCTTGACACACGCTTCCGATTAGAACGCCCACCGAGATTGATCATCATTGCCTGATCGCGGCCACTCGTGTGGCCACCCTCATAGATGACGATTGGAAATCTCATGCAAGGACCCTTCTACGAGGGGCTGTTGCGCGCGCATATTTTGCGCTGGCGGATCGCTCTTCCCATACTTTTGGCAATTCTGACAGTGCCACTTCTCGGCGGCACGGCTATCGCGCATGCCGTTGCAGAAGGCGACAAGGGCTACATTCAGGAAATCACCGGCATCAATCTCTTGCCGTTCATCTACCTCGGCGCCAAGCACATGGTGACAGGATACGATCATATTCTGTTCCTGTTTGGCGTGATCTTCTTCCTTTATCGGATGAAGCACATCGGCCTCTACGTAAGCTTGTTCGCGCTGGGCCACTCCACCACCATGTTACTCGGCGTCTACTTCAACGTCGGAATTAATAGTTACATCATCGATGCGATCATCGGTTTCTCTGTCGTCTACAAAGCCCTCGACAATATGGGTGCCTTCCAACGCTGGCTCGGTGTTCAACCGAACACCAAGATCGCGACGCTGATCTTTGGCTTTTTCCATGGCTTCGGCCTTTCGACAAAGATTATCGAGTACGACATCTCTCCTGATGGGTTGGTGCCAAATCTCCTTGCCTTCAATGTCGGGGTCGAAATTGGCCAACTGCTCGCGCTTGCTGTCATCCTCATCGTTATGGGCTACTGGCGGCGGACAATGAGCTTCTGGCGTCATGCTTACACCGCCAACACTGCCATTATGACTGCCGGATTTGTGCTGATTGGATATCAGCTCACCGGCTGGGTCATCTCTTGAACATCCGCAAAAGGAAACTTCGAATGTACAATACCGACATCCCGACCCGCGCCGAACTGCCAACATCTAAGCAGCTTCTTCGCTCCACTTTCATCGCCATCGTCGCAGCTGTGGTGATCCTCGTAACCGTCGTCCTACCAGCAGAATATGCCATCGATCCAACCGGCATTGGACGCTCGCTTGGCTTGGCTAAAATGGCCGAGATCAAAATCCAGCTCAAAGAAGAGGCGGAGCTGGATCGCGCACGTATCCAGAAAGATCGCGCACCTGCTGGGATACCTTCGAAGGACGAGCGATCAAGCCTGCTGGGGAATATCTTTGCACAACTCGTGATCGGCTCGGCTGCTGCGCAAGAAGCCTTGGCCGCGCGATCCGATGAAGTCTCGGTCACCTTGAAGCCGGGCGAAAGCGCGGAAATTAAGCTGACGATGAATGCGGATGCCCGGGCGAACTTTTCTTGGACAGCTGCGGGTGGCGTAGTGAACTTCGACATGCACGGCGATGGCGATGGGCAATCGACGAGCTACGAAAGAGGCCGTGCCGTTTCTAGTGCCAAGGGAGTGCTGGAAGCAGCCTTCGATGGCAATCATGGTTGGTTCTGGCGTAATCGTGGACAGGCAGACGTAACAATCACGTTGCGCACAAATGGCGATTACGCCGACATCAAGCAGATGTTCTGAATACGCCCTATGAACCCGCTGCCACTGTGGCGGCGGGTTCAAATTGTCGGACTGAGCAAGCTATCAAAGTTCGTCTTGTGAGCGTATTTTACAAGAATCAAGTAAATGGTTCTATGATTTATTTCAGCGGAGCCGCAACGAGACTTTACGCCTTCAGTTGTGACTCTATTCCATTGATCTCTATTCCAAGCTGAAGGGGATTGTCACTGTTGAAGTGCGAAGGTCTTTCAAAATCGTAATTTCATAGTTTCTCGGATACTTGGCGTGGTCCACAGTCGCGGAAATTGCTTTGCCTTTGCTCTGTTGCTCGGCCAAACCAATAGCGCCCTCAAGTGTCAACGTTGAACGCTCGATATATTTCTTCTGAGATATGACCTGGCGTTTCGCCTGCTGATTCCACTTGAACTTTGAAGATACGACGACACCGGTGTTTGCATTGATAGTAACTCTTTTTGTGGAACTTTTGCTGATTACCTTCACCACGTATACAGGCCCGCTGGACGTCGTTTTAGCGACAATTTCAGAGGGAGTTCCGCTCACATGCTCGCGCGCAATCTTGATAGCCTGCGCGAGTGATACTTCTGTACTGATCAAATCCTGAATGTTCGTCGGCGTGACCTTCTCATTCTGAAATGATTTCACACAACCCGTCAAAGTCAGTGCTATTGCGATGCTGGCAAAAGCTGTAATTCTAATTCTATTAGTCATCTTGTTTCTCTCTGAGAATTTATTCTGCTGCAACCTATTCGAGCAGATGTTGACATGAAATGGATGGGTCGACTGACATCGCTGGTCGTTATTTTTAGGAACTTGGCGACCAATATGTAGCGCCGTAGCGATAGTAGGCACGAAGCTTCTGATGCGTTGGCATCAAATAGAACTGTGCGCCTTCGTTCACTTTCATTTCTTGGATTCTCCTTTTGAAGGATCACGATGCTGCGAGCGACCCACTGCCCGCGACGAGCACTCCACGTTACTTCCACGTATCCACGCTCAATGTTTCCCTTCTTCTCCTCTTGGTAACCAGAGTTGGTGAGAGTCAAGCAACAAGCGGTAGCGGGCTTCGACGGCTTCAATGAGAGTTGCATTAAAGGTCAGATTTGTCTCTGCTCTAAGACGTTGAGCAGCAAGCAATTCCATGAGACCTACTTCGCCAAGGTCATAAGCGCGTGCCATCTTCGTGGCGTTCTTCTCAATGCTGTTTTTCGCCAGCTTAGCACTCTGCCAACTACCATAGCCGGAAACGGCCGTTACATAACCTACGTCTATATTATTGAGAAGGTCTCGGGTAATTTGCGCTTCTCTCTGGCGGGTTATGGAGGCTTGCGCCAATGCCGCGTCAGAATTTGCACTGCGTATCGTGCTGGCCGGGAACGGGATTGTCAGGCGCAGACCAACATAACGTTCATTGCCCCCCTGTTCCGAGCCAAATTGAACTCCTATCGTTGGGTCCGGAATTAAATCGAGCCGAGCACGCTTGGATTGCAAATTCGCCTGCAGCGTTTCGGCTTTCGCACGCAAAAGGTTGTGGTCGTCCTCCAGTATTTGACTGCGCCACAATTCCAAGCTTCCGATGATGGGTTCCGGATCGACAATCGTTACGATCTTCGGTAATTCGAGGCTGGGGTAGCTTTGCGTTAGGACGCTTGTCGCAATTTGAAATCGAGCTCTGGCTTGTTGAAGAGCGGCATCAGCCTGAGCACTGGCTCCTTCGACCATAGAAAATTCCAACTGCGCCGCATCTCCAAGTTTTTCACGCCGTGCCACTATGCGGCGCTGCTCGGCTAGTGATGCCGCTTGTGCTTCCCACTGTTCCACATCGTATTTTGTCTTCACCCAGCTGAACCACTGAGAAAGGAACAGGCGCGCTGCCTCATGATAGGCATCGCGGTATGCAAAGTTGGCGGCATCCAAACCTGCGTCGCCAATATCGGAATCAATATTTCCTTTGCCAGGGCTCCGAAAAGACCGCTCGACCTCCACTGCCCATTCGTTGAGGCGACCCTGGGCATTACCTACCTTGCGCCGCTGACCTAGCAGACTGGCGTTAAATTCGTACGGACCAGCTTCAAGCCTTCTTTTATTGGCCTTCCCCAAATCAATGCCACTATTTGCTGATTGCACAGCAGGGCTCTCATCCAGAATTTTTGATACGACTTGCGAGGGAGGCAAGTCCGTTCGTTGGAGGTTCGGATTTGCGAATGCAGTCACACTAATAAGAGAAAAGAGAAGACCACTACCAAACAAAATTTTCATACGAAGCTCCCGTAAGAGATGAGCGGAGACATCCAGTAAACGATGTTCGCTTGTCCAAGCTCTGATTTGAGATCGGCAATCAATGAATTGGCATTCTCCTCACTGACAATTGTGGTCAGGCGCATCTGCTTTGCTAAACCACGCACTTTCTCTCCCATCGTGGCATAAACTGCGTTAGCCCCGTGACCACTAACCTCACCGCATATGAAACCGTCTGTCTGATCTTCATAGACCAACATCAGATCGACAATCTTACCTTCTAGGTCGCGCGGGAAAATAAGTGTTAGTAAACATTTAGAAGTTTGCATGAGAGACCTCCCGACGGGACACGCCGAATTCACGGTAAAGGATTGGAAGCAATATCAGCGTCAGAAGTGTTGAAGTAACCAACCCGCCGATCACAACAATGGCCAGCGGCTTTTGGACTTCTGAGCCGGGACCGCTGGCAAAGAGCAGCGGCACCAAGCCAAGTGCTGCGATACTTGCGGTCATGAGAACAGGCCTTAATCGGCGCAGCGCGCCTTCCACTACGACTCGATCGATGGGTACACCTTGCGCATAGAGTTGATTAAAATAAGTCACCAGAACGACGCCGTTCAGCACGGCAATGCCGAGTAGAGCGATGAATCCTATCGAAGCTGGAACAGATAAATATTCGCCGGAGATAAAGAGAGCAAACATTCCGCCAATCAATGCAAATGGAATGTTGCTCAACACGAGCAATGCTTGCCTCACGGATCCGAACGTGGAGAAAAGCAATAGGAAGATCAATCCCAGCGCTAACGGGACCACGATACTCAATCGCGCTGAGGCTCGTTGTTGGTTCTCAAACTGCCCACCCCATTGCAACGTATAACCTTGCGGGAGAGGGACCTTGCTCGCGACGATCTGCGTTGCTTCCTCGACAAAGCCAACCAAGTCGCGGCCTTTGACATTGCTTTGCACCACCGTCATACGTTGAGCGTTTTCACGGTCTATTTTCACCGGTCCGCCGACGCGCACCAGTTGCGCTACTGCCGACACGGGGATATTTTCCCCATCCGGCAGAGTCAGCATCAGATTGGAGAATAGCGCAGGAGAAGAGCGCACTGCTTCATCACCGCGCAATAGCAGCGGTGTACGCCGCGTGCCTTCCATGACCACGCCAAGTGGCCTGCCTTCGATCTGCGTGCGAAGCGCATCCTCGATCGTGTTGATATCAAGCCCCAGGCGTCCCGCGGCCATGCGGTCGATCTCCACACGCAGATACTGCATACCCTCATTCAGCACCGTTAGTACGTCTTCATTGCCAGGAACGGATTTCAACGTGGTTTCGATCTCAGAAGCCAACCGGTTCAACTCGGCGATCTCTGGGCCATAGATTTTGACCGCGACATCACCACGCACGCCGATAATCATCTCTTGCACACGCATGTCGATCGGTTGAGTGAAGCTATAGCCGATACCCGGCATTTCATTGAGCACCTTGCGCAATTCATCCTGCATCCAGCTCACACTATTCTCTCGCCATTCATCGCGAGGTTTCATCAACAAGTAAGTGTCGGTCTGGTTGAGGCCCATCGGATCAAGCCCCAGCTCGTCTGCACCCGCGCGCGCCACGATGCTGGTGATTTCGGGTATCTGCTTCATCAATTCCCGTTGAATGCGCGAATCGAGCTCGGCCGTCTGCTCCAAGCTTACTGATGGCAGTTTTTCAATGCCGACGATCATCGTGCCTTCGTCCATGGTTGGCATGAAGGTTTTACCAACAAGGAGATAAACCACGACGGCGAGCGCCAGGCCGGTACCAGCCGCGATGTATACTTTGCGGGTATTCGCGAGCGCCCAGTTAAGCGCTGGCTCATAGAGCGCGTTTGACTTACGCACCAACCATGGATCGCCGTGCGTTCCCGATTTCAACAGATAAGAGGACAGCACCGGAATGACCGTTAGCGCAAGCAACAGCGAGCCGCTAAGAGCGAAAATGATGGTGAGGGCCACCGGGATAAAATATTTTCCCTCCAGTCCCTGCAAGGTCAGCAGCGGCAGAAAGACGATGACAATAATGAAAATGCCAGAGGTCACGGGCACTACCACTTCGCGTACCGCACGATAGACGATATGCAAGAATGGCAATTTGCTGGCTTTGTTGTCATGCGCAAGATGGGAGACGATGTTTTCCACGACCACCACCGCCGCATCGACCAGCAAGCCAATGGCTATAGCCAGGCCGCCTAAACTCATCAAATTGGCTGACATGCCAAACAAGCGCATCATGATAAATGTTATGAGCGCCGCCAGCGGTAGCGTTAGTGCCACCACCAAAGCTGCCCGCCAGTTGCCTAGGAAAAGGATCAGCATCACAACCACCAAGATGGTTGCTTCCATCAATGCCTTGGACACCGTGCCGACAGCCGTGCTGATCAGTTCAGATCGATCATAGAACGGCACGATCTTGACGCCCGACGGGAGGGTGGGAGCGAGCTCCGCCAGCTTCTTTTTTACGCCGTCAACAACATCTTGCGCGTTGGCGCCTCGTAATCCAAGCACCAAGCCTTGCACCGCTTCACCCTTGCCGTCTATTGTGACGACGCCGTAGCGCGTCAGGCTCCCCATCTGAGTCGCGGCGATGTCGCTGATGCGAACGACGCCGCTCTCGCGTTTGGCCACAATGATGGAGCCGATATCGTCTAACGTCTTGATGCTGCCTTCGGAGCGTACGAGAAGCACCTCCTCGCCGTCGCGCAACCGGCCCGCGCCATCATTGCGGTTGTTGTTCTCCAGTGCTTCCTGCAGCATTACCATCGTAATCCCGCGCGCACTCATGGCGGCGTTGTCCGGGACCACCTCAAATGTGCGCACGAGCCCGCCCAGCGGGTTCAAATCTGCAACACCCGGCAACGTACGGAGTGCCGGGCGAAGCGTCCAATCTAGCAAGGTGCGTCGTTCAGTGATCGTCAGATCACCACCTTCAATAGTGAACATAAACATTTCGCCGAGCGGAGTAGTGATCGGCGCCAAGCCACCGCTGATACCTGGTGGCATATCGCTCATAATATTGCTCAAGCGTTCAGCTACTTGCTGCCGCGCCCAATAAAGGTCGGTGCCGTCCTCGAAATCTATGGTCACGTCCGTCAACGCATATTTAGTCACAGAACGCAGGATTTTCTTGAACGGAATACCAAGCATTTCGACTTCAATCGGCGCAGTGATGCGGGCTTCCACTTCTTCCGGCGTCATGCCGGGCGCTTTCATGATAACTTTCACCTGAACGGGAGAAACATCGGGGAATGCGTCGATGGGCAATGTTTTAAAGGCGTATCCACCACCCGCAATCAGCATAAGCGTTGCAAGAATAATCAGTAGGCGTTGCGTGAGCGCGAATTCGATGAGTTTGGAGAGCATTATTCACCCCCTCCCAAACCGAGCCACTTGCCTTTGACTGCCAGCACGCCGTCCACAGCCACCTGGTCGACATCATTCAGCGGGCCGCTGATTGTGGTCGCGCTGCCGTTTTCATTTTCCACCGTCACAGCCTGTGCGAGGAAGCCGTTGAGCGTTTTTACGAACACATAGGGCTTGCCATCCTGCCGCGCGACCGCAGCCGGTGGCACCTGCCATTGTCTAACTCCGCCTGATGACACTTCGATTGTGGCGACGACAATTTGTTCCGGATGCAATTTCTCGGCATTTTCGCTGATCTCGGCGCGCACCATGATCGTCTGGTTCGCCGAGTCCAGGCTTTTGCCAATGGAGATGATCCGTCCCTTGGCATTTGAATTCTGGACTATTACGGCGTCGCCCTCTTTCAGGCGGACGACCTGGGCCGCTGGCATATTGATCTCAAGCCACATCGGTTTGAGAGAGCCAATTTTGTAAAGCAGAGTTGCCGCTTCGACGCGTTGACCTGCGATCGTCATCTGCTCAAGAACAAATCCATCCAGTGGCGACACGATTTTCAATGTGTCAGTGATTTTGTGACTTTTCTCTAGCATCTGGATGTCATCGGGCTGCATACCGAACAAGGCCAGAGCCTGACGTTTTTCCGACAAATCGGCTTCGGCCTGGCTGCTTGTGCTTGTTGTGGCCTGAGAGCGGCTTCGCGCGATGATGCCTTCCTTCAGCAATTCATTATCGCGGCTCATTGCGCTGCGGGCGACTTGCGCAGCGCTGAGTGCGTGCAAGAACTGGCGCTGTTCGTCGATAAGAGACGGGCTTTTCAACTCGGCCAGCATTTGCCCTTTTTTCACGGGCTCTCCCGCCGCCACGGCAACCGAGTCTACAATCCCTTCCAGCGGCGCACCGATGACGCGCATCTGATTGTTGGGGATTACCACCTTCGCCGGAAACCCCACGCCACCCCCCTGCTCGATCCGAGCCAAAGTCATGGTTCGGATACCGAGCATACTTGCCTGTTCTTTCGAAATGGCAATCGCGTCGCTTTCCATAGCATGAGCAGGCAAACAGATTGCGGTGACGCTCGCGCTCATCACGAGCGCGGTCATCATACGTAACGTTTTCATGGCCAAGTATTTCCCTCTTCAAGTCATGCAAAATCGATGCTGTTAGACAAACAGAATCCTTAGGGACACTGAATGTGTAACTGGCAGATAGGATTGCTAGATTGAAGGGGGGGCGTGAGTATCGAAGCCAAAGAAAAGAAAAGTATCCGGTAGGTCTTCGGTCGAATACGAAATCGCATTATGGCGGAGTGGTGCCGGGGTTATTGAATATCGCGCCTGCAGTAGCAGGGCATCGACAGAACCATTGCTACGTTCCGTTATGATCCGTTGTTGCTGCGATACGACAGCAGCCGACACATATACTGCGTTTGCTTCAGAGTGGCTGTTGGCCGATATGTCAGCAGCAGCATGGTCTGTTTGACCGTCGTAAGAGGCTGAAATTCCATGATAGTCATTATAATCATGCGCATCGAACATTGCATGAAAGGGCTGTGAACCAGAAAGATGCTTATGAACAAAAGGGGAGGCAAACTGCATCAGGATGAGCAGTGCGATAGCGCAAAGGTGAGGAAGCAGTTTCTTATTCATCTGGCCTAAGGGGTCTCACTGATTCGTCTGGTCTTAACGCATATCACAGCATTTCCTAATAAACGCATATAGTCACGCAAAAACTTTCGACTGCCTTTGCCACATCATCCACTTCCCGCACAATCAACTCATACCAAGCTGCAATGATCACAACTCATTTGCCCATTTACGGCTGCCGATGGACATGATCTTCCACGGTTGATCAATGAGTTTATTCCAGGCTTCGCAACAAATCGCGACGATTTCGTCGTATGCGTTGAAAATCCGGTTGGAAAGCCAGTTGTCGCGCATGAATTGCCAGATGTTTTCGACCGGGTTCAATTCCGGGCATTTTGGCGGCAACGGGATAATGGTGATGTTGGTCGGGACCTTGAGCTTGTCCGTGGTGTGCCATCCGGCCTGATCCATCAGCACGACGGCATGGGCGCGCGGCGCGACCACCTGCGATATTGAGCAGCAACTGACGGCCAGGTGCCTTGCCGTCGAGCCTGATTTGCGCTCTTCGATGCCCGCGCCAATCGCCTCAGCGCCGTGCCATCATAATCGCCCCGTAAACCGACCGCAGAACCCATGATCCCGACCCTCCATCGTCAGCACCCATAGATTCAGACTTTTCGCGATTTGGGAACCCCCGCGTGAGTCAGCCTCATCGCGGGTTGGTATAAGTCATAGTTATATATCACATTCTAGCACTACTTTGGCACTTTCGGTTTATGGATTTCTGCGATCGGCATTTTACAGTACGGGCATCGCAGAGGCGGGGGCCGTGCGAAGAGATCGAGGATGGCTTGCTGGGTTGTGGCGGCGGTCCTGCGATTCTTTTTTTTCCGTCCCGCGGCTTTGAGGCGGCGGGATTGGAGGAAGGCGTAGGCAATCATCGTCATCAAGGCGTGTCGATGTCATCCCGTCCATGATCTGCCTTCGAAGTGGTCGAGCCCCAGCTCCTCCTTGAGTTGCTGGTGCGCCTGTTCACAGACCCATCTGGCCTTGATGGCGGCGGCGAGCATCCTGATAGTGGCATCGGTCGGCAGGTTCGATATATAGTATTTTTGCTCGCCGGTCGCCCGCCGCTCGCCGACGAGCCAGACTTCCTCGCCAGGCATGGCCTGGACGCGGTCGTCGTACATCCGGTGCCTGCGGCCATCGGCAGTCCGGACACGGCAGGCGGCAAAGCGACAGGACAGCCGGCCCCTCCAAAAAGCCGACCTCCTATGAATCACTGAAAAGTCGATTCGGGAATCCCCTGGGCCACATTCCTACCCAAAATCTGCCAAAGTAGTGCTAGCGTCTTACGCCGAGGGTTCACCGCATCGAGAACGGCCATCTTCGTCAACTGTGGCGCGTCCAGCGCAGTCAGCAGATTCTTGTTGGCATCGGCTTCGGCGCGCTCGAAGCCAGGCAATTCCTTGCTGCAAGCGTTTGCAATTTTCTGCAGCACTACGCGCAGCTTCTCGATATCGTCGAGGCGAAGCAGAGCCTGAACCTCCTTCGCGCGCTGGCCGGGCTCGGAGAGAACGTAGCGAATCAGTTCCCGTCGTGAGAGGACGAATTCTGGGTGTAAGTTGGCGCTGTTAAAGGCGGCGACGACATCGGCGTCTGGCGGTGTGATCTTCGGACTTCCGGCTGCCTTCACTGTGCGATGGATGGTCGCCTTCTTGTCACCGAGTGCCGGGATGATGACGTCTAACGTGACGAATGCAGCTTCCGGTTTGTCACGGCTATCAACGTGAGGGCCATGAGCCTTGACCGACAGGCCTCCTGTGCCGCTGCCAGAAAGACGTGAGATGCTGCCCGTCAGGGCGAACTCGATTGCATCGACAATACCGCTCTTTCCCGTTCCGTTTGGACCGCACGCGGCGAAGTTCTGGCCCCTTAGGTCGAGCTTCAGTTCCCGGATACCTCGGAACTCATGGATATGAATTTTCTCGATACGAATCATGATGCGTCAGGGAACATTGCTGCGCGTATCGCAGGTTCGGCAAACACGCCGTCGTCCAGAACAGTTTTTCGGAGGTTTAGTGCAATCTCACTCAGCGACTCGTCCTTCGCCAGTTCATCAAAAAACTGCTTCAAAATATTTTCCGAGACGGTGGTGATATTCGCGCCGCATTCTTCCGCATCAGTTTGTGTTGACGATGTTTCCATTTACCCACCTCTCGGTATTATTTGGTTCGATCCATCTCCATAAACGTCCGATGCTGTTTGCCGCCTAATTCTACGCCATCTACAGGTCCTTTGAGTTGGCGTTCATGGACCACCTCTTCTGGAAGATTGTGAACCTTCGCAGTAGGGCAGACCTGACGGGCGATTTCGCAGAGGTGGCGGTGATGGGTGAGGTAGATAACCTGTCCAGTCTCCGCCATTTCCGCGAATAGGCGGAAGGCTTCTTCGGCGCGGAAATCATCGAAGGTTTCCATGATATCGTCGGCGATGAAGGGAACCGGGCTTCTGGTTCGGGCGAACTCAAAATAACCGGCTACGCGCAGGGCGAGATAGAGCTGGAAGCGCGTTCCTTTGGACATTTCCGTCGCCAGTTTGGAACCCTTGTCTGAGCCGATGGCGACCAGAACCTCGCTGTCCTTATCCGGCTGTGTCGTCAGGCTGGTATAGCGGCCCCGGCTGATCGTACGCAGAGCCTTGCTGGCGCGTGCCATCATGGAACTGCGGTGCTGCTCCCGATAAAGACGCAACGCCTGTTCGGTTGCAACAGTACCGGCACGCAGCCGCATGTAACGCCGTGCGCCTTCCTCTATTTCCAACAGGACCGTGCGCCGCTGTTCCTCGATTTCGGCGACTTTGGCGTCACCGCCAACGGCCTCAATCTGCTTTTCAGCATCTCTGTAGGCAGCGTAGGAATCGCGCCACTCCTCCTCTTTGACCCCGGCCTGCGTCGCAATCTCAGCGAGTTCTGTCTCCAGCGCGGTTTGATCCAGACGATCGATGGCAGATTCCGCTGCCTCAAAACTGGTAAGCCGCAACGCATCGAGGATCTCTTGCATCTCCTCCGCAGCTTGCCCGCCCAAATCCTCTCTAATGGCGATCCGATCGAGTGTTGCAGATACCTCGGCAAACGTAGACACCCCGAAATATTTGGTCATTTCCTGCTTGCGGCGATCAAGGGCTAGCTTGTCAGCCTTCAACTTCCGCGCTGTGGCCTGAGCTGTTTCAAGACGCTGGGCCTCCTTGGCCTTCTCGGTACGGTCGGCTTCGGCCTTACGAATGCGTTCATCAATTTCCCGTACCAAGTCCATGAC
>Ga0209066_10000836_pt1 | contig 43580 bp, 42 predicted proteins | sample All_14_2_FD_187198 | JGI IMG/M metagenome (GOLD analysis project Ga0209066, IMG submission 187198) | Freshwater microbial communities in response to fracking from Pennsylvania, USA - Allegheny Zone_MetaG_DW_15 (SPAdes) (version 2) ... | reverse complement strand
GGAGCCGGGCGCGGGCATGACCGGCCCCGGAGTCGCCGGCCCCGGGATGCCCGAGCGGGCCTGACCGGCGCGCGCCGCCGCGGCGATCCCGTGGCGCGCGCTCGATCCCGGCGACCGCGTCGCCGTCGGCGGCGTCCGCGACCTGGGAGACTGGTCGCGTGGCACAGCAGGTGAACCCGCCGCGCGGCATGCGCGACTTCCTCCCCGACGAGAAGGCCCGCCGCGAGGCGATCCTCGCGATCATCCGGCGCACCTACCGCGCGCACGGATTCGACGAGATCGAGACGCCGGTGGTCGAGGACGCCGACCGTCTGCACGCGGGGCTCGGTGGCGACAACGAGAAGCTCGCGTTCGCCGTGATGCGCCGAGGGCTCACCGTCGACGACCTGCGCGAGGCGGCGAGCCCGTTGGCCCTTGCCGATCTCGGGCTCCGGTTCGATCTCACCGTCCCGCTCGCGCGCTTCGTCGCGACGCACCGGGCCGAGCTGCCGCCGGTGTTCCGCGCGATCCAGATCGCGCCGGTCTGGCGCGCGGAGCGGCCGCAGAAGGGCCGGTATCGGCAGTTCGTCCAGTGCGACATCGACATCGTCGGGGAGGCCGGCGCCCTCGCGGAGGTCGAGTTGCTCACGGCGTCCGTCGCGGCGATCCGCGCGCTCGGCATCGCCGAGTCGACGATCCGCGTGAACGACCGCCGCATCCTCACCGCGATGCTCGCGCACTTCGGGTTCGCCGCCGAGGAGGCCGACGGGGTGCTCGTCACCGTCGACAAGCTCGACAAGGTCGGCCCCGCCGGCGTCGCCGCCGAGCTGCGCGACCGCGGCGCGACGCCATCGGCCGTCGACGCCCTCGTCGCCTTCCTCGAGCGCGAGGTGACCCAGGCGGCGGACTTCGGGGCGGACGCGATTCGCGCGGCCCTGCCTGAGGGCCTCTCGACGCCCGCCATCGACGAGCTCGCTGCGATCGGCGCCGCGGTCAACGCCGCCGTCGGCGCGCAGGCGGTCGCCTACGACCCGTGGCTCGTGCGCGGCATGGGGTATTACACGGGCGCGATCTTCGAGGTCGTGCACCCCTCGCTCGGCTACTCGTTCGGCGGCGGCGGCCGGTACGACGGGATGATCGGGCGCTTCCTCGGCGACGACGTGCCCGCCGTCGGCTTCTCGCTCGGCTTCGAGCGCCTCGTCGACCTCGTGGACCTGCCGGCGTCGACCGGCGATGCCCCGGTCGCGCTCGTCCACGCGGCGGATGCCGACCCCTCGATCGTCGTCGCCGTGCGCGACCGCCTCGTCGCCGACGGCCGGCGGGTGCGCCTGCTCAAGCGCCCGAAGCGGCTCGCCGCCGCGCTCGACGCGCTCGCCGCGAGCGGTGTCGGCGAGTGGGTCGCCGTCGACTCGGACACCGATCCGTCGGCGGTCGAGATCCGCGCGATCGGCTGAGTCCGCGCGCGTCGTCGGTCGCCTCACGGGACCGATGGCGCATGACCCGCCGAGTAGGATCGACTCGACTCCCACCACCACCACACCGCACCAAAGAAGGAGACCCCAGTGGCTGCGATCGAAGCCGTCGGCGCCCGCGAGATCCTCGACTCCCGAGGCAACCCCACCGTCGAGGTGGAGGTCCTCCTCGAGGACGGCTCGGTCGGCCGCGCCGCCGTCCCCTCCGGTGCGTCCACCGGCGCCTTCGAGGCCTACGAGCTCCGCGACGGCGACAAGCGCCGCTACCTCGGCAAGGGCGTCCTCAAGGCCGTCGAGAACGTGCTCGACGAGCTCGGCCCGGCGGTCGAGGGCATCGAGGCGAGCGAGCAGCGCATCGTCGACGCGACCCTCATCGCGACCGACGGCTCGGACAACAAGTCGAAGCTCGGCGCGAACGCGATCCTCGGCGTGTCGCTCGCGGTCGCGAAGGCCGCGGCCGAGTCGGCCGACCTCCCGCTCTTCCGCTACGTGGGCGGCCCGAACGCCCACGTCCTGCCGGTGCCGATGATGAACATCATCAACGGCGGCGCGCACGCCGACACGGCGCTCGACATCCAGGAGTTCATGGTCCTGCCGATCGGCGCCGACTCCTTCTCCGAGGCGCTGCAGTGGGGCGCCGAGGTCTACCACGCGCTCAAGGGCACGCTGAAGCAGCACGGCCAGTCCACCGGCCTCGGCGACGAGGGCGGGTTCGCGCCCGACCTGCCCGGCGCCCGGGCGGCGCTCGACTTCATCGTCGAGGCCATCGGCGCGGCCGGCTTCGAGGCGGGCAAGGACTTCGCGCTCGGCCTCGACGTCGCCGCGACGGAGTTCTTCGCCGACGGCGTGTACCGCTTCGAGGGCCAGGAGCTCTCCGCCGCCCAGATCACCGAGTTCTGGGCCGGGCTCGTGCGCGACTACCCGCTCGCGACCATCGAGGACCCGCTCGCGGAGGAGGACTGGGCCGGCTACGAGCACCTCACCGCGGAGCTCGGCGCCGCCGTCCAGATCGTCGGCGACGACCTCTTCGTCACGAACCCGGCGCGACTGCAGCAGGGCATCGACCGCCGCGTGGCGAACTCGATCCTCGTCAAGGTGAACCAGATCGGCACGCTCACCGAGACGCTCGACGCGGTCTCGCTCGCGCAGCGCTCCGGCTACACCGCGATCCTCTCCCACCGCTCCGGCGAGACCGAGGACACGACGATCGCCGACCTCGCGGTCGCGACGGACGCGGGCCAGATCAAGACCGGCGCGCCCGCCCGCAGCGACCGGGTCGCGAAGTACAACCAGCTCCTGCGCATCGAGGAGGAGCTCGCGGACGCGGCCGTCTACGCCGGCCGCTCGGCCTTCCCCCGCCTCGGGCGCTGACGCGCTCGCGAGGGCTGGGGGGACGTTGCTCCCAGCCTTCGCGGAGGCGGCCTGGTACCCTGAATCAGCCCCTCCCGGGCGACCCGGCGATCCGGGCGGTCGGGACACCCGAAGCGGGGCGACAGGACTTATGAAGCGTGCACTGACCATCGGCGCCGTCGCCAGCCTCGTGATCGGGGTCAGCCTCCCGGCCGCCGCACTGGACTCCGGGGCCTCCGTCGCACCCGCGTTCGCCGATCCCGGCGATGGCGCGGCGCTCGCCGCGCAGTCCCTCGACATCACCGTCGCGGCCGCCGGCGGGCCCGCGAAGGACGCCTTCTCGGCGACGGAGGCCGTCGCCGAGGTGAGCACCTACTCGGCGTCGACGTACTCCGGCCCGCTGCCAGCGGGGTTCGGCGGGATCACGGCCTGGCCGGCGAACGCGCCCGTCAACGACGGCTTCGGCTATCGCGACGGCGGCGAGTTCCACGGTGGCATCGACATCATGTGCGGCTACGGCGCGACGATCGTCGCCGCCGCTGACGGCGTCGTCACGTTCGTCGGCGACTACGGCGGGTACGGCATCGTCGCGATCGTCAACCACGGCAGCGGCGTCGAGACCTACTACTCGCACCTCTCGGCGGGGCTCGCCACCGCCGGGCAGTGGGTGACCGCCGGCACCCCGCTCGGGCTCTCCGGAGACACGGGCTACGCGACCGTCGCGCACCTGCACTTCGAGCTGCACGTCAACGGCACGAAGGTCGACCCCATGCCGTACATGCCCTGACCAGGCGCGCTGACCTACCATCGAGGCATGCCGACCCGACGACCCGAGCGCCCACGCGCCGAGCGCGTGCCGGTCGCCCTCGATCGCGAGGAGACCGCGCCGGAGCGGTGGATGCGCACGATGCGGCTCTCCGGGTTCAGCGTCGTCATGCTCGGCATCCTCATCGTCGCGGTGATCGTCATCGCGCCGAGCCTGCGCGTGCTCGTCGACCAGCAGCAGCAGATCGCCGCGCTCGAGCAGGCGGTCGCCGCGAAGGAGGCCGAGGTCGGCGAGCTGCAGTCCCAGCTGGACCGGTGGAGCGACCCGGCCTACGTCGTCGCGCAGGCCAGGCAGCGCCTGCTCTTCGCCTATCCCGGTGAGTCGAGCTACCTCGTCACCGGTCGGGGCGACGCGCAGGTGGAGTCCGGCATCCCGGTCTCGAGCGAGGTGCAGACCACGCGGGTCGACTGGATGAAGGCGCTCCTGTCGTCGACGTGGGCCGCTGGGCTCACCGACGCGACCGGCGACGAGCTCGCGGTCGTCGGCGGTGCTGGCGAAGGGATGGCCCCGTGACGGCCTCGGCGCGCGATCTCGCGATCCTCTCCGCGCAGCTCGGGCGGCCGGTGCGCGACGTCGTCGGCATCCCGGCGCGGTGCGTCTGCGGTGCGCCGACGGTCGTGTCGACGCGGCCGCGGCTCGCGGACGGCACGCCGTTCCCGACGTTCTACTACCTCACCCACCCGGCGGCGACCGCGGCGGTCTCGCGGCTCGAGGCCGCCGGGCGGATGGCGCAGCTGCAGCTCGCGCTCGAGGGCGACCTCGCGGGCGCCTACCGCGCGGCGCACGAGTCGTATCTCGCCGACCGTGGCGTCCACGGGTCGCCCGACGAGATCGCCGGCGTCTCGGCCGGCGGGATGCCGGAGCGCGTGAAGTGCCTCCACGCGCTCGTCGGCCACAGCCTCGCCGCCGGTCCCGGCGTGAACCCGATCGGCGACATCGCGCTCGCCGAGTGCGGCTGGTCGCCCGCCGTCTGCGCCTGCGTCGACGGCCAGCGCGGCGATGCGCCCAGCTCCCTCCGTCTCGGCGACGACGGGGCGGCCGCGTGATGCGCGTCGGGAGGGCCGCGCTCGGCGCCGCCCTCGTCGCCGTCCTCGCGGTCGCGCCCGCGATCCCCGCCTCCGCCGACCAGGTGCGCGACGCCGAGTACTGGCTCGACGAGTTCGGCATCCGCGCCGCGTGGTCGGTGACCCAGGGCGCGGGCGTGACGATCGCGATCATCGACACCGGCGTCGACGGCACGGTGCCCGAGCTGCGCGGCGCCGTCATCGGCGGCGCGGACTTCTCCGGGCTCGGCGCCGCGGACGGGCAGACCCCGGTCGGCTCGACGGGCAGCGAGCACGGCACGCTCGTCGCCTCGCTCGCGGCCGGTCGCGGGCGCGGCACCAACTCCGGCGTCATCGGCGCCGCGCCGGCGGCGAACCTCCTCGCGATCTCGATCGGCTTCGGCGAGGGCTCGGTCGACTCGGACACCCAGATCGCCGAGGCGGTCAGGTGGGCCGTCGACCACGGCGCCGACGTGATCAACATGTCGCTCACGAGGAACACGCTCGAGTGGCCGCAGTCGTGGGACGACGCCTTCCTCTACGCGATGGAGCACGACGTCGTGATCGTCGCCGCGGCGGGCAACCGCGGCAGCGGCACGACCGTCGTCGGCGCCCCGGCGACGATGCCAGGCGTGCTCACCGTCGCCGGCGTCGACCGCAACGGCGAGGCGAGCTTCGACGCCTCCGCGCAGGGCATCACCATCGGCACCTCGGCCCCGAGCGAGGAGCTCGTCGGGGTCGCCCCCGGCGGCACGCTCGTGCGGTGGGGCGGCACGAGCGGGGCCGCGCCGATCGTCGCCGGCATCGTCGCGCTCGTGCGCGCCGCGCATCCCGAGCTCGACGCCGCGAACGTGATCAACCGCATCGTGGCGACCTCGCGGGAGGTCGGCGAGCCCGGCCCCGACGCGATCTACGGCTTCGGCCTCGTCGACGCCGCCGCGGCCGTGAGCGGCTCCGTGCCGCTCGTCGACGCGAACCCCATGGGCGACCTCGCCGAGTGGATCCGTCTGTACCGCAGGGCCGAGGTCGCGCCAGCCGCCCCGCCGACGCCCTGGGTCCCGCCGGCCGTCGCCGAGCCGCAGGTCGAGGCCTCGGGGATCGACGGCCCCGCCGGCGTCCTCCTGCCGACCGTGCCGTTGCTGCGCGGAGTGGGCGTCCCGCTCCTCGTGATCGGGCTGCTCGTGGCCACGCTCACCGGCATCGCGGTTTGGGCCCTTCGTCGCCTCGAGGCGAGCCGCGACGGCTGAGAGAACCGGGTAGATTGGTCGGGCACACCACCGAGGAGACGACCACGTGCCCAAGATCCTGATCGTCGGCGGCGGCTACGCCGGCTTCTACACGGCCTGGAAGCTGGAGAAGCTGCTTCGCGCCGGCGAGGCCGAGGTGACCCTCGTCGACCCGCTGTCGTACATGACCTACCAGCCGTTCCTGCCCGAGGTCGCGGCCGGCTCCATCGAGCCGACGCACGCGGTCGTCGCCTACCGGCGCCACCTCAAGCGCACCAGGGTGGTGTCGGCGCGGATCACGGCGATCGACCCCGACGCGAAGGTGGCGACGTTCGTCCCCGCCGACGGCGAGTCCTGGACCGAGGGCTACGACATCCTCGTCGTGACGGCCGGCTCGGTCACGAGGACGTTCCCGATCCCGGGGATCTTCGAGACGGCGTTCGGGATGAAGAACATCGAGGAGGCCGTCGGCGTCCGCGACCGCCTCATGGGCAACTTCAACCGCGCGGCGAACCTGCCGGACTCGCCGCTGAAGCGCCGGCTCCTCACCGTCGTCGTCGTCGGCGGCGGCTTCGCCGGCGTCGAGACCATCGCCGAGCTGCGCAACCTCGCCTCCTACCTCGTGCGCGAGTACCCCACGATCACGTGGGAGGAGACGAGCTTCCACCTCGTCGAGGCCATGGGCCGGATCATGCCGGAGGTCTCGGCGAAGTCGGCCGACTGGGTCGTCTCCGACCTGCGCAAGCGCGGCGTGAACGTCCACCTCGACACCCAGCTGCTCAGCGCCGAGAACGGCGTGATCGAGCTGTCGACCGGCGAGTCGTTCGAGACCGACCTGCTCATCTGGACCGCCGGCGTCATGGCGCACCCGTCGGCGAAGGCCTTCGGGCTGCCGCAGGACGAGCGCGGGCGGATCACGGCGCTTCCCGACCTCCGCGTCCACGACCAGGGCACCGTCCTCGAGCACGTGTGGACCGCCGGCGACGTCGCCGCCGTGCCCGACCTCTCCGGCGGCGGGGTCGGCGGGTTCTGCGTGCCGAACGCGCAGCACGCGGTCCGCCAGGCCAAGCGCCTCGCAAAGAACATCGTCGCGTCCCTGCGCGGCGAGGCCCCCGTCGACTACTTCCACAAGAACGCCGGCGCGGTCGCCGGGCTCGGCCTCTACGACGGGGTGTTCCAGAAGGGCAGGCTCGCGATCAAGGGCTTCCCCGCCTGGGTCGCCCACCGCGGCTACCACGGGCTCGCGATGCCGACGTGGGAGCGCAAGCTCCGGGTGTTCGGCGACTGGACCGGCGGGTTCTTCCTCCGCCGCGAGATCGCCTCGCTCGCCCTCGGCCGTCCGCGGGCCGTGTTCCAGGAGTACGCGCTCCGCCCGAAGGCCCGCGTCCGCGCCGACGAGGCCGGCGCCCCGACGCCGGCGCCGACCGAGGGATCGGTCCCCGTCGCATCCGAGTGATCCACCGGCGACGCCTCGCACGGGCGTCGTCGTTCATCGACTCCGCCACCACTGAGGAGAGCCACCCGTGCCCAGGATCCTGATCGTCGGCGGCGGCTACGCCGGCTTCTACACCGCGTGGACGCTGCAGAAGCGGCTGCGTCGCGGCGAGGCCGAGGTCACCGTCGTCGACCCGCTGCCCTACATGACCTACCAGCCGTTCCTCCCGGAGGTCGCGGCCGGCTCGATCGAGCCGCGCTACGCCGTCGTCTCGCACCGCCGGCATCTCAAGCGCACGAGGATCGTCACCGCGAAGGTCACCGCGGTTGACCCGGCGCGCTCGGTCGCGACGATCACGCCGCCGGTCGGCGAGCCCTGGGAGGAGCCATACGACGTCCTCGTGGTGACCGCGGGCGCCGTGACCCGCACCTTCCCGATCCCCGGCGTCGCCGAGGAGGCGATCGGGATGAAGACGATCGAGGAGGCCTCGAACGTCCGCGATCGACTGCTCGCGAACGTCGACCGCGCGTCGAACCTCGCGGCGGGCGACCCGCGCAAGGCCCGGCTGCTCACCGTCGCCGTGGTCGGCGGCGGCTTCGCGGGGATCGAGACGATCGCCGAGCTGCGCAGCCTCGCCTCGGCGCTCGTGCGCCAGTACCCGACGATCGACTTCGAGGAGACGAGCTTCCACCTCATCGAGGCGATGGGCCGGATCATGCCGGAGGTCTCGCTGAAGACGAGCCAGTGGGTCATCGCCGACCTCGCCAAGCGCGGCGTGACGGTGCACCTCGACACGCAGCTCTCGAGCGCGGTCGGCGGCCGCCTCGAGCTCTCCACCGGCGAGGTCCTCGAATCCGACCTCGTGATCTGGACCGCCGGCGTCGTGCCCAACCCGGCGTCGCGCGACTACGGGCTCCCGCTCGACGCGCGCGGTCGGATCACCGCGCGGGCCGACCTGCGCGTCATCGACGCCGACGGCGCGGTCGTGCCCGGCGTCTGGACCGCCGGCGACGTCTCCGCGGTGCCCGACCTCTCCGGCGGCGGGGTCGGCGGGTTCTGCGTGCCGAACGCGCAGCACGCCGTGCGGCAGGGCAAGCGCCTCGCCAAGAACATCCTCGCGACCCTCCGCGGCGAGGACGCGATCGACTACGTCCACAAGAACGCCGGCGCGGTCGCGGGGCTCGGCCTCTACAACGGCGTCTTCCAGTCCGGCCGACTGGCGCTCACCGGGTTCATCGCCTGGCTCGCGCACCGCGGCTACCACGGGCTCGCGATGCCGACGTGGGAGCGCAAGCTCCGCGTCATCGCCGAGTGGGTGGTGAACTTCGTGCTCCGACGCGACACGATCGCGCTGGAGGCGCAGGAGCACCCGCGCGCGGCCTTCGAGGAGTTCGCGGCCCGGCCGAAGGGCTGATCGAGGCGTCGGCACCCGCGGCGCGACGCGGGCGCCGTAGCGCGCCCGAGGCCGCCGCGGCCACCCCGGAGCGCCGCCCAGGTGGGAGCATGGGATCAGCACGCCCGGTGCTGCCGCCCCGGTAGCCCAATCGGCAGAGGCAGGGGACTTAAACTCCTCGCAGTCTGGGTTCGAATCCCAGCCGGGGCACGGGCCGCGGGCCCGGCGGCGACCTGACGGTGGTACACATGATCCATGCACTCGGGAGCGCATCGATGAGCACCGCGGCGGACCTCGATCCTGCCGTCGTCGACCTCACCGGCGTCGCGCCATGGGCCGGCACCGACTGGGCGGGCATCGAGGCGGCGACCCGGGGCCTCGACGCCCCGATCGCGGTCATCGACCTGCGCGCCCTCGCGACGAACGCGCACGCCATGCTCGCGCGCGCCGGCGGCGTGCCGATCCGCGTCGCGTCGAAGTCGATCCGGGTGCGCTCGGTGCTCGAGGCCGTGCTCGCGCTGCCCGGCTACCACGGCGTGCTCGCCTACACCCTCGGCGAGGCGATCTGGCTCGCCGAGCACGGCATCCGCGACATCGTCGTCGGCTACCCGACCGTGGACCTCGGCGCGCTGCGCCGACTCACGGCCGATCCCGCGCTCGCCGCCGAGATCACGCTCATGGTCGACTCGGTCGACCACCTCGACGCGGTGGACGTCGCGATCCGCCCGTCCGCGCGCCCGCCGATCCGCGTCGCGATCGACCTCGACTCCTCGTGGCGCGCGCCGCTGCTCGGCCACATCGGCGTGCGTCGCTCGCCGATCCACGCGCCGATGGAGGCCTTCGAGCTCGCGGCCGCGATCGTCCGACGGCCGGGATTCCGCCTCGTCGGGATGATGGGCTACGAGGCGCAGATCGCCGGCGCCGGCAACGCCCCGATCGGCAAGCCGCTCACCGGGATCCTCATGCGCGGGATCCAGCGGATGTCGGCCGCCGAGCTGCACGAGCGCCGCGCCGCGGCGGTGCGTGCGGTGCGGACGATCGCCGAGCTCGAGTTCGTCAACGGCGGCGGCACGGGCTCGCTCGAGTCGACCGCGAGCGACGCCTCGGTCACCGAGCTCGCGGCCGGCAGCGGGCTCTTCGCCCCGGCGCTCTTCGACAACTACGCGCACTTCCGACACGCGCCGGCGGCGTTCTTCGCGCTCGCCGTCGTCCGCAGGCCGACCCCGGACATCGCCACGCTCATGGGCGGCGGCTGGATCGCCTCGGGGCCGCACGGCGCCGACCGCTCGCCGACGCCCGTGCACCCGAGCGGCCTGCGCTTCCTGCCGAGGGAGGGCGCCGGCGAGGTGCAGACACCCGTCACCGGCCCGCCCGCGCGCGACCTCGCGATCGGCGACCGGGTCTGGTTCCGGCACACGAAGGCCGGGGAGCTCAGCGAGCACGTGGACGCGTTCGTCGTCGTCGACGGCGCTCGCGCGGTCGGCACGGCGCCGACCTACCGGGGAGAGGGGAAGGTGTTCCTGTGACGCTGGCCGTCGAGGCGACCACGCGCCCGTGGCGCAACTGGGGCCGGTCGGTGACCGCCCATCCGCAGTTCATCGTGAAGGCGGCGTCGGTCGAGGAGGTCCAGGCCGCGGTCCGCTTCGCCGCGGAGCGCGGCCTGCCGATCAAGGCGGTCGGGGCCGGCCATTCGTTCACCGCGATCGCGGCGACCGGCGGCGTGCTCCTCGACCTGCAGTGGCTCGACGGGGTGATCGCCGTCGACGGACTCGAGGTCACCCTCGGTGCCGGCACGAACCTCTTCCAGCTCCCGTCGCTGCTCGGCCCGCTCGGGCTCGCGCTCGAGAACATGGGCGACGTCGACCGGCAGACGGTCGCCGGCGCCACCTCGACCGGCACGCACGGCACCGGACTCGCCTTCGGCGGGCTCGCCACGCGCATCCGCGGTGCGCGCCTCGTCACCGCGGACGGCGGCCTCCTCACCGTCTCGGCGTCGGAGAACGCCGAGCTGCTGCCGGCGGTCGCCCTCGGCCTCGGCGCGCTCGGCGTCATCGTCGAGATCACGATCGAGTGCGTCCCGGCCTTCGGGATCCACGCGGTCGAGCGACGCGAGACGATCGACACCGTCCTCGCGGAGTGGGACCAGCGCATCGCCGAGGCCGACCACTTCGAGTTCTACACGTGGGCGGGCGTCGACGGCGTCCAGACGAAGTCGAACACGCGGCTCGCGCCCGGCGCGCCGCTGCAGCCGATGGGCCGGGTCAAGGGCTGGGTCGACGACGTCCTCATGGCGAACGAGGTCTACGGGCGGCTGCTGCGGCTCGGCAGCTGGGTGCCGCCGGTCGTGCCGACGCTGAACCGGGTGGCCGCCTCGGTGATCTCCGAGCGCGAGTTCAGCGACGTGTCGCACGAGGTCTTCACGAGCCCGCGCACCTTCCGCTTCCGCGAGATGGAGTACTCGGTGCCCGTCGAGGCCGTGCCCGAGGCGGTCAGGGCCGTCCGCGAGCACATGGTCTCGCGCGGCCTGCGCATCTCGATGCCGATCGAGGTGCGCGCCGCCGCGGCCGACGACCTGTGGCTCTCGACCGCGCACGGACGGCGCAGCGGCTACATCGCGGTCCACCGCTCGTCGACCGAGCGCCTCGGCGACTTCTTCACCGAGGTCGAGCCGATCCTGCGGGCCTTCGACGGCCGTCCGCACTGGGGCAAGATGCACACGAGGACGGCCGAGGATCTGCGGCCGGCCTACCCGCGCTTCGACGACTTCGTCGCGCTCCGGGATCGGCTCGACCCCGAGCGGCGGTTCCAGAACGGCTACCTGCGTCAGGTCCTCGGCGACTGAGTCGGCGCGGGCGGCGGGCGCGGCCACCGGTCGCCGCGGGGCGACCACCGGTCCAGTTCCAAGCGGATTCGCGGGGACGGCGGGCTAGAATCCGGCCATGGAGTTCCTGATCGTCATCGGCGTCATCGTCCTGCTCGCGGTCATCGTCGGCGTCTACCTCTGGTCCACGTACAACGGGCTCGTGACGCTGAACGTGCGCGTCGACGAGGCGTGGAGCGACATCACGGTGCAGCTCAAGCGACGAGCCGACCTGCTGCCGAACCTCATCGAGACGGTGAAGGGCTACGCCGCGCACGAGAAGGCCGTCTTCGAGAGCGTGACGACGGCGCGCGCCGAGACGCTCGGCGCGCAGGGACCGGTCGAGGCCGCCGCCGCCGAGGGGCACATGCAGCAGGCGCTGAAGTCGATCTTCGCGGTCGCCGAGGCCTACCCGCAGCTGCAGGCGAGCCAGAACTTCCTCCAGCTGCAGAGCGAGATCGTCGACACCGAGGACAAGATCCAGGCCGCGCGCCGGTTCTACAACGGCGGCGTCCGCGAGCTCAACACGAAGATCAAGATCTTCCCCAACACGCTCTTCGTCCGCGGGCTCGGCTTCACCGAGCGCGAGTTCTTCGAGGTCGCCGAGCCGTCGGCGATCGCCGAGCCGCCGCGCGTGCAGTTCTGATCCGGCGGAGGTGAGTCGCGCATGTACCGCGCGATCCGCAGGAACAAGGTCAACACCGTCCTGATCGTCGTACTCTTCCTCGCGATCATCGGGGGGCTCGGCGCGCTCGCCGCGTGGATCTACGGCGACCTCACGATCGTGGTCATCACCGTCGTCGTCGCCGGCGCCTACGCGCTCATCCAGTACTTCGCGGCGTCGGGCGAGGCGCTCGCGATGTCGGGCGCGCGCGAGATCCAGCGCCAGGACCATCCGCGGCTGTGGAACATCGTCGAGAACCTCGCGATCACGACGGGCACCCCGATGCCGAAGGTCTACATCATCGACGACCCAGCGCCGAACGCCTTCGCGACCGGTCGGGATCCCGCGCACGCGGCGGTCGCGGCGACGACCGGGCTGCTCGAGCTCATGTCCGACTCCGAGCTCGAGGGCGTCATGGCGCACGAGCTCGGGCACGTGCGCAACTACGACATCCGGGTCTCGATGATCGTCTTCGGCCTCGTGGTCGCGGTCGGCTTCGTCGCCGACATGCTCCTGCGGGCCGCCTTCTGGGGCGGCAGGAACTCGAACGGCGGCGGCCCGGTCGCGCTCGTGCTCGGCCTCGTCGCGATGCTCGTCGCCCCGCTCATCGCCGCCGTCGTGCAGGCGGCCGTCTCGCGGCAGCGGGAGTACCTCGCCGACGCGACCGGCGCGCTCACGACGCGCCACCCGGCCGCGCTCGCGAGCGCACTGCACAAGCTCGCCACGCACGGCACCGTGATGCGGCGGCAGAGCACGACGATGGCGCACATGTGGATCTCGGATCCGGTGAAGCCCGGCTTCGTCGACCAGCTCTTCGCGACCCACCCGCCGATCCCGGACCGGATCCGCCGGCTCCTGAAGATCGGCGAGGGCTTCTGAGCGCTCGCCGGCCCCTCCCGAGCTCCGCCGCCCGCGGCGCTCAGCCGCGGCGCAGCAGGACGAGCACCTCGGCGTGCTCCGTCTGGGGGAACATGTCGAAGAGCCGCGCCCGCACCGGCCGCAGCGACGGCATGGCGTCGAGGTCGGCGGCGAGCGTCACCGGGTTGCAGCTCGAGTAGAGCACCCACGGCACCTCGGATCGCTCGATCGCGTCGGCGAGCGCCGCGCCGATCCCGCGCCTGGGCGGGTTCACGATGACGAGGTCCGGGCGGTCGTCCGCCGCGATCGTCATCGCTGTCGCGTCGCCGGCCGCGAACGTCACGCGGTCGGCGAGCCCGGCCTCCTCGGCACTGCGGGTCGCGGCGGCGACCGCGTCGCGACTCGACTCGATGCCGAGCACGGCGCGGTCGTCCCCGGCGACCGCGAGGGCGAATCCGCCGATGCCGCAGTAGAGGTCCCAGACCCGCGACGGCGCGATCCCGTCGACCCAGGCGCGCGCCTCGCGATAGAGCGCCTCGGCGATGCCGGTGTTCGTCTGGACGAAGGCCCGCGGGCCGAGGTGGAGCACGACGTCGGCGATCCGGTAGGCGAGCGCGTCGTCCTCGGTGAGCACGAGCTCCTCCTCGCCCTCGAGGAGCGCGGCGTGGACGGGCAGCAGGTTCGCCGTGACGACGCGCAGGCGCGGGAGCGCCGCGAGCAGGCCGGGCAGGTGCTTGCGGATGCGCGGCAGCGACTCGCGCGAGCGCAGCACGAGGCGGAGCATGAGCTCGCCGTCCGGCGACTCGGTGAGGATCGCGTGCTTCGCCTCGCCCCGCCTCGTGGCGACGTCGTACGGGTCGATGCGCGCCGTCGTGACGAAGTCGGCGATCGCGGGCATCGCGGCGCGCAGCCCGGCCGAGAGCACGCCGCAGTCGCGGAGGTCGACGCCGCGGTGCGCGGCGTCGAGGATGCCGAGCGTCGGGGCGTCGACGGTGCCGCCGACGACCATCTTCGCCTTCGTGCGGAACCCGGACTCCGGCCCGGTCGCCGGCGGATCCCAGACGAGGCCGGGACGCGGGCCGACGCGCGCGCGGGCCGCGGCGTCCTTCTCGGCCACCTGTCGCGCGGCGGGCTCGCCCATGCGCGTGCACGAGCGGCACGCGCCGGCGTCGAAGTACCCGCAGCGCATCCGGCCAGCGTAGTCCGGCCATCGCGGAGGGCGCCGTCCGCGCGTTCGCGACGGCGCGGTGCGGCGTCCTACGGCGCGACGCCCCGGCCGAGCGTCGCGTGGGCGCGTGCGACCGCCGCGATCTGCTCGGCGGGCACGCCGGCCTCGCCGGCCCGGTCCGGCCAGGTCGCGACGGCGTCGCGCACGCGCGCGAGCTCGCGCTTCGCGTAGGGGATCGCGAACCGGTCGGCGAGCCGCAGCATCCGGTCGTCGTCGATGAGGTCGAACTCGCCGTCGACCCCGAGGCAGTGCCGCCCCATCCACGGGTGGCCGGGCACGTTCGCGTAGGAGAGGTCGTAGGCCGGGGCGAGCGACCAGCGGCCGTCGGCGTCCATGAGGAAGGCGTGGTTCTTCGTGTGGTCGTCGTGGTTGACGGCGGCGACGTTGAACGCCATCCGCCGGAACGCCTCGACGAGCGCGGCCTCGCCGAGGTCGAGGGCGACGATCGTCTCGAAGAGCTGGGCGTAGTCGTGGACGCCGACCTCGTCGTTGTCGAGCGCGCGCAGCCCGCAGAGCGTCGTCATGTGCACCCGCACGCCCGGCGACGGCCGGTCGAAGCGCCGCGTCATGAAGTGCGCGCGGCCGCCCTCGTGCAGCAGCCGGCACTCCGACATGGCGATCCCGGCGTCGCGCGCCATGCCCGAGTATGCGTACTCGATCCGGGTGTACTGCCGGCTCTCGGCGAGGGTGCGCTCGTCGGTCGCGCCGTCGAACTTCAGCAGCCACGCCGACTCGCCCGCCCGCGGGGGCAGCGCCCCCGACCGGAACGCGCCGGTCGTCTCGTCGACGTTGAGCACGGCCTTCGGGCGCGCGCCGCCGGCGGAGGTGCCGACCTGGAGCACGGTCTGCAGCGCCTCGCGCGTGCCGGGGTCGTCGTCTGGGCCGTCGAGGCGCCCCTCGATCGCGGCCCGCGCGGCCACGGTGAGCTCGGCGAGGTCGAGGATCGTGGGGGCCTCGAGCTCCGGCCCGCGCGGCGGGCGGTACTCGAGGGCGCCCATCGCGCGCGCGCCGACGTAGGCGAGCCGGTCGAGCGCGGTGATGTCGCCGGCGCCGACGCCCTGGCGTGCCATCCACGCGTCGATGATCCGGTTGCCGAAGCGGTCGGGCAGCGAGTCGGCGAAGGTCGGGGGCAGGCCGTGGAAGGTCGCCGACCGCAGCCCGCGGAACGCGTGCACGCGCGGGCCGTCCGAGGTCGGGAGCTGGAAGGGGGCGAGCTCGATGCCGCGGCGCAGCCACGCCGCGTCGTACTGGAACCGGACGGCCCCGTCGGCGGCCGCGGCGAGCGCTCCGACGGTCGCGTCGCCGAGCCTGACCTCGATGAGGGACGAGTGCTGGAACGCCACGCTCACCCCTCCGCCCGGCGGCGACCCACGCGCGGGGCCGCGGTCCGCTCGGCGCGACGCTGCGCCGCGAGCAGCGCGATCGGTCCCGGCGCGTCGTCGACACGGAGTGCGTCGACGGCGTCCTCGTGACCGAGGGCGCGGAGGACGCGGAGCAGGGTCGCGAGCCGGCTCCCGGAGCCGCGCTCGAGCGCCTGGACGGCGGATCGCGAGAGGCTCGCCCGCGCCGCGAGCTCGTCCTGCGAGTAGCCCGCGTCGATCCGCCACTGCCGCACGGCGCGACCGATCTCGGCCTCGCGTTCCTCAGGAGTGATTGGAATTCCATTCATTACGGCTCGATTCCGATTGAATGAGTGGATTTGCACTCACAGTGTAGCCCAGGCGTCGCGCCGGGTCGAGCGACGACATCGAGCGGCGACATCGAGCGACGACATCGAGCGGCGGCGTCGAGCGGCGAATCCCTCGCGCCATGCCGCGGTCGGCCGCCAGGCGACCGCCGCCGGTCATCCGGAGCCGCGGAGCGCGGCGCCGAGGTCGGCCGCGAGCGAGCCCCGATCGCCGACCTCGATCGCGTCGAGCCCCTGCCACGCGGCGGCCGCCAGGACGAGCGCCGCGACGCGGTCTGGGTCAGCGGCGGCCCCGGCGGGCCCCTCCTCCCGCCACGCCGACTGCACGAGCAACGTGCGCCGCGCCCGGTCGGACTTCAGGTCGACGCGGCCGACGAGGCCCTCGTCGAGCAGGATCGGCAGGCTGTAGTAGCCGTAGACGCGCTGCGGCGCCGGCGTGTAGATCTCGATCCGGTAGTGGAAGCCGAAGTGGCGCAGCGCGCGGTCCCGGTCCCAGACGACCGGATCGAACGGCGAGAGCAGCGCGGCGGCGTCGATCCGTCGCGGGCGCCGCGCGTCGCGGTGCAGCCAGGCCCGCTGGCGCCACCCCTCGACGGCGACCGGGATGAGCACGCCCTCGGCCTCGAGCTCGCGCGCGGCCGAGGTCGTCTCGTCGACCCGGAGGCGGTGCACGTCGGCGAGGTCGGCGGCCGTCCCGATCCCGATCGCCGCCGCGGCCCTGGCCACGAGCTCGCGGATCGCGTCCGCCCGAGCCGGCGCCGGTCCGAGTGCGGAGGACGGCAGGACGTGCTCGGCGAGACCGTAGCGGCGCTCGAAGCGCTCCCGGCCGTCGATGGCGACCTCGCCCCACCGGAAGAGGTGCTCGAGGCCCTGCTTCACATCCGACCAACCCCACCAGGGCCCCACGCGCCGGTTCGACTCGTGCTCGATCGCGCCCGCCGTCGTCGGGCCGGTCTCCGCGAGTCGCGCGCGGAGCCAGTCGAGCATCTCGCCGTTCGAGCCGACCCAGCCGGACTTCGCGTGGTCCTTCGCGCGCAGCGCCGCCATCTTCCAGCCCCAGAGCGGCCAGTCCTCGACGGGCACGAGGGCCGCCTCGTGCGCCCAGTACTCCGTGAACCGCCGTCGCCGGCCGAACGCGAGGGCGTCGAGGCTCGCCCGGTCGTATGCGCCGAGCCGCGCGAAGAGCGGGAGGTAGTGACTGCGCTCGAAGACGTTCACCGAGTCGAGCTGGAGCGGTCCGAACCGGCGGACCGCTGCGGCGATCTGCCGCGTTCCCGCGGCCGCGCCCTGGGGGCGGCCGAACCCCTGCGCGGCGAGGAGGATCCGGCGGGCGAGCCCGGCGGAGATCGTCTCGGTCGTCGTGCCGCGTCCCACCCCCGAAGGCTATCGGCGGGCACCGACGCGCCCGTGACTAGACTGCTCGAATGGTGTTCGGTGGCAGGCGCGACGCGGTCCAGACGCCCCCGCCCGTCGTCGAGACGGTCCCGAGGGGCCTGCGCATCGCCGCGGCATATGCCTGGAGGATCCTCCTCGTCGCGGGCCTCGCGGCGCTCATCGTCTTCCTGGTGATCCAGTTCCGCTACATCGTCGTCCCCATCCTCGTCGCGGTGCTCATCTCGGCGCTCCTCGTGCCGTTCTCTGCATTCCTGCAGCGGCATGGATGGCCGAAGTGGCTCGCGGTCGCCGTCGCGCTGCTCGGCACGATCGCGGTCATCGGCGGTCTCGTCACGGTCGTCGTGCTCGAGGTCCGGCGCGGGTACGACGACCTCCAGGTCGCGACGCTCGCCGCCGTCGACGAGTTCCGCGCCTGGCTGCTCGCGAGCCCGCTGCACATCGACGCCGGGGAGCTCAACGCCTGGTTCGAGCAGCTGTGGGCGACGGTCCAGGGCGACACCTCGGGGCTCTGGTCGGGCGTGCTGTCGGTCGGCTCGACGGCCGGCCATGTGCTCGCCGGCGCCCTGCTCGCGATCTTCGCGACGCTCTTCTTCCTCATCGACGGCCGGCGCATCTGGACCTGGCTGCTGCGGCTCTTCCCGCGGACGGCGCGTCCGGCGGTCGGGTCGGCCGGCGAGGCGGGATGGATCACGCTCACGACCTTCGTGAAGGTGCAGATCTTCGTCGCCTTCGTCGACGCCGTCGGCATCGGCGTCGGCGCCTGGATCCTCGGGCTGTTCTTCGGCGGGTTCCCGCTCGTGCTCCCGATCGCGGTCGCGGTCTTCCTCGGGTCGTTCATCCCGATCGTCGGCGCGCTCGTCACCGGCGCGCTCGCCGTGTTCGTCGCGCTCGTGTTCCTCGGCCCGATTCCGGCGATCATCATGCTCGGCATCGTCCTGCTCGTCCAGCAGGTCGAGGGCCACGTGCTCCAGCCGCTCGTCATGGGCACCGCGGTGAAGGTCCACCCGCTCGCGGTGGTCATCGCGGTCGCCGCTGGCGGCTACATCGCGGGGATCCCCGGCGCCCTCTTCGCGGTGCCGATCGTCGCCGTCGCGAACGTCATGATCGTCACCATCGCCTCGGGATCGTGGCGGACCCATCCGCATCCGACCGTGGCCGACGTCCTGGGAGAGCAGCACCAATGAACGAGGCGACCGCGATCGGTCCCACCCTCGCCGACATCGAGGCCGCGCGCGAGCGCGTCGCGCTCGTCGCCGACGTCACGCCCATGCAGCTCTCGCGCTCGATCGGGGACTTCCTCGGCAGCGAGGTCCTCCTCAAGTGCGAGAACCTCCAGCGCACGGGCGCCTACAAGCTCCGGGGCGCCTACAACCGCCTGTCGCTGCTCTCCGAGGAGGAGCAGGCGCGCGGCGTCGTCGCGGCCTCGGCCGGCAACCACGCCCAGGGCGTCGCGCTCGCGGCGCGCGAGCTCGGCATCCCCGCGACGATCTTCATGCCCGTCGGCGTGGCCCTGCCGAAGCTGCAGGCGACGCGCAACTACGGGGCGGCGGTCCAGCTGCGCGGGCACATCTTCGACGAGACCCTCGCGGCCGCGATCGAGTTCGCCGAGGAGACCGGCGCGGTCTTCATCCACCCGTTCGACCACTTCGACATCGTCGCCGGCCAGGCCACGCTCGGCCTCGAGATCCTCGACCAGGTGCCGGACGTCGACACGATCGTCGTGCCGATCGGCGGCGGCGGGCTCGCGGCGGGCGTCGCCACCGCGGTGAAGCAGCGCGCCGCGCTCGGCGGTCGCCAGGTGCGCGTCATCGGCGTGCAGTCGGCGAATGCGGCCGCGTTCCCGGTCTCCCTCGCCGCTGGCGCGGCCACCGAGATCCGCATCTCGCCGACGATCGCCGACGGGATCGCCGTCGCCAAGCCGGGCAGCCTCACCTTCGAGATCGTCCGCGAGACCGTCGACGAGGTCGTGACGGTGCCGGACGACGACACCGCCCGCGCCCTCGTCGTGCTCCTCGAGCGCGCGAAGCTGGTCGTCGAGCCGGCCGGGGCGGTCGGCGTCGCCGCGATCATGGCCGGCGCGGTCCGCGACGCCGGCAAGACCGTCGTCATCCTCTCCGGCGGCAACATCGACCCGATGATGATGGAGCGCGTCATCAGCCACGGCCTCGCCGCGTCGGAGCGCTACCTCAAGCTGCGCATCCCCCTGCCCGACCGGCCCGGGCAGCTCGCGCGCGTCGCGGAGCTCATCGCGGAGTGCAACGCGAACGTGCTCGAGGTGCTCCACACGCGCCACAACGGCGGGCTGCAGATCTCGCAGGTGCAGCTCGAGCTGCACATCGAGACCCGTGGCCCCGAGCACGCGGACGCGGTGCTCGCCAGGCTGCGCGCCGACGGCTTCGAGCCGCGCGTCGACTTCTGAGCCGCGCGCCGCGGGCCCCCGTGCCGCCCGGGCTCAGTCGCCCGTGTATGGCGCCGCCGCGGTCACCGTGACCGGGATCATCGCGCCGGTCGGGGCGTGATACTCCGTCGAGTCGCCGACCGAGAGGCCGAGGATCGCCTCGCCGAGCGGGCTGTTCTCGCTGTAGACCTGGATCGAGGCGTTCGCGGCCATCTCGCGCGAGCCGAGGAGGAACGTGAGCTCGCGGCCGGCGAGGGTCGCCGTCACGAGCATGCCGGGCTTGATGACCCCGTCGTCCTCGGGCGTCTCGCCGACGACGGCGCGCTTGAGCAGCTCGGTGAGGTCGCGGATGCGCGCCTCGATCTTGCCCTGCTCCTCGCGCGCGGCGTGGTAGCCGCCGTTCTCCTTGAGATCGCCCTCGTCGCGCGCGGTCGCGATGCGCTGCACGATGTCGGCGCGGACGGTCGTGGTCAGGTGCTCCAGCTCCGCGGCGAGGCGGTCGTACGACTCCTGCGTGAGCCAGGCGGCGTTCGGCGTCGTGGCCATGTCGTCCCCTCTCGTGATGCGAAACGACCCGCCGTCTCCGGCGGGTCGGCTGGGCGTCGGGTCTTCCGATCGTCTGAGAGAGCCTAGGCCAGCCAGCAGCCGTAGACAAACCCCGTCGACGCCCGCTCGCTCGTGCGCAGCGGCTCCGTGAAGTCCCGGATCGTCTCGGCGGAGGCCGGGATCTCGACGACGCGCCATCCGACGATCGCGTAGCTCGTGTTCATGGCCACGAGCGCGCAGGCGACGGGCCGGTCCGGCTCGGCGACGAGCCGCCACGTCACGTTCACCGCGGCGTCCGACTCGATCGCGTGCGCAAGGTCGGTCACCTCGAGCGCCGACTGCCGCTCGATCGGCCGCGCCCAGGCGAACCAGCCGATCGCGGCGAGCACGAGCGCGACGGCGACGATGACCGCGATCCACGGGCCGCGTCGCAACCCGCGACGCCCGTAGCGCTCGTCGAGCTCGTCGGACGTGCGCCGTTCGGCCTCCACGCCGGTTCCGCTCACGTCGACTCCGTTAGGCTTGATGGGTCCAGCCTACCCGCGGCCAGAGAGGAGCTCCGTGCTCGGTCTGCTCGCATCCGTCCTGACCGCGGCGACCCCGGATCCGGAGCCGACCCTCGAGGTCGACCCGACCCTCGTGACGCCCGGCGTCATCGGCTTCGCGGTCACCGCGTTGCTCATCGGCGCCACGATCGCGCTCGTCATCGACATGAGCCGCCGCATCCGCCGCGTCCGCTATCGCGAGGAGGCGCGCGAGCGCATCGCCGCGGAGCTCGACGCCCGCGTCGCCGGCGGCGAGCAGGGCGAGCCCGGCGCGAACCGGCCGGTGGACGACGACCCGACGCCGGGGTCCTGACCGCGCGAGCTCAGCGCGCGCTCGATTCGCGCCGGCTCGGCGCGCGCCGGCTCGGCGCGCGTCGGCTCAGCGCGCGCCGGCGCAGCGCGCGTCGGCTCAGAGCAGCGGCGGGTGAATGGCGATGAGGAAGATCGCCGTCCAGTGGCACAGGAACGCGAGCAGCGTGCACGTGTGGAACAGCTCGTGGAAACCGAACCGGCCGGGGAACGGGTTCGGCCGCTTGAGCCCGTAGAAGACGGCCCCGACGGTGTAGAACAGGCCGCCGACGAGCACGAGGATCATCGACACCGGGGCGACCTGGAAGAAGTCGACGATGTACATCATCGCCGCCCAGCCGAGGGCGACGTAGAGCGGCACGTAGAGCCAGCGGGGCGCGCCGACCCAGAAGACGCGGAAGCCGATCCCGAGCAGCGCGCCGCCCCACACGATCGACAGGAGCGTGATCGCCTTCGGCGCGGGCAGCGTGAGCACCGAGAGCGGCGTGTACGTGCCGGCGATGAGCAGGAAGATGTTCGCGTGGTCGAGGCGCTTGAAGGTGCGCTTGACCTTCGGGCTCCAGTTGATCCGGTGGTACAGCGCGGAGATGCCGAAGAGCAGGAGCGAGCTCGCGAAGAACACCGCGGAGGAGAGCTTCGCGGCGGTGCCGTCGGCGAGGGTCACGAGAATGACGCCGAGCGCGATCGCGGCCGGGAAGGTGCCCGCGTGGATCCATCCACGCCAGGTGGGCTTCTGGTCGACGTCCTGGTAGGCGATCGCCTCGTCGAGCAGGGGGATGTTCGGCAGGTCGGGCCCGACGGACGGAGCGTCCAGCGCCTCCGACTCGGTCGCGGCGGGACGATCGAGCTCAGGCGGAGTGGCGACCATGGCGCCATCGTAGGCCCGGACGCGCGGCGGAGTCTGTGGATCAGGTGAACGACCAAGACCCCCGGCGGGGGTGGACTACGGTATCGGTGTGCATTCCCGCGAGGTCCGTTCGCCCGGACTGCTCTACGGGCTCTACCAGCGCCGGCTCAAGGCCCAGCTCGACGGCCGAGAGCTGCCGAAGCACGTCGCCATGATCATCGACGGCAATCGGCGCTGGGCGAAGCTGCGCGACCTCGACTCGCCGGCCCAGGGCCATCGCGCGGGGGCGGAGAAGTACCGCGAGTTCCTCGTCTGGTGCGACGACCTCGGGGTCCAGGTCGCCACGCTCTACCTCCTCTCCGCCGACAACCTCGGCGGTCGCTCGTCCGAGGAGCTCACCGCGCTGTTCGAGATCATCGGCGACCTCGCCGACGAGCTCTCCCGCTTCCGCGACTGGCGCATCCAGCACGTCGGCGCGACGACGGGCCTGCCCGAGGCGCTGCGGATGCAGTTGCAGGCGGCCGAGGACCGCACCGCCGACCACCGGGGCATGCACGTCAACCTCGCCGTCGGCTACGGCGGCCGGCGCGAGATCGTCGACGCGATGCGCTCGATCGTGCGCAGCCACGGTCGGGAGGGCGGCACGATCGACGACCTCGCCGACGTGCTCACCCCCGAGCTCATCGGCCAGCACCTCTACACCGGCGGCCAGCCAGACCCCGACCTCGTCATCCGCACCTCCGGCGAGCAGCGCCTCTCCGACTTCATGCTCTGGCAGGCCGCGCACAGCGAGTTCTACTTCGTCGAGGCCCTCGGGCCAGACCTCCGCGAGGTCGACTTCCTCCGTGCGGTGCGCGACTACACGCTGCGCCACCGCCGATTCGGCCAGTAGCGCCCTCGCGCACAATTCACCAGCCCGTAACACTCGACCGCGTGTCGTGCCACGCGGCGAAACGTCGTCGCCATAGTTTGGCGTCAATCGGGCAGGGCGCCCGATCGGGACGGCCGGAAGCACTGGGAGTCCCGTGACCTGCGGCCGTCACGCAACCCAAGATCCGAGCGCCGAGGCGCTCGGGGACGGAGCGAGCGTGAGCGAGCAGACCCGCCAGCAGACCGGAACCGGCATCGAGCAGGCGGGGGAGACCGCCGCGCAGACCCGCGAGCGCACCTACGTGCTCGACACCTCGGTGCTCCTGAGCGATCCGAAGGCGCTCTTCCGGTTCGCCGAGCACCACGTCGTCATCCCCGTCATCGTCATCACGGAGCTCGAGAAGAAGCGGCACGACCCCGAGATCGGGTACTTCGCGCGGCAGGCGCTGCGCAACCTCGACGAGCTCCGGGTGCAGCACGAGCGGCTCGACTTCCCGATCGCCGTCGGCGACGGCGGCTCGCTGCGGGTCGAGCTCAACCACTCCGCGCAGTCGGTCCTGCCCTCCGGGCTCCAGCTCGGCGACAACGACTCCCGCATCCTCGCCGTCGCGATGAACCTCGCCGCCGAGGGGTTCGACGTCACCGTCGTCTCCAAGGACCTCCCGATGCGCGTGAAGGCCGCCTCGATCGGCCTCGCCGCCGAGGAGTACCGCGCCGAGCTCGCCGTCGACTCGGGATGGACGGGGATGGCCGAGCTCGACCTCGGCGCCGACGCGATGGCCGACCTCTACGACACCGAGTCGCTCGAGTCGGACGCCGTGGTCGGGATGCCGGTGAACACCGGGCTCGTCATCCACTCCGAGCGCGGCTCGGCGCTCGGGCGCGTCACCGGCCGTCGGACGGTCTCGCTCGTGCGCGGCGACCGCGACCTCTTCGGCCTGCACGGCCGCAGCGCCGAGCAGCGGCTCGCGATCGACCTCCTGCTCGACCCCGACGTCGGCATCGTCTCGCTCGGGGGTCGCGCCGGCACCGGCAAGTCGGCGCTCGCGCTCTGCGCGGGGCTCGAGGCCGTGCTCGAGCAGCAGCAGCACCGCAAGATCATCGTGTTCCGCCCCCTCTACGCCGTCGGCGGGCAGGAGCTCGGCTACCTGCCCGGCGACGCTGGCGAGAAGATGAACCCCTGGGCGCAGGCCGTCTTCGACACGCTCGGCTCGGTCGTCTCGCAGAACGTCGTCGACGAGGTCATCGACCGCGGGATCCTCGAGGTGCTCCCACTCACCCACATCCGGGGTCGCTCGCTCCACGACGCGTTCGTGATCGTCGACGAGGCCCAGTCGCTCGAGCGCAACGTCCTGCTCACGGTGCTCTCCCGGATCGGGCAGCACTCGCGCGTCGTCCTCACCCACGACGTCGCGCAGCGCGACAACCTCCGCGTCGGGCGGCACGACGGGATCGCGAGCGTCATCGAGACGCTGAAGGGCCAGGCGCTCTTCGGGCACGTGACGCTGACGAGGTCGGAGCGGTCCGCGATCGCCGCGCTCGTCACCGATCTGCTCGAGGGCAACGAGCTGGCCTAGGGGTCGCCTCGCCCCGGGGAAGTTAGGCTCGACGGGTGGCCTGGGTCTTCGTCGTGCTTGCCGCGCTCGCAGCCGCGCTCCTGTGCTGGGGTGTCGTCGACCCGCGCGGCCAGTGGCGCGTGCTCGTCGGCTGGTCCGCCCGTGACCCCGCCGCGGCCGAGCCAGGCGATGCCGTGCACGCCGTCCGCAGGATCGTCTGCGCCATCGGCGTGGTCGGCATGGTCGCCGCCGGCGCGGTCGTCGTCTCCGGGGAGCTCGCGTCGAGGCCGAAGCCGTCGCTGACGCCGAGCGCGGTCCAGCTCATGTGGGGCGTCCCGACCCCGCGGCTCGTCGACCGCGTCATCATGCCGAGTGCCGAGATCCCGACCGGGCTCGTCGCCGGCGAGGTGGTCGCCGTGCAGCCGATGGATGCGGGCTTCGCGCCCCACTACCTGCTGACGATGCCGCGGTGGTCGCGGCTCGGCGACCCCGCGCCCGCCGGCATCGTGGGGTCCGAGGCTGGCGAGGACAGTGCCGGCTACAGCCTCGCGAGCCTGCTCGTCTCGGTCCGAGGCCCCCTGCTCTGCGTCCCGGCCGCGGTCGTCGTCGTCGAGGGCGCGACCGAGGTGAGGATCGGCGTCTGGTTCGCCCCGCCGGCCGGCACCGACCCTGCTGTGCCCGCCGAGGAGGCGTGCGCAGGCGACCCGTCGGCGCAGGAGCGCGTCCTGCTGCCGGTCCACCTCGCGGCGGATCTCGACGACCGCGCGGTGTTCACCCTCGACGGCGAGCCGATCCGCGAGGTCGCCGTCGTCGGCGGCTGAGCCCGCCGGCGCGGACACCAGCGCGTCGGCGGCTGAGCCCGCCGCGACTGCCCGCGGCGATCCCCGACCCGATCACGGTCGCGGCTGCCGCAGCCGTGCTGCCAGGTTCGCCGCCCGGACGGGTCAGCTGCTCGGCCGGGTCAGCTGCTCGGACGGGTCATCGAGAGCACGTCGAGCGCCGTGTCGAGCTGCTCGAGCGTGAGCTCGCCGCGGTCGATGAAGCCGAGGTCGATGACCGCCTCGCGGATCGTGAGCCCCTTCGCGACGGAGTACTTCGCGATCTTCGCCGCCGCCTCGTAGCCGATGAACTTGTTCAGCGGGGTGACGATCGACGGCGACGACTCGGCGAGCGCCCGCGCGCGGTCGAGGTTCGCCTCGAGCCCCACCACGGTCTTGTCGGCGAGCGCGCGGCTCGAGTTCGCGAGGAGGCGGATCGACTCCAGGAGTGCCGTGCCCATGACCGGGATCGCGACGTTGAGCTCGAAGCTGCCGGACGCGCCGGCCCAGGCGACCGTCGCGTCGTTGCCGATGACCCGCGCGGCGACCATGAGCACGGCCTCGGGGATGACGGGGTTGACCTTGCCCGGCATGATCGACGACCCAGGCTGCAGGTCGGGGATGTGCAGCTCGGCGAGGCCCGCGTTCGGGCCGGAGCCCATCCAGCGCAGGTCGTTGCAGATCTTCGTGAGCGAGACCGCGATCACCCGCAGCGCCCCGGAGGCCTCGACGAGGCCGTCGCGGGCGCCCTGCGCCTCGAAGTGGTCGAGCGCCTCGGTGATCGGCAGACCCGAGTCGGCCGCGAGTTCGGCGATGACCTGCTCGGGGAAGCCCTTCGGCGTGTTGATGCCGGTGCCCGTCGCGGTGCCGCCGAGCGGGACCTCGGCGACGCGCGGGATGGCGGTGCGGATGCGCTCGATGCCGAGCCGGATCTGGCGCGCGTAGCCGGCGAACTCCTGGCCGAGCGTGACCGGGGTCGCGTCCATGAGGTGCGTGCGCCCGGCCTTCACCGCCGTCTTCCAGAGCTCGGCCTTGGCCTCGAGGGCCTCGGCGAGGTGCTCGAGCGCGGGGATGAGGTCGGTGAGCAGCGCGCTCGTCACCGCGAGGTGCACGGAGGTCGGGAAGACGTCGTTGCTCGACTGCGAGGCGTTGACGTGGTCGTTCGCGTGCACCGGGGCGCCGAGCGCGTCGCCGGCGAGCCGCGCGAGCACCTCGTTCATGTTCATGTTCGACGACGTGCCCGACCCGGTCTGGTACGTGTCGACCGGGAAGTGCTCGTGGTGCGCGCCGCCGATGATCGTGTCGGCCGCGCCGACGATCGCGTCGGCGATCGGCTGGTCGATGATCCCCAGGCGGCCGTTGACGATCGCGGCCGCGCGCTTGATGCGGGCGAGCGCGACGATCTGCGCGGCCTCGAGGCCGGTGCCCGAGATCGGGAAGTTCTCGACCGCGCGCTGCGTCTGCGCCGCGTAGAGGGCGGCCGCGGGGACGCGGACCTCGCCCATCGTGTCGTGCTCGATCCGGAACTCGCCGTCATGGAGGGACGTCGACAGGGTGCTCACGGACTGGACCTCTTTCTGCTGGTTCCGTACGGCTTCGTCGGTTCGGGCGTGGTGGTCCCCGTGGTCACAGCGCGGTGCCGAGCCCGACGATGACGTCCGGCTCGGCGCGGCCCTCGAGGAGTCGATAGTTCGCGCCGACCACAGCCAGCGTACCGTCGGCGACGGCCTGGCTGATGACCTCGGACGACTCGAGCAGCTCCGAGATCGTGTCGCGCAGGTGCTCCCGACCGACCTCCTGCGCGTCGACGTCGCCGGTGGGCGTGCGCAGCCGGACGCGCATGACGGCGGGGAGGATCTTCTCCACGATGCGGCGGATGTGCACGGGCAACGGCGGCGCGTCGCCGGCAGCGGAGTCGATCGCCGCGCGCACCGCGCCGCACTCGTCGTGGCCGAGCACGACGACGAGCGGCACCCGGAGGACCGCGACCGCGTACTCGAGCGAGCCGACCACCGAATCCGAGATGACCTGGCCGGCGTTGCGCACGACGAAGAGATCGCCGAGCCCCTTGTCGAAGATGATCTCGGCCGCGAGCCGCGAGTCGGAGCAGCCGAAAAGCGCGGCGGATGGGGCCTGGCCGCCGGCGAGCTCAGCGCGACGGTCGACGTCCTGGCGGGGGTGCTGCGGAGCGCCGGAGACGAAGCGGTCGTTGCCGCGCTGCATCTCGTCCCATGCCGTCGTCGGCGAGCGGTGCTCGGTCACTCCGCGCCCTCCTCGGTGGCGACCCGGTCGAGCTCGGCGAGCTGGGCGGCGATCGACTCGGCGAGCACCGCGAAGGCCGCGTCGTCGGCGGTGCCGTGGAGCACGACCGTCGAGGTGCCCGCGGTCGTCACGAGCGCGAACGCGTGGTTGCCAGGCGCGTCCGGGTCGTCGCGGCGGTCGAGCACCGACCACGTCGTGCCGCCGACGAGCGCGGTCGGCGCTGCGAGCACCTCGTCGTCGTCGCCGACGGCCGCGGCGGTGCGCAGCCAGGCGCCGGTCGCGTCGAAGCCCTGCTCGAGCGCGATGAACCCTCCGCCGGGGGTGAGGAAGCCGATGTACCAGGTCGCGGTGTCGTCGGACTCGAGGCGCTCGGCACGGTTCGCCGTCCAGCCATCCGGCAGCTCGGGGGAGAGCAGGGGGCCGGGGGCCGTGCTCGCGGCCGCGGCCGCCTCGGCGCGCCAGTCGACGTCGAACCGCGCGGGCGCGGCATCCGGTCGGACCACGACGACGACGAGGAACAGGACCACGAGGAGGCTCGCGCCGATCGCGATCGCGAGGTTCAGGGCCGTCTGGTTGACCCGGCGCTCGCGGCTCGCGGCGGCGCGGCGGTCGGCGGTCTCCTGCGGGGTCTCGGGTCGGCCGAGCTCGGCGACGACCCGGGGGCCGGTGCTGCGGGCCACCGGTTACGCGTCCCGCGCGGCGTCGCCGGCCGCCGTCGTGGTCGTCTCCGATGCCGCGACACGCGCGGGCGCGGTGCTTGTCTCCGATGCCGCGGCACGCGCGGCATCGAGTCGCGCCTTGGCGCCGATGAGCCACTCCTCGCAGCGCGCGGCGAGGGCCTCGCCGCGCTCCCAGAGCGCGAGGGACTCCTCGAGCGTCGCGGTGCCCTGCTCGAGCGCGGTCACGACGGCGACGAGCTCGTCGCGCGCCTGCTCGTAGCTCAGCGAGGCCACATCGGCCGGGGTCGTGGCTGCCACGGGGACGATCCTACCGTCGGCCGCCGTCGCCTGGCGGCCTGGCCGAGGATGCGCGGCCGCCCTTCGATGGAGGGCCGACCGGGCCGTCCGCGTCGACGGTCGCCGCGATCGCGCCCTCGGCGAGCCTCACCGAGATCGCCGTGCCGCCCGGCGCCTCCGCCGCGCGGCGGATCGCCCGTCCGTCTGGCCCGAGCGCGATCGCGTAGCCGCGCTCGAGCGTGCGCATCGGGCTCAACGCCGAGAGCTGGCCGCGGAGCTCCGCGACGCGGGTGTGCGCGCGTTCGAGCGAGCGGTCCACGAGCTCGGTGCCGCGCGCGACCCACCTCGTGAGCTCCTCGGCGCGCCGGTCGACGAGCCAGTCGCCGGAGGCGAGCACCGGGCGCGAGCGCAGCGCGCCGATCCGATCGATCTCGCCGCCGACGAGGTGGCTCAGCCGCCCGAGCATCCGCGTGCGGGCCTGTCGCACGCGCAGCAGCTCCTCGGCGACGTCCGGCACGACGCGCTTGGCGGCATCCGTCGGCGTCGAGGCACGGAGGTCGGCGACCTCGTCGAGCAGCGGTCGGTCGTTCTCGTGCCCGATCGCGCTCACGAGCGGGGTCGCGCAGGCCGCCGCCGCGCGCACGAGCGCCTCGTCGCTGAAGACGAGCAGGTGCTGGAAGTCGCCACCGCCGCGGGCGACGATGATGACGTCGACCTCCGGGTCGGCGTCGAGCGCGCGGATGCCGGCGATCACCTCGCCGACCGCGCGGTCGCCCTGCACCTGCGCGTGGTGGGTCCGGATCCGCACGTTCGGCCAGCGCAGCTGCGCGTTGCGCACCACGTCCTTCTCGGCGTCGGAGCCCGCCGACGTGACGAGGCCGATGCACTGCGGCAGGAACGGCAGCGGCACCTTGCGATCCGCGTCGAACAGGCCCTCCTTCGCGAGCTGGGCGCGGAGCCGCTCGAGCCGCTCGAGGAGGTCGCCGAGGCCGACGTGGCGCAGGTCGAAGACCTGCATCGAGAGCGTGCCGCCCTTGACCCAGAAGTCGGGCTTCACGAGCGCGATGACGCGGTCGCCCTGCTTGAGGTCCTGGGGCAGGCGCTCGCGGACCGACCGCCACGCGGTGATCGAGATCGTCGCGTCCTGGCCGAGGTCCTTGAGCTTGCCGTAGGCGTTGCCGGCCGAGACGTTCCACTGGGTGAGCTCGCCCTCGACCCAGACGGTGCCGAGCCGGTCGATGTACTCGCGCAGCTTCGCCGACAGCGTGCCCACCGGCCATGGGGCCTCTGGCGTGGCCGGGGTCGCGTCGGTCATGGGGCCAGGGTACCGGCGGCCGGGGACGCGGGCACGGCGCCGTCCACCGCGGCCCGCGCGAGGTCGGATGCACGCGGTGCCGCACTCCAGGCCGGCTCGCCGCCGCCCGCCCGTAGGATTCCAGGGTGAGTTCGATCGGCAACGGCGGGGCGAGCGCCCTCGCGACCCCGGTGATCCCCGGGGAGCGCATCCGCCTCGAGGACCGCCCCGTGACCGGGACGAAGCGCGTGCTGCTCGCCGCGCCACGCGGCTACTGCGCCGGCGTCGACCGCGCCGTCGTCGCCGTCGAGAAGGCGCTCGAGCGCTACGGCGCCCCCGTCTACGTGCGCAAGCAGATCGTCCACAACATCCACGTCGTGCGCACCCTCGAGCAGGCCGGTGCGATCTTCGTCGACGACGTCGGCGAGGTGCCGGTGGGCGCGCGCGTCGTGTTCAGCGCCCACGGCGTCTCGCCGGCCGTCGTCGCCGGGGCCGCCGAGCGCGGCCTCGACACGATCGATGCGACGTGCCCGCTCGTGACGAAGGTGCACCGCGAGGCGATGCGCTTCGCGAAGCAGGACGCCACGATCCTGCTCATCGGCCACTCCGGCCACGAGGAGGTCGAGGGCACGATGGGGCACGCCCCCGAGCGCACGATCCTCGTGAACGGTCCTGAGGAGGTCGACCACCTCGAGGTCGACACCGACGGCCCGCTCGTGTGGCTCTCGCAGACGACGCTCTCGGTCGACGAGACGATGGAGACCGTGCGGCGGCTCCGCGAGCGCTTCCCGACGCTGCAGGACCCGCCGAGCGACGACATCTGCTACGCGACGCAGAATCGCCAGGTCGCGATCAAGAAGGTCGCGAAGGATGCCGATCTCGTCATCGTCGTCGGCAGCCGCAACAGCTCCAACACGATGCGCCTCGTCGACGTCTCGCTCGAGTACGGCGCCGACGCCGCGCACCGCGTCGACTACGCGCACGAGATTCGGCAGGAGTGGCTCGACGGCGTCGCGACCGTCGGTGTGACCAGCGGTGCCTCCGTGCCTGAGGTCCTCGTCCGTGAGGTGCTCGCCGTGCTCGCCGAGGCCGGCTACCGCGACGTCGAGGAGGTGGTCACGGCGGAGGAGGACCTCATGTTCTCGCTGCCGAAGGAGCTCCGTGTCGACGCCGACGGCAACCAGGACGAGCGCGCGCTCGGCGGCCGCCGCCGGCTGGACTGGCAGCGCGAGGCGTGAGCGACCCGACCCCGCCGACCGCGGGCGGCGACGCGCCGCGCCGGACGTGGGACGTCGTGCTCACGGTCGGGCTGCTCGCGATCGGCGCCGTCAGCGTCATCGGCACCTTCGCCGAGCTCGCCGACCTCGCCGCAACGATCGACGAGGTCTACCGCATCCAGGGCATCGAGGACGCGTATGGCGCTCCCGAGCTCGCGAACGCGGTCGGCTTCGGCGTCAACGTCCTGCGGGTCGCGGCCCTGCTGTGGGCCGCGGCGCTCGCCATCCCCCGGTTGCGCGCCGGCCGCGTGGCGTTCTGGATCCCCCTCACCGCCGGCGTCGTCGGCTCGCTCGCGATCGGCATCGCGATGGTTGCGCTCATCCTCGGCGACCCGGCGTTCCTCGCCTACGTCGACGAGGTCGCGACGACCGGCATCGTCCCGACGGGGACCGCCACGCCGTGACTCGGAGGCCTCGGCGAGCTCGTCGCTCGCCGAGGCCGTCCGCCGAGTGCTCAGGCGCTGATCGAGTGCCCGGCCGAGCCGAGCTGCTGCGTCGCCTCGACGACGCGCTTGGCCATCGCCGACTCGGCGATCTTGCCCCAGGAGCGCGGGTCGTAGACCTTCTTGTTGCCGACCTCGCCGTCCACCTTGAGCACGCCGTCGTAGTTGCGGAACATCGTGTCGGCGATCGACCGGGTGAAGGCGTACTGCGTGTCGGTGTCGATGTTCATCTTCACGACGCCGTTGGCGACCGCGGTGGCGATCTCCTCCTCGGTCGAGCCCGAGCCGCCGTGGAAGACGAGGTCGAGCGGCTTCGGGCCGGTGCCGTACTTCGCCGCGATGCCGGCCTGGATCTCGCCGAGCAGCTCCGGCTTGAGCTTCACGTTGCCGGGCTTGTAGACGCCGTGGACGTTGCCGAACGTGAGGGCCGCGATGTAGCGGCCCTGCTCGCCGAGGCCGAGCGCCTCGACGGTCGCGATGACGTCGTCGAGCGTCGTGTAGAGGTGCTCGTTGATCTCGTGCGAGACGCCGTCCTCCTCGCCGCCGACGACGCCGATCTCGACCTCGAGGATCGCGTTGATGGCGCGGATGCGCGGCAGCAGGTCCTTCGCGATCTCGAGGTTCTCCGCGAGCGGCACGGCGGAGCCGTCCCACATGTGGGACTGGAAGATCGGGTTGCGCCCGGCCTTGACCTCCTCCTCGGAGGCGGCGATGAGCGGCTCGACGAAGCCCGCGAGCGCGTCCTTCGGGCAGTGGTCGGTGTGGAGCGCGACGGTGATCGGGTAGTTCTTGGCGACCTCGGTCGCGAACTTCGCGAAGGCGAGCGCGCCGGCGGCGCGGTTCTTCACGGTCTGGCCGGCGAAGTAGTCGGCGCCGCCGGTCGTGACCTGGATGATCCCGTCGCTGCCGGCCTCGGTCAGGCCCTGCAGCACCGAGTTGATCGTCTGCGACGAGGAGACGTTGATCGCGGGGAAGGCGAATCCCGTCGCCTTCGCCGTGTCGAGCATCTGGGCGTACTGTTCGGGGGTTGCGACGGGCATGACTCTCCTCGTTCGAAGTGGGCCGCGGCGGTGGGGCTGGGCGGTTGCGAGTCTAGCGGCGGGCATGTGCGCAGGAACGGGTCGATAGGCTTGCCTCGCGCACCACCACCTCGGCGCACCCTCCCGCCCGCGCACCCACGAGGAGCACGTCGATGAGCATCGACCAAGAGCCCGCCGAGATCTTCCGCCACCCCGATCGCAACCTCGCGCTCGAGCTCGTCAGGGCGACGGAGGCCGCCGCGATCCGCGCCGTCCCCTTCATCGGCAAGGGCGACAAGAACGGCGCGGACGGCGCCGCCGTCGACGCGATGCGCAAGTTCCTCGGCACCGTCGACTTCGAGGGGCTCGTCGTCATCGGCGAGGGCGTGAAGGACAACGCGCCGATGCTCTACAACGGCGAGCTCGTCGGCACCGGGCGCGGCCCGAAGTGCGACATCGCGGTCGACCCGATCGACGGCACCTCGCTCACCGCGGCCGGCCGCTCCCACGCGATCTCGATGATCGCGGTCTCCGACCGTGGCACCATGCTCGACGCGTCGAGCGTGTTCTACATGGACAAGCTCGTCACGGGCCGCGAGGGCATCGGCGTCGTCGACATCCGCATGCCGATCGGCGAGAACATCCGCGCGCTCGCGGCGGCGAAGGGCAAGCCCGTGAGCGAGCTCGTCGTCGCCGTGCTCGACCGGCCGCGGCACGCCTCGCTCATCGAGGAGATCCGCGCCGCAGGGGCCGGCACGCGCCTCATGCTCGACGGGGATGTCGCCGGCGGCATCAACGCCGCCCTCGACGGCACGCGCATCGACATGAGCGTCGGGATCGGCGGATGCCCGGAGGGCGTCGCGACGGCGTGCGCGATCACGGCGCTCGGCGGCTTCATCCAGGGCCGGCTCGCCCCGCTCGACGACGCGGAGCGCGCGCGCGGCGAGGCCGCAGGCCTCCTGTTCGACCACGTCTACGAGGCGGACGACCTCGTGCGCGGCGACAACACGATCTTCGTCGCGACCGGCGTCACCGACGGGGCGCTCGTCGCCGGCGTGAGCCGCAGCGGCAGCGTCGTGCACACCGAGTCGATCATCCTCCGCGGCAAGTCGGGCACGATCCGCCGCATCCAGGCGACCCACCAGGTCGCCAAGTGGCTCGACGAGTAGGGCACGCGCCGCCGCTCCCGTGGCGCCGCGCCCTCGGCGAGCGGGGTCGAGCTCGGGTCAGTCCGTCTCGAGGTCGAGCGAGAACTCGCCCTGGGTCAGCGGCTTCGGCTGCGCGTCGATCGCCGCGGGGGTGCCGATGATCTTCGACTCGTCGAGCGCGTCGAGCTTGCGCGCCGTCACGAGCACGCGCTGCTCGAGCGAGCTCGCGAACGTGTTGTAGCGGGTCACCGTGGTCTCGATCGCGCCGCGGAGCTTGTCGGCGTGGTCGGCGAGCGTCGCCAGTCGCCCGTAGAGCTCCTTGCCGAGATCGAACAGGCGCTTCGCGTCCTCGGTGAGGACGTCCTGCTGCCAGGTGAAGGCGATCGTCTTGAGCACCGACCAGAAGCTCACCGGGCTCGCGAGCGCGATCCGCTTGCCGAACGCGTACTCGAGCAGACCGGGATCCTGCTCGAGCGCGGCGGCGAGCAGCGGCTCGTTCGGGATGAACGCGATGGTGAACTCCGGGCTCGACTCCAGACCCGTCCAGTAGCGCTTCGCCGACAGCGCGTCGACGTGCGCCTTGACCTTCCTCGCGTGCGCGGTGAGCAGGCTCTGGCGCCGCGCCTCCTGCTCCCCGCCGGCGGTCGCGGGGATCGCGCTCGCCTCGATGTAGTCGTTGTACGGCACCTTCGCGTCGACCGCGATCGACTTGCCGCCAGGCAGGCGCAGCACCATGTCGGGTCGTCGCAGCCCCGACTCGGACTCGATCGTGGACTGCAGGGTGAAGTCGACGCGGTTGAGGAGCCCGGCCGACTCGACGAGGGTGCGCAGCTGGGTCTCGCCCCAGACGCCGCGCGTGGCGTTGTTGCCGAGTGCGGCGGCGAGCTTTTCGGCGGTGAGCCTCAGCCGCTCCTCGGCCTCGGTCGCCGTTCGCAGCTGCTGGGTGAGCTCGCCGTGCTGCTGGCTGCGCTGGCCCTCGAGGTCGACGATCTTCGACTGCATGACCCGCAGCGTCTCCTGCACCGGGGCGAGCGTCTGCAGCACCGTCGACTCGGTCGCCTCGCGCTGGCGCCGCTCGGCCTGCTCGCGCTCGATCCGCGCGGTCTGCTCGCGGTACTGCTCCTGATGCATCGCGACCTGCTCGCGCAGCGCGGCGACGCCAGCGTCGGCGGCGGCGAGCTCGGCACGGAGCTCCGCGGCCGTCGCGAGCGCGCGCTCGCGCTCCTCCGCGACCAGGGCCGCCGCGGCGGCGCGCTCGCGCTCCAGCTCGGCGGCGTGCCTGGCGACGAGCACCGCAGGGTCCTCGCCGCTGCCGACGGCGGCGCGGCGCGAGCGGCTGATGAGCCAGCCCATGACCGCGCCGAGCACGAGACCGCCGACGAGACCGATGACGAGTGCGAGCACGGGGTCCATGCCGGGATTGTCGCAGGCGCCCGCGACATCCCGGGGGTGGCCGCACCGCCACGAAATGTTCAAGCAATGTCTGAACATAGAATCGCCGCATGACGATCCTCGATCACTGGGTCGCCGGCGCGGCCTTCGCCGGCGAGTCGCAGCGCACGGCCCCCGTCTACAACCCGGCCGTCGGCGCGGTGCAGAAGCAGGTGCGCCTGGCGACCGCGGCGGACGTCGACGTCGCCGTGCAGGCCGCGAGCGCGGCCCTGCCCGGCTGGGCCGACGCCTCGATCGCGAAGCGCTCCGCCGTGCTCTTCGCCTTCCGCGAGATCGTCAACGCCCGCAAGGGCGAGCTCGCGGCGATCCTCACCGCCGAGCACGGGAAGGTCACGAGCGACGCGCTCGGCGAGATCGCCCGCGGCCTCGAGGTCATCGAGTTCGCCTGCGGCATCCCGCATCTGAGCAAGGGCGAGTACAGCGAGCAGGTCTCCACGGGCGTCGACGTCTACACGCTCAAGCAGCCGCTCGGCGTCGTCGGCATCATCTCGCCGTTCAACTTCCCGGCGATGGTGCCGATGTGGTTCTTCCCGATCGCGATCGCGCTCGGGAACACCGTCGTGCTCAAGCCGAGCGAGAAGGACCCGAGCGCGGCGATCTGGATGGCCGAGGCGCTCGCCGAGGCGGGCCTGCCCGCCGGTGTCTTCAACGTCGTCCACGGCGACAAGGAGTCGGTGGACGCGCTCCTGACCCACCAGGACGTCGCCTCGATCTCGTTCGTCGGCTCCACGCCGATCGCGCGATACATCTACGAGACCGCGGCCGCCAATGGCAAGCGCGTGCAGGCCCTCGGCGGCGCGAAGAACCACATGCTCGTGCTCCCGGACGCCGACCTCGACCTCGTCGCCGACTCCGCCGTCAACGCCGGCTTCGGCTCGGCGGGCGAGCGGTGCATGGCGATCTCGGTCGTCGTCGCCGTCGAGCCGGTCGCCGACGCGCTCGTCGCGAAGGTCGCCGAGCGGATGGCGACGCTGCGCGTCGGCGACGGCACCCGCGGCTGCGACATGGGCCCGCTCATCACCAGGGAGCACCGCGACAAGGTCGCGTCGTACATCGCGCTCGCCGAGCAGGACGGCGCCGAGATCGTCGTCGACGGCCGCGGCATCGAGGTCGACGGCGAGCCGGACGGCTTCTGGCTCGGCCCGACCCTCGTCGACCGCGTGCCGACGAGCTCCGACGTCTACACGCACGAGATCTTCGGACCGGTGCTCGCGGTCGTCCGCGTCGCGAGCTACGAGGAGGGCCTCGCGCTCATCAACGGCTCGCGGTTCGGCAACGGCACCGCGATCTTCACGAACGACGGGGGCGCGGCGCGCCGCTTCCAGCGCGAGGTCACCGTCGGCATGGTCGGCATCAACGTCCCGATCCCCGTCCCGGTCGGCTACCACTCGTTCGGCGGGTGGAAGGACTCCCTGTTCGGCGACGCGAAGGCGTACGGTCCGCAGGCGATCGGCTTCTTCACGCGCGAGAAGGCGGTGACGAGCCGCTGGCTCGACCCGAGCCACGGCGGGATCAACCTGGGCTTCCCGCAGAACGGCTGAGCCGGGCGGGCTCACGGCGCCGCGTCGGCCCGCGCCCCCGCGGTAGCGTGGTGGGGTGAGTCAGCGCCGCGTCGTCGTCATCCACGGCTACACCGCCAACCCCGAGGTGAACTGGTTCCGCTGGTTGCAGCGCGAGCTCGCCGCCGACGGGATCGCGGTCGAGATCCCCGCGCTGCCCGATCCCCAGGCGCCGGATCGCGACGCGTGGGTCGCCGCCGCCCGCGCGGCCATCGGCGCCGTCGACGGCGAGACCGTGATCGTCGGCCACAGCCTCGGCAGCATCACGTCGCTCCACGTGCTCGACGGGCTCGAGGAGCCGTGGACGCTCGCGGGGATCGTGCTCGTCTCCGGCTTCGACCGGGAGGTCACCGGGCTGCCCGTGCTCGCGCCGTTCACGGCGGCCCCGCCGGACGTCGCGGCGATGGTGGATCGGATCGCGACCCGGGTCGTCATCGCCTCCGACGACGACGAGATCGTCGACCCGGCGCTGAGCGCCGCGCTCGCGGGGCGGCTCGACGCGGAGCTCGTGACCGTCCCAGGCGGCGGGCACTTCCTCGACCGGCAGGGCTACGTCGAGTTCCCCCAGCTCGCGGCGATCGTCCGCGGCGCCTTCGGCTGAGCCCGGCCCGGCGGTCAGCCCGCCGCGGCGACCGACGCGCCGGTGCGCTGGATGCGGGTGCCGGTGCTCGCGACGAGCGCCGCGAGGTCGTCGGCGTCGTGCCGTCGCGCGGCGTGGATCATGATCGCCGCGCAGGCCTCCGCGTCGGCGATCGCGTCGTGGTGCCGGAAGTCCTCGAAGCCGGCCGCCATCGCCGCGACCGGGAGCCGGTAGGAGTCGAGGTGGTAGGTGCGCCTGGCCACCCGCAGGCTGCACGCGTAGTCGAGCTCGGGCACCGCGGCCCCGGTCGCGCGGCAGGCCGCGGTGAGCACGCCCATGTCGAAGCCGGCGTTGTGCGCGACGAGGGCGTCGCCGCCCACGTAGTCGAGCATCGTCGGCAGTTGCTCGAGCCACTCCGCGGCGTCGACGACGTCCTCCGCCCGGATGCCGTGGATGCGCGTGTTCCACTCGGTGAAGGCGTCGTGACCGAGCGGCGGCCGGATGAGCCACCCGGTCCGGTCGACGACGCGACCGTCGCGCACCTTGACGAGGCCGACGGAGCACGCGCTCGCCGCCGAATGGTTGGCGGTCTCGAAGTCGATCGCGGTGAACTCCAGCGGCACGACTCCACCATCGCACCCGGCGCAGACATTCCCGGATGCGCGCGCCGGTAGGCTCGACCCCCGTGGCACTCACCATCGGCATCGTGGGACTTCCGAACGTCGGGAAGTCGACCCTGTTCAACGCGCTGACGCGCAACACCGTCCTCGCCGCGAACTACCCGTTCGCCACGATCGAGCCGAACATCGGCGTGGTGAACCTGCCAGACCCTCGGCTCACGACGCTCGCCGAGATCTTCGGCTCCGAGCGGATCCTGCCCGCGGCGGTCTCGTTCGTCGACATCGCCGGCATCGTGCGTGGCGCCTCGGAGGGGGAGGGGCTGGGCAACCAGTTCCTTGCGAACATCCGCGAGGCCGACGCGATCGCGCAGGTCGTGCGCGGGTTCGCGGATGCCGATGTCGTGCACGTCGAGGGTGCGGTCGACCCGAAGAACGACATGGAGACGATCAACGCCGAGCTCCAGCTCGCCGACCTGCAGACGCTCGAGAAGGCGATCGTGCGCTACGAGAAGGACGTCAAGGGCAAGAAGGCCGACCCGGTCGTGCTCGAGACCGCGCTGGCCGCCAGGGACGCCCTCCAGCGCGGCGCGCTGCTGTCGGCATCCGGCATCGCCCTCGACCCGATCCGGGAGCTCGGGCTGCTCACCGCCAAGCCGTTCATCTTCGTCTTCAACGTCGACGAGGCGGTGCTCACGGATGCGGCCCGCAAGGCCGAGCTGGAGGCGCTCGTCGCCCCCGCCAAGGCCGTGTTCCTCGACGCGAAGATCGAGTCCGAGCTCATCGACCTCGACCCCGAGGATGCCGCGGAGCTGCTGGCCTCGACGGGGCAGGAGGAGTCGGGGCTCGACCAGCTCGCCCGGATCGGCTTCGACACCCTTGGGCTGCAGACGTATCTGACGGCGGGGCCCAAGGAGGCCCGCGCTTGGACGATCGGCAAGGGCTGGAAGGCCCCGCAGGCGGCCGGCGTGATCCACTCGGACTTCGAGAAGGGCTTCATCAAGGCCGAGGTCATCGGCTTCGCCGACCTCGTCGAGTCCGGCTCCGTCGCCGAGGCCCGTGCGAAGGGCAAGGCTCGCATCGAGGGCAAGGACTACGTCATGCAGGACGGCGACGTCGTGGAGTTCCGGTTCAACACCTGACCATCGCTCGAGCGAGCTGGCCCTCGCACGGGCTGGACGCTGGAGTCCGCGCTCCATGCCGCGCGTGTCCAGCGCCTTCCGGATCGGGCATTCAGTTCGCCAGCGTCACGCCTTGCCCTTGAACTGGCTGAACCACAGATCGCGATAGAGGCCGGATTCGGCGATCAGCTCGTCGTGCGTGCCCTGCTGGACGATCCGGCCCTGGTCGACCACCAGGATCGCATCCGCATCGGAGATGGTCGACAGTCGGTGCGCGATCACGAACGAGGTCGTGCCGGCCATCAGTCGCCGCAGGCCCTCCTGGATCAGGCGCTCGGTGCGGGTGTCGACGTTCGATGTGGCCTCGTCGAGGATCAGGATCCGCGGCCGGGCGACCATGGCGCGCGCGATGGTGAGCATCTGGCGCTGACCCTGGCTGAGGTTCCCGCCGCGCTCGATGAGCACCGTCTCGTAGCCGTCGGGGAGCGCCTCGATGAAGTGGTGGGCGTTCGCCTCTTCCGCGGCGGCGATGCACTCCTCGTCCGTGGCGCCCTCACGCGCGTAGCGCAGGTTGTTCATGATGGTGTCGGAGAAGAGGAAGGCCTCTTGCAGCACCATGCCGACGTTCGCTCGCAGGCTCGCGATCGTCACTGCCGTCAGCGGCTGGTCGTCCACGAGGATCTCCCCGGCGTCGACGTCGACGTACCTGGTGAGGATGTTGATGATCGTGCTCTTGCCTGCGCCGGTGGGGCCGCAGATGCCGATCTTCTGCCCGGGCTGGGCCCTGAAGGAGTTGTGTCGCAGGATCTGGCGGCCGGGCACGTAGGAGAAGTCGACATCGCGGAACTCCACCTTGCCGCCCTCGAACCGCAGCGGCGCGGCGTCGGGACCGTCCACGACCGTCGGCACATCGTCGACGATCTCGAACACGCGGCATCCGGCTGCGACCGCGGCCAGGGTGGTCGTCGCGAGATTCGACAGGTCGGAGAGCGGCTGCGCGAGCAGGCCGGCGAGCCCGACGAACGCGACGACCTCACCCACGTCGGCCTGGCCATCCGCGGCGAGCAGGCCGCCGACGACGAGCACGACCACCATCTGGACGGTGGTCATGGCCATCGTGGCCGGGAACTGCAGCAGCCCGGTGAAGGTGGCGTGCGATGCGGTCTGGAAGACCCGTCCGGCTTCGGCGTCGTGCTCACGCACCGCCCAATCCTGACGACGGGTGGAGATCAGCACGCGATGCCCGGAGATGGTCTCTTCCTGGAACCCGGAGAGATCACCCAACTGCTCCTGGAGCCGGGCGAATGCGGGGCCGGCCGCGCGCGCCACGGCCGCAGCCACGAGCAGCAGCACCGGCACGATGGACAGCGCCGCGAGCGTGAGACGCCAGTTCGTCACCGCCATCAGCGCGGCGATCAGCGTCACCTGGAAGGTGCTGCGCATGATCTGGGAGATCGCGTTCTCGTTGAAGGTGGCCACCGTCTCGGTGTCGTTGGTCACTCGACTGAGCAACTGCCCGACAGGCTGGCGGTCGAAGAAGCTCAGCGAGAGTCGCTGCATGGTGGCGAACATGTCCCGCTGCAGGTGCATCGTGCCCGAGGTCGCGAGCCGGGTCATGAGGAACTCGGCGACACCCGCGAGGAGCACGAACCCGATGGCGCAGGACGCGGCGGCGATCACCCAGGCCTGCAGCGCGTCGAGGTCGCCCGCATCGCATCGCATTCACGGCCGCCCCCGGTGATCGCCGGCACCGCCGTGAGCGCGATGACCGAGAGCGCGCGCAGTCCGACCGCGGTCCAGAACCTGCCGCGTCGTCCCGGCCCGCCGACGTAGCCGAACAGTCGCGACACGACGGCGCGCTCGTCGCGCTGGCGTCCGCTCGGGGGCGCCAGACGTTCGTCGTTCGCGGCGCTCATGGGGCTGGCTTCGTGATCGGGCCGAGTTGAGACTCGTAGATCTCGCGATAGAGGTCGCTGCGGTCCAGCAGCTCCTCGTGGCTCCCCTGATCGCTGACCCGTCCGTTGTCGAGGAGGACGATCCGATCGAGGTCGAGGACCGCGCTGATGCGTTGGGCGACATAGATCACGGTCGCGCCCGCCACGTCGTGCGGGATGGCGGCCTGCACCCTGGTCTCGGTGGCGACGTCGAGGGCGCTGGTCGAGTCGTCGAGGATGAGCACTCGCGGTCGCGGCACGAGCGCGCGGGCCATCGACAGGCGCTGACGCTGGCCGCCGCTGAAGTTGTAGCCGCGACGGGCGACCGGGGCGTCCCAGCGCTGGGGCAGAGCCTGGACGAAGTCGTAGGCGTCTGACGTCCTGGTGGCCTCCTCGATCCGATCATCCGATGCCGTCGGATCGGCGAACCGGACGTTCTCTCGAATGTCGCCCTGAAACAGCACGGCCTCCTGGAGGGCGGTGCCGACGATCGATCGCAACCGATCGAGCGACAGCTCGCGGACGTCGACACCGTCGATGGTGACCCGGCCTTCGCGGGGTCGTAGAAGCGCGGCACCAGGTTCACCAGCGAGGTCTTCCCAGAGCCGGTCGCGCCGAGGATGCCGACGGACTGGCCGGGCTCGATGACGAGATCGATGCCGCGCAGCACGTCGTGGCGAGCGTCGTCGGCGACGTAGCCGAAGCTGACGTTCTCGAAGACGATCCGTGCCCCGCCGGTGGTGGTCGGATCCATCGAGCCACCGACCGCGAGGACCGGTTCGGTGTCGATCACCTCGAAGACCCGGCGGGCCGAGGTGATGCCGCGCAGCAGATACGGCGCGATCAGTGCGGCGAGGGCGAGTGGCACGACCACCAGGCTGAGGTATTGGGTGAATGCGGTCACCTGGCCGATGGTCGTGCCATCTCCGGAGACGACCTGGTGTCCGTCGACGGCGAGCGTCACGGCGATGCCGAGCTGGGTGACGGTGTTCATGATCGGTGCGAGGAGGGCGACTCGGAAGGCCGCGGCGGCGGCGGGACGTCGGAGCGCATCGGTCCTGGCGCCGAAGCGTTCGCGCTCCAACTGCTCGCGGCCGAAGGCCTTCACCACCCGGACGCCGGCGAGGTTCTCCTGCCGGGCATTGTTGACCTCGTCGAGTCGCTTCTGCCGTGTGGCGTAGGCGCGCTCCATCGGGCGGACCAGCAGCACCGATGCTGCCAGGACGACGACCGCGACGACGACGAGGATCCACACCATTCCGGGCGCGGTGAACACCGCCAGCGCGAGCGAGACGATGAGCATGAACGGCGCGTAGAGCAAGAGCATCACGCCGAAGAGGACGGCGTTGGCGACATTCGACACGTCGGAGTTCAGCCGCACCAGCAGGTTGCCGGTGCGCATGCCGTCGAAGTTGCCGAACGAGAAGCGCTGGACGCTCTCGTAGGCACGGGTTCGCAGCAGATAGGCGGTGCCCTGGGAGAAGAACACGGCGATGACCGCCACCCCGGCGAGGAACAAGCCCGCGGCGACGCCGAGCACCGCCATCCACAGTCCGGTGTCGAGGATCACTCCCGTGTCTCCGGCGAGGAGACCGTCGTTGACCAGGCCGGCATTCCGCGCGGCTGTGCCGAGGGTGCCGATTGCGGAGAGCAGCAGCACGATCTGCGAGAGGATGAGGCGCCCCCGGTAGGGGCGGTCGAGCGCCAGCACGCGACGCACCGGGTGTCCGGGCTTGCGCGGCCGGACGGAGTCGGTCGTGGCGGTCATCGCGTCACGGCCTCTCGTGCGGGCATTCCCGAAGGCTCCGGTGCTCGACCATCACGGAACACCCGGGTGCAATGGAGCTGTCTGCGCAATCAGATCCGCCAAGACTGGGAGTCTAGAGCGAGACCGGGCACGACGGGTTGGGCCTCGACCGGCGCACGCGCCGGCGCCGACGTGCTCCGGCTCCAGACGGTCGCCAGGCGGTCAGCCCGCGACGCTCTCCGAGGCGAGGCGCGGCTCCGTGCGCCGCTCCGGTCGGAAGCCGGCCTTGTCGGCGTAGAACGCGCGGATGCGGTCCATGTCGGCGGGGACGTCGCCGGTGAGCTCGAACGTGGGCCCGAGGCCCGTCGTCATCGTCGTGCGGTCGACGTAGCCGAGGGTGATCGGCAGTCCGGCGTCGCGGGCGATCCGGTAGAACCCCGACTTCCAGTGGGCGTTGCCGCCGCGGGTCCCGTCCGGGGTCACGACGAGGCCGAAGCGCTCGCCGCCGCGGATCCGCGCGACGACCTCGTCGACGACGCGGCTCGGGTCGTCCCGGTCGACGGGGATCCCGCCGAGCGCGCGCATGATCGGGCCCCGCCAGCCGGCGAAGAGGCTCTTCTTGCCGAGCCAGCGCACGTCGACGCCGAGCCGCCAGGCGATGCCGAGCATGAGCACGAAGTCCCAGTTCGAGGTGTGCGGTGCGCCGATGAGCACGGTGGGGCGCTCTGGCGCCGGCTCGCTGCGCAGCGTCCAGCGGCTGAACGTCCAGTAGACGCGGGCGATGAGGCGGCGCAGCATCCGGCCAACGCTACGCGATCGCGCATTCCCGGCCGGGAATGCACCGGCGTCGCCCCGCCCCGTCGCCC
>Ga0209066_10000835_pt1 | contig 43588 bp, 41 predicted proteins | sample All_14_2_FD_187198 | JGI IMG/M metagenome (GOLD analysis project Ga0209066, IMG submission 187198) | Freshwater microbial communities in response to fracking from Pennsylvania, USA - Allegheny Zone_MetaG_DW_15 (SPAdes) (version 2) ... | reverse complement strand
TTCCCTGCCCGGCGGTCGTGTTTACGGCGGTGATGTGCCGACAAGCTCGATGGCATTGGACAGGGCCGCGGCCGGCATCTGGGGGAAGGGGCGGTTGCAGAACTCGAGGCCGATCCGGTAGCGGCCGGGCGGCAAAGTCGGCGTCAGGCTGGCGTACAGGAAACGGGTGGCCTTGCGGTCGCTGAGCAGAATGCAGTCGCTGCCGCCGGCGGCGGGAAGGTCGAGCGTCAGCGGCGATCGTTCTCCGGTATCGCCGGCCTCGACGACGGCTTTGGGTTTGACCCCGAAGCCGAAGGTGCTGAGCCCGGACAGCGACAGACGCAGCCGGGCGCCCGGCCGGTAGCGGTCGTAATCGGTCGACAGATAGAGATGGCGGTTGTGGTCGGGCTCGGCAGTCTTGGTCCCCGAGGTCGCCGCCTCCCAGAAGCGGGGCCGGCCGGCGTCGAGGTGGATGGCCTTGCCGCCGTAGTGACCGACGCCGCAGCAGTCCTGCTCCCTGATGATCTGCCACAGCTTCCTGCCGTCGATGCCCTTGATCCAGAAATCGAGGGCCATGCCGTCCATGTGGGCGCTGGTCCGGGCGGCATTGGCGCCTTTCTTGCGGATGCCGTCGTTATAGGCCGGACTGCGGTAGGCCGATTCGATCTGGATCGTCTTGCCCGGCGCGACGCGATCGGCAAAATGGCTGACCATGCCGAGGAGGCGGGGGGAAATATGTTCCCCTTTTGCAGCGGTCGGGAAGCCGAAGACCCGGTCGACCTCGTTCAGGGCGGCATCGTTCAGGGTCCCGTCGGTATTGAGCAGCGCGATCCTGGCCTCGCGGCCGTTGCGCCGGTTCTTCAGGTGCAACTGGCCGCTGCCCATCAGGAAGAACGGGCCTTGCTCCTCTTCCGCCATGGTTGGAATGGGGGCAAGGAGCAGGACGGCCAGCAGCAGGCAGGCGATGGCCCGGGGTAACGGTGATGATGCGGGTGAAATCCCCATGAGCGGGCGACGGACTGGAAAGTTTACATTTGACCGGTTCTTGCCGGATGTTGACCTCCACCCAGTGTACCACACTCCTCCTCGGGGCCACCGCAATTTTCTCCCTCCGTTGTGGTCAATTTCGGCACCGGGGAGCGGCGATCATGGCAATACAAACCCGGTTCTGGTAAGATCCTTCATTTTATTCATTCGCCATCGTGCCCGGGATACCTATGGACCGCCCCTTTGAACTCGTCTCCGCCTTCACCCCCGCCGGCGACCAGCCGCATGCCATCGAGGCGCTGGCGGCAGGGGTCGTGCGCGGCGACACGAGCCAGGTGCTGCTCGGGGTGACCGGCTCGGGCAAGACCTTCACCATGGCCGGGATCGTCGAGCGGGTACAGAGGCCGACCCTGGTCATCGCCCCCAACAAGACCCTGGCGGCCCAGCTGTTCAGCGAGTTCAAGGAACTCTTCCCCCACAACGCCGTCGAGTACTTCGTCTCCTACTACGATTACTACCAGCCCGAGGCCTACATCCCGCAGTCGGACACCTATATCGAGAAGGATTCGGCGATCAACGACGCCATCGACAAGATGCGCCATTCGGCCACCCGCTCGCTGCTGACCCGGCGCGACGTGCTGATCGTCGCCTCGGTCTCGTGCATCTACGGCCTCGGCTCGCCCGACGAGTACAAGAACATGCATCTGTTCCTGCGGGTCGGCGGCGACTACCCGATGGACGAGGTCAAGCGGCGGCTGACCTATATGCTCTACGAGCGCAACGACATGTCGTTTCACCGCGGCACCTTCCGGGTGCGCGGCGACGTCATCGACATCTTCCCGGTGCACGAGGAGGAACGGGCCCTGCGGGTCGAGTTCTTCGGCGACACGGTCGACAAGATCCTGCTCATCGATCCGCTGCGCGGCGTGGTCCTCGACGCCATGGCGGAGTACACGGTGTTTCCCGGCAGCCACTTCGTCACCTCGAAGGACCGGCTGCAGACCGCCATGGCCACCATCAAGGACGAACTGAATGCGCGGCTCGACGAATTTTATCGCGCCAACCGGCTGGTGGAGGCGCAGCGGCTGGAACAGCGGACGATGTTCGATCTCGAGATGATCCTCGAACTCGGCTACTGCAACGGCATCGAGAACTACAGCCGCCACCTCACCGGCAAGCCGCCGGGGGCGCCGCCCCCTAACCTCCTCGACTACTTTCCCGAGGACTACCTGCTGTTCATCGACGAGAGCCATATCGGCATCGGGCAGCTCAACGGCATGTACAACGGCGACCGCTCGCGCAAGGAGACCCTGGTCAACTTCGGCTTCCGCCTGCCCTCGGCGCTGGACAACCGGCCGCTGCGTTTCGACGAGTTCGCCGGACGGATCAACCAGGTGATCTACGTCTCGGCGACCCCCGGCCCGTACGAACTGGCCCAGGCCCAGGGGCGGGTGGTGGAGCAGCTGATCCGGCCGACCGGGCTGCTCGACCCCAGAATCGAGGTGCGGCCGGCCGTCAGCCAGGTCGACGACCTGCTCGAGGAGATCCGCCTGCGCACCGAGCGCGGCGAAGCGGTGCTGGTCACCACCCTGACCAAACGGATGGCCGAGGACCTGACCGACTACTACCACAAGCTCGGGGTCAAGGTCCGCTATCTTCATTCCGACATCAAGACCCTGGAGCGGATCGAACTGATCCGCGACCTGCGCCAGGGCGAGTACAACGTCCTGGTCGGCATCAACCTGCTGCGCGAGGGCCTCGACATCCCCGAGGTGTCGCTGGTCGCCATCCTCGACGCCGACAAGGAGGGCTTCCTGCGCTCGGAGCGGTCGCTGATCCAGACCTGCGGCCGGGCCGCCCGCAACAGCAACGGCCTGGTGATCATGTACGCCGACGAGATCACCGGGTCGATGCGGGTGACCATCGACGAGACCGAGCGGCGGCGCAGGCTGCAGGAGGAGCATAACCGCCGGCACGGCATCACCCCGACCACCGTCATCACCTCGATCAAGGACTCGATGCAGCAGCACCTGCAGGCCAGCGGCTACACCCTGGCCGTCGACCGCCAGGCGGCGCTGCTGCAGGCGGCGGAGGACCTGCCGTCGTTCGGCAGCGTCGCCGAACTGGACAGGGAGATCGGCCGGCTGGAGAAGCGGATGCTGGCGGCGGCGAAGGAGCTGGCCTTCGAAGAGGCGGCGACCTTGAGGGACCGGATCAAGATGCTGCGCCGGCTGGAGATCGAGATCGGATGAAGGAGGGGACACTGCTGCACCGGTTGTCGCTGTCGGTTGCGCCCTGGCTCGTCGCCTGGCTGGTGCGGGCCTGGTTCGGCACCTGCCGGATCACGGTGCACGGATTGGAACATCGCCGCAGCACCCTCGATGCCGGCAGAAAGGTGGTGGCCAGCTTCTGGCATTACACCTTCGTTTTCGTCTTCTATCAGCTGCGGCGGGAGTCGGCGACGGTGATGGTCAGCGCCAGCCGCGACGGCGAGTATATCGCCCGGCTGGCCGAGGAATTCGGCTTCTCGACCGCCCGTGGCTCGCGCAACAATCGCGGCGCCCAGGCCCTGAAGGACCTGCTGAAGCTGGCGGCGGCCGGCGAGAGCACGGCGATCGTCGCCGATGGTTCCCAGGGACCGCCGCGTATTGCCCAGCCCGGCGCGATCCTGCTGGCCTCGCGGACCGGGGTGCCGGTCCTGCCGGTGATGTGGTCGGCGTCGCGCTACCTGGCCTTCCGCTCCTGGGACCGGACGGCGATTCCCAAGCCGTTCGCCCGGGTGGATTTCTACTACGGTGAACCGCTGTATGTGCCTGCCGATCTCAGGGGGGCGGGCATCGAAGAATATCGCAAGAAGCTGGAAGACCGGCTCAACGAATTATACGACAGGGCCTGGCGGCGGCACGGACGGACCGGCCATTGAATGGGCGGGCGGAACCGCCGTTTAACCATTGACGAGGACGAATGACGGTACGATGCATACCAGGGGAATAACGGTGGCCGGTCTGGCCGGCGGCTCGGGCAAGAGCGTGGTTTCGGTCGGCCTGACGGCAGCGCTGGCGCGTCAGGGCAAAAAGGTCGTGCCGTTCAAAAAGGGCCCCGACTACATCGATGCCGGCTGGCTGCAGCTGGCGGCCGGGCGCAAATGTTACAACCTCGACCCGTTCCTGATGAGCGGCGAGGCCTTGCACCGGTCGCTGCAGCGGCATGGGCGGGGCGCCGATGTGGTGATCCTCGAGGGCAATCGCGGCCTGTTCGACGGGGTCAACGCCGACGGCGGTTATTCGACGGCCGATCTCGCCGTCGCCCTCGGTCTGCCGGTGCTGCTGGTCGTCAACTGCACCAAGACCACCCGCACCGTGGCGGCGATGGTCCTCGGCTGCCTGCGCTTCGACGACCGGCTCGACATCCGCGGCGTCATCCTCAACCAGATCGCCACCGAACGCCAGCGGCTGCTGATCACCGAGGCGGTCGAGCGCTACACCGGGGTGCCGGTGCTTGGCGCCATCCCCCGGCTGAAGCGGGACATCTTCCCGATGCGCCACCTCGGCATGATCCCGCACCAGGAATACGACGGCACCGCCGAGGCCCTGGATTTCCTGGTGCAGACGGTGACTGCCGGCCTCGATCTGACCCGGATCGACGAGTTGATGCAGCCCGTTCATCTCGATCGCACGATCGCCCCGGAGGAACCCCTGCCGCCGGCGGACGTGCGGATCGGCATCCTCCAGGACGCCGCCTTCCAGTTCTACTACTCGGAGAATCTCGAGGCGCTGCAGCGGGCCGGGGCGGAACTGGTCTTTGTCAACGCCCTGCAGGACCGGGAACTGCCGGACCTCGACGGTCTGTATATCGGCGGCGGCTTTCCCGAGACCAGCGCCCGGGAACTGGCGGCCAACAGCGGCTTCCGTGACTCGGTGCGCCGGGCGGCGGAGCGGGGGATGCCGATCTATGCCGAATGCGGCGGCCTGATCTACCTCGGCGAATCGATCCTGCTCGATGGTCTGGAGCACCCCCTGGCCGGGGTGTTCCCGGTGCGGTTCGGCATGTCGAAGAAGCCGCAGGCCCACGGCTACTCGGTATTTGCGGTGGAACAGGACAATCCGTACTACCCGGTCGGCACCGAGGTGCGCGGCCATGAATTCCGTTATTCGACCGTACTCGAGTGGCGGGGCGGGGAGTCGGAACTGGTGCTGCGGATGGCGCGGGGCAAGGGATTCGTCGGCGGCCGCGACGGCCTGTGCCGCGGCAATGTCCTCGCCCTCTATACTCATGTCCATGCCGACGGCACCCCGGAATGGGCGCCGGCGTTGGTCAACTGTTGCCGGCGCTGGCGGGGGAGGGGGTGAGGGTACCCAGGCGGGAAAGGAGTACGGCCGGCGTCCGGCTCAGTGGGACGGTTGGCTGCCGAGGACCTTGCGGTAGATCATCTCCTGCTCCTCGTCGCTGGGCGGCGGGTCGACCCAATGGATGAAGGATTCGGTGACCCGGACGAAGGCGCCGTTGTCCTCTTTGCATTTGTCGCAGATGCTTTCCGCCATATCCCGGTACATGATGATCTTCGACGCCGGTTCCCCGTCCCTGGCCACGGCCGCCATTTTCCGGCAGCCGCATTCCAGGCGGATGACGACGACGCCGATGCCGTCGGGGCTGCCTTCGAGGATGCCTTCGATCATCGCCTGTTCACGTTTTTCCGCTTTCAGGGCCTTTTTCCGTAATTCCGGGGCTTTCTTTTTCATGATGTCAGTTCGACAGAGATTTTCGTGACTGGTTGGCGGGGGCGGCAGCATGAGCGGCCGACCCCGATGCGAGCCCTACCATATCTGCAAAGGCCGGCCAGGGTCAACGATATTCTGGCGGCCGGCGGGAGATGGGCGGCGGGGGCGGCGAGCGGACGGTCGAATCAGTGCCGCCAACTGTTGGCAGGGACGGTACCAGGATCGGCAATTCCTGTAAATCCGGTAAGTGTATGTCGGGCAAGGCTTTTATTTTCATTCATTTTTTCCCGGGCATTTTTGCTTGACAAAAAACTGGGGGTCGGATATTGGATGATTACACGGAACAAGTATCCGTGCAAGTGTTTGGACTGCTGAATAAGTATGACAAATACTTATATTAATTCTCACTTTATGGAGGTGAATCATGTTTGAGGTTGTTGTCGATAAAGACAAATGCGTTGGTGATGAAGAGTGTGTAGCAGCATGTCCTGCCCAGGTATTCGAGATGGTGGATGGCAAGGCCGATCCAGTCGAGATGGACGAATGTCTCGGTTGCGAGACCTGTGTCGAAGTATGTCCTGAAAACGCCATCACCGTAACAGAGATGTAATAGCTGCGCTCACCAGGTAGCATATCAAGCCCATCCTCCTTTTGGGGGATGGGCTTGTCTTTTTTTCCTTCGGGATGCAGTTGTGACGACCAGCGGTCTGAAACGGTTTACCCCCGGTGTCGACAAACGGGTGCATCTGCTCCTGTCGGCGCTGCTGTGGACAGCCGTCGGCCTGTGGCTGCTGCTGCGCGGCGGGCTGTGGCTGCAATCGGCCGACTCCTTATGGCTGTTCATTCCCGCGCTGCTGCTGGGCAGCGTCAAATCATTGCTGATTCTCGACCGGACGGCCAAGAAAGGCATTCAGCGGATTCTCCGGTTCAACGGAACGGCCTGTGTCGGGGCGGTGTATTCGGTCAGGACCTGGCTGCTCGTCCTGGCGATGATGGCGATGGGTTATCTGCTTCGCCAGTCGGGGCTCCCGAAAGCGGTGCTCGGAACCCTGTATGTCACGATCGGCTGGGCCCTGGTGCTGTCGAGCCGGCATGCCTGGCGGGAGCGGCGGCAATTCAAGAGATGACTGTCATGGCGAGTGAACAGACACAGGTGGTATCAAGAAATCAGGTCCGTATCGATTGCCGGGCCCTGCGCCATAACTTCCGCCGCATAACCGCAGCGGTCGGTCCAGGCGTCACGGTGATGGCCATGGTCAAGGGCGATGCCTATGGCCATGGGATGACGGAGCTCGCTGCCGTCCTGGCCGACTGTGGCTGTCGGACCTTCGGCGTCGCCGAACTGGTCGAGGCGGTGACCCTGCGCCGGGCCGGCATCGGCGGCGATATTTTCGTCCTCCTCGGCTTTGTCCCGGACCAGGCGGAGCAGTTTCTCCTCCACGATCTGACCCCGGTCGTCTTCCTCGAGCAGGATATCCAGGCCCTGTCGCAGGCGGCGGTGAGGCACGGGCGGAAGATCGGGGTGCATCTCAAGCTCGATTGCGGCATGGGCCGGCTCGGCCTGCTGCCGGCCGAAGTACCTGCCTTCAGGCAGCGGATCGATGCCCTGCCCGGGATTTTCCTGGCCGGCGTCATGGCCCATCTGCCGGAGGCCGACCAACGCCAGGCGGCGAGTACGCCGCGGATCTTTTCCTGCTTCCAGCAGACCATCGACCGTCTGGGCGCCGGGTTCACCGGCATCCGCCATATCGCCAATTCCGGGGCGACGATGTATTTCCAGGACATGCACTGCGAGATGGTGCGGGCCGGCATCTCGCTCTATGGCTGCTATCCGGACGGCGGCACCGGCGACGACCTGGAAGCCGGGGCGCGATTGCAGCCGGTGATGTCGTTCGTCACCCGGGTTGCCCAGGTCAGGGACCTGCCGGCCGGCAGCGGCATCAGTTACGGCCATACCTATGTCACCACCAGGCCGACCCGGATCGCCGTGCTGCCGCTCGGCTATGAGGACGGCTATCTGCGCGACCTCTCGAACAGGGGCGAGGTGCTGATCCACGGCCGGCGGGCGCCGATCCGGGGCCGGATCTGCATGAATCTGTGCATGGCAGATGTGACGGAGATCCCCGGGGTGGAGGTCGGTGACGAGGTCGTGCTGCTGGGACGGCAGAAAGAGGCGGAGATCACGGCAGACGAGATCGCCGGCTGGATGGGGACCATCAGCTATGAGGTCCTGTGCCTGTTCGGCAACAATAACAGCAGATTTTACATTGATGGAGAGAGATGATCCGTTCACGCTTGAAAGGTGTCCTTGACGAGTGTTTTGATCGAGGGGTGGCGGAAGGGGCCTGGTCGGCCGTCGGGGCCGGCAGGTTCGCCCTCGAATTGCCGAAGCGCGAGGGCCAGGGCGATTATGCCACCAACATGGCCCTGGTCCTGGCCGGGATCGAGAAGGCCAATCCCCGGCAGCTGGCGGCGAAGATCGCGGCCATGCTGGAGACCGGCAGCGATCTGGTCGACCATGTCGAGGTCGCCGGCCCGGGTTTTGTCAACATCTTCATCCGCCCCGGGGTCTGGCGCCAGGTGATCCCGCAGATCATCGCCCGTGGCCGCGATTTCGGCCGCAGCAGCATCGGCGGCGGGCGGAAGGTGATGGTTGAATTCGTCAGCGCCAATCCCACCGGACCGCTGAGCATCGGCCACGGCCGCCAGGCCATCCTCGGCGATGCAATCGCCCGTCTGCTGGCGGTGACTGGCCACGACGTCTTCCGCGAGTACTACTACAACGATGCCGGGCGGCAGATGCGGGTCCTGGGCGAGTCGACCCGGGCCCGGTATCTCGAGCTGCTGGGACTGCCAAACCAGTTTCCGGAGGACGGCTACCAGGGCGACTACATTCTCGACATCGCCCGCTCGCTGATCGACGAGGTCGGTGATTCGCTGAAGGATCACGCCGATGTCACCCCCTTCAAGGAGAAGGCCGAGCGTCATATCTTCGCCGATATCTCCGCCACCCTGGAACGCATGGGGATCGCCTTCGACAGCTACTTCAACGAGCATTCGCTTTATGAGGACGGCAAGATCGACGAGGTGGTGGCCGAGCTGCGGGCCAAGGGCTACGTCTACGAAAAGGACGGCGCGGTATGGTTCCGAACCACCGAGTTCGGTCAGGAGAAGGACCGGGTCATCATCAAGAACACCGGCGAGCCGACCTACCGCCTGCCGGACATCGCCTACCACCGCGAGAAGTTCCGCCGCAATTTCGACTGGCTCGTCGATATCTTCGGTTCCGACCATATCGCCACGGTGCCGGACGTCCTCTCCGGGGTGCGGGCGCTGGGCTACGACGACAGCAAGGTGACGGTGGTGCTGCACCAGTTCGTCACCCTGACGCGGGATGGCCGGCAGGTCAAGATGTCGACCCGCAAGGCGACCTTCGTCACCGTCGATGAGCTGATCGACGAGGTCGGCGTCGATGTCGTCCGCTTCTTTTTCATGATGCGCAAGGCCGACAGCCAGCTCGAGTTCGATCTCGATCTGGCGACCAAGGAAAGCCAGGAGAACCCCGTTTACTATGTCCAGTACGCCCATGCCCGGCTGTGCTCGATCCTGGCCCAGGCGCGGGAAAAAGGGGTGGAGCGGGCCGACTGCGCTAGCGTCGATCTGTCGCTGCTGGTGCAGCCGGAGGAACTGCTGCTGTTCAAGACCATGTCGGCCTTCCCGGCGATGATCGAGAACGCGGCCCTGGAACTGGCGCCGCACAAGGTGATTTTTTACCTGATGGAACTTGCGGGGCAGTTCCATAGTTACTATAACAAGCACAAAGTGATCACCGAGGATCTGGTCCTGAGCCGGGCCCGGCTGTGCCTGGTCGATGCCCTGCTGGTGGTCTTCGGCAATGGACTGGCCTTTGTCGGCCTGACGGCCCCGGAAAAGATGTAGGAACAATCGCTCGGGAGATGAATCAGAATCGCAAGGTCAAATTCGAGTTGAGCTGGAGCGGTGTCGCCGGCATCATCGTGGCCTGCGTCGGCATCTGCCTGTGGATGTTCGTCCTCGGGGTGTGGACGGGCCAGGCGCTGCTCCAACCCCCTTCTGCCCGGCAGCAATCGGCGGTCGATGCCGGTCTGGCGGTTATCGCCCCGCTGTTCGGGATTGATCGACAGGGCGGGCCCGACCGGTAGTCTGCGTTTAATCTGAAACCAACCCCTCGCCGGCTACAACGGCGGGTTGAGCTGTCAACCCGCAAGCGGATGTGATGAATATGATACGTGCTGCACGGATGGAGGACGTGAAGAACATTCACGCCCTCATCAATAGTTTCGCCGGCGACGGGCTGCTGCTGCCTCGATCGATCAGCTCCCTCTACGACAAGTTGCGGGACTTCGTCGTCTATATCGACGATGATGAGCGGCTGGTCGGGGTCTGTGCCCTGCAGATCGTCTGGGACAACCTCGCCGAGATCCGTTCGCTGGCGGTCCATCGTGATCTCCACGGCCGCGGCATAGGGTCGCAGCTGGTCCGGGTCTGTCTTGACGAGGCCGCCAGACTGGGGATCGAACGGGTCTTCACGCTGACCTACCAGCCCGGATTTTTCCGCAAGCTCGGGTTTCGGGATATCGACAAGAAAAATCTGCCGCACAAGATCTGGAGCGACTGCCTCCACTGCCATAAGTTTCCCGACTGTGACGAGGACGCGCTGATGTTCGACAGCAGCCTGGGCTCGGAGGCCTAGGATGACGATGCAGTCTTCGGACCACCGGTCGGCAGTCTCGATAACCGGCGGGGTCAGCGGCAACAGATATTTCACCTCAATTTCACAACGACAATGATTGGAACTATCCTCACCAAGATTTTCGGCAGCAAGAACGACCGGGTCCTGAAGCAGATCCAGCCGCTGGTCACCCGCATCAACGAGCTGGAGCAGACGGTGCAACCGCTCGACGATGCGGCGCTGGCGGCCAGGACGGTGGAATTCAGGGAGCGGCTGGCCAAGGGCGAACCTCTCGACGACCTGCTGCCGGAATCCTTTGCGACCATCCGGGAGGCGGCGCGGCGGGTCCTCGGCGAACGCCATTATGACGTCCAGCTGATCGGCGGCATCATCCTCCATCAGGGCAAGATCGCCGAGATGAAGACCGGTGAGGGCAAGACCCTGACCTCGACACTGCCGGTCTACCTCAACGGCCTGACCGGCAAGGGCGTCCATGTGGTGACGGTCAACGATTATCTGGCCGCCCGCGATGCCGAATGGATGGGCAAGGTCTATACCTTCCTCGGCATGAACGTCGGCAAGATCGTCCACGACATGGACGACCAGGCTCGTCGCGCCGCCTATGCCGCCGACATCACCTACGGCACCAACAACGAGCTGGGCTTCGACTACCTGCGCGACAACATGAAGTTCGATCTGCGCGATTTCTGTCAGCGCGGCTTCAACTACGCCATCGTCGACGAAGTCGACTCGATCCTGATCGACGAGGCGCGGACGCCGTTGATCATCTCCGGTCCCGCCGACATCTCCACCGACCTGTACCAGAACGTCGACAGAATCATCCCCCGCTTCCAGCGCGACGTGCACTACGCCGTCGACGAAAAGTCCCGCCAGGTCACCCTCACCGACGAGGGGGTGGCGCTTGGCGAGGACCTGCTTGAGGTCGAGAACCTGTACGATCCGGGCAGCATCGAAAAACTGCACCACCTCAACCAGGCACTCAAGGCCCATGTGCTGTTCCAGCGCGATGTCGACTATATCGTCAGCAACGGTCAGGTGGTGATCGTCGACGAGTTCACCGGCCGGACGATGGAGGGGCGCCGTTACAGCGACGGCCTGCACCAGGCGCTGGAGGCCAAGGAAAAGGTCAAGATCGAGAAGGAGAACCAGACGCTGGCCTCGATCACCTTTCAGAACTACTTCCGGATGTACGACAAACTGGCCGGCATGACCGGAACCGCCGACACCGAGGCCCCGGAATTCAAGAAGATCTACAACCTCGATGTCGTCGTCATGCCCACCAACCAGCCGATGATCCGCGACGACTACGCCGATGTCATCTACAAGAACGAGGCCGCCAAGTACCGGGCGGTGGTCCGTGAGATCAAGCAGATGCACGAGGCCGGGCGTCCGGTGCTGGTCGGCACCATCTCCATCGATGTCTCCGAGAAAATCTCGGCGATGTTGAAAAAGGAGAAGATCGAACACGAGGTCCTCAACGCCAAGCACCACGCCCGCGAGGCCGAGATCATCGCCCTCGCCGGCCAGTTCGGCCGGGTGACGATCGCCACCAACATGGCCGGCCGCGGCACCGACATCAAGCTCGGCGAAGGTGTGCGCGAGGTCGGCGGTCTCCATATTCTCGGCACCTCGCGGCACGAGTCGCGCCGCATCGACAACCAGCTGCGCGGCCGCTCTGGGAGGCAGGGCGATCCCGGTTCGTCGCGCTTCTATCTCTCGCTCGAGGACGATCTGTTGCGGATCTTCGGTTCCGGCCGGATCACCGGCATCATGGACAAGCTGGGCATGGAGGAGGACGAACCGATCGAACACAGCATGGTCAGCCGGGCGATCGAGAACGCGCAGCGCAAGGTCGAGGGTCATCATTTCGATATCCGCAAGCACCTCCTTGAGTATGACGACGTGATGAACAAGCAGCGCGAGGTCATATATCGCCAGCGGCGCGAGGTCCTCGAAAACGATGATGTCGCCGGGGTGGTCCAGGACATGATCGCCGAACTGGTCGACGGGATCGTCGCTGAGTTCGCCACGGGACACGCCGACTCGGAGAGCTGGGATTGGCCGGCCCTGGCCGATCGGATTGCCGAAATGTTCAATTTCCCGTTCGACTGGCCGGAGGATGAGCGCCGCGATCTGAAGGCGGAGGCGCTGCAGGAGCGGCTGATGGAGATGGTCCAGCAGGCGTATCGGGCGCAGGAGGAACGCAACGGCACGGAAACCCAGCGACAACTGGAAAAGCTGCTGCTGCTGCAGATGGTCGATACCCACTGGAAAGAGCATTTATTGTCGATGGACCACCTCAAGGAGGGCATCGGTCTGCGCGGCTATGGCCAGAAGAACCCGCTGAACGAGTACAAACGCGAGGCCTTCCAGCTCTTCACCGGGGTCATTCGAACGATCAAGGAGCAGACCGTTTCGCACCTGTTCAGGGTCCGGGTCATCGACCCGGAGGAAGTCGAGCGGCTGGAGCAGGAGCGGCGGCGCAAGCAGGCGGAGGAGCAGGAACGGCTGCTGAGCCGGCACTTGGCCGAAGGGGACTCCGGCGGTCAGCAGCCGGTGCGGCGGGACGGGGACAAGGTCGGCAGGAACGCCGACTGCCCCTGCGGTTCCGGCAAGAAGTACAAGAAGTGCTGCGGCCGGTTCAAGTAAGCCGTGGTATTAGATTATCCGTAACAGTGGATCGTCGGTATCGGCCTGAGGGACCGTAACGAAATGGGGTAATATGTAATGGCTGTTTCGTAACGGCCCCAGAATCGAGCCGAAGATTGGACGATGAACAATGGCCGATATCCCCACCGGGTATCGGCCATTGTCGTTTTCAGCAACAATTCAGCCCCGCAGTTCCTGGGGCTGCATCAGGTTCTCTTCCATGTGCTTCAGTTCGTCAATGCCCGAGATGATGATCTCCGAGTCGGGGCGCAGTTCTTCTTCCGCCAGTTTGTCCCGGTAATCCATGTTGCTGAGGACAAATTTCATGCAGTTGAGCCGGGCCTGTTTCTTGTTGTCGGAACGGACGATGGTCCAGGGAGCGATGGTGCGGTTGGTCTCCGACAGCATCTGGAACTTGCGGATAGAATACTGGTCCCAGTATTTCTGGGCCAGATTGTCGATCGGCGACAGCTTGTACTGTTTCAGGACATCGAGCTTGCGGCTCTCGAACCGTTCTTTCTGCACTTCCCTGGAAACCGAAAAATAGAATTTGAACAGTTTGATGCCGTTTTTGACCAGCATCTCCTCGAACATCGGCACGTCCTTGAGAAAGCGTTTGTTCTGCTCGTCGGTACAGAAGCCCATTACCGGTTCGACCATCGCCCGGTTGTACCAACTGCGGTCGAACAGAACGATCTCGCCGGCCGAGGGCAGGTGGGCGACGTAACGCTGGAAGTACCACTGGGTCATCTCGGTCTCGTTCGGTCGGGTCAGCGCCACCACCCGGGCGTTGCGGGGGTTGAGATGCTCAGTGAAACGCTTGATGGTCCCTCCCTTGCCGGCGGCGTCCCTCCCTTCGAAGATGGCGAGAACCTTGTCGCCGGTCTCCTTCATCGTCAGCTGCAGCTTCATCAGTTCGATCTGCAGTTTCTTCAGTTCCTTCTCGTACTTGATCTGACTCCTGCTGACCCACACGGCGACCTTGTCCTCGCCCTTTTTGTTGTCGCTGTTCCGGTAGGCGGTCCCTTCGGCGAGTCTGATGTCCTCATCCTCCGCCTTGTCCTGTTTCTTGGTTTTCTTGGCCATGGTCTCTGGTATCCTCTGGTTCGGGTTATGCTCGAGTCGATCGGGGTTGACGGCGGGCTGGTCGGGTTGGGCGCACCATCGTTGCTACGTTAGCAGACTTCCGGCGGAAAGTGCAAATATTCAGTTGAGTTTTCTTCCCTCCCGGAACATCCTGGCGTATATCTCCGGCAGCCGGCAGTCGGCCAGGGCCCGGATCACCGCCTCGATGTCGTAGGCAACGCGGAAATGCTCGACCTCGATCGCATCGGCGGACAGGCGGAGCATGGCGCAACTGACCCGCGGATCGCCGTCGAACATCCGCCCGGCCGAGCCGGGGTTGATGAAGTGGATCCCGGCGATCAGCTTGTGGTAGGGGGTGTGGGAGTGACCGGTGACGATGATCTCAGAGCGGCTGGCGGCGGCGAGTTCGGCAAAGCGCTCGATCGGGGTGTCGGCGAACAGGAACTCGTGCGGTTCGGCCGGGCTGCCGTGGTGGAGTCCTACCGTCCGGCTGGCCGTGTCGCCATCCGCCACGGCTAAGCGCAGGTCGAGATAGATCGGCATGGCGAGCAGGTCACGGCGGCCGGCTGCGTCGAGCTGGCTGACGGTCGAGGTGTACATGATCCGCTTGTCGAGGTTCCGCGGCTTGTTGATCGCTTTCCCCTGCAGCAGGCGGATGATCTTTTTGTCGGTATTGCCGAGGATTGAGATCGCCTGGTGCTGTCTGAGCCAGTGCAGGGTCTCGGAGGGGAAGGGGGCGTAGACGACGGTGTCGCCGCCGTTGAGGATCAAGTCGAATTGCTCGCCGGCGAAGTATTGTTCGATCGCCGCCAGCGCCGGGAAATTGCCATGAATGTCCGAGAGCAGCAGGATGTTGAGCATATTGCCGTGACTGTCGTGGGGAAAGGCGATGGATGGGCGCGGACCAAGGTGGCGGCCGATCGTTTGTCAGACACCGACACCTGCCAGACTATCAGCTTGGGTCTTCCAGGGCAACCGGAAATCCTGAGAATTTTCTGCCGTCGCGGCTGTGGAAGCACCTTGAGGTTTTGCATCCGTTCATTTCATGCTACGCTGTTGCCGAGGCGTACCGACCGATACGCGACATCAACTTCAGGAAAAAGGAGACCGGAATGGTGAGAAAGTTTCTGTCCGTCGGCGCTGCCGCCATGCTGCTGCTGATCGCCGCAGTCTGTCAGGCCGGCGACAAATACGAGGAGGCCCGGCAGCTGTTCGATGAGTATGTTCCGGCCCTCGAGACCTATCTCGACGTCGTCGAAAAGGCGGAAAGCGCGCCGGTCTGTGCCAGGGCGATCAACACCCTCGCCGATGAGGCGGAGGAGCTGGCGCCGAAGTTGCGGGAACTGAACAGAAAATATCCGGAACTGCAGTACGAGCAGTCGGTCCCGCCGCGCTATGCGGAACTTGAGAAAAAGGCCGACGCCCTGGGAGAGAGGTTCGGCCGGTCGTTCATCCGCGTCGCCCGGTTCATGAAGGATCCGGCGGTCGCGAAGGCCAACGACCGCCTCATCACCGCCATGGCCAGACTGAATACGGCAGGAGAATAGGCACGATGTTCACCTTTGACGATATCCGCGCCATCGCGGTCCAGATCGAAAACAACGGCGAGGCGGCGTACCGGCGGGCGGCGGCCCGGGTCGAGGAACCGCAGGTGGCCGAGCTGTTCAGATGGATGGCCGAGGAAGAACAACGGCACGCCCGACATTTTGCCGGCATCAAGGGGGCGAGGCTGGTCGAGGCCGGGGCGGATGCGGCCCAACGGATGGGGCGGGAGCTGCTGCAGGAGATGGTCAAGGATCAGACCTTCTCCCTCGACGGCGACGATCTCGCGGCTGCGGCCGATATCTCCGCCGCTCTGCGGCAGTCGCTGGCCTTTGAGGAGGATACCATCCTCTTCTATCAATTTCTCAGCGGGCTCATCGATGAGGCGGCGGTCAAGGAACAACTGGCCGCGATCATTGCCGAGGAGCGCCGCCATGTGACGATGCTGGGCGGGATGCTCGACGACGGCGGGGCCTGAGCAGCGACCGGTCCTTCGCCATTCTAGAGCAGCGGTCCGATCAGCAGGGCGAGATTCTCCTTGAATCGTTCGATCCGTGATCGTTGCGTCAGGGTCGAGCGGTCAAGCGGCAGCGACTGGTCTTCGTATTGCTGCTGCAGGGTGCGCAGCCGGCGGGTGAAGGCCGTGTTGTAGATGAAGAGGGTCGATTCGAAGTTGAGCCAGAAACTGCGCATATCGAGGTTGACCGAGCCGACCAGGGCGAAGTCGCGGTCGACGGTGATGGTCTTGGCGTGGAGGAGGCCGTCGGTGAACTGAAGGATCGCCACCCCGGCCTCGACCAGTTCCTCGAACCGGGCCCGGCTGGCGTATTCGACCAGCAGCGAGTCGTTCTTCGACGGGACGATGATCCGCACGTTGACGCCGCGCTGGGCGGCGGCCTTCAAGGCGACGAGCAGAGGTTCGTCGGGGATGAAGTAGGGGGTGGTGAGCACCAGTTCCCGGCGGGCGGCATAGATGGTGGTCAGCAGCAGGCTGTGGATGGCGTCCTGGGACAGGCCGGGACCGGAGGGAACGAGCTGGACGGCAATATCCCCGGTCGGCGGCGACGGGTGGATATCGGCGATACGCCGCACCGTGTCGATATCCTCGCGCACCGATTTTGGCCGGAAATGGCGGATGTCGGCATCGAGGATCCAGTCGTTGACGAAGGTCCCGGCCAGGGTCTCCACCACCGGACCGCGGATGCGCACCATCAGGTCGATCCACCTGCCGACTCCGGCGTCCTGCTTGAACGCTTGGGGATCGACCATGTTCTGGCTGCCGGTATAGGCGATCCGGCCGTCGATGACCACCAGCTTGCGGTGGTTGCGGATATCGACCCTGGCGAACAGGGCGGAGAAGATTCCGGCCGGCAGTGATTCCTGGATTCTGACTCCCACCTTTCGCATCCCCGCCGCCTGCCGGCTGCGGAGAAAATCCCGGCTGCCGATGGCATCGAGCAGCAGGCGGCAGCGCACTCCCCGCCTCGTCGCCCGGACGAGGCCGGCCATCACCTCGTCGACCATCCCTCCCGGCTCCCAGATATAGAACTGGAGATGACAGGTGGACCGGGCCGTCTCAATATCGTCGATGATGGCCCGGATGATGTCCTCCGGCCGGTCGATCAGTTCCAGGGCGTTGCCGGCAAGGGCCGGAATCCCGGCCAGCGCCTCGGCCTGCTGCTGCAGGGGGCCGCATCCGGGACTGAGTTGCTGCCATTGCACCGGCGGCCGGCCGTGCAGGGTCTGCAGCCAGTGCTGGTAATGGGCGTTGGAGCTCAATATCCGTGCCGTTCGCTTGTCGGACAGGCGGTTCTCGCCGAGCAGCAGGTAGATGAAGCCCCCACCGAAGGGAACGAGGAGGATGACGACCAGCCAGGCGAGGGTGATCGGGTACGGGCGCCGGCGCATGATGACCCGGATCGACAGTCCGACTCGGATTGTCAGGTCGGCGATGAGGATGATGGTCGAGATCAGGTGATAGCTCCAGTGTGCCGAATCGGGGGCCATAGGGAATAAACACCGTGTCGGGGATCGTCGTTCGATGATTGGCTTTGCCGCCGTACCGGAATCGAGGGGCCAGGATAATTACAGATTTCCGGAAAGCGGCAACCGGCGGATTCCGGGATGGAGCCTGCCGTCAGACCATTTTATACTAGCATAGGCAGGGATATCGGTGGTAGATTATTGTGAATATTATTTTTCCGAACGGGGAGGCAGGCGCCGCTGTCGGAGTATCGAGGGAGGAGGCCGGTCTGGAGAGACCGTCGTGCGGCCAGGGGGACCGTACATGCCGGAAGAGGGATTTTTTTGAATGGAAGGTTGCATGGGCGTCAAAGGTTTTTCCACCTCGGCTGTCGCGGCTGGCATCAGGTACGCGGACAGGCTTGATCTCGGACTCATTTTCAGCGATACGCCGGCAGTGACTGCCGGGGTGTTCACCACCAACCAGGTCAAGGCGGCGCCGATACTGCTCGATGTCGAACGCCTGAAACAGGGGCGGGCGCAGGCGATCCTGGTCAACAGCGGCTGCGCCAATGCCTGCACCGGCGACCAGGGCATGGAGAATGCCCGCCATGCCAGCACGCTCGTTTCGAAAGCGCTGAACATCCAGGATTTCCTGGTCCAACTGGCCTCGACCGGGGTGATCGGCGAGCAACTCAACATTGCGGCCTTCGAGAGCAGTGTCGACCGGCTTATCGCCGGGCTGTCGCCGGACAATTTCGAACAGGTGGCGAAAGCGATCATGACCACCGATACCGTCCCGAAAACGGTACACCGCACGATCAGGATCGGCGGCAAGGAAGTCAATCTTGCCGGGATGGCGAAGGGTTCGGGGATGATCATGCCGAACATGGCGACCATGCTCGCCTTCGTACTGACCGATGTCCAGATCAGTTTCCCGGAATTGTACGCCGCACTGGTCAGCGGTGTTGCCCGCACCTTTAACCGCATCACCGTCGATGGCGATACCAGTACCAACGACATGGTCCTGGTAATGGCCAACGGTTGTGCCGACAATCCGTGGATCGACGAGGATGCCCCGCTGCAGGATCGGCAGCTTTTTCGCGATGCCCTCGAGGAGGTGTTGAGGGAACTGGCCCTGATGATCGTCGCCGATGGCGAGGGGGCGACCAAGACTATCACTATCCGGGTCTGCGGGGCGAAAGAGAACGAGGAGGCCGAGCGTCTGGCCAGGACCGTTGCCAATTCAAGCCTGGTAAAGACCGCATTTTTCGGGGAGGATGCCAACTGGGGCCGGATCATCGCCGCCATGGGACGGTCGGGCGTGCGATTCAAACCGGACAAGGTCGACATCGCCTTCAACGATGTGCTGATCGTCAAGAACGGTCAGGGCCTGGGCAAGGAAGCCGAGACCGCCGCCACCCGGGTGCTCAAGGAGAAAAATTTCGCAGTGTGCATCGACCTCAAGGACGGGGCGGGCTGCGAGGAAATCTACACCTGTGATTTTTCTGTCGATTATGTGAAGATCAACGCCAATTACCGGTCATGACAACCACTCCCTGATGATCGAACAGGTCCCTGCCTCCATCTTCCTCGTCGATGCCGATTTCGATGCCTTTGCCGTCGCCCATCGCCTCGGCGGCGGCTATGCCGTCAACGAGACGGAGGCCGAAGAGGGCAAGGAGGAATTTCTCGACACCTTCGAATGGGGACTGTACTGGTCAGGCCTGGCCCTGGCCCGCCGGGGGCGGCGGTACCGGCTGTATGCGGCGGATGGGACGGTGTTGGGGGAAGGGAAAGGTCCGGGCAAGAAGAGGCCGTTCCGGTGGGACTTTGCCGACGGCCCGATCCGCGACGGGATCACCGCCGGGGCCGATATCCGCGCCCTCTGTCCGAAACTGCAGGTGTCCCGGGTTCGCCGGTCTTTTCAGCTCCTCAACGAAGATCAGAAGACCGTTCTCAGGCTGTGGCTCGATCACGCTGTCGTCAGCGGTGACAATCGGGGGCCGGTCGAGCAGTGGCAGCTGCATCTGGCCGGGATTCGCGGCTATGACCGCGAATATCAGGCGGTCCGTCGGCTGCTTGGCGAGGATGGCCTGGAACGGCTGGCCGATGGGACGCACTTCCTCGCCCCGGCCCTGACGAGGGCGGGTATCACCGTAGAGTCCGTCGGCTCGAAGACGGTTGTGGTCCTCGAGCGGGATATCTCCCTGCGCGACGGCCTGCGCCAGGTGGGGCTGGCGGTGCTCGGTGACATCCAAAGGAACCTGCCGGGGGCGATCGAGGACATCGATACCGAGTTTCTTCATGACCTCAGGATTTCCCTGCGTCGCACCCGTTCGCTGCTCACCTTGTTTGGCAAGGCCTTCCCGGAGATCCCGTGCAGCCATTTCCGGTCCGAGTTCCGGTGGATCACCCAGGCAACCAACAAGGTCCGTGACAGCGATGTCTATCTGCTGAAGGAGGATGAATACCGCGGCATGCTGCCGCCCAGCCTCCACCCTGGGCTGGCCGGTTTCGTCCGGGGGATGCGGGCGTTCCGAGGCCGGGAATTCCGGGCAATGAAAAAACACCTCAATTCTCCGCGGCTGGCGCGTCTGCTCAAGGATTGGCGGCACTTTCTGGAAAACCCGCCCCAGCCGGCCGACGCGGCGGCCCAGGACCTTCGGTGTCGGGATTTTGCCGCCAAGGCGGTCAGAAAGAGATTCAAAAAGGTCCTGCTGGAGGGGGAAAACCTGGGTCCCGACAGCCCCGACCCCATGCTCCACGCCCTGCGGATCGAGGCCAAGAAACTGCGCTATCCCCTCGAATTCTTTCACTCCCTGTTCCCGCCGGAGGACGTTGACCTGCTGGTCAAGCACCTGAAGAGGCTGCAGAACAACCTTGGCGACTACAACGATCTGTCGGTGCAGCAGCAGATGCTCGGAACCTTTCGCAGTCCCGTCCGGGTCGACGATCCAAGGCAGGCCCTGGCCATTGCCGCCGCCCTGGGCGGCCTGGTCACCCGGCTGGCCGACCGGCAGCGGCAGGTGCGCGGCGAGTTCGAGGCCACCTTCGCCGACTTCGCCGGCGACGCCAACAGGGAACTGGTACGCAGAATCACCAGAACCGCAGGCGATGGCCAGGTCGCCGCAGGTCAGGACGGAGAGCGATGAAAACGGTGGCGATCTACAGCAGCAAGGGCGGGGTGGGCAAGACCGCCACCGCCGTCAACCTCGCCTATGCCGCTTCCGTGTCCGGGCAGCGGACCCTGCTCTGCGACATGGACTCGCAGGGGGCCGCCTCGTACTATTTCCGGATCAAGGCGAAGAAGAGATTCAACAGCGAGAAACTGCTCGATGGCGATATCGCCAGGAATATCCGGGGAACGGATTTTGTTCACCTCGACCTGCTGCCGGCCCATTTCTCCTTCCGCAACCTCGACCTCGCCCTGAATGAACTCAGCAGAAAAAAGCGACGCCAGGCCCTGGCCAGACTGTTCGCCCCGCTGGCCGAGGACTATGACATCCTTATCCTTGATTGCCCGCCGAATCTGACCCTGTTGTCGGAGAATATCATCGAGGCGGCCGATATCCTTGTTAGTCCAGTCATTCCCACTACTTTGTCGCTGATCGCCCTGCAACAGCTGCTCAAGCTGTTCAGCAAACTCGAGGCCGACAAGGACAAGATCATCGCCTTTTTTTCGATGGTCGAGCGGCGCAAATCGATGCACCTGGCGATCATGGATAAATACTCCAGATATTCGTTATTCTTGAAGACTTCGATCCCCTTTCAGGCCGAGATCGAAAAAATGGGCATCCTTCGCCAGCCGGTCGGGGCCACGGCGCGCCAGTCGCCGGCCGCCCGCCAGTACGAAAAACTGTGGCAGGAAGTGATGCAGAGGAGCGAACGGGCGTGAAGAGACTGTATTTGATCCGGCATGCCAAATCGAGCTGGGCGGAGGCGGGGCTGGGTGATTTTGACCGGCCGCTGAGCCATCGCGGCAAGGCCGATGCCCCTTTCATGGGACAGAGACTGGCCGGCCACGGGGCGCGCCCCGGCCTGATCGTCGCCAGTCCGGCGAAACGGGCGAGGAAGACAGCCCGGATCATCGCCGAGGCGCTCGGTTTCGCCGAAAAGTCGATCCACTTCGATCCGGTGCTCTACATGGCCGAGGTGCCGATACTGCTCGAGACCATCGCCGGGGTGCCGGACAGCACTGAGGAACTGGCCCTCGTCGGTCACAACTACGGCATCACCGATCTGGCCGAATGGCTGACCGGGCGGAGCCTCGGCAATATCCCCACCTGCGGCATCGTCGGCATCGGATTCGACTGCCGGTCCTGGTCGGACCTCAAGGAAGGCTCCGGCCGCCTGCTGTTCTTCGACTATCCCAAACAACATCCCGGCCGCAGATAATGACGACCGGCACGCAGGCCACGGAGAACGGCGGATACCTGCCGTTCCGGCGGGTACTGCCGCAGCTGGCATTCCTGTCTTCGCTCTTTCTGCTCAATTTCCTCTCCCGGATCATCTTTTCACCGCTGCTGCCGCAGATCGAGCGGGAACTCGGCTTCGGCCATACGGTGTCGGGCTCCTTCTTCCTGTGGATATCCGCCGGCTATTTCCTGTCGGTGCTGTCCTCAGGTTTCGTCTCGGCGCGCATCACCTTCAAACGGACGATCGTCCTGTCGATCCTGGCCGGGGGCTGTGCCCTCGTCATCCTGTCCCATTGCCAGACCATGACCGGCATCCGGGCCGCCCTGTTCGGGCTCGGCCTCGCCTCCGGTCTCTACCTGCCGGCGGCCCTGGCGACGATCACCCGGATGGTGGTGCCGGCTTACTGGGGACGGGGCATTGCCGTCCACGAACTGGCGCCGAATCTCGGTTTCATCATGGCGCCGCTGATCTGCGGGGTGATGGTGCAGTGGTCGACCTGGCGCCATGGGATCGAGGTCATCGGTTTCGGTCTGATCGCCATGGCGGTGTTGTACAGCCTGAAGGGGCGGGGCGGCAGGGACCGGGGGACGCCCCCCGATCTGACGGTCTTTCGCGATTTTCTGGCCATGCCTCAGTTCTGGCTGATGATCCTGCTGTTTTCCCTGGCCATCTGTTCGACCATGGGGGTCTATGCGATGCTGCCGCTGCAGCTCGTCACCGGCCAGGGGATGGATGCCGACAGCGCCAACCGGCTGCTTTCGTTGTCCCGGCTCGGCACCATCATCATGCCGATCCCGGCCGGCTGGCTGGGCGATCGCTACGGCAACCGACCGGTGATGGTGGCCGTCGTCCTGCTCGCCGGCCTGTTGACGATACCGCTCGGTCTGCTGTCCGGTGCCCCGCTGCTTGTCGCGGTCTTTCTCCAACCGCTGATCGCCGTCTGTTTCTTCCCCTCCGGTTTTGCCGTTCTGAGCAGTCTGGGAGGGAAGAAACTGGGGGCGGCGGCGGTTTCCCTCTGCATCCCGCTGGCATTTCTGCTCGGCGGCGGGGTCATGCCGACCCTGATCGGCGGCATCGGCGATCGCTTCAACCTCGGTATCGGGTTTGTCGCCGCCGGGCTGGCGATGGCGATCGCCGCCGCCCTCACCGCGGCTATCCTGCGACTGGAGACGAGAGCGAGGGCCACGGAGCACAATCCACGGTCATGATGATGGCCTTAGATGTTGAATTACCTCGTTCCGTCCGGTATATCCGCCACTGGAGTGGCAACGTCCCGGCAAAGGCGGGGCGATAATCACTGTCGGGCAAAAGGCCTGGTTGCTACAATGAACAAAGGGAATGTGGGTGGCTGAAACGCAAAAATCCGCCATACCCGGCCGCAGCGCCTCGATCCGGGAATGGATCCTCTCCCTGCTGGGGGAGACGGTGCTGACCAGCTGGGAGCTGATCAAAATCACAGTGCCGGTCGTGATCCTCACCAAGATCCTCGAGGAACTGGGGATGATCACCTGCCTCAGTTACCTGCTCGAACCGGTGATGGGCCTGGTCGGGTTGCCCGGTTCCCTCGGCCTGGTCTGGGCGACGGCGATGCTGACCAACATCTATGGCGGCATGGCGGTCTTTGCCGCCCTGGCGCCCGACCTGTCGCTGACCGGAGCGCAGGTGACGATCCTCTGCACGATGATGCTGATCGCCCACACCCTGCCGCTGGAGTTGAGCATCAGCCGACGGGCCGGGGCGGCGGTGCTGCCGATCGCCGCGCTGCGGGTCGGCGGGGCGGTCCTCTACGCCGTCCTGCTCGACCGCTTGTGCCTGTGGCTGGACCTGTGGCAGGAGCCGGCCCGGCTGCTGTTCAAGACCGGCGAGATCGAGCGTAACCTCGGTGCGTGGGCCGTGGACCAGCTCGTCAACCTCGGCATGATCATCGTGGTGATCTTCGGTATCATGGTCTGCATGCGTCTGCTTCGAGCGATCGGGGTGCTGTCGCTGTTCGAGCGGCTGCTCGGGCCGGTGCTGCCGGTGTTCGGCATGAGCCGGCAGGCGGCGCCGCTCACCGTCGTCGGCATGGTGATGGGACTCAGCTACGGTGGCGCCCTGATCATCCGCGAGGCCTGTTCGGGCAAACTCGATCGCCGGGAGATCTTCTATTCGATGGTCCTGATGGGGATCTGCCATTCCCTGGTCGAGGACACCCTGCTGATGGTCGCGCTCGGCGCCAGATTCGGCGGCATATTTTGGGGGAGGATTCTCTTTTCTCTTGGTATAGTGTTCTGTATTGTCCGCCTGTCCCGCTTCATTGAACAACGAACGACAAGGATCCCGACAGGAACGGCCTGAATGGCGGTACAGGCCCCTGTCGCATATTGCTATGCGCTTTTCGAAATTTGGCAAACGACTGACCTGCGACGCCGGCATCCTGTCGCTGATGGATGACCTGGGGTCGGCTCGCAGTGAATTCGAGGGAGAGATGATGATGATGGGCGGGGGCAATCCCGGCCATGTCCCCGAATTCCAGGAACTGCTCCGTCACAACCTCCAGGAAATCTGCGGCGACCGGGCGGCCTTCCGCGAACTGGTCGGGGCCTACAGTCCTCCCCAGGGCGATGCGGCATTCATCGCTGTCCTCGCCGACCTGCTGTCCCGGCAGTGCGGCTGGCCGGTCGGGCCGGAAAACATCTGCCTCACCAACGGCAGCCAGACCGCCTTCTTCATGCTCTTCAACCTCCTGGCCGGCGTCTATCCCGACGGCAGTTGCCGGAAGATCTGCCTGCCGCTGGCCCCCGAATATATCGGCTATGCCGATCTCGGTCTGTGCGACGATTTCTTCGTCGCCACCAGGCCGAAAATCGAGCGGATCGGTGACGATATGTTCAAGTACCATATCGATTTCGACGCCCTCGAGATCACCGCTGATATCGGCGCCATCTGCGTTTCGCGCCCGACCAATCCCACCGGCAACATCATCACCGATGGTGAGGTGCAGGCCCTCGACCGCCTGGCCCGGGCACATGGAGTGCCGCTGATCATCGACAACGCCTACGGCCTGCCCTTCCCGGGGATGGTCTATGCCGAGGCCGCCCCGTTCTGGAACGACAACACCGTGGTCTGCCTGTCGCTTTCCAAACTCGGCCTGCCGGCGGTCCGGACCGGCATCATCGTCGCCCGGCCGGAGATCGTCCGCGCCCTGGCCAGCATGAATGCCATCATGTCGCTGTCCCCGGGCAGTTTCGGCGCCATGGTGACGAGAAAACTGTTTGCCTCGGGCGAGGTTATCGGTCTCAGCCGCAACCTCATCGGCCCCTTCTACCGCAACAAGATGGAAAAGGCGGTGGCGGCGGTTCGCCGGGAATGTGCCGGTCTGCCCTATCGGATCCACAAACCGGAGGGGGCGATGTTCCTGTGGCTGTGGTTCGAGGGGCTGCCGCTGTCGAGCCTCGAGTTCTACCGCCGGCTGAAGCGCCGGGGCGCCCTGGTGGTTTCCGGGCATTATTTCTTTCCGGGCTTGAAGGAGGAGTGGCGGCATCGGGACGAATGTGTTCGAGTCACCTATTCCCAGAACGATGAGGATGTGGCCAACGGCATCGCCATCATCGGCCGCGAGGCGGCAAAGGCCTATGCCGGTTCGGGGCAATAGTCAATTCATGGTATAATTCCGGAGGTCTGTCGATCTATGAAACATCCTGCAGTGCGTATCTGTCTTGCCCTCCTCGCGCTCCTGGCGGTGCCGGCCCTGCTTGTCGCCGAGTGTCTCGAAGGGGATTGCCGGAACGGCAAGGGGGTCTTCGTCCATAAGGACGGCCGGCGTTATCAGGGAGAATTCAAGAACGGCATCATCAGCGGCGCCGGCACCCTGGTCCTTCCCAATGGGGTTCAGTACAGCGGACAATTCAAAAACGGCAGGCTCTACGGGGCCGGCCGGATGACCGGCCCGAAGGGCTTGAACTACGAGGGGGGGTTCCGGGACAACTTCTTCCACGGCAAGGGGACCCTGGTTCGCGGCGATGGCCTGCAGTACGTGGGCGAGTTTGACAGCGGCCGTTATCATGGGGAAGGCGTCCTGTTCTACCCCGACGGCCGGGAGTACAAGGGGAGGTTCCTGAACAACACCGTCGACGGTCATGGCAAGCTCACCTATCCGGACGGCACCTGGTACGAGGGGGAGTTCCGCAACGGCAAGCCCGAGGGGCGAGGCACCCGCAAATACATTGACGGCGGATCCTATACCGGCGATTTCCGCGGCTCGGCCCGCCAGGGCTTCGGGGTATATACCGCCGCCAACGGCGAGGAGTTCGAGGGAAGCTTCAGCGACGACAAGCCGCATGGCGAGGGCATCAAACGCTATCCGGGCGGGGGGACCTACAAGGGAACGTTCAAGGATGGACTGCGACACGGCAAGGGAAGGATGGACTACGCCGATGGGTCCTGGTATGAAGGCCCGTTTGTCGAGGATCGGGAGGAGGGCCGGGGCATTCGCGAGTACGCCGACGGCAGCCGCTACGAAGGCGATTTCTCCCGCGGCAAGCGCCACGGCAAAGGAGAATTGACCCTCGCCGACGGCAGTGTCTATAAAGGTCAGTTCGCCGGTGACGCCATGGCCGGCGAAGGTTCCATCCGCTATGCCGACGGCCGTAGATATGAGGGAGCCTTCGTAAACGGTCAACCGGCCCCCCAAGCCAAACCGCTGCCGGCGCCGGCGATTATGACCGGCAAGGACGAGGAGGTCCCCGACTGGCTGCTGAAACCGGAATCGGAGGTCGAAGACGAAGTTCCCGATCAAGGCGGATCCGCCGGCAGCGGCAGCGGCCAACCCGATGACTTCCGCTTCGAGAATGGCCGGATCTTCATCGCCGGGAGCGACCGCGCCGCCAACGGCAAGGTACAGGTAGTCTTCCCCGACGGCCGCGTCTACGAGGGGACGGCCAGGGATGGGTACATGGATGGAAAGGGGTCGCTGCTGCTCCCCGGCGGTGATACCTACAAAGGCGGATTCTCGCAGGGAAAGTTCGAAGGCAAGGGGGTCTACCGCTATGCCGATGGCCGAGAATTTGATGGAACCTTCCGTGCCGGGCTGAAGGAGGGGAAAGGAACGTTTTCCTATACCGATGGAACCAGGTATGTCGGCCAGTTCAAAGCCGATCTGTTTTCAGGCAAAGGGGAATACAGTTTTGCCGACGGCAGTCATTACAGCGGCGAATTTGCCGGCGGCGAGTTCAACGGCAGGGGGAAGCTGCGCTATCCGGATGGATCGGTATACAAGGGCGATTTCAAGGATGACCTGCCGGATGGAGAAGGGGTGCTGGTCGGCAAGGACGGCAGCCGCTACGAGGGACAATTCCGACGCGGCAAGCGCAATGGGCAGGGACGTCTGGAGTTGAAAACAGGCAAGATCTACGAAGGTTTGTTCGACAATAACAGATTTATCGGAGCAAAAAAGTCATGAGCATGGATGAGGTTTAAACGAGGATGCGCTGGAGCTATAAAACCGTTTTGTACGAATTGAAAAAGGAAGGGCTGCTCGGCAACGCCTTTCTGGACGAGTCGGAAATCGAACTGTCGCTCAACGAGTTTGGGGCGACGGGGTGGGAATTGATTTCGATGATCGAGACCCGAGACGGCATTATCGCCGTGTTCAAACAGCCATTGGGCCAGGTGCCGGTTCAACCGGAGATCGATGCCGAGCCGGAAGAGCGGGTGGCGAGACCGCCGCTGCAATCACCGCCGTTGCAGTCGTCGCCGCCGGTGATTCGGGAGCGAATCGTCCCCGCCGCCCGGCCGGTCGTCAACACCGCTGCGGAACCGGAGAAGCAGCGGGAAACGATTTCCTCGATCGGCTCGATTCGTATCGAATAACCGTGGCGATCGGGGCCCGTTGCCATCGCCGGATGGCGACGGGACCCCGCCCCCCGGGTCCTTAGCCGAGATGGAAGAAGCTGCCGATCTGGAACACCAGTACGGCCAGGATGAAGGCGAAGACGGTATTGAAACCGATCGAGAACAGGGCCCATCGCCATGACGCCCCCCGGGTCCTAGCCGAGATGGAAGAAGCTGCCGATCTGGAACACCAGTACGGCCAGGATGAAGGCGAAGACGGTATTGAAACCGATCGAGAACAGGGCCCATCGCCATGACGCCTCCCGGGCGATGCAGACCACGGTGACGAAACAGGGGGCATAGAACATGATGAAGATCAGGGCGGCGACCGCGACGACCCGGTTCCAGTTGGGGTCCTTTTTGAGACGCTCACCGAGCGAATCCGTTTGTTCCGTATCCACCTCCCCCATCGAGTAGGCTGTACCGAGCGTCGAGATGATGACCTCTTTGGCGGCGAATCCGCCGATCAGGGCGATATTGGTGCGCCAGTCGAAACCGGCGAGGTGTGATACCTTCTCGATGGCGATGCCGATCCTGCCGGCGATTGAATGGCGCAACGCCTCCTCGGCCTGCCGTTTGTCGATGGCCTGCAACTCCCCGGCGGCAACATTCTGCCGCAGCGCCTCGTAGCCGGCCAACCGCTCGACCGGCAGTTGCGGGAAGGTCATCATCGCCCACAGCACGATCGATATCCCGAGAATGACCGTCCCCGCCTTTTTGATGTACTGCCAGGTCCGCTCCCAGGTGTGGATGAGCAGCCCCCGCATGGTGGGAAAGCGGTAGGGCGGCAGTTCCATGACAAAGGGCGTCGGGGCCCCGCGCAGCACGGTCGAACGCAGCAGCCTGGCGGCCAGCAGGGCGACGATCCAGGCCAGCATGGTGAAGAGAAACATGTACTGGGCCTTGTTGTCGCTGAAGAAGGCGCCGATCAGCAGGGCCAGCACCGGCATCTTGGCGCCGCAGTTCATGAACGGGACGGTCAGCAGGGTGGCCATCCGCTCCTTCGGCGACCGCAGGGTGCGGGTGGCCATGACCCCGGGGACGGCACAGCCGCCGGCAATGCCGCCGGAGACGATGAACGGCATCACCGAAGAGCCGTGCAGGCCGAAGATTCTGAAGATCCGGTCCATCATGTAGGCGACCCGGGCGAGGTAGCCCGAGTCCTCGAGGATGGCGATGGCGAAAAACATGAACATGATCAGCGGCACGAAGCCGAGGACACCGCCGACGCCGTCGATGACGCCGGAGATGACCAGGGACTTGAGGAGCCCGGCGGGGAGGATCGTCTCGATCGCGGCGGACAGCCAGCCGAAGAAATCCTCGAGCCGGGCCACCGGCCATTCGCTCCAGGAGAAGGTGAATTTGTAGACCCCGAACAGGATCGCCAGCATGATCACCGGTCCGATCAGGCGGTCGGTGAGCACCTTGTCGATCCGATCGGAGGTGTAGAGGCGGTCGGTGTCGAACTTGTGGGTCATCACCCCCTGGCGGAGGATCGACTTGATGAATCCGTAGCGGTGGTCGGCGATGATCGCCTCGGGATAGACGTCGAGGGTCTTGGTCGTGTGTTCGCAGACCGTGTTGACAATGGCCTCGAGCTCGGCGGCGGTCGCCGGGTCGGTGTCTCTTCCTTTGACCAGGAGCTGTTCGTCGTTCTCGAGGTACTTGATGGCGACGTAGCGCGATGGGTAGAGGCCGTCGAGGAACCGGGCCGCCTCGATCCTTGTCACCAGGTCGGCGACCGCGGCGTTGAGGTCGTCGCCGTAGGAGATGTCGCGCGGCTGCCACGGCTGTACCTTGCCGGCCACGGCGAGGGCCTCATCGATCAATTTTTCCTTGCCGAACCCGGAGCGGGCGATGATCGGCACCACGGGAACCCCGAGGAGCTCGGCCAGTCTGTCGGCCTTGATCTCGATGCCGCGGTCGCGCGCCACATCCATCATGTTCAGGGCGATGACGATGGGCACGCCGAGTTCGAGAAACTGGCAGGTGAGGTAGAGGTTACGCTCGAGGTTGGAGGCATCGACGATGTTGATGACGACCTCCGGACGATGGCTGATCAGGTAATCACGGGCCACCAGTTCCTCGACCGAGTAGGCGGTCATCGAGTAGGTGCCGGGGAGATCGGTGATGGTGATCCTCGTTCCCTGGTGCTCGAGGACGCCTTCCTTGTGGTCGACGGTAATGCCGGGGTAGTTGCCGACGTGCTGCCGGGCCCCGGTGAGTTGATTGAACAGGGTGGTTTTGCCGGCGTTGGGGTTGCCGGCGAGGGCCATGATTGCTTGTCTGGTCATGTAATCCTGGAGATGCGTCGCAAGGTAAGGGGCAATGGGGCAAAGGCGCGGGGCGGAAGCCTACTGGACCTCGACCTGTATATAGTCGGCTTCGCTGTTGCGCAGGGTCAGGGTGCCGTTCATGACCCTGATCGCCACCGGATCATTGAGCGGCGCGCGCCCGTGGATGGTGATCTGCGCCCCCGGGATGAGGCCCATCTCGCGGATGCGGCGGCCGAGCTCGCCGCCGACCTTGACGGCGCGGATTATTCCCGTCTGGCCCTTCTGCATCTGCCTCAGGAGTATTGTCTGCATGTCAGTTCCTTGTTTCGGGCTGTTTCCTGTTGTCACACACCGAGTCGCAACCGGCGCATCCGCAACCGCAGGCGATGCTTGCCCCTGGACTGAGGGCGGCCCGCCATTGCCGGTACAGTCTGCGGCCGATAAAGAAGACCGCCGTCGCGACGATCAGCCAGATGATGATGTCCTGCCACATCTTTTCCCTCCGCCGCTCCCGTGAGTTAGGGAGTCCTAATTAAATTGGCGAAAAAAAAGAGCCCGAAGCCGCGGGCTCTGCACAGTCGTAGTTACAGGGCAGTGACAAGGATATTGTCGCTGACGCTGTGGTCGAGACTGATGGTCCCGCCCTCGATCTTGAGGATGCATTGGCTGCCGTTCTCCGGACAGATGACCTCCGCCTCGATACCGGGGTAGACGCCCATCGAGGCCATCCTGGCACACAATCTCCTGTCGCCGGTAACCTTGCAGATGCGGATCCGGCCGGGCCTGCCCTTCTGCGACAGCGGGGCGACGGTCTCGGGGCAATTCTTTTTCCCCAAGCACTTCCGCATTTGCTTGGTGAAACTGTGACAGCCGCTTTGCAGGTCTCTCAGATGCATACCGTTCTCCATCGTGAAGTGATGTTATTAGGTACACCAAACATTAGCCACCGTCAACAGGTATTTCAAGGAGGCGGAAGAAAATCAGGGGCGTCTAAAAATTCCGGTAATGGCTGTCGGTGCGGCTACTGATTTCTGCGACTATGCAGGGGAGCGCTGCCGGGATCGATGCGGGAGGATCCAGCCTCATCAATCCCGGCGGAGGACGACAAATCAGCCGAGCTGCTGGGTCCTGGACCAGGTGTCGCGCAGGGTGACAATCCGGTTGAAGACCGGTCTGCCGGGGGCCGAGTCGATGGTATCGACACAGAAGTAGCCCTGGCGCTCGAACTGCACCTGTGTGCCGGCGGCAAGCTCGGCCAGTGACGGTTCGGCCATCGCCGTCTCGATGGTGATGCGCGAGTGGGGATTGAGGTGCTGCTTGAAATTGACGTCCTTGTCGGCCTCCGGATTTTCGGCGACGAACAGTCGGTCATAGAGCCGAACCTGGCAGGGCAGGGCATGACGGGCGGAGACCCAGTGGATGGTCCCCTTGACCTTGCGGCCGTCCGGCGTCGATCCGCCCCGGGTGGTCGGGTCGTAGGTGCAGTGGATCTCCTGGATTACGCCGTCACCGTCTTTGACGACCGAGGTGCAGGTGATGAGGTAGCCATAGCGCAGCCGGACTTCGCGGCCGGGGCCGAGACGGTGGAATTTTGCCGGCGGGTTCTCCATGAAGTCCGACCGTTCGATATAGAGTTCACGAGAGAACGGCAGCCGGCGGCTGCCCATGGCGGGATTCTGGGGGTGGTTGACCGCCACCATCTCCTCCACCTGGCCCTCGGGATAGTTGTCGATGACGACCTTGACCGGGTCGAGGACGCACATCACCCGCGGGGCGGTGACGTTGAGGTCGTCGCGGACGGCGTTCTCGAGGACGGTCATGTCGATCCAGCTCTCGCGTTTGCCCAGGCCGATCTCGTTGCAGAAACTGCGGATCGCGGCCGGGGTGTAGCCCCGGCGCCTGAGCCCGGAGATGGTCAGCATCCGCGGGTCGTCCCAGCCGTCGACATACCTCTCCTTCACCAGCTGCAGCAGCTTGCGTTTGCTCATGACGGTGTAGGTCAGGTTAAGGCGGGCGAATTCGATCTGCTGCGGATGGCAGGGCGTCTGCAGGGTATCGAGGACCCAGTCGTAGAGCGGCCGGTGATCCTCGAACTCGAGAGTGCAGAGCGAGTGGGTGATCCCCTCGATGGCATCGGACAGGCAGTGGGTGTAATCGTACATCGGGTAGATGCACCAGGTGTCGCCGGTCCGGTGGTGCGGCACCTTGAGAATCCGGTAGATGACCGGGTCGCGCAGGTTGAGGTTGGGGGAGGCCATGTCGATCTTGGCCCGCAGGACGTGGCTGCCCTCTTCGAACTCGCCGTTTTTCATGCGCTGGAAGAGATCGAGGTTGTCCTCGACGCTGCGGTTGCGCCACGGGCTCTCCCGCCCGGGTTCGGTCAGGGTGCCGCGGTATTCCCGGATGGCATCGGCCGAGAGCTCGCAGACATAGGCCTTGCCGAGCCGGATCAGCTGCAGGGCATAGTCGTAGAGGGCGGGAAAATAGTCGGAGGCGTAGAACAGCTTGTCATGCCAGTCGAACCCGAGCCACCTGACATCACGCATGATCGACTCGACGTAGGCGACTTCTTCCTTGCTCGGGTTGGTGTCGTCGAAGCGCATGTGGCAGACGCCGTTGTTTTCCAGGGCGATGCCGAAATTAAGGCAGATCGACTTGGCATGACCGATGTGGAGAAAGCCGTTCGGTTCCGGCGGGAACCGGGTCACCGTGGTCCGGTGCTTGCCGGTCCGGAGATCGTCGGCAATGATCTGCCTGATGAAATCGATGGGTCTGGTGGCTGTTGTCTCTGGGGTATCCATGTCGATGTGTGTAGGCTGGGGCTGAGGATAAAGGTCAAGGGGCCGGGAAAAAGCGGGTGATATCGCGCATTCGCCTGACGACCCGGTCCCTGCCGATGACCGGCAGGATCTCGAACATCGATGGTCCGGCCAGCTGACCGGTGACTACGGTCCGCATCGCGTTGATCAGCACGCCCGGCTTGATGTCGAGCCCATCCGCCATCTCGCGGGCGATCCGCTCGGTTTCGGCGGCGTCGAAGGTTGCCGCCTGTTCGTATCGGTCGGCCAGCGCCGGCAGCCAGGCCGCCAGGTCGGGAAACTTCAGGACATTTTTCTGCAGCGGCTTGTCGTCGACAGCGAAATCGTCGGCAAAATAGGCCCGGCCGAGGCTGGTGAAGTCCTTCAGGGTATGGAAACGGTCACGGATCAGATCGACGGTATGGAGAAACCACTGCTGCCGTTCACCGGCCCATGCCGCATCCCACAGGCCTGCCACCTCGAGTTCCTTTTGCACCATCGGCGCCAGTTCGGCGATCGGCATGGTCCGCAGGTAATGCTCGTTGATGGCGATGGCCTTCGGGTCGGTGAAGAACTTCGGGTCGTCGCGGCGGAAGTTGAAGACGGCGCTGGAGCGGTTGATTCGTTCGAGGGTGAAGGCCTCGATCAGTTCCTCGCGGGAGAAGATCTCCCGGTCGTCGCCGGGTGACCAGCCGAGGAGGACGAGGAAGTTGTTGAAGGCCCAGGGGATGAAGCCGTGATCACGGTAGAAGTGGACGGCGACGATCTCGCCGTGGCTGCGCTTGGAGATCTTCGCCTTTTTGGTGTCGAGGGTCAGCGGGATATGGGCGAAGACCGGCAGCGGCGCCTCCAGGGCCTCGTAGAGCAGGACCTGCCTGATGGTGTTGGTCATGTGGTCCTGGCCGCGGATAATGTGGGTGATGCGGTCGCGGATGTCGTCGACGACGTTGGACAGGAGGTACAGCGGTTTGCCGTTGGAACGGAGGATGACGAAGTCGTCGACCTCGCGGTAGTCGCATTCGATCCGGCCCAGGACCTTGTCGTCGTAACCGAGCAGGCCCTGGCGGTCGGGCACCTTGAAGCGGATGACCGAAGGCAGTCCGGCCGCCAGTTTCGCCGCCACCTGCTGAGGCGTCAGGTCGCGGCAGGTGCGGTCATAGCCGAGGGCCTGTTTGGCGGCGAGCGCCGACTCCCGCTTGGCATCGAGTTCTTCTTTGGTGCAGAAGCATCTGTAGGCGCGGCCGGCCTGCAGCAGTTTCTCGGCGGCGGCCACATGGTCGGCGGTGAAATCGGTCTGGAAGTAGGGGCCTTCGTCGTAGGTGATGCCCAACCACTCCAGCCCCTCGATAATGCCGCGGATCGATTCTTCGGTCGAGCGCTCGGCATCGGTATCTTCGATCCGGAGGATCAGCTTGCCGCCGGTTTTTTTGGCATACAACCAGTTATACAGCGCCGTCCGGGCCCCGCCGATATGCAGATAACCGGTGGGGCTCGGGGGAAAACGCAGTCGTGTTTCAGTCATCAACAACTCCTCTTCGGAAGTATCAGGCCAACAGCGCCGGACCAGGTATCAATGCAGGGTCCAACTGCGGGTATGGCCTGTTGAAAACAAATATTGGTATTCTCTGTTGGATTCGCAATCCATGGGATGACAATTCCTGCCGATCTCCGGGCGCTGCCTGTGACAACCAAAATAGTCGGCGACAGCCCCCGGAGGCGAATGCGTTATATCGTCTTCACTGGATTTGTTCAAGATAATCATTGACTGAAATACATACTGGGCGGTCGCCGGCGATCCGATTGCCGCTCTTTTCCGCTGCCGACCGACGAATATCCGCCGCCTCGCATTTTTATTGTCCTCTTTTAAGGATATCTATTATAATTGCCGATTTTATCGGGCAAATAATTTCAGCAGTGTCGCCGCCGTTGCCGGGACGGAAGAGGACGGTGTTCGGAGAAATTTGCTCACTTGCAGATGAAAGCCGCCTGTTCCGGGACGGGGCAGGCAAATACAGCCAAGGAGAAGGAACGGAGATGAAGGTACTGATCAGTGACAATCTGTCGCCCGCGGGAGTCAAGATACTTGAGGCAGCCGGTCTTGAAGTGGATAGCATCCCAGGCCTGAACCCCGAGGAGCTTAAGAAGATCATCGGCAATTACGAGGGGCTGGTAATCCGCAGCGCCACGAAGGTCACCGCCGACCTGCTCGAGGCGGCCCACAGGCTCAAGGTCGTCGGCCGTGCCGGTATCGGTCTTGACAACGTCGATATCCCGGCTGCCAGCCAGAAGGGCATCGTGGTGATGAACGCCCCGAGCGGCAACGCCACCACCGCGGCCGAGCATGCAATCGCGATGATGATGTCCCTGTCCCGCAACATCCCGCAGGCGACGGCCTCGATGAAGGCCGGAAAATGGGAAAAGAAGAGTTTCATGGGCCGGGAACTGACCGGCAAGACTCTGGGCGTCGTCGGTATCGGCAGGATCGGCGGTATCGCCACCAGCCGGGCGCAGGGCCTGAAGATGAAGACCATCGCCTACGACCCCCATATGCCGAAGGAAATGGCGGAAAAGATCGGGGTCGAACTGGTCGATCTGATGGAACTGGCAAACCGTGCCGATTATATCACCGTCCATGTCCCCCTGACCAAGGAGACCAGGAATCTACTGTCGACCGACTTCTTCAAGGCGATGAAGAAGGATGCGATGTTCATCGATTGTGCCCGGGGCGGGGTGTGCGACGAGCAGGCGTTGTACGAGGCGCTGGTCAACGGCGAGATCGCCGGGGCGGCACTCGATGTCTTCGCCACCGAACCGCCCACGTTTGACAACTGCCCGCTGCTCGGCCTGAAGAATTTCATCTGCACGCCGCACCTGGGCGCCTCGACGAGCGAGGCCCAGGAAAACGTCGCCCTGATCATCGCCGAACAGGTGGCCGATTATCTCCTCCGCGGTTCGGTCACCAACGCGGTCAATGTCCCTTCCGTCAGCGCCGACGTCCTGGCCCAGGTCGGACCCTATATCACCCTCGGCGAGATGCTGGGTTCCCTGCACATGCAGATGGCGAAGGGAGGGGTGCAGGCGGTTAATATCGAATACAGCGGCCAGCTGGCCGATCTCAACACCGCGCCGGTGACGGTGGCCTTCCTCAAGGGCCTGTTCACCCCGATCCTCCAGGATGCGGTGAACTACGTCAATGCCCCGGTCATCGCCAAGGACCGGGGAATCAGGGTTGTCGAGTCGAAGTCGGAAAAAGCCCATGATTTCAACAATGTTTTGTCGGCCAAGGTTGTGACCACCGAGGGGGAGAATATCCTGGTCGGCACCGTTTTCGGCAAAAACGAGCCACGTCTGGTCCGCCTCAATTCGTTCCGTCTCGAGGCGCTGCCGTCGGGCCCGATGCTGCTGGTTTACAACAAGGATGTCCCGGGCGTGATCGGCGCCCTCGGCACCACGCTCGGCAACGCCGGGGTCAATATCTCCCGGATGACCGTGGGGCGGGAAGAGGCGAGCAACCAGAATATCATTTTCCTCAGTACCGATGAATTGATTTCCCGGGAACTGCTCGTCAAGGTGCGGGAATTGGAACATATCGACGATGCGGTGGTTCTCGAGTTGAACCGCTTCTAACAACAATCCTGGCACTGTGGAAGGGGAGGACGGAATTATGGAAGAACAGGCGACGGCCAAGAAAGGGCAGACGGAAGATTGCCATTGTGAGGAAGGAAAGGTCCCGGATCGGCATGGGAAATGTGTCATGCCGGAAGTCACCTTCCCGGCCTTCATCATGTCCTTGAACACCTCCGTCCTCTACCATCTCGGGGAGATTGCCGATCCCGCCACCGGCAGGCGGGAGCCGGACTTCGATCTGGCGCGGCACGCGATCGACACCCTGGTCCTGCTGGAGCAGAAGACCAAGGGCAATCTCGAGAAGGATGAAGAGGAACTGCTGAAGAACATTATCTATGATGTGAAACTGCGGTTCGTCAAGACGGTGAAAAGATAGCCGGTCGTTCGACGGCGGATGGGTGGCGGTGCCGGAATCTGCCGCCCGACTCCCTATGACTGATTTCAATCTCCAAAGATCCGTGGAGGTTTTCGCCCCGGCCAAGATCAATCTCTTCCTGCATGTCCTTTGCAGAAGGGCGGATGGCTATCACGATCTTGAGACCTGGATGCAAAAACTCGACTTCGGCGACACGGTAGGGTTGCGCCTCCGGGATGATGGCCTTCTGGGGCTGGACTGCAGCGATCCATCGTTGCCGACGGACCGGTCCAATCTGGCCTTAAGGGCAGCCGAGGATTTCTTCGCCGCCAGCCGACGGGGGAAGGGGTATGGTGTCGACATCCGGATCGACAAGCGGATTCCCGTAGCCGCTGGACTTGGCGGCGGCAGCAGCGATGCCGGCGCGGTTCTGCGGGGACTGAACCATCTGTTCGACAGTGAATTGTCCCGCTCGGAACTGTGTGCCATGGCCCTCGGCCTCGGGGCCGATGTCCCGTTTTTTGTCGTCGAGGATGATGCTGTAGTGGCCGAAGGGGTGGGGGAGGTGATGTACCCGGCCCCAAGCCTCAAGAGGTACAGCGTTCTCCTTGTAAATCCTGGATTTTCGGTGTCCACCCGGTGGGTGTTTGAGAATTTAGGATTGACAAGCACATTGAAAGAATCTAAATTAGCGAGTTTTCGAAAAGATGCACCCGTGATACCGTCACTGGGCGCGCTTTCGAATGACCTGGAACGCGTCACCCTTGCTCGATATCCGGAAATAGCCAGTATCAAAGACAATCTTCTGGAAGCGGGAGCCGAAATTGCGCTGATGTCGGGGAGCGGACCAACGGTATTTGGCCTGTTTTCCGATCTGTCGCTGAGCGCCGGTGCAATGCTGGCGATCACGGTCAGGATGAAGCGGAAATACGGCAAGATGGTTTTTGTTGCACGAGCGTATGGTGGGGCGTCGCCAAGCGGCTAAGGCACCGGGTTTTGATCCCGGCATTCGTAGGTTCGAATCCTTCCGCCCCAGCCAGTCATGTGTTTCATCTCAATATAGAAGTACAGGACGATGGCCAATATAATCAAGATATTCTCAGGAAATGCCCACAAAGACTTGGCCCTTGAGATTGCCGCTCACCTCGGCCTGCCTCTGTCCACGGCGGAGGTGAGGAAATTCAGCGACGGCGAGATCTTCGTCGAGATCGGGGAGAATGTCCGAGGGACGGATGTCTTTGTCGTGCAGCCCACCTGTACGCCGGTCAATGATCATCTGATGGAACTGGTGATCATGGTGGACGCGCTGCGACGGGCCTCAGCCAGGAGAATAACCGCTGTCATGCCCTATTACGGGTACGCCCGGCAGGATCGTAAAAATGCCCCCCGGGTTCCGATATCGGCCAAGGTCGTCGCCGAGATGCTGATGGTGGTGGGGGTGAGGCGGGTTCTTTGCATGGACCTGCATGCCGGACAGATCCAAGGGTTCTTCAATATCCCGGTCGATCATCTCTATGCCGCGCCGGTGCTGCTGAAACACATCGATCGCCAGTACGACAACCCGATCATGGTCTCCCCCGATGCGGGTGGGGTTGAGAGGACCCGGGCCTTCGCCAAGAGGTTGAACATCGGCATCGCGATCATCGACAAACGGCGCGATCGCCCCAACGAGTGCGAGGCCCTGCACGTGATTGGTGATGTCAAGGGCAAGACCGCGATATTGCTCGACGATATGGTTGATACGGCCGGTACCTTATGCAGCGCCGCCGCGACGCTCCTGAAAAACGGCGCGAAAGAGGTCCATGCCTGCTGTTCTCACCCGGTCCTGTCCGGTCCGGCGGTTGAACGCATCACCAATTCCGAGATCAAAACACTGGTCGTGACCAACTCCATCCCCTTGAGGGAAGAGGCGCAACGGTGCGACAAGATCAAGGTTCTGTCGGTGTCCTCGCTTCTGGCCGAGGCCATCCGTCGGATACATAACGAAGACTCAGTCAGTTCGCTTTTTGTGTGATTGATCTGTGAACATTGCGATATAACATAACGTATAATTACAAAAACCGCCCGGTTGTACTGGAACCGTTTCCGGCGCCGGCCATTGGGTGAAGGAGGAAGTATGCTTCAGGTGGAAATGTCGGCCTCGATGAGGACTGCAACAGGTAAAGGTGCGATGCGGCAGCTGCGGATGAAGGGCAAGACCCCGGCAGTTGTCTATGGCGGCGGCGCTGCGGCCCTGTCTCTCGAGATGGATACCAAGGTGCTGATGCAGCAGCTGCTCGAGATCTATCGTGAGAATGCAGTGGTGACGCTCAAGATCGATGGGGACAAGGATCGTCACGTCCTGGTTGGGGAAGTACAGACCGATCCGGTTCGTGATACCCTGATCCATGCCGACTTCTGTGAGATCGATCTGCAGAAGGTGCGTCGTTTTGACGTGCCGGTAGTCTTTACCGGAGTGGCCAAAGGTGTTGACCTGGGCGGTGAGATGTTCATCGAGCACAACAGCGTCACACTCGAAGGATTGCCGCTCGACATCCCCGATCAGTGCTCCCTCGATGTCACCGATCTGAGGATCGGCGACCACCTGACCTTCGCCAATATTTCCCTGCCGCCGAGCCTGAAACTCATTTCCAAGGCGGATACGGTCTGCGTCAAGGTGGGCAAGAAGATCAATATCTGAATGGCTGGCGGTGCCTTCAGACACCGCGGCGTCGAATCAAAAACAGATCCGGGAAGAGCATGCCTTTCCGGATCTGTTTTTTTCGTCTATTGGAACGCATGGTTGAAAGCGATCATCTCATCGTCGGCCTGGGGAATCCGGGTGACACTTATCTCAATACCCGCCACAACGTCGGGTTTATCGTCGTTGACGAACTGGCCCGCAGGTGGGGAGAGGATTTTTCCACCGGGAAATGGCAGACCTTCTTCTTGCGTACCACCCTCTATGGCAGGCGTGTGCACCTGTTGAAGCCGACAACCTACATGAACCTGAGCGGTCAGGTGGTCGTCCGCTACGCTGATTTCTACAAGATCCCTGCCGGCAATATCCTGGTCATCCATGATGACCTCGACATGGCCCCGGGCAGGCTCAAACTGGTGAACGGGGGCGGTGCCGGCGGGCATAACGGCATTCGGTCACTGATCCAGTATCTATCGACAAGTGATTTTCCGCGATTGAAGATCGGCATAGGTCGTCCCGGAAAAGGGGGGATCCATCCCGATATGGCCGTCGAGCGATTTGTGTTGTCGCCGATGACCGATGACGAACGTCGCCTCCTCGATGCGAGGATGGATGTCATCGAGGAGGGGGTGCGTCTCTATTATGACAAGGGTTCTGCCTCGGCGATGAATCTCATCAATAGTGTCAAATAGCGGAAATATCTTCCGCAATTCCCTGCTGTCAGGCGAGTCCGGGACTTCGCCTGTGGAAAAACCAGGCAATTTTTAACAAAATATGGTAGGGTATTTTTCCACATCGGAGAAATAATCCCGTTCATTCACAATGATTGCAGAACTCCTGGATCGTTGCGAAGTTCCTGTCGTCTCCGCGTCTGCTGGAGATGTCCTGGAGTCTACTGTCACAAAGTTGAGTAGTTCCGCTTGGTGGTGTCCGCATACAGTCTCGAGTAGCATGATGTTCTTCAAGGGGAGAGAAAAGAGTGTTTACTGAAGGAGATATGGCTGTATATCCAGCTCATGGCGTTGGCGTGATCAGATCGATTCAGACGCAGACCGTCGGTGGCGTTGACCAGACGTTCTATGTCCTCGAGATTCTCGATAATCACATGACCATCATGATTCCCACGGCGAGCAGCAAGAGCGTGGGATTACGGTCGATCGTCAACAAAAGCCAGGTGCAGGAGGTCATCGCCATCCTCGAGGATCGAACCAGCGAGATCGGCACCCAGACCTGGAACAGGCGGTATCGGGATTATATGGATAAAATCAAGACCGGTTCCGTCCACGAAGTCGCAACGGTCCTGCGCGACCTCTTTCTGCTCAGCATCGACAAGGATCTGTCGTACGGCGAGAGAAAAATGCTCGACACCGCCAAGAACCTGCTGGTCAAGGAGCTGTCGCTGGCCCAGGAAGTCGACGAGGCCAAGGTCAGCCAGAAGATCGAAACCATATTTTCCTGACAACCTGGCCGACCTCCTGTTCTCCATGATCCTGTCAGCTTGAACGGAAACCACCGTGTTTCCTGTACAAAAATGAGTCTCAGCAATGTTCGGCCGCTTCGCAGCCAGGAGGGGGCTGAACCCATTTCGATCACGGTTGACGGTCGGATGACCGGCATCCGGCTCGATCATTTTCTCGTCCAAACCATCCCTGATTTTTCTCGTTCGACCCTTGTGGCCTCCATCCGTTCCGGCACGCTCAAGGTCAACGGCCAGGAGCGGAAGAGCAGCTACCGGCTCAAGGCGGGCGATCGGGTCCATGGGCTGATCAGGAAGGAGGCCTCGGACCTCCACGTCGAACCTGAGAAGATTCCCCTGCAGATCCTGTTTGAAGATCAGTTTCTGCTGGCCCTGTCGAAACCCCCCGGACTGGTCGTCCATCCCGGGAGCGGCAATCGGCGCGGCACCCTGGCTAATGGGCTGGTATACTACTGCCATGCCATCGCCGAAGTTGGCGACAACGCCAGACCCGGGATCGTCCATCGTCTCGACAAAGATACCTCGGGGGTGATGCTGGTGGCCAAGGACGAGCGGGTGTTGCGGTTGCTCGCCGCCGATTTCAAGGAGCGACGGGTTGACAAGGAATACCTGGCGCTCGTGCATGGGATTCTGCCTGACAAAAGCGGTCGGATCGTGGCCGCGATCGGCCGCCATCCGGTCAATCGCCAGAAAATGGCGGTGCTGGAAGGTTCGGGCCGCCATGCGGTGACGAACTGGCGGGTGGTGGCGGAGGCGGAGGGGCGCTTCAGCCTGCTCGCCCTGACCATCGAGACCGGGCGCACTCACCAGATCCGGGTCCATGCCAATCATATCGGTCATCCCGTGGCGGGGGATGCGGTCTATGGCGGCAGGCCCCGTGACCCCAGATTTCCCCGGCAGATGCTGCATGCCGCCCGTCTGCGTTTCGTTCACCCCGTAACCAACAGCCCGCTCGATATCGTCGCGCCGTTATGGCCCGATTTTGTCGCCGCGGTGAAGCAGCTTTTCGGAGAAATTCCGGTGGCCATACGGGACCTGGTATGAAGATCGCGGTGACCGGCGGGATAGGATCCGGCAAGAGCAGCGTCGCGGCGTTACTGGCCGCCGCTCTGCAGGCCGAGCTGTTCAGCGCCGACCTGGTCTGCCATGAACTGATGTTGCCCGATGCCGCCGGCTGGCTGGAGATCGTGGCGGCATGGGGGGAACGCTTTCTCCGGTCCGACCGGACGATCGATCGGGGCCTGATGCGTGAAGCCGTTTTTCGGAATGAGGCGATGCGGCGACAGCTCGAGTCGATCCTTCACCCGCTCATCCGCCAGGAGTTGAAGCGGAAGATGGAGGCTGCCGAAGGACTGGGCGGCAGATGCGTCGTCGAAATCCCCCTGCTGTTCGAGGTCGGGTGGCAGGACCAGTTCGATGCGACGATTGCCGTCTACGCCCCGGAGTCGGTCTGCGTCACACGGATCGTAGCCAGGGACGGCATCGGCGAAGAGGCGGCCCGGAGGATTCTCGCCGCCCAGATGCCGCCGGAGGAAAAGGCCGCAATGGCCACCCATGTGATCAGCAACACCGGTCTGTGGGTCCAGACCGTGCAGCAGGTTTCCAGCCTGGCCCGGCTGCTGGAGAAAAAATTGTCGAAAAGGGAAAACCTGCCGATACGGCAAGACAAGGCTTGACACCGCAGAAGTGAATTCGTATAAGGGAGGGAGCGAAACGAAGTGCACTTCCTGCCTTTTCTCTGGTGGATCCGTATAACTTCAGTACTACACTCTTGCTGGTCAAATCCCTGTCTGGGGTAGGTTTGGGTTGAATCCCGTTGTCGCTGTGAAATCACTTTTTCCGTGATACGTCTTCATTCCATTCTCTTTTGATCTTACAGACCTATATCTGAAACTCGAAGTCCCTGTTTTCCAAAGCCATGATGCCCCGATGCGGTTGAGCGATCACGGTACCGATCCTTGCTGGGAAATACTATCAATTATATCATGCGGCATTTTCGACGTATGGCGATCCTGACTCATATTTTCTCCGGACCAGCCGCTCTTCGTCTGCCGTTCATCCATCCTGCCACGCGTCTTAGAGGAGAAGGGTCTTAATGAATTTGGCGGAATTAAAGATGATGAAAATCGGCGAGTTGGTCAAGCTCGCCCGGAATGCGAAGGTCGAGGGCTACAGCTCCATGCGCAAGCAGGAACTGATCTTCGCCCTGCTCCAGGATCAGGCCGACAAGGATGGCAAACTGCGCGGCAGTGGAGTACTCGAGATACTCCCCGACGGCTTTGGCTTTCTCCGCGCCCCCGATTACAACTACCTTCCCGGCCCTGATGATATATATGTCTCTCCCTCGCAGATCCGCCGCCTCAATCTGAGGACCGGTGACGTTATCGACGGTCTGGTCCGCTCGCCCAAGGAGGGGGAGAGGTATCTGGC